>Ga0209812_10002196_pt1 | contig 12014 bp, 12 predicted proteins | sample JI71714BDNA_FD_187502 | JGI IMG/M metagenome (GOLD analysis project Ga0209812, IMG submission 187502) | Wastewater effluent complex algal communities from Wisconsin, to seasonally profile nutrient transformation and Carbon sequestration -... | ecosystem: Engineered > WWTP > Effluent > Algae...
GTCAACGCGCACCGAGCCGGTGCCGCGGGCCACACCCCGGCGCGCCTTGCCCGCCACCGTCTCGTCCTCGCTCCAGCCAGCGAGCGGCGGGCTGTAATGAACCAGCCGCCCGGTCGAGGGCAGGAAGCCGCGATAGGGGTCTTCGGCATAGACGCGGTTCTCGATCGCCCAGCCGTCAATCCCGATATCGTCCTGCGTCATGGCCAGCTTCTCGCCCGCCGCGACACGGATCATCTGCTCGACGAGATCGATGCCGGTGATCGCCTCGGTGACGGGGTGTTCGACCTGAAGCCGGGTGTTCATTTCGAGGAAGTAGAAGCTCTCCCCTGTCGGGTCCGCGCCGCTGACGATCAGTTCGACCGTGCCTGCACTGTAATATCCCACCGCTCGCGAAAGAGCGACACATTGCTCGCCCATGGCCTTGCGCATCTTCGGTGTGACGAAGGGCGACGGCGCTTCCTCGACCACCTTCTGGTGGCGGCGCTGGATCGAGCATTCGCGCTCGTTCAGGTAGAGGATATTGCCGTGCTGGTCGCCGAGGATCTGGATTTCGATGTGGCGCGGGTTGAGGATGAACTTCTCGATGAAGACGCGGTCGTCGCCGAAGGAGTTGAGGCCTTCGCGCTTCACGCTCTCGAAGCCCTCGCGCACGTCAGCTTCGTTATAGGCAAGGCGCATCCCCTTGCCCCCGCCGCCGGCGCTAGCTTTCATCATCACCGGGTAGCCGATTTCGTTGGAGATCCGAACCGCGTGCTCGGTATCCTCGATCTCGCCGACAAAGCCGGGGACGACATTGACGCCCGCTTCCTTGGCGAGCTTCTTGGATTCAATCTTGTCGCCCATCGCCGCGATTGCGCCGACCGGCGGGCCGATGAAGGCGATGTTTTCCTTGGCGAGTGCCTCGGCGAAGGAGGTGCGCTCGGAGAGGAAACCGTAGCCGGGGTGGACGGCCTCGGCCCCGGTCTGCTTGCATGCGGCGATGATCTTGTCAGCGATCAGGTAGGATTCTGCTGCCGGAGAAGGCCCGATATGCACCGCCTCGTCCGCCATCGCGACAAAGGGCGCGCGCGCATCGGCATCGGAATAGACCGCGACGGTCTTGATCCCCATCTTGCGCGCGGTGGTGATAACCCGGCAGGCGATTTCGCCGCGGTTGGCAATCAGGATTTTGCTGAACATCTATTCTCTTTCGATCCAGACCGTTTCCACCAGAGAATATCCAGCCTCGGGGGAACCATTGATGTAGAACTTGGCGCGCGCACCATCGTGAGGGGCCATGTCTCGCGCGTCACACATGTTGAATTCCGATGTATAGGCGACCTTGTATTCAGCCATCTTCGCACCCCGGTGAACCTTCTCGGCCACGATCTTGCCCATACAAGGCTTCTCGAAGGTTCCGCACTCGGCTTCGTTCTCCGCACTGTGCCAGGTGCCGACGACAACCACATCGGCCCTCAGGCGATCCTGTCGCCATTGCTGTTCGATGCGCTTCTGAACCGCGCGCGGCAGGGTCGGACACGCCTCAGCCGGCGCCGCAGACACCACCGCCCCGGACGCAAGCGCCAACACGGCGCTCCGCAGCCAAGCGGCATGATCCCTGTTCGGCAGCATCGCAGGCACGGGCGGCGAACCTTTCTCCATCGCTCTTCTCCTGAGCGGCTATGGCGAGGGATGGGCTGACAGGCAAGCTAGCGGATTTGTGCCTTCAGGCAGCAGCGCAGGTTTGTGCAAAGGCGATCAGGCTGTCGGCATAGGCAGGCGCGCCGCGCCGGTCGCCCTCTCCGCTGACGAGGGTTTGCACCGCCTTGCCGAGCATGGCGGTGTTGGCGGCTGAAAGGCTGCCCAGCGGCTCCACATAAATCCCGATGGTGAACAGGATCGCGCCGGTCTGGGGCAACCGCCGGAGCGTCTGGCGTTCGGAGCGCACGAACAGGGTCTCGCCTGCGTTGTCCGGCGTGACATGGGCAAAGGCTTGCGGCGGCGGACGGTCAGGGAGCCAGCGGCGCTCTCCGGTGGCAGCGATGAACCAGTTGCACCGCGCGTAGATCGGGCCGGGTCGCAGAGTTGCCATGAAGCGGTCGACCCCGGTGGCGAGTTGCTCCTCGTAGCCTGCGATAGGCGCATGGAGCGCCCGCAGGGGAAGCCCGATCTTCTCGGCGGGGTGCCAGTCCGAGGGCCACGCGACGGCGGCGCCGATCAGCCGGTACACGTCCTCGTCTTCGCGCTTCGTCAACAGGCAGAGGTCTTCATGCACCGCCAGCGCGGCCTCAGGGAGCGCACCGTCGACACCCAGCATCGCTGCCAATTCGCGGCCCGGCGCATCAACCTCGGGCGTAAGTTGCACCCCTTGCGGCCAGTCAGCAAACCCGGCCGCGCGCGCCGCCAGATCAGGCTGGGGCTGGAGCCACTCGCTTTCCTCCAGTTTCACCAACCCCATGCGCAGCTGACCGCCCCCGCGCGCCTTGGGGAGCAGGCTGTCGACGGAGAAGCCGAGGCTCATGACGCCGGCTCTTGCACTTCGGCTTGTTCCTGCGCGCGCCGATGGCGTTCGAGCGCTTCGGGGGTGTATTCACCTTCCCACAGCCGGATTTCGTAGCGCCCATCGACCGCGCGGCGCGCGATCCAGAAAGCGCCCGTCGCATCGATCGTGGGCGCGAAGAAATAGACGCAGTCGATCATGAACTCGTCGTAGTCGACCCACACATCCCAGCCGGTGCCCCGCGCGGTTTCGATCCGTCCGCGAATGATGCCGCGCCCATACCCATCGATCAGCGTCTCGGTCACAGTGAAGCGGCCCTTGACCCGGCGGTTTTCGGGATCGTCCTTGTATTGCTCCGCCCTGATTGCGGGCGACGGCGAGACGCTGCATGCAAAGGCGGCACTCGGTGCTGCCAAGGTAGCCAGCGCCAGCAGCAGGGCGGCACGGCGGATCACTACGCCCCTCCTCGCCTGTCGCAGCGCAGGATCATGCCGTATTCCTCCAGCCAGTCTGCCTTGGTCGGTATCAGATATTGCAGCGCCTCGGGCAAGAGGCCGTGCAAGCTGGTGGCGTGGCGCAACTGCTTGCGGCGGTCAGAGAAGCAGAAAGGCTGGTCCTTGGGCAGCACGCCCAGCAGGCGCTCCATTCCCGTCTCGGTCGCCCCGCCCTCGTCCGCGAGGCTGAGGTAGAGCGGTGGGCGCGGGTCTGCGCCGGGCAAGCGGCGGCTCAGCGCCTCGAAGTCCCATTGCAGGCTCGGGCTGATCGCGGCGTAACCGGTGAACAGGCCGGGCGCTAGCGCCCATGTCTCGACCACGAAGTGCCCCGCCGCGCTTTCGCCCACCAGTAACGCCGTGCCATCATGACGATAGCGGGCCTCGATCATCGGCTTGACCGTTCCGGCGATCCACGCCCGGAACGCGGCGCTCTCGCCCGCACTGGGCCAGCGTTTGCGCTCGGCTGTGTCGCCCGTCGGCGGGAGCAGTTCGCGCTGGCGGTCCTTGGTCTCGATGCCGACGATGATCGCATCTTGAGAGCGGCCCCACAGCGCGCCCCAGCGCATCAGTCCCGCGCCCATCATCAGGTCCTGCTTTATCGCCCCGTCGAGCAGATAGATCACCGGCCAGCTCTTTTCGGGGTCCTTGGCGTAATCGGGTGGAAGGACGATGTTGACCTCACGGGCTTGCCCCAGCGCCTCCAGCGTCACAGTCTCGCCGATGGTGAGGGGTTGGGGCGCGGGCGCATCGGCCCTCGCGGTTGCCGCCCCGCTCAGCGCCAGTGCGGCCATGACGGCGAGGGGCCAGCGCGCGCGGACACCAAGTGTCATGGGATGTCCCGTCGCGGCAGCAAGCGCGCAGCTTCAAACCTCTCGTCGAAACGCTGCTCGGAAAAGGCGAGTTCGGGCGCATTAGCGCGGATCCAGTCGCGCACGCAGGCGCGCGACACCTCTGTCGCATTCAAGATATCGTAGACTCCGACATCGACGTCGCCGACCCCGTCAATGCGGTTGGCAACGCCACAATGCCGCGTCATTTCGCGGACGCGCTGCATCTCCTCGATCGAGCCGACGGCCACGCTCTCCATGTTCTGGATCACGAATTCACCGTCGTCATACAACGGCGCGCAGACGGCAGGGTCGCGGATGGGCGCCCGCTCCTCGCAACCCGGGGTCACTTGCGGCGCCGGTTCGCTTGCCGCCAGCGCTAGGGCCAGCAGCCCGATCACTCCGCCGGCACCGCTGCCTTGCATGCCCGCGCGGGTTCTTCGCCCTTCAGCGCCGTCAGGCCCAGCTTCACGAACAGCGCGCCATCGCTGTCGTCGCCAGCATTGGGCGCGGTCAGAAGCTTGTCGCCGGTGAAGATGCTGTTCGCGCCTGCAAGGAAGCACAGCGCCTGCGTCGCCTCGGACATAGACTCGCGTCCCGCCGACAGCCGTACCATCGAACGCGGCATGGTGATGCGCGCCACCGCGACCGTGCGGACGAACTCGATATCGTCGATCTTGGCGAGCGGCGTGTCGGCCAGCATGTTGCCCAGCACCGTGCCCTTGACCGGCACCAGCGCATTGACCGGCACGCTCTCCGGATGCTGCGGCAGGGTGGCGAGCGTGTGTATGAATCCCACACGGTCCTCGCGCGTCTCGCCCATGCCGACGATCCCGCCGGAGCACACGTTGATCCCCGCCTTGCGCACGTGATCGAGCGTGTCGAGCCGGCACTGGAAATCGCGGGTGGAGATGACGCGCTCGTAATATTCGGGCGAGCTGTCGATATTGTGGTTGTAGTAATCGAGGCCCGCCTCGGCCAGCTGTGCTGCCTGATGCGGTTCGAGCATCCCCAGCGTCATGCAGGTTTCAAGCCCCATGTCGCGCACGCCCTTCACGATCTCCACGATCGCGGGCATGTCGCGGTCCTTGGGATTGCGCCACGCCGCGCCCATGCAGAACCGCTGGCTGCCCGCATCCTTCGCCTGCGCGGCGCGCTGGAGCACGGCCTGCACGTCCATCAGCTTGGTCGCCTCGACGCCGGAGTCCGCCTTCACCGACTGCGAGCAATAGCCGCAATCCTCAGGGCACCCGCCGGTCTTGATGCTGAGCAGGGTGCAGAGCTGGACTTCTGTGGCGGGGTGGTGGGCGCGGTGGACGCTGGCGGCCTGGAACAGCAGCTCGGTGAAGGGGAGGTCGAAGAGGGCCGCGATCTCGGCGCGGGTCCAGTCGGTGCGGGGGTGGGTCATTCAGTGACTTCCATTCTCATCCAACGTCGGAATATCGGCTGACATCGGCTCGATCGAACTCGCGGGGCCGAAATCAAAAGCTATGGGTGGAGGCAGGCGTTGTTCGCTCCAATGCACGACCTGACCTAGCTCGGAGACGTAGAAGAAGCCAGACGCTCCATCGGCTGGAATGATGGCGCGGACACCGCAACTAGCGGTAATCAAACCGGGATTGAACAAGGTTACCTCCAACTTCTCGTCATTGGCAGAGGTGATCGTCGCATTAACTACCGTGGCCTGATAATCCGGATTATCGGGATCATCCGCAGTTTCGGAGTTGCGGAAAACGATCGTACCCTCGACCTCGGACTGATTTCGGAGCCATTGGTCGAACCGTTCAAAGTCGGAAATTGTTGGTCCAGTGCGGCAGGCAAGTACCGGCAAGGGCAGAGCCAGCGCGACTGCCATCATGGAAATCAGGACGATCTTCCTCACTCCGCCGCCTCGTGCAGCCCCGTGCCGATTGTCACGCCGCCACCTTCAGCGAGAGATAGACGCCCTGCGCCGGCACCTTCTTGCCTTGCGGATCGCGCGCGGGATCGAACTTGGCCTTGGCCATGCGGCGGCACATCTCGGCGTCCCCGGCATCGGTGCCGGTGGATGTACGGATGCGGCAGCGGGTGACGCGGCCCTTGGCATTGATGTCGGCCCACAGGCTGGGTTCAGGCACGATGAACTTTTGCCGGTCGGCGGGAAGCTGGAGCAGCGTCGCATCCCGGATGACCGGCTTGGTGTTCCGATAGCCCGACAGCATCGGCGCAGGCGGAAGCCCGCCCCAGTCGCCCGGTTCCAGCACCTGCAGCACAATGCCAAAGACATGTGCTCCGCTCACCGCCGCTCCCGACGCATCCAATGCATGGAGAAACTGCCCGCGCGCCCGGAACGCCTCGCACGCCCGCGCGGCGATTTCGGCTGGCGCGTCTATCGGCTGGCAATCGGTCAGGCTGTCATCTACCCCGACCACAAGCCTGATCCGATAGTAACGCAGGCGCGCCGGATCAAAGGCCTCTGCCGGAAGGTCCGCTGGCTTGAGCCACTCCTCATACCCGGACACGGCCCGCGCAGGACGGATAACCGCCGGATCGTCATTACTGTCGAGGGCGTAGATCGTGATCGAGGGACCGCCGCTTGCAGACCGCTGCGCGCTTGCGCCGCTGCTGAGCGCCAGGAGCGCGGCAGCCAGTGCCAGGGGGAAGGCAGCAAGCCTCATTCTGCCGCCTCGTCCAGCCCTTCGCCGAGTGGCGGCATATTGTGGCCGAGCAGCACCAGAATATCCGCCGCGCATTCCACCACGTTCGAGCCGGGGCCGTAGATCCCCTGCACCCCTGCCTCGCGCAGATAGTCGTAGTCCTGCGGGGGAATCACGCCGCCTGCGGTGACCTTGATGTCGCCGCGACCAGCTTCGCGCAGCAAGCGGATCAGTTCGGGGATCAGGGTCTTGTGGCCCGCAGCAAGGCTCGACGCGCCGACCACGTCCACGTTCTTCTCCAGCGCCATCACGGCGCTTTCCTCGGGCGTCTGGAACAGCGGGCCGCTGACCACATCAAAGCCCATGTCGCTGAAGGCCGACGCGATCACATTCGCGCCGCGATCGTGGCCATCCTGGCCCATCTTGGCGATCATGATGCGGGGCTTGCGGCCAAGGCGGCGGCCCACGGCTTCGACGCCGTCGGTCACCTGCGCCCAACGGCGGTCGAATTCATAGGCGCTGGCATAGACCCCGCTGACCGGCGCAGGGGTGGCATCGTGGCGTCCGAAGACCTCTTCCATCGCCGAGGAAATTTCGCCCAGCGTCGCATCGTGGCGCGCGGCCTCGACCGCCAACGCCAGAACGTTCGCGCCTTGCGCACAGCCCGCCGTCAGCGCCGCCAGCGCCGCGCGGCATGCCGCCTCGTCACGCCCTTCACGCACCTTGGCGAGGCGCGCGATCTGGCCGGTGCGGACCATCTGGTTGTCCACCTCCAGCGTCTCCAGCGCGTCTTCAGCATCCTTGCGGTACTTGTTGACGCCGACGATCACCGTCTCGCCCTTGTCGACCTTGGTTTGCTTTTCCGCCGCCGCGCGCTCGATCGCAGCCTTGGGCGCGCCGGTGGCGACATAGGCGGTCATGCCGCCTGCCGCGTCGACTTCCTCGATCAGCTTCCACGCCTCGTCCACCAGCGTTGCGGTCAGCGCCTCGATATAGTGCGAGCCGCCGAGCGGATCGACGACATTGCAGATGCCGCTTTCCTCTTGCAGCACCAGCTGGGTGTTGCGTGCGATGCGGGCGCTGAAATCGGTGGGCAGCGCGATGGCCTCATCGAGCGCGTTGGTGTGGAGCGACTGCGTGCCGCCCAGCACCGCCGCCATCGCTTCCACCGTGGTGCGGATGACGTTGTTGTAGGGGTCCTGCTCCTGCAAGCTCACGCCCGAAGTCTGGCAGTGGGTGCGCAGCATCTTGGAGCGTTCGTCCTTCGCCCCCAGATCGTCCATCACCTTGTACCACAGCGTGCGCGCGGCGCGCAGCTTGGCGATCTCCATGAAGAAGTTCATGCCGATGCCGAAGAAGAAGCTGAGGCGGCCCGCGAAGGCATCAATATCCAGCCCTGCCGCCATCGCGCGGCTCGCATATTCCTTGCCGTCAGCGATGGTGAAGGCAAGTTCCTGCACCGCCGTCGCTCCGGCCTCGTGCATGTGGTAGCCGCTGATCGAAATCGAGTTGAATTTCGGCATGTTGGCCGAGGTATATGCGATAATGTCGGAGATGATCCGCATCGAAGGCTCGGGCGGGTAGATATAGGTGTTGCGGACCATGAACTCCTTGAGGATGTCGTTCTGGATCGTGCCTTCGAGCTTGTCTTGGCTGACGCCCTGACGTTCGGCGGCGACGATGAAGAAGGCCAGCACCGGGATCACCGCGCCGTTCATGGTCATCGAGACGGACATGGCATCAAGCGGGATCTGGTCGAACAGGATCTGCATATCCGCGACCGTATCGATCGCCACGCCCGCCTTGCCGACATCGCCGACGACGCGCGGGTGATCGCTGTCATAGCCGCGGTGGGTGGCTAGGTCGAAGGCGACCGAAAGGCCCTTCTGCCCCATCGCAAGATTGCGGCGGTAGAAGGCGTTGGATTCCTCGGCGGTCGAGAAGCCTGCGTACTGCCGGATCGTCCACGGGCGGCCTGCATACATGCTCGCCTTCACCCCACGCGTGAAGGGTGCGAAACCGGGAAGGCCGGGGTCAAACCCCGCGTGATCTTCCGCCGTATACAGCGGCTTGACCGCGATGCCTTCGGGTGTCTGCCACATCAGATCGCGCCCGCGCACCTCCTTGGCGGCGAGGCTGTTCCAGTCTTCGAGGGTCGGTTTGTCGGTCATGTCATAGCCTATACACAATCGTCACCCCCGCGAAGGCGGGGGTCCAGCTACTCTCGTTAACGTACGAGAGCCGCGATGGGCCCCCGCCTGCGCGGGGGCTGCGGGCGAAAAGTCCTATCTGACTATTCGCCCTTGAACTCGGCTTTGCGCTTCTGGAGGAAGGCCATGCCGCCCTCCATCGCGTCCATTGTCGCACCCGCAATCCGCTGGCCCTCGGCCTCGGCGAGCAGCACCATCTGGAGGTTCTGGTCCATCGCGGTGGCGATATTGCGCTTCATCGTGGCGTAGGCGACCGTCGGGCCAGTCGCGAGCTTCTCGGCCAGCGCGCGGGCTTCAGTCATCAGGTCGGCATCATCGACGCACTTGTAGATCAGGCCCCATTCCTCGGCCTGTGCGCCGGAAATCTTCTCGCCCAGCATCATCATCCGCGTGGCGCGCGCGCGGCCGATGGCGCGGGCGAGCAGCCAGGTCGATCCGCCATCGGGCACAAGGCCGATATTGACGAAGGCTTGGAGGAAATAGGCGCTCTTGGCGGCGATGGTGAAATCGGCCGCTAGTGCGAGGCTGCAACCGACGCCCGCAGCAGGTCCGTTGACCGCGCAGATCACCGGCACCTGCGCACGGATCAGCTGGCTGACCGCCGGGTTGTAATGATTGATCAGCGCCTCGTGGCTGCCGCCCTTGCCGCCCAGCGCCGAGCCCGAGCCGCGCGCCGAAAGGTCAGCGCCGGAACAAAAGCCCTTGCCCTCACCCGTGATCAGCACCGCGCGCGCGTCGCCAAGGTCATAGAACGCCTGCCCCAGCTCGTCCGCCATCGCGGGCGGCATGGCGTTGAGGCGCTCGGGGCGGTTCAGGGTGATGGTGAGCAGCGGGCCGTCACGGTCGACGCGGATGGTTTCGTAGGACATTCAATCAACTCCCGTTCGCCCTGAGCCTGTCGAAGGGCTGTCCTTCTCTTGGGCTCGGCGGAAAGAAAAAGTGCAGGGCTTCGACAGGCTCAGCCCGAACGGTTCAATTTCAGTTCGACCAGTGCGCATCCTCGCGCGGGGTCTCCATGATTTCGGTAAGCATGCCGCCCATGTCCTTGGGATGGACGAAAAAGATAGGGGTGCCGTGCGCGCCGATGCGCGTGGGGCCGAGGATGCGCCTGCCGAGGCTCTCGAATTCCGAGCGCGCCTCGGCGATGTCGGGCACTTCGAAGCACAGGTGATGCTGCCCCCCCAAGGGGTTTTTGGCGATGAAGCCCGCCAGCGTGGAGTTTTCACCCAGCGGCTCGATCAACTCGATCTGGGTGCCATTCATAGCCCCGTCCGCACCGGGGGTGTCGACGAAGCAGACCTTCACGCCCTGCTCCTCAAGGTCGAAGGGGTCATGGATCTTGGTCGCGCCCATGACGTCGCGGTAGAAGGCGATGCTATCAGCGATGGAGGGCGTTGCGACCCCGATGTGGTTCAGTCTTCCAAGCTTCACTCGCTCGTTCCTCTCTCAATTCCCGTCATGCTGAACTCGTTTCAGCATCCATTCTGCGGTCCGCTCCGCCGGTGCATGAGGCGGGATGGACCCTGAAACAAGTTCAGGGTGACGAAGGTGTTTTTGGCGGGTCACCATCGGTGTTCTTGTCGTGGCCAATCATCAATTGATTGCCCTCGTGTATCTCAAAGATTCGATCAACAACTCGGGGGCTCTTACCGGACAAACCAAGGCCGATATATTCAGTCTCAACCCATTCTAGATACGCTAAAATATCGGCGTGAGTTTTGCCTTCATTGAGCAAAGCGAGGACGTTCGATGCGTAGGAATCGTACTCCCCCATCGCATCTTCCATGTCATTCACCCCAATCGGGTCCCACTCTTCCCAAAGAAGCAGTTCCAAGCGTTCCAACATCTCACTCACAGCGGAATATTGTCATGCTTCTTCCAAGGGTTCTCCAACTGCTTCGTCCTGAGCTTCCTTAGCCCCAACGCGATCCGCCGCCGCGTGGAGTGCGGGTGGATCACTTCGTCGATATAGCCGCGCTGCGCCGCGACGAAGGGGTTGGCGAAGCGGTCTTCGTATTCCTTGGTCTTCTCGGCGATCTTCTCCGCATCGCCGCGGTCCGAGCGGAAGATGATTTCGACCGCGCCCTTGGCGCCCATCACCGCGATTTCCGCTGTCGGCCAGGCGTAGTTCAAATCGCCGCGCAGGTGCTTCGATGCCATCACGTCATAGGCTCCGCCGTAAGCCTTGCGGGTGATGACGGTGATCTTGGGCACGGTCGCCTCGGCATAGGCGAAGAGCAGTTTCGCGCCGTGCTTGATGATCCCGCCCAGTTCCTGCGCGGTGCCGGGGAGGAAGCCGGGGACGTCGACGAAGGTGATGATCGGAATTTCGAAGGCATCGCAGAACCGCACAAAGCGCGCGGCTTTCTTGGATGAATTGATATCGAGCACGCCCGCCAGCACCATCGGCTGGTTCGCCACCACGCCCACGGTGCGGCCTTCCACCCGGCCAAAACCGCACAGGATATTGCCCGCGTGCATCGGCTGGATCTCGAAGAAATCGCCTTCGTCCAGCACCTTGGCGATGACTTCGTGCATGTCATAGGGCTGGTTGGCGTTATCGGGGATCAGCGTGTCGAGGCTGTTGTCGATCCGGTCCCACGCATCGCTGGTGGGCAGGATCGGGGCCTCGTCACGGTTCGACAGCGGCAGGAAATCGAAGAAGCGGCGGGTCGCCAGTAGCGCCTCGACGTCGTTCTCGTAGGCCAGGTCGGCGACGGAGGTCTTGGTCGTGTGGGTGATCGCCCCGCCCAACTCCTCCTGCGTCACGACCTCGTTGGTGACGGTTTTCACCACCTCGGGGCCGGTGACGAACATGTAGCTGGAGTCCTTCACCATGAAGATGAAGTCGGTCATGGCGGGGCTGTACACCGCGCCGCCCGCGCATGGCCCCATGATGAGGCTGATCTGCGGCACCACGCCGCTCGCCAGCACGTTGCGCTGGAACACTTCGGCATAGCCGCCGAGGCTGGCGACGCCCTCCTGAATGCGCGCACCGCCCGAATCATTGAGGCCGATGACCGGCGCGCCGACCTTCAGCGCGGTGTCCATCACCTTGCAGATCTTCTCGGCATGGCGCTTTGACAGCGAGCCGCCGAAGACAGTGAAGTCCTGCGAGAACACGTAAACCAGCCGCCCGTTGATGGTGCCAGAACCCGTTACGACCCCGTCACCCGGGATGCGCTGGGTTTCCATGCCGAAGTCCATGCAGTCATGCTCGACATAGGTGTCGATCTCTTCGAAGCTGCCTTCATCGAGCAGCACGTCGAGCCGTTCGCGCGCGGTCAGCTTGCCCTTGGCGTGCTGGGCTTCGATGCGCTTGGCCCCGCCGCCCATCTTGGCGGCTTCGCGGCGGCGTTCCATTTCGG
>Ga0209812_10002197_pt1 | contig 12011 bp, 6 predicted proteins | sample JI71714BDNA_FD_187502 | JGI IMG/M metagenome (GOLD analysis project Ga0209812, IMG submission 187502) | Wastewater effluent complex algal communities from Wisconsin, to seasonally profile nutrient transformation and Carbon sequestration -... | ecosystem: Engineered > WWTP > Effluent > Algae...
CCATTGGCGCAGCCTGCCGCCGGCGACCCGGCCGAAGCTCTACCTGCACGGCCTGAGCCTCGGCGCGCTCTCCGCCGAGGGCGCCCTCGACGCCTGGGACCTGCTCGCCGACCCGATCGACGGCGCGGTCTGGAGCGGCCCGCCCTACCGCGCCGCCACCTGGCGCGACATCACCACCGCCCGCGAACCCGACAGCCCCGCCTGGCTCCCGCGCTTCCGCGACGGCTCCGTGGTGCGCTTCGCCAACCAGTGGCAGCCCGCCGGCACCGACGGTTGGGGCCCGGTGCGCATTGTCTACCTGCAATACGCCAGCGATCCGGTCACCTTCTTCGACCCGGCGATGGCCTGGCGCGAACCCGAGTGGATGCAGAACCCGCGCGGCCGCGACGTGTCACCGGCCCTGCGCTGGTTCCCGATGGTGACCATGCTGCAAGTCGCCGCCGACGTTGCCGCCGCCGAAGAAGCCCCGATCGGCCACGGCCACGCCTACGCCTTCGCCGACTACCTCGACGCCTGGCTGGCGGTCACCGCACCGGCCGGCTGGGACGCGGCGTCGCTGGCCGCGTTGAAGACCGAGGGGACTCGGGGCGAGCGGCCCTGAAGGCCAAGTCCTGAGCGCACGCCGGTCGCCGCGTCTGTCCAGTTCGATGTCCGCGGCACGGCCTCCGGGCTCCGGCATTGGCGCCGGGGTTTCAATCCGCGGAATACCTGCCAGCCCGACGGGAAACCGCGGTTTGCGCCCGTAGAATCGTCGGCAGGCCGCGTCGGACCCGATGGGTAAAGAAGCGTGCCGGCGCGCCGATCAACGTGAAGGAAGCGAAGCACTGATGGATCAAGCCACCCACAACAAGATCGTGTCCTTCATCTGGGGCATCGCCGACGACGTCCTGCGCGACCTGTTCAAGCGTGGCAAGTATCCCGACGTGATCCTGCCCATGTGCGTGATCCGCCGCATGGATGCCGTGCTGGAGCCGACGAAAAAGCAGGTCCTCGAGACCCGGAAAATGCTCGACACGGCGCGCATCACCGAGCAGCGCGCTGCCCTGTGCGCCGCCGCGGGCCACGCCTTCTACAACACCTCGAAGTTCACCCTGCGCGACCTCAAGTCGCGCGGCAGCCAGCAGCAGCTGCTCGCCGACTTCGAGGATTACCTCAACGGCTTCTCGCCCAACGTCCAGAACATTCTGGAGAATTTCAAGTTTCGCAATCAGCTGCAGACGCTGTCGAAAGCTGATGCCCTCGGCACGCTGATCAACAAGTTTCTCGACCCCGACATCGACCTCTCGCCGGCTGGCATCGACAACCACTCGATGGGCACGGTGTTCGAAGAGCTGGTCCGCAAGTTCAACGAGGACAACAACGAGGAAGCCGGCGAGCACTGGACGCCGCGCGATGCCGTGCGCCTGATGGCCAACCTCGTGTTCCTGCCGATCGAAACGCAGATCAAGTCCGGCACCTACCTGCTTTACGACTGCGCCTGCGGCACCGGCGGCATGCTCACCGTCGCCGAGGAGACGCTCACCGCCATCGGCAAGCAGCACGGTCAGCAGCTCAGAAGCCTGCTTTACGGCCAGGAGATCAACCCGGAGACTTACGCCGTCTGCAAGGCGGACATGCTGCTCAAGGGTGAAGGCGAGAGCTCCCGCATCGTCGGTGGCGCCGAATGGTCCACGCTCGCCTGCGACGCCTTTCCCGGCCAGGCCTTCGACTTCATGCTGGCCAATCCGCCCTACGGGAAGAGCTGGAAGAAAGACCTCGAGGCGATGGGCGGCAAGGACGGCATGCGCGACTCGCGCTTCAAGGTCATGCACCGCGACGAGGAACTGTCGCTGCTCACCCGCTCCAGCGACGGCCAGATGCTGTTCCTGGCCAACATGGCCTCGAAGATGAACCGCAAATCGGCGCTGGGCAGCCGCATCGCCGAGGTCCACAACGGCTCCTCGCTGTTCACCGGCGACGCCGGCCAAGGCGAAAGCAACATCCGTCGCTGGATCATCGAGAACGACTGGCTCGAAGCCATCGTCGCCCTGCCGCTCAACCTGTTCTACAACACCGGCATCGCCACCTACATCTGGGTGCTGTCGAACCGGAAGCCCGCCCACCGTCAGGGCAAGGTGCAGCTGATCGACGCCAGCCAATGGTTCAAGCCGCTGCGCAAGAACCTGGGCAAGAAGAACTGCGAGCTGTCGCCCGAAGACATCGAGCGCATCAGCCGCTGCTTCCTCGATTTCAGGGAAACGCCGGAATCGAAAATCTTCCCCAATGCCGCCTTCGGCTACTGGAAGGTCACGGTCGAGCGCCCGCTGCGCCTGCACAGCCAGCTCTCGCTCAAGGCCATCGAGTCGCTGCGCTACACCTCCGGCGACGAGGACCTCCGCGCCGCGCTGTATGACGAGTTCGGCGATGACCTCCACCAACGCTACTCGAAAGTCGCCGCCGCACTGGAGCGGCGCCTGGCCGACTGGGGCAGCGACGAGGACGAGGGCGACGACGAAGACGGCGGCAGCAGCAAGGGCCTGCCGGAGAAAAAGCGCAAGAAGTTGCTCGATCCCAGAACCTGGGAGCGCGACGGCCGCCTGGTGGAGGTCGCCTCCCGGCTGCGGGCGGCGCTCGGCGACGCGCTGTTCGAGGACCACAACCAGTTCCGCGAGCGCGTGGACACCGCGCTCGACCAGGCCGGCATCCGGCTCGCCGCCGCCGACCTGAAACAGATCCTCAAGGCGGTGAGCTGGCGCGTCGAGGCCGCACCGCCGGTCATTGCCCGCGTGCACAAGGCCGGCAAGCTCAAGGCCGATCCGCTGCACGGTCTGTTTGATACGACCGTGGCCGGCAAGCCCGCCATCGTCGAGTACGAGCCCGACCCGGACCTGCGCGACACCGAGCAGGTGCCGCTGCTGGAAGACGGCGGCATCGAAGCCTTCATCCGCCGCGAAGTGCTGCCCTACACCCCCGACGCCTGGGTCAAGGACGGCGCCACCCGGATCGGTTACGAGGTCAGCTTCACCCGGCACTTCTACAAGCCGCAGCCGCTGCGCACGCTGGCCGAGATCAGCGCCGACATCCTCGCCATCGAAAAGGAGGCCGAGGGCTTGCTCGACGGGCTGCTGACGGTCACCCGCGAATGAGCCGGCCGGCCTTCGACGTCACCCCCTTCCTGCATCAGGACGAAGGGCAGCACTACGACCGCAAGTCGATGTACGAAGGGCGTGAGGGCGCCAAGCGCGCCCGCGATCGGCGGGCGGTGCGGGATCAGGTCGCCGAATACGTCGCGGGCTTTGCCAACGCCGAGGGCGGCGTCCTCATTCTGGGCATCGAAGACGACCACAGCATCACCGGCCATGCACTGCCCGCCGATGCGCTGGCCGCATTGCTGACCACGCCTCGCGCCCGACTGCTGCCGCCCCAGCCCGACGGCTTCATCGTCGACGTGCAGGGGAAGTCCGTGATCGTTTTCGATGTGCCGGCGGCCGACATCCCCGTGCACGTCGTGGGCGATGGTTTCCCGCTGCGCATTGGCGACAAGACCCTGCAAGTCAGCGAGACCAAGATCCGCGCCCTCAAGCTGCAAGGCCTGGCGGAGAGCTGGGAGAGCCGCCCGGCGTCCTGCACGCTGTCCGATCTGGACCGCGACCTGATCCGACGCGCCCGTCAGGGTGCCGGCCTTGCCGCCTGGAGCGATGACGACTATCTGCTCAAGCGCAAGCTGGCGGACCAGCGCGGCAATCGCCTGCAGTTGCGCCGCGCTGCCGAACTGCTGTTTGCGCGCCTCGGACCCGATCACCCGAATGGCGGCGTGCGCATCTTCCGGGTGATTGGCAGCGAACGGCGCACCGGCCCCGAACACAATGTCGAAGAGCGCCCGCGCATCGAAGGCAACCTGCCGAGCGTGATCGAAGCCGCAGCCACCGTTATCGACGGGCTGCTGCGACGACCCTCGCGACTCCTCGGCACCCGCTTTCGATCGGTGCCCGAGTACCCGGAGTTCAGCTGGAAAGAAGCCCTGTTGAACGCCGTCGCTCACCGCGATTACGGCGTCGAAGGGGTCGGCATCGAAATCTGGCTGTTCGAAGACCGCATGGAGATCACCAGCCCCGGCGGACTGGTGGGCGACCTCACCCTCAACGAGGTGCTGTCACTCAAGCGCATCCACCGCAGCCGCAATCCGCGCCTGATGCGCGTGCTGGTCGATCTGGGCGTGGCGCGCGAGCAGGGTGAAGGCATCCCGCGCATGTTCGCGGAGATGGAAGACGCCTTTCTGCCCCGCCCCGAGATCGCCGCCAGCCCGAACAGTGTCGGCATCACCCTGCGCAACACCACCACGCTGACCACTGCCGACCGGGAGTTCGTCGCCCGTGTCGGCAGCATCGAACTCAGCGACCTCGAGTTTCGAGCCCTGCTGCACGCCCATCGCCATCACCGGGTCGAGAACGCCGACCTGCGCACGCTCGCCGGACTGGACACCCTCAACGCCAGCCTGGTGTTGCGGAAACTCCGCGATCGCGGCTTGCTGGACCTGCACGCGCATGGCGCCAACAGCTACTACACCCTGCCCGCAGCCCTCCGCGGTCGCTCGGATCGAGGGGAGCTCGGCGCGGATCGAGGGGAGCTCGGCGCGGATCGAGGGGAGCTCGGCGCGGATCGAGGGGAGCTCGGCGCGGATCGAGGGGAGCGCGGCACGGATCGAGGGGAGCTCGGCGCGGACCGAGGGGAGCTCGGCACGGATCGAGGGGAGTTGGGTCCGGAACTTCGGGCACTGGTCAACCAGCTGGGTCCGCGGCCGCGGAAAGAGCGCTTGCGTGCCGTCATCGCCACGATCTGCGCACATCGCGACTGGACCGCGCCTGCGGACCTGGCCCGCTGGCTCGACATCCTGCCGGCAAATCTGACCGAGCGGCACCTCTCGCCGATGGTCCAGGCCGGCCAGCTCGAACGCCGCTTCCCCGACACGCCGACCCACGCCGAACAGGCCTACCGCAGCTGCGGCGGGCAGTTGCCGCTGGGGTTTTCCAGAGAGGATCCGGAATGATCGCCGATCTCAAACCGTATGCGGAATACAAGGAATCGGGGCTGCCGTGGCTTGGGCAGGTGCCAGACACTTGGCGCGTTGTTCGCAACGGCAGTCTTTTTGCGCAGCGAAACGAGACTGGATACGGTGAGCTTCCAGTTCTGGAGGTCTCGCTGAAGACTGGGATCCGTGTGCGCAACTTTGAGAGTTCGGCGCGCAAGCAGGTCATGTCTGACAGGGGCAAGTACAAGCGGGCTCTAAAAGGTGACCTGGCCTACAACATGATGCGGATGTGGCAGGGTGCGGTGGGCGTGTCGCCTGTTGATGGCTTGGTGAGTCCAGCCTATGTGGTGGCACGACCGTATCCCGGTGTCGAGCCGAAGTTTTTCACCGCGCTGTTCCGAACGGACGACTACATGTCCGAAGTAGACAGCTGTTCGCGTGGAATTGTGAAGGACCGCAATCGCCTCTATTGGAGTGACTTCAAGCAGATACTGTCCCCGTGTCCTTCGTCCGACGAGCAGGCGGCGATTGTGCGGTTTTTGGACTGGGCGAACGGACGGCTGGAGCGGGCGATCCGGGCGAAGCGGAAGGTGATCGCGCTGCTGGGCGAGCAGAAGCAGGCCATCATCCACCGCGCCGTCACCCGCGGCCTCGACCCATCGGTTCCGCTCAAGCCGTCTGGTATTCCTTCGATTGGCGACATTCCGCAACATTGGGAGATCAAGAGGCTACGCACTCTGGTTGACCATATCGATCAGGGCGTTAGTCCTTTGGCTGTTGGGTTTCTCGCTGAAGGCGATTCTTGGGGCGTACTCAAGTCTGGCTGTGTGAACCGAGGCGTTTTTCGAGAAACGGAGCATAAACAACTTGCCCGCAACTTCAAGATCGACCCCTCGATTGTCGTAGAAATCGGAGATGTGCTGATTTCGCGTGCCTGCGGATCACCCAGTCTCGTGGGGTCGGTCGGGAGGGTGAAGTCGCTTCGCTACAAACTCATCCTTTCAGACAAGACGTTTCGCACTCGGTTTCGCGATCGCGTAGATGTCGATTTCATGGTTTTCGCGATGAACTGTGGTTATTACCGCAACCAAGTAGAGCAAGCCATTAGTGGCGCGGATGGAATGGCAAACAATCTTCCATTGTCATCCCTACGGGACTTTGTTTTCGCGATCCCGCCTGCGGCAGAGGCGGCATTGATCGTCAAGTTCCTCGAAAGCGAAGCAACAGGGATACAAAACACCATCTCTCGCCTCGAACGCGAAATCGAACTCCTCCGCGAATACCGCACCCGCCTCGTCGCCGATGTCGTCACCGGCAAGCTCGATGTGCGCGAAGCCGCCAGGAGTCTGCCCGACATTCCAAACCTTGGAAACGAGCTGGAAGCGGATGAAACCGAGCTGGAAGCCGAGTTCGAATCAGGGAAAGGAGCGTTAATCGATGGATAGCGATCTCCAGACGCTGATTGACCGCTTCAAGGACTTCCCTGCCGTTGAGTGGAAGCCCTCGTTTTTGGATATCGCCCGTTTTCCCCATCGGGAAACCGTTTGGCGCAATATCCTCGCTTTTTTCTTCAACCCTAACGAGTGTCATGGATTGAAGGATCTCTTCCTGCGCGCCTTTTTCAACGCGCTCGGTAAGAGAGAGCATTCCACGGGCGACTTCGACTCGATACAGGTTCGGACTGAATGCCAGACCGAGAAAGGCAAATTTCTCGATCTGCTCATCACCTGCAATGAGTTCGCCCTCGGTATCGAGATGAAGGTCAATGCTAAACTTTACAACGACCTTGAGGACTACGGGAACTTGGTCGAGGCGCAAAAATCGACGGGGCCGACGTACAAGGTGGTGATCTCGAATGCGCCGTGTCAAACATGGGCCGGATTTACAAATCTGCGCTATGCCGACCTGATCCCCACCATCAAACAGGAGTTGGGCAACTATGTGCTTGACGCCGACCCCAAGTACACGCCGCTGCTCTTGGACTTTCTCACCCATATAACGAATTACACTGGAGGGTACGCCATGAGTATCGACCCCAAGCAACTCGAGTTTATGCAGAACAACCACCATACGGTCAAACGCCTGATCGACACGCATTACTCTGTCCGCCGGGACCTTGAAGAGAGAATGGCACAGATTCATGATGCCCTTGTGTCTCAGACCGCTCTCGAGCCGTACATCGGCATTAAAGATCGCTTGTTTACATATCAAGGTGACAGGCTTTCTAAAATTCAGTTCAAAGTCGAAGGGGGGAGTTTTCGGTTTCAGCTTGCGATCACCGACGATTACCGTATAAGCACTCACTGTTGGGTGGAACAGAGAACCCTGACCTCCGGAACGCTTAAGAGTCTCACCAACCTTCGATTCGACCTGACGAAGCCGGCAGAGGAAATTGTCAGCACCATCGAACAAAAAATCCTCTTGATTGTGAAATCTCCCGGCAAGACTCAATCTCCGCAACCATCCAGTGAGAAAGAGATCAATATTTCTTAACCCAGGATAATCCATGAGCACCGACACCAGCGAAAAGGGCCTCGAAACGCTGATCGTTCGCCACCTGACCGGCAACGATGGCCTCGCCGTGGTGCCTAACCTCGTTTCCGAGCTGCCACGCGCGTACGGCGGCACGGGCTACACCAACGGCAGCCCGCAGGATTACGACCGCGCCCATGCCATCGACGTGCCGCAGCTGTTCGCCTTCCTGCGCGTCACCCAGCCCGAGGCCTTCAAGAAGCTGGCGATGGCGGACGCGAACGATGCCAGCGACATCTACCGGCTCAAGTTCCTGACCCGCTTGTCCGGCGAAATCGGCAAGCGCGGGGTGATCGATGTGCTGCGCAAAGGCATCGAGCACGGGCCGCTGCACCTCGACCTGTTCTACGGCACGCCGTCGGCCGGCAACGCCACGACCGAGGCGCTGCATGTGCAGAACCGCTTCTCGATCACGCGCCAGCTCGGCTACAGCACCGACCAGACGCGCCGCGCGCTGGATCTGTGCCTGTTCATCAACGGCCTGCCGATCGCCACCTTCGAGTTGAAGAACAGTCTCACCCGGCAGACCGTTCTCGACGCGGTGGCGCAATACCAGCGCGACCGCGACCCGCGCGAAAAGCTGTTCGAGTTCGGCCGCTGCGTGGTGCACTTCGCGGTGGATGACAGCGAGGTGCGGATGTGCACCGAGCTGAAGGGCAAGGGCTCGTGGTTCCTGCCGTTCAACCGCGGGCACCACGACGGCGCCGGCAATCCGCCCAATCCGCACGGACTCAAGACCGACTACCTGTGGCGCGAGGTGCTCACCCCCGCGGGGCTGACCAACATCCTCGAAAACTACGCGCAGGTGGTGGAGGAAAAGGATCCGAAGACCGGCAGGAAGAAGCGCCGGCAGGTCTGGCCGCGCTACCACCAGCTGCGGCTGGTGCGGCAGGCGCTGGACGACGTGCTGGCCCACGGGGCGGGCCAGCGTTACCTGATCCAGCACTCGGCGGGCAGCGGCAAGTCGAACTCGATCGCCTGGCTCGCGCACCAGTTGATCGGCCTGCAGCGCGAGGGCTGCCAGGTATTCGACTCGGTGATCGTGGTGACCGACCGCCGGATCCTCGACAGCCAGATCCAGGCCACCATCAAGCAATTCATGCAAGTCGGCGCCACGGTCGGCCACGCCGAGCGCTCGGGCGACCTGCGCCGCTTCATCCAGCAGGGCAAGAAGATCATCGTCTCGACGGTGCAGAAATTCCCCTTCATCCTCGACGAGATCGCCATCGAGGGCGGCCGGACCTTCGCCATCCTGATCGACGAGGCGCATTCCAGTCAGGGTGGCAAGACCTCGGCGGCGATGAGCCAGGCGCTCGGCACGGACGCGTCGGCGGCCAGTGCTGACGGTGACGAAGCCCCCGATCCCGAGGACACGGTCAACGAGGCACTGGAGCGGCGCATGGCGGCGCGCAAGATGCTGAGCAATGCTAGCTACTTCGCCTTCACCGCCACGCCCAAGAACAAGACGCTGGAGATGTTCGGCGAGCCGCTGCCGCCCGACGGCGAGGGCAAGGTCAGGCATCGGCCCTTCCACAGCTACACGATGAAGCAGGCGATCGAGGAGGGTTTCATCCTCGACGTGCTGAAGGCCTACATGCCGGTGGACAGCTACTACAAGCTGGTGGCGAAGCGCGAGGACGACCCGGAGTTCGACACGAAGAAGGCGAAGAAGAAGCTGCGCCGCTACGTGGAGAGCCATGACCACGCCATCCGGCTCAAGGCCGAGATCATGGTCGACCACTTCCACGAGCAGGTGCTGGCGACCGGCAAGATCGGCGGTCAGGCGCGCGCGATGGTGATTACCAGCGGCATCGAACGGGCCATCCAGTACTTCCACGCCTTCAAGGCCTACTTGCTCGAACGCAGGAGCCCGTACCAGGCGATCGTCGCCTTCTCGGGTGAGCACGAGTACCAGGGCACCAAGGTCAGCGAGGCCTCGCTCAACGGATTCCCGAGCGGCGACATCGCCGCCAGGATCCAGACCGACCCGTACCGCTTCCTGATCTGCGCCGACAAGTTCCAGACCGGCTACGACGAGCCGCTGCTGCACACGATGTACGTGGACAAGGCGCTCTCCGGCATCAAGGCGGTGCAGACGCTGTCCAGGCTCAATCGAGCCCACCCGCAGAAGCACGACTGCTTCGTGCTCGACTTCCAGAACAACCGCGAGGCGGTGACCTTCGCCTTTCAGGACTACTACCGCACCACGCTGCTGGCGGACGAGACCGATCCGAACAAGCTGCACGACCTGAAGGCCGCGCTTGATGCCGCGCAGGTCTACTCGCCCGAGCAGGTCCAGCAGCTGGTGGAACGCTTCCTCGCCAGCGCGGATCGCGATCAGCTCGACGCGATCCTCGATGCCTGCGTCAAGGTCTATTCGGAGCAACTGGACGAAGACGACCAGGTGGCCTTCAAGGGCAAGGCCAAGGTGTTCTGCCGCACCTATGCCTTCCTGTCGTCGGTCATCCCGTACCGCAATGCGGAATGGGAGAAGCTGTCGATCTTCCTCGATCTGCTGACGCCCAAACTTCCGGCGCCGAAGGAAGATGACCTCGCCAAGGGGATCCTCGAAGCGATCGACATGGACAGCTACCGCGTCGAGAAGAAGGCGGCCCTGAAGATCGCGCTGGCCGACAAGGATGCCGAGATCGAGCCGGTGCCGACCGATGCCGGCGGCCGGAAGCCCGAGCCCGAGCTGGATCGACTGAGCAACATCCTGAAATCGTTCAACGAGCAGTTCGGCACCCTGTTCGCCGACACCGATCGAGTGGCCAAGCGCATCCGCGATGACATCGCGCCCAAGGTCGCCGCCGACATGGCGTACCGGAACGCGAAGGAAAACACCCCGCACACCGCGCGCATGGCGCACGACCACGCGCTGGCCAAAGTGATGCAGCACCAAGTCACCGAGGACATCCAGCTCTACAAACAGTTCGTCGAGAATGAGTCATTCAAGCGATTCGTCGGCGACATGATCTACGCGATCACCAACCCGTCTGGCGGCGCGGGCTGACGAAGAGTGCACCTCCGTGACCTGCAGGCGCCCACGCGGGCCGGGTGACTTTACTCACCCTCCACCGGTGCCGATCCGGACTCGGCCCGGCGGAGGCGATCCGCGACCCTGCACGGACCGTCCCTCCCGGAGTTCGCCATGTCCGTCTACAAGCTCCTGCTGGTCCTGCACATCGCGGCCGGCGTCGTCGCCCTGATCGGCTTCTGGATCGCCGGGCTGTCGCGCAAGGGCAGTCCGCTGCACAAGTCGGTGGGTCGGGTCTATCTGGCGGCGATGCTCGGCGTGGTCGGCACGTCCTTGCCGATGTCGGTGTTCCACCTCGCCGCTGGGCGGGTCGGGATCGGCGTGTTCCTGGTCTATCTGGTGGTGATCACCAGCACCTCGATGTGGCTGTCGTGGCGGGCGGTGCAGCTGAAGCGGGAGGCGGCGGCCTTCTACAACCGCAGCCATGTCGCCGTGGCGGTGCTGAACGTGCTGGCCGGCTTGATCGTGTTCGGAATCGGCCTGGAGCGGGGCCAGCCGCTGCTGATGGGCTTCTGCTGGGTCGGCGTGATCCTCGGAATCGGGATGCTGCGCGCGGCGCGGGCGGCACGACTCGCCTCGCCCACTGGCAACTGGTGGCTGCGCGAGCATTACGGCGCGATGCTGGGCAACGGGATCGCCACACATATCGCGTTTCTGGGCATCGGCATGCGGCCGGTCCTGCAGGCCTTCGACTCGCCGATCGTGATGCTGCTGCCGTGGTTCCTGCCGCTGGCGGTCGCCGGCGTGGCGGGCGTGATGCTGGATCGCCGCTACGGCCCGAAGCGCCAAGGCGCCAGCGCAGCCCGGCCGGCAGCGGTTACCCTGCCCGGATGAGCAACGCGTCGAACCCCGGCAATCTCTGGCAGTCGCCGCTGATGTGGGCGGCCGGCATCACCTGGCTGGCCGTGGTCCTGCAGAGCGTGGACCTCGGCAAGCTGACGGCGCTGGAGCCGCGCAGCACGTCCGGACTGGCGGTGCTGCTCGGTTTCATGGTGCTGATGCTGCTGGAGACCCGCTGCAGCGATCGGCTCGGCCTGCAGCGCGCACTGGCGCTGGCGCAGGGGCTGCTTGCGGTGCTGGCCGGGGCGCTGCTGCGCGATGGCAGCACCACGATCCTGCTGATCATCGTTGCTGCGCAGGTCGTCGCCCTCTGGCCGCAACGGCAGGCGCTGCTGGTGATGGTGGGGTTGAATCTGCTGCTGGTGCTGGTCTGGCTGCAGGGCCTGCCCTGGCCACGGGTGCTGCTGTTTCTGACGCCGATGATCGGTTTCCAGCTGTTCGCCGGCCTGACCATGCACTACGCCGTCGGCGCCGAACGCGCCCGCCGTTCGCTGCAGCAGACCCACGCCGAGCTGCTGGCGACCCGGCAATTGCTGAGCGACAGCGCGCGGGCCGAGGAGCGGCTGCGCCTCTCGCGTGAGCTGCACGACGTCG
>Ga0209812_10002199_pt1 | contig 12004 bp, 17 predicted proteins | sample JI71714BDNA_FD_187502 | JGI IMG/M metagenome (GOLD analysis project Ga0209812, IMG submission 187502) | Wastewater effluent complex algal communities from Wisconsin, to seasonally profile nutrient transformation and Carbon sequestration -... | ecosystem: Engineered > WWTP > Effluent > Algae...
GCGCCGAACTGGCGATGTTCGATGTCGACGCGCTGGCCTACACCGCGATGGGCGAGAAGTTCCTCGATGAAATCAAGGTCGGCAAGGCGCACCCCGCGCAGCCGAACATGATGAAATATGCCGGAACCGAGCTCAACAAGCGCCGCCATGAATTGATGATGGCAGTTGGCGGCTCGCGCTCCCTTGAATGGGAGAGCGAGGAAACCGAAGGCGGCAAGGCGCCCCGCAGCTGGCTTCGCACCAAGGCGAACTCGATCGAGGGCGGGACGAGCGAAGTGATGCTCAACGTCATCGCCAAGCGCATCCTCGATCTGCCGGGGGCTTAAACGTCATTCTCCCCTCCCGCTTGCGGGAGGGGTCGGGGGTGGGCAAGTGCAACCGCACGGAGGCCCACCCCGCTGCGACTAGCCAGCAAGCTGGCAAGTCTCGCTGCCCCTCCCGCAGGCGGGAGGGAGGAATTCGGGAGAGAACACCAATGCCCCTGTATCATAACGACGATCAGGCAATGCTTGCCGACACCGCACGCGGTTTCATCGCCGAGGAAGGCAATATCGCCAAGCAGCTGCGCCACTGGCGTGACCGCAATTGCAAGGATGGTTTCGGCCACGGGCTGTGGAAGCAGATGGCCGAAATGGGCTTCACCGGGATGCTGGTGGAAGAAGCCGATGGCGGGCTCGGCATGGGCCATGTCGAAGCCGGGATCGTGCTGGAAGAAATCGGCCGCAACCTGACGCCCTCGCCGTTCCTGACATCGTCCGTGCTGGCCGCGACTGCGCTGAAGCACGGGTCGGCAGACCTCAAGGGCCGCTACTTGCCGGGCTTGATCGCGGGCGACAGCGTCTTTGCCGTCGCCATTGACGAGACCGCCAAGCACCGCCCCAGCCGCATCACCACCCGCGCCGAAAAGTCGGGCAACGGCTTCAAGCTGACCGGCTCCAAGAGCTTTGTCATTCAGGGCGGCAGCGCGGACATGATCGTGGTAGCGGCGCGCACCTCCGGTTCGGACGAGGACGCGGACGGGATTACGCTTTTTGCGGTGCCTAAGGACGTTGCCGGGTTGTCGCACGATCATGTGCGCCTCGTTGACAGTTCGGTGGCCACGCATACGCGCCTCGATGGCGTCGAATTGGACGGCGATGCCGTGATCGGCGAGATCGATGGTGGGCGCGCTGTGCTCGATGCAATGCTGCTGGCAGGCCGGGTCGGCGCGGCGGCAGAAGGCGTCGGCGTCGCGCGCGGTGCGATGGACATGACCGTCGATTACCTCAAGCAGCGCAAGCAGTTTGGGCGTCTGATCGGCGAGTTTCAGGCATTGCAGCACCGCGCCAGCCACCTCTATTCCGAAGTCGAAATCGCCCGCGCAGCCACCATCAAGGCGCAGCAATTGCTCGACGGCGGCTCGGCCCACGCCGACCTGATGATCAGCGTCGCCAAGGCCAAGGTCGCCAAGACCGCGCGCCTTGCCGTGCAGGAAGGCGTGCAAATGCACGGCGGCATCGGCATGACCGACGAATACGACATCGGCCTCTACATGAAGCGCGACCGCGCTTTGGCCGAATTCCTGGGCGATGCCTATTTCCACGCGAACCGCGTGGCCACCCTGAGCGGATATTAAATCATGGACATTCAATCACTTTTCAGCCTCGAAGGGCGTATTGCTCTCGTTACCGGCGGCAGCCGCGGGATCGGCAAGATGTTCGTCGAAGGCCTGCTCGCCGCGGGCTGCGCCAAGGTCTACATCTCGGCCCGTAAGGCCGACCAGATGCAGGCGACCATTGACGAATTCGGCGCTGATCGCGTCATCGGCATCCCCGCCGACCTGTCCCAGATGGACGGCATGGTCAGCCTCGCCAATGAGCTTAAGGCGCGCGAGACGCGGCTCGATATCCTCATCAACAATGCAGGCGCCGCCTGGGGCCAGCCCTATCTCGAGTTCTCGGAAGCCGGCTGGCACCGGACGATGGACCTGAACGTCAAGACGCCGTTCTTCCTGACGCAGAAGCTCCACGATCTGCTGGTCGCAGGCGGGCAGAACGGGCATCCGGCCAAGGTCATCCATGTCTCGTCGATTGACGGGCAGCGCATCAACCCGTGGGAAACCTATGCCTATCAGGCGTCGAAGGCAGCGGTGATCCAGCTGACCCGGCGCATGGCCGCGCGGCTGATCCAGGACAACATCGTCGTCACCTCGATCGCGCCGGGGGCTTTCCCGTCGGAGATGAACAAGGCCGCCAAGGACGCGCCCGACGCATCGGCCAGCGGCATCCCCGCCAAGCGCATCGGCACCGCCGAGGACATGGCTGCAGCGGCCATCTACCTGTGCAGCCGTGCAGGCGATTACGTGGTGGGTGAGACGCTGACCGTGGATGGCGGTGTGGTCAACGCCCACTTGCCGAGCCACTTCGCCGATCCGGGCGGCGGTCACTGAGGCACCGCGCCGAGCATTTCAAAAAAGGGGCCGTCGGTGCGATCCGGCGGCCCTTTTTGATGCCCGAGCGGCCAAACCGGCGCGTGTATCGGACGAGCAGCGCAAGGAAACAGCGCATTCAGCATCGGGATTGGTGTATACAGGGCGGCCACCCCCGATCACGTTGGAGACCGCTCATGGCTACAATCCCGCCGACTTCGCCGGACACCATTGAGCCGGTCGCACCGCCCATCGAGACCCCGCCGCCGCCTGTCGAACCCAGCGAACCGTCACCGCCCGAAACCGAGCCGACCCCGCCAGATATTGACGAGCCCGGTCGCGGGCCGGACGAATTGCCGCCGGAGTTATCCGGCAGCACCGTGTCAGATCAATAGTTCCACTGCGCCTGAATACGCAGGACCTGGCCCTCGGCCTGACCGAAGCGCCGTTCGTCGGCCTCCTTGCGTGAGGCCCAGCCATAGGTCGTGGTGATCTCGAACGCCGGGTCGAGCTGGAATTCGAAGCCGAGCTCCAGTTCCTCGGTTTCAAGCCGGGGCGCGTTGATCGCCGCCTTAAACCCGCCGCGATAATACTGCCAGCGGGCGAAGGGATAGAACGGCCCGATCGGCGAATTGTCGATTTTGGCCATCGCCTGCACGTAGCCCCCATTGAGCGGGCGTTCCTCGATCCGGCCAGTGGCGGGAATGAATTCGGGGCCGGTGCCCCAGTTCCATTCCGCCTGAATGCCGAAGGGCTGCGGATAGAGGATCGCGTGCACGTTCACGCGGTTGTCCTTGAACCCGGTCGCGCTCACACCGCCGGTGCGGATTTCGGGGCGAATGGTGTTGCGCATCACTGACCCGCCTACCTCGAACACCTGTCCGTTAAGGCCCAGCCCGTCCAGTTCGAACGGCCATGTTGCCAGCGCGACGGTCATCAGGTCATTATCGGTCTCGCTGCGGTTGAGGCCCTGTCCGTTGAACACGCCGACACCGAAGGCGCCGTAATTGCCGAAAAGCTTTTGCCCGTCAGCCGAAAGGCGGTCCCAGATCGCCTGAACCTTAGGCGGGGTGTAATAGGCGACGATCCCCATATCACGCTCGCCGGCAGCGGCGGTGTTGATCGCATCGGTCCGGTCCAGCGCGAGACGGTTGGACGAGGACTGCATGTTCTCCCAGCCATAAGGCACCTTCGACTGGCCGAGCCGGATGCGGAACGCCTTGTCATCGAAGGGAAAAACATCGGCATACATGTCGCGCAGGGACACGCTGTTCTCGCGCCGCTCGCCGACCGATTGGTTGGAAACCGCCGCTGCGAAATCGGGCTGGAAGTAGAGCGAGACGTGATCGTTGAGGTCGCCTTGCAGCACCAGCCGCATCCGGCGGAAGGTGAAGTTGCTGTCGCCGTTGAGGCCGCTGTCATGGATCGAACGCAGGCGCGAGACCCCGGCGGGCGCATCGGCATCACCCGAGATGATCTGGTTGACCCGCATCTGGGTGTAACCGCGCAGACGCAGCTTTTCGTACCATGCCTTGGGCTTGGCGGCCGGCGCGGCGGCGACCTGGATCGGGGGCTGCGCTGCCGGGTTGCCCGCTGCGGGGGAGGGCAGCGCTGGCGGTGCGGTTTGCGCGATGGCCGGAACCGGAGACGCGTTTGCGGGCGCTGGTGCAGGGGCGGGCTGCGATGCCTGCAATGCGCCGATCATGGCTTTCAGCTCGTCGATCTGGCGCTGGAGATCGGCAATGGTGGCGGCCTGATCCGAAGCCTCGGGCGCGGAGGCCTGTGCGAGTGCAGGAACGCTCGTGCTGGCCAGCAGGGCAGCAGCGATCAGGCGGACGGCATGGCCGTTCAGAAAGGCATCGGATGGGCGGGGCATGGACAACCGCTTTCGCAACATGCCCGCTCAGGATGAACCGGCTTGGCGCGCCGATATGGCGTTTGCGTGTCAGATATATGACATTTGCGACCGCATTATCACAAATGCGACAAGCCGCGTGGCGCGGCGTAGCGGGCAGCTACGCCATCAATCCGCGCACGAACGGGATCAGGCCGGTCTGGCGGGCGCGCTTCATCCGCTCCGCTTCGAGAATCGCGTGAACCTTGTTGAAGCACACGTTCACGTCGTCATTGATGATGACATAGTCGTAGCCATCCCAGTGGCTGATTTCGGCGTGGGCGCGCTCCATGCGGGCGGCGATCACCTCGGCACTGTCGGTTGCGCGGCCCTGAAGGCGGCGGTGCAGCTCTTCGATGGAAGGCGGCAGGATGAACACCCGCACCACGTCCTGCTGGTCTTTCTGGTAAAGCTGCTGGGTGCCCTGCCAGTCGATATCGAACAGGAAGTCCTGCCCCTGCTTCAGTGCGGCGCGGATGATCCCTTTGGGCGTTCCGTAACGGTGGCCGAAGACATGCGCCCATTCGTAGAAATCGTCTTCCTCGATCATACGGTCGAAGGTTTCGGGCGAGACGAAGTGGTAATGCACCCCGTCGATTTCACCCGGACGCGGCGGGCGGGTGGTGGCCGAGACCGAGAGCTTGATCTCGGCATCCCTGGCCAGCAGCATCCGCGACAAGGTGGTCTTGCCCGCGCCCGATGGCGAAGACAGGATGAACATCAGGCCCCGGCGGTGGAGCGTGTCGTCGGAATGGTGTGCAGTGTCGCCCATAGGCCCCGTTGCACCAACACGCCCCCCTTAATCAAGAGGCGCGCATATCAAGCAGGATCAGGAATCCGGCTTGGCGGCTTTTCGCGCGCGGCGTTTGCCTTCCAGCCGCTTGCCGCGATCATAAAACACCTTGGCCGCAAGCCCGCCTGCGACCACGGCAAGACCGATGGGCGAACGGCGCGCCAGACGGCTTGCGCCCCATAAGGCAAGCGTGGTTGCCACCCCGCGCCCGTCGACCAGCTTGTCGGCCTTGGCCTGATCGTAGCTTTTGACGAGCAAGCCCTTTTCCATCCGCTCGCGCAGCAGGCCACCAGCGGCGCGCAGGACGATATCGGCAATGACGAGATTGGTGCCAGCGACCGGGCTGGGGAGGGGGAGGCCGCCGGGGCCGGTGGGCGATGCGTCAGGGGCGGCGGGCGCGGCTTCCGCTTTGCCCGGCTTGCCTGTCCCTGTCCGCTTGCCCCGCGCCATCGGGCCTATTTCTTGCGCCCGAAATCGATGCTCACCACGTTTGAACCGTCCGGATCGGTGTCCGGTCCATCATTTTCGGCGTCTTCATGGGCTTCGGGCTCAAGCTCTTCGACCGCGGCCTGGAACTGCAGACCAAAATCCACCGCCGGATCGACGAAGGCGGTAATTGCGGCGAAGGGTATCTGCAATTTGGCCGGCACCTGATTGAAGGTGAGGCTGACCGAGAAGCTGTGCGGCAGGACTTCCAGATCCCAAAACTTGTTCTGGAGCACGATAGTCATCTCGTCCGGGAAGCGTTCGCGCAAGTGCGGCGGGATCGACACGCCGGGCGCGCCGGTCTTGAAGGTGATGTAGAAATGGTGCGCGCCGGGCAGGGTGCTGCCGCCGCTGACAATCGAGCCGAGCACCCGGCCGACGACCGCTCGCAGGGCTTCCTGGACGATCTCGTCGTAGGGGATCAGGCTATCGGGTGCGTCGCTGGTCATGACTCGGCGATTGGTGGCGCTGCGCGCGGGCTTGGTCAAGCCCCCATGCCGCCTTGATGCCGCTTTGCCCCCGCATCTCACCGCGGCATTGTAACGGGATCGCAAGCAGATGCGCGCGATGCTTGTCATGCGCCGCCAGCCGACTATAGCGCGGGGCCATGTCCACCATCCCTGCCCGCACCGGCTCGGTAGAGCGCAACACCACCGAGACCAGCATCGCCATCGCCGTCAACCTTGACGGCACGGGTGCCTATGACGTCAGCACCGGCATCGGCTTTCTCGATCACATGGTCGAACAGTTCAGCCGCCATTCGCTGATCGACGTGACGATGAAGGTGAAGGGCGACCTCCATGTCGATCAGCACCACACCACCGAGGATTCGGCGATTGCGCTGGGGCAGGCGATCAGCAGCGCTCTGGGCGACAAGGCGGGGATCGGGCGCTACGGCGCGGCCTATTCGCCGATGGACGAGACGCTGAGCCGGGTTGCTCTGGATATCTCCGGGCGGCCCTATCTGGTGTGGAAGGCGAAGTTCACGCAGGAACGCCTGGGCGAATGGGATACCGAGCTGATCGAGCACTGGTTCCATTCCGTCTCGCAAAGCGCCGGGATCACGCTCCACATGGAACTGCTCTACGGCAGCAACAACCACCACATCTGCGAGAGCCTCTACAAGGGCTTCGCCCGCGCCATGCGGCAGGCGGTCGAGCGCGACCCGCGCAAGGGTGAGAGCGTGCCCAGCACCAAGGGGCAGCTCGGTGGCTGAGGTTATCGCGCTGATTGATTACGGCGCGGGCAACCTCCATTCGGTTCACAATGCACTGAAGGCGGCGGGGGCGAGTGTTACCGTCACCGCCGATCCCTTTGTCGTGCGCGCGGCTGACCGGATCGTGCTGCCGGGTGTCGGCAGCTTCAAGGCGTGTGCCGAGGGGCTGAACGCCATTTCCGGCATGGTCGAGGCAATGAAGGAGCGCGTCCATATCGGCGGTGCGCCGTTCCTTGGCATTTGCGTCGGGATGCAATTGCTGGCGGATCGCGGGCTGGAGCATGGCGAAACGCCCGGCCTCGGCTGGGTGCCGGGCGAGGTGCGGCTGATCCAGCCTTCCGATCCGGCGATCAAAGTCCCACACATGGGCTGGAACGATGTGGCGCTGCTCCCCCATGCGCGGGATCATGCGGTGTTTGATGAAGGGGAGGCCTATTTCCTCCACTCCTACCACTTTGCCGCCAGCGATCCGCACCATGTCGCGGCGATGACCGACCATGGCGAAGGGCTGGTCGCCGCCGTAGCCCGCGACAACATTCTCGGCGTGCAGTTTCACCCGGAGAAGAGCCAGGCTTACGGGCTGGCGACCCTCCGGCGCTTTCTGGAGTGGTTCCCTTGATCGTCTTCCCCGCAATCGATTTGAAGGGCGGCCAAGTCGTACGCCTGTCCGAAGGCGATATGGACCGCGCCACGATCTATGGCGATGATCCCGCCGCGCAGGCGCTGATCTTCGCCGATGCGGGCGCAGAGCATCTCCACGTCGTCGACTTGGACGGCAGCTTTGCCGGCGAAAGCCGCAACCGTGCGGCGGTGGAAGCGATTGTCGCGGCCTTCCCCGGCTATGTGCAACTGGGCGGCGGCATCCGCGATGCAGCCGCGGTCGAAGGCTGGTTCAACCTCGGCGTTGCTCGCGTCGTCATGGGTTCGGCGGCGCTCAAGAACCCCGAATTCGTCAAGGACATGGCGCGCGAATGGGAAGGCGGCATTGTCGTCGCGGTGGACGCGAAAGACGGGATGGTCGCGACCGAGGGCTGGGCCGAAGTCTCCGACGTTCCCGTCACCGATCTTGCCCGCCGGTTTGAAGATGCAGGCGTCGCCAGCCTGCTGTTCACCGACATCGGCCGCGATGGCCTGCTGAAGGGCGTGAACATCGAGGCGACCGTCGATCTCGCCCGCCGGGTGGACATTCCGGTGATCGCCAGCGGCGGGGTGAAGGGGCTGGACGATATCCACATCCTGTCGCTTCACGCGCATGAGGGGATCGAGGGCGTGATCACCGGACGAGCGCTGTATGAAGGTCGGCTCGACCTCGCGGCTGCGATCGCGATGGGGAGTAGGGCGTGATGCACGCAAAGGGGCACGATCCGGTCGCGCAGACGACCGCAAGCCCGACTGGGCGCCCGCAGGCCCTTTTGGGCCGAGGATAACAAGCAATGCGCGTGATGGGCTTCATGTTCCTGTGCCTTACCTTCCTTGCCGGTGTGACGGTCGGCACGGCCGAAATCGCGCTCATCAACATCGTGATCTTCCTCGGCCTTGCGCTGCTGGCCGAGCATCTTCTGGCGCCGCGCTTCGGCAAGAACGGGTTGGTGTTCGGCATGGCGGGGGCGTTTTTCGTCAGCTTCCTGTGGCCTGTCGTCGCCTATGCCATTCGCGGGGAGGCCTATTGTGTCGGCGCAAACTGCCCGCGCGAGGAACCTGAAATGACCGTCACTCTGAGCCCTGTCCGATGACCGTCCGCATCCGCGTGATCCCCTGCCTCGACGTTGCCGATGGCCGCGTGGTCAAGGGTGTGAATTTCGTCGACCTGAAGGATGCGGGCGATCCCGTGGAGCAGGCCCGCGCCTATGATGCAGCAGGCGCGGACGAGCTGTGCTTCCTCGACATTTCCGCCAGCCACGAAGGGCGCGGGACGTTGCTCGACATGGTGCGCAGGACGGCGGAGGTGTGCTTCATGCCGCTTACCGTCGGCGGCGGGGTGCGCAGCGCCGAGGATGCCCGCGCGCTGTTGCTTGCGGGCGCGGACAAGGTCGCGGTGAACTCTGCCGCGGTCGCCCGGCCCGAACTGGTGGGCGAGATCGCGGCGCGCTTCGGCAGCCAGTGCGTGGTCGCCAGTGTCGATGCGCGCCGCACCCCGCGCGGGAATTGGGAAATCTTCACCCACGGCGGCCGCAAGCCCACCGGCATCGACGCGGTCGAATATGCACTGAAGGTTGCCGATCTGGGCGCGGGCGAATTGCTTGTCACCAGCATGGACGGCGACGGGACGCAGCGCGGCTATGACCTCGCACTAACCCGCGAAATCGCCGATGCAGTGAGCGTGCCGGTGATCGCCAGCGGCGGGGTGGGCAGCCTTGAACACCTCGTCGAAGGCGTGACCAAGGGCCACGCCAGCGCGGTGCTCGCCGCCTCGATCTTCCACTTCGGCACCCACACCATCGCAGAGGCACACGCCGCGCTGCGGGCAGCGGGCTTGCCCGCGCGCGGGGTTTGATCGAAAGTAGCCGTATGGACACCCTCACCCGCCTCGAAGCCACCATCGCCCAGCGCCTCACCGCCCCGCCGGAGCAAAGCTATGTGGCGAAACTCCATGCCAAGGGGCTGAAGACCATCGCCCAGAAGCTCGGCGAGGAAGCGACCGAAGCGGTGATCGCCGCGCTGGCCGGGGACGAGACCGAACTGGTCGGCGAAGCAGCGGACGTGTTGTTCCACCTCATGGTGTTGCTCGCCGAAAAGGGCGTGAAGCTCGAACAGGTGCTCGCTGAACTCGACCGGCGCGAAGGCGTGTCGGGCATCACTGAAAAAGCCAGCCGGAGCGAATAATGCCGATCGACCCGACCCTGCCGTATGACGACAACAACATCTTCGCGAAAATCCTGCGCGGGGAAATCCCGTCGAAGAAGGTCTACGAAGACGACTGGGCCTTCGCCTTCGAGGATATCAATCCGCAGGCCGAAGTGCATACGCTGGTGATCCCCAAGGGCCGCTATGTCAGCTGGGACGATTTTTCGGCCAAGGCGAGCGACGCCGAAATCGGCGGCTTCGTGCGCGCGGTGGGCGAGGTGGCGCGAATGAAGGGGCTGGTCGAACCCGGTTACCGGATGATGGCCAATATCGGCGCGCATGGCGGGCAGGAAGTGCCGCATCTCCACGTCCACATCTTCGGCGGTCAGCCGTTGGGGCGCATGATTTCCAGGTAATGCAGCCCGTCCGGGCTGCATTTTCCGCGCTCACGCGACCTTTTCGTCGGCCTACCGCTTCGCTGATTGAGGCCGGAAGGTCGCATCGCTGCGGGCGCGTGGTCACGCTTGCGGCCGCTTTGCGACCGATGATCCTGCGTCGCTAACTACGGGTTAACCCGCGTTCCACTGCCGTTCATCGACAAAAGGCAAACAGCGGCCTTTGCAGTGATTCCCCGCTCGGCTAGGTGGCAGCCATGACCTCTCCCAATCCCCCCGGCGGCATCCTTGATGGTGCGCGGCATCTCTATGCGGTGCGCGTCTATTACGAGGATACCGATCTGTCGGGGATCACCTACCACGCCAATTACCTGCGCTGGTTCGAACGGGCGCGCAGCGATCTGCTGCGCTTGCTCGGGATCGATCAGCGCGCCGCGATTGAAGGCGGCGAGGGCGCCTATGCGCTGTCGGAGGTGAACCTCAAATATCTGCGCCCGGCCAAGCTTGATGACGATGTGGTGATCGAAACCCGCTGCACCGAACTTGGCGCGGCATCCTGCCGGATGCACCAGATTGCACGGCGCGGGGAAGAGACCTTGTGCGAGGCTCATCTGCGCGTCGGCTTTATCACCCTTGATGGCCGCCCGCGCCGTCAGCCTGCCGACTGGCGGGATGCTTTCCAGACCTTCATGAACGAGGATAATTGAACCCGTGACGCTCGAACTGCTCAGCGCCGCCGCCACTGCCCCGACCCGGCTCGATCCGGTCGAGCTGTTTCTGCAGGCCGATATCATCGTGCAGGCCGTGATGGCCGGCCTGATCCTTGCCAGCATCTGGGTGTGGACGATCATTGTCTCGTTCAGCCTGCGGATCGGCGGATTGTCGAAGAAGTCACGCGAATACGAGGCCGAGTTCTGGGAACAGCGCGACCGTGAGGCGCTGCTGACCAAGCAGGTGCGCAAGGAAGTCCCCGCGGCGCGTGTGGCGGCTGCGGGCCTCGACGAATGGCGCAAGTCCACCGCCAAGCAGCCGGTCGACCGTGACGCCACCCGCCAGCGCATCGCCGCTGCGATGGACAGCCAGATCGCAGAAGAGGCCGATGAACTGGCCGGACGGCTGAATTTCCTCGCCACAGTCGGTTCGGTCGCGCCGTTTGTCGGCCTGTTCGGCACGGTGTGGGGGATCATGAACAGCTTCTTCCAGATCGGCGCGCAGCAGAGCGCCAGTCTGGCCGTGGTTGCCCCCGGCATTGCCGAGGCGCTGTTTGCCACCGCCATCGGCCTGTTCGCCGCCATCCCGGCGGTGATCGCCTACAACCGCTTCGGCGGGGCGGTGGACCGTTACGAGGCGACGCTCCAGCGCTTTGCCGACAAGCTCCACACCGGCCTCAGCCGCGAATTGGATCGCGCATGATGGCTTTCCTGTTTTCCGCACGCCATCCGGCGCGCGAAATCCTCGCTCATGCGGCCTTGCGGCCACGTCACTGCGGGCGGGCGGTCGCCCTTGCGGCGGCGCTGCCGCCGATGGGAGATGAAAGATGGCTGTAAACCTGTCCTCCCGCCGCCGCAGCAAGCGCACCCGCCGCGCTGCCATGGCCGAGATCAACGTCACCCCGCTGGTCGACGTGATGCTGGTGCTGCTGATCATCTTCATGGTGACGGTGACGCTGCCCGCTGTCGGCGTGCCGGTCGAACTGCCGGAAAGCCGCGCCGCGCCGGTCGAGGAGAAGCCGGACCAGATCACGGTCTCGATCGACCGGGCAGGCGTGATCTATATCGAGGACGAGCCTGTGGCCGCTGGCGGGCTTCCCGCTGCGCTGGAGGCGCTGGATCGCGGCGGCGAACAGCCGTTGATCGTGCTGCGCGGCGACCGCAGTCTGGATTATGGCCGGGTGATGCAGGTGATGGGCGAGCTGGGCCGGGCAGGCTTCACCTCGATCTCGCTGGTCACCGACGGTTCAGTTTCGGCCCCATAGTCGGGATGCGGTGATGGGTGAAACGGCGCTCCGGAATGACGAAAAGGTCGGCCT
>Ga0209812_10002200_pt1 | contig 12000 bp, 4 predicted proteins | sample JI71714BDNA_FD_187502 | JGI IMG/M metagenome (GOLD analysis project Ga0209812, IMG submission 187502) | Wastewater effluent complex algal communities from Wisconsin, to seasonally profile nutrient transformation and Carbon sequestration -... | ecosystem: Engineered > WWTP > Effluent > Algae...
GCAGGCGGCAAGCGCCGCGATCGCAATGGCGGTGCGGAGATACTTGGTCATGCTCATCGTCCCATCCTCGTAACGTGGTGGCCTTGCGGCCGGAATGCATTGGAGGCACGGGCCGGTGCCCGTCCTTTCCCGGAAGTCTGCACCGCGCGCGGCAACGATTCGATACCCCGTTCGGCCTAGTTCCGGCGTGTGCGGCCCGCGTCCCGGCTAGCCCCGATGGGATATCGCCGCCGCCCGGGCCACTGCCTACCCTGAACGGAAATCCGGGGGCTCCATGGAAGCGATGCGGCAACTGCTGCTGGCATCGGGCATCGCCGTCTGCGGCGGGCTGGCGGGCGCGCTTGCGTCCTGGATCCTGGCATCGCGACGCACGAGGCGGGAAGCCGCGCGCCTGGCATCGCTGGTGGATGCAGAACCGACTGCGCTCCATGAAACCGGGTTGAGCGAGCTCGCCCCGCTGCTCGAGGCCTGGCGCCAGCGACAGGACGCGCTGCAGGCCGGCGGCGAAGCCCACGCCGCGCAGTATCGGCGCCTGTCCGCCGAGATGGTCGGGCTGATGCAGCAGGCGGATGGCGCGCAACGCGCGAAGGAACGCTTCCTGGCCGCCAGCAACCACGACCTTCGGCAACCGCTGCAGGCAATGGACCTGGCCCTTGCCCGCCTGCGCCGCGACGCGCCTCCCGCGCAGTTGCCGGACATCGACGGCCTGCAGGACGGCATCCGCACGATGGCCGACATCCTTGACGGCCTGCTCCTGCTCTCCCAGCTCGAAGCCGACAGCCTGCAGGCGCAACCTGCGACCTGCGAGCTGCAGGGCCTGTTCGCGGAACTGCTGGCGGCCCACCACGAGCGGGCGCGACTGGCCGGCGTCAGCCTGCACGCGAACGCGCAGGCGCTGGCGGTCACCACCGATCCCGGGTTGCTGGCCGGCCTGCTCGGCCGGTTGCTGGACAACGCGATCAACGCCACCCCGGCCGGCGGTCGCGTGCTGCTGGCCGCGCGCGTGCGCGGCGAGCGCGTCCGCATCGAAGTGCGCGATAGCGGCATCGGCATCGCGCCGGTGCACCAGCCGCGGGTCTTCGACGAATTTTTCCAGGTCGGCAACCCCGAACGCGACCATCGCAAGGGCTTCGGCCTGGGCCTGGCCATCGTGTCCCGGCTGGCCACGCTGCTTGGCGGCCGGGTCGAACTGCGCTCGCGCCTGCATGGCGGCAGTTGCTTCCGCATCGAACTGCCGCGCGCCACGGCCGGAAGACGCATGCCGCAGGCCCTGGTGCTGTCCGACCTCGCCGCCGATGCCGACACCCTGCCGGCAATGCTCCAGGCATGGGGTTACGCCGCGGTGTTCGCGACCGGCCAACGCCTTGCGCAGCCGGCCCAAGGCGGCAAGGACGCCATCGACGCGGTGATCTGCGCGATCGACACCGTCGATGACCCGGCGTGGGCCGCATTGCAGGCGATCGCCAGGCAACACCCGCGCGCGATCCGCATCGTGCTGTCGGCGGCTGCGAGCAGCGATGTGTTTGAACGCGCCGCACGGATGCATGCACGGGTCCTGTTGCGCCCGCTGGCACCCGCCAAGCTGCGTGCCTTGCTGGCTCAGCGCGGCATGGCCAACCTGGCCGGCGCCGCCTGATCGGCGACGCCGGAACGGGCCGCGGTCAGAAGCTGCCGCAGCCGTTCTCGCGCTCGCTGTCGAAGCAATTGGTCAGGTTAGGCCGCGAGCGCACCTTGGTCCATTCCGTGGACAGCCCGTCGCCACTGGAAGCCAGGCCGGTGTCGTCGATCGAGGCATTCACCGCGCACACCGGCGCGCCGCCGAAGTTGCGGTCGTACACGTAGGTATTGATGGTTTCGCGGATGAACTCGATCGGCGTGGCCGGCAACTGCGGCAACGGAATGACCTGCAACGCCGTGGCGTTACCCGGCGCCTGCGCGAACACGTAATTCCTCGCGCTGGTCCCGCCAATCACCGGGTAGTAACCGATCGGCGACAGCGGACCGGCCGGCGACGACCAGATCACGGCGTTGCCGAAGACGCTGGCGACGGTATCCCCGTTGCGGAAACCGGTGACCGTGCCGGTGAAGTCCGGGTTCGGGAAACCGAGGTAGCGGATCGCACCATCGGCGGTGAACACCAGGGTGGCCGGCGTGATCGCCAGCGTGCCGGGCACGAACTGGATGCGATAGCCTGCGGCGGACAGGAAATTTCCGGTGATCGCGTAGTTGCCGACATCACTGCCGATGGTCGCCGTGGTGGTCGCGCTGCCGCTGGCCACGTTCGCCGCCGTGTCGCCCAGGATCGCGCCGGTCACGCTGAAGGTGAACAGCGGATTGGGCAGGCCGTATTCGCGCGTGGCGTTGTCGAAGGTGATCAGCGCCGTCGGCTGTTGCACGTAGATGAAATGGTTGTCCACGCCCGGCACCGTCACCCCGCAGGCACCCAGGAAGGCACAGCCGTAGAGGTTCGGCAGGTTGCCGTCTCCGGCCAGGCCGCCCCGGGTTTCGCCCTCCCAGGTGTTGGCCCAGACCCGCCAGTCGCCGCTCGCCACCAGGCTGGCGCCGGCCACGTTCTGCAGGCGACCCGCGGTGACCAGGTCGATGTTGGTGGCAGTGACGCCGGCATTGAGGGTGAGGTCGCCCTGCAGGTTGCGCACGAACGCGTCGCCACCGGCAGTGATGCCGTTCGATGCGACGCTGGCCAACTGTCCGGCCGAGGCATTGAAGCCGATCGCCGACACATTGCCGATCGCCAGCGTATTCGCATCCTGGAAATCGAAGTCGCCGCCGGCCGAGCCCGCCAGGGTGGTGCTGGCCACATCGTTGAGTGCGGATGCCAACGCCACGTCGCCCCCGGCCTGCGCCAGCAGGCTGTGCGCGGTGATCACGCCCGCGGTGGTCTGGGTGATCGATCCGCCGCTGGACAAGCCCAGCGTGTGGTTACCCACGTTCAACGCGGCCTGGATATCGATCCCGCCGCTTCCGCCGTTGTTCTGCAGCGTCAGGTTGCCATCGCGGCTGACCGCGCCGAGCACCTGGATCGCACCGGCATGCAGGTTGCTGCCGATGATCAGTTCCGGGGTATCGATCAGGCCAAGCTCGGCACCATCCAGCGCAAACCCGGTCCCGCCGCCGATCAGGATGTCGTCACCGACGTGGTCGACCAGGCCGCCATTGGCATCGACGCCGCCCGGCCTCAGGTTCACGCCGACCCCGCTGCGGATCGCGCCTTGCAGGCGGATCGCGTCGCTGCTGCCGTTGTTGGCCGCACGCAGCACGACCAGGCTGTCTCCCGCGTCCACCAGCGAACCGGTGCCGATAATGATGCCGGCGCCGTTGCCGCCCTCGCCACTCAACTCGATGCCACCGCCGTCGGTCACGATGTTGACACCGTTGCCGATGACCAGGCCTGCAGATTCCGCCCCCATGCCGCGTCCGCGCAGGTCGATATGCCCGCTGTCGGTGGTGAGCTCACCGCCATCGAGCGCCAGGCCGACCTCCTGGCCAATGCCGGTCAGGGAAATGTCGCCGGTGGTGGTGGCGATGCCGGAGGCGCCGTCGAAACGCACGCCCGTCCCGGTCGCGGCGCTGCCGAAGATGTCCACCCGGCCGCTGCCCGCGAGCAGTCGCGCACCCGCGAGGTCGATGCCGGTGCCACCGACCGCAGACGCCGTGCCCTCGATGTCGATGTCGCCGCCAGCGCTGTCGATGTCGCTGCCATCGAGCGATACGCCAAGATCGCCGCCGCTGCCGGTGATCGACACCGCGCCGCCGCCACTTGCGACCTGGTTGCCCTGCATCAGCACGCCGGCAGCGATGCCGGTGCCGTCGATGGTGATCGCACCGCCGCCGCTGCCGATCGCGAACGCAGTGCCATCGCCCAGCTGCACGCCCACGCCTCCGGCGCTGGTGCCGGTGACGGTGATGTCGCCGCCATTGGTCACCAGGCCGGGCCCGGTCACGCGCACGCCGGCGATGGCCGTTGCCGCAGTGGCGGTGCCGTCCAGGGTGATGTCGCCGCTGTCGGTGTCCAGCGCGCCATCCGCGATGTCCAGGCCGAAGTCCGCGCCGGTACCGTACAGGCCGATCGCACCCGTGGTGGTGGACACGCTGGCACCGTTCTCGAACAGCACGCCGATGCCCGCCGGGGAGACGCCATCGATCGACACATCGCCGCTGCCGCCGACCACGACCAGGCTCGACAGCAACACGCCGACTGCCCCCGTGTCGGAGGCGGTACCGATGATGGTGATCAGGCCGCCCGCGCTGTCGATGCTGTTGGCGCCGTAGCCGCTACCGACCAGCGACGCACCGCCGGTGGCGCCCACGCCCTCGAGCCGGATGTCGCCGCCCGCGCTGCTGATGCCGTCGAAGAAGCCGCCTTCGAAGATCAGGCCCTCGGCCGCACTGCTGTAACCGTACACATCGATGGTGCCGCCGCCGCTGTCGATTCCTCCGAACAGATACACGCCGGCATCGGTGCCGCCTTCACCATGCACCACGATGTCGCCGCCACCACTCTGCAGGCCGGCGTAGTAGGACACGTAAACGCCGTAAGCGCCGCCGATGCCGTCGATCGACAGGTCGCCGCCACTGCTGGCGACGCCGGTGTTCTCGAGTCGCACGCCGTCATAGGTGCCGCCCGTGCCTTCGATGGTGATGTCGCCGCCACCTGAAAAGAGCTCCGAACCCAGCGCAATGACGCCGCTGGTGCCGCCGATGCCCGCGCCGTAGAGGTCGATGGCGCCGCCACCGGTATCGATGTCCACTGCGTCCAGCACCACGCCGGCATCATCGGGCCCGGCGTCCGCACCGGTGGTGCTGCCACGCACGAGCAGGCTACCGCCCGCCGTCGTGATCGTGGTGTTCGCCAGCGCGATGCCGGTGTTGTAGCTGCTCGCGGCACCCGCCGACGGATCGGACTGGCCGTACATGGCGATGTCGCCGCCATTGCTGCCGAGTGTCGCGTTGCTGAAATCGATCCCAGCGAAGCCGGTGTTGAGGCTGGAGGCATCAGCGTTGAACACCATGTCCAGCGGGCCGGACAGGCTGGTGATCGAGAACGCATTGCCGAAGATGCCGCCATCGGCATTGACGATGAACGACAGCGGGGACGCGTTGTCGGCGACGATCTGTGCATCGTCGAAGAACACGTCATCGGCCGATTGCAGCACCACGCTGGTGCCGGTCAGGAAGGCATAGTTGATCTCTGCGTCCTGCACGGTGCTGCCCAGCGCCGGCGCGCCGACGCCGCCCACCGCATTGCCGTTGACCACGGTCAGGGTCGGTGCCGCCAGCGACCAACTGCCCGCGCTGCCATTGTCCGCGCCGGCATCGACCAACAGCCCGCGGATGTCGAACGTGCCAGCGGTTGTGGTGACGATGCTGCCACCGGCGGTATTGCCGTGCGCGGTCAACAAGCCATAGGCAGCCAGCGCATTGGTGCCGCGGAAGCCGACCAGACCACCCGCGCCTCCGCCACTATTCGCGCTCACTTCCGAATCCTCGGTGAGGATCACGGTGTCGGCCACGCCCGCCACTTGCCCGCCATTACCCGCGCCGCCATTGGCGCTGATGAAACCGTCGATGCCGAGCCCGCCGTTCGTCGCGAACATCGACACGGATCCACCGTTGATCGCGCCGCTCGCGGAAATGGTGCCGAGCAGGAACATGTTGTCGGTGGTGGATACGAGGCCCACGCTGCCGCCGTTGCCGATCTTGGACGAGGCACTGATGTCGCCCTGCACCTGCACGGCACCGACCGCCGCGATCCGGACCTGTCCTGCCGTGCCGAAGTCGGAATCCGCGATCACCCGTGAAAGCCCGAGCATCCCGAACGTCGTGCTGGACTGGATGTCGATCTGCCCGCCACCGTTCACGCCGGTGGCATTGATCATGCTGCCGACCGAGAGCGGATCGGTGGGGTTGGCCGGCGTGGTGTCGTTGTTGACCATCAGCACGCCATTGCCCTGGATCAGCACCGAGCCGCCGGTCTCGCCCGCCTGGCCCGACACGTCGATGAGGCCTTCGGTGAATGGCGAGCCCGCGTCGGAGAAAATCCCCGGCGCACCCACCATCACCGGCCCGCCGATGCTGGTCAGTTCGATCCGCCCGTTGACGTTGGCGATGCTTTGCGCCCTCAGCACGCCCGACGCGTAGATCGCACCGCCAGTGCCACCGGCGGTCGCCGCGCTTCGCAGCAGGATCTGCCCACCATCGGCGGTCATCGAGCCGAAGCGGTCCTGGATGACCCCGGAATCCACGGTCGGCGGCACGTTGATGGTCACCTGCGTCAGGCCGTCGCCGACCAGGTCGAGGGTCACTTGGGTCCCCGCGCCTGCGACGATGTTGCCGCCATTGCTGGTGATCGCACCGCTATTCCACACCGTCTGCCCGACCAGGCCGACGCCGCCGGCACCGGCGGTGATCGTCCCGTTGTTGCGCACCTGGTGCGACGGGCTGGCATCGCCATTGAAGCCGCTGAACACGAATTGCCCGGTGGTCAGGCCGTTGATGAAGTCACCGGAATTCATCCACAGCGTGGACGCGACGATGCCACCGACGTTGATCTGGGAGTTGCTGCCGAAGGTGATCCCCGCCGGGTTGATGATGAACACGTTGCCGTTGCTGGTCAGCGTCCCGTCGATCTGCGACGCGCTCGTCGAGTAGCCGAAGCCCACCACCCGGTTCAAGGTCACGCTGCTCGCCCCGAACTGCTGGTCGAACGTCACCCCGTAGCCCGCGCCGATGTTGAAGCTGCCCCAGTCGATGATCGCGCCCTTCGTGGTCTGCGTCACCGTCATCTGGGTGCCGACGCTGCCGATCGTCGGGTCGCCGTTCACCACCGTGTAGCCGCTCGGCAGGCTCTGCGCCAGCGCCGCCGGCATCGCCATCGCGCCCACCAGCGCCAACGCCAACCGCCGGCGACGGATCGTCCGAAGCTGCTTCCGTGTCGTCTTCTTCATGCGCATCGCCCTGCTCCTCAAAACGCCTTCTGGATCGACCAGAACACCCGCGGATTGCGATCGCCGCCGTCCGTCAGGCCAGCTCCCGTCCCACGCCACGCCACGCTCAGGTTCATCGTCACCTGCCCCGGCTTGCTCCAGTTGAAGCCCACGCCGTACCCGCGCAGGCTCCGGCTGGTCACCACGTCCACCGCACGCGGGTCGTGGAAGAAGTCGCCCCGCGCCGCGTCATAGAACGCGAACAACGACGCCTCCGGCTTCACCGCATAGCGCAACTCGGTCGTGGCCAGCCAGCCGTCGTCCGCCAATACCTCGCCGGTCGCGTACGCGCGCACCGCCTTCGGCCCGCCCAGCGACAACTTCTCGTACGTGTCCAGGTTCTTGCTCGCACGCTGCAACCCGCCGCCCACGTACAGGCTCAGCTTCGGCATCACGTACTGCAGCCGCGCGAACTGCACCGTCAGCTTGCCGAAGCTGCCTTCCGTCCCGTAACCGAACGGCGGCTTGTCGAACGCCTCGCTCATCGCATCGCGGATGTCCAGCGTGCCGCGGTACGCCTGCGCGTTCACGCTGGTATAGCCACCACCCAGCCACGTGTCCCGCTTCTCCAGCGCAATCCCCAGGCTGATCCCGCGGATCCGCTTCCTCGACTCGAACCCCACCGCCTCGAAGCGGTCGGTCAGGTCCTTGTTGTCCAGCGCACCGCGCAGGAACAGGTTCGTGGTGCGTTGCCGGATCAGCGGATAGCTGAACGACACGTCCGCCACGTTGCCCACGCCGGTCGGCTCCAGCGCCGCGAACGGGCCGCCCAACTCGTACTGCACCCGCGCGATGCCGCCGCCCAGGCGCAGCCCCGTGTAGCCCACCGGCGTCTCGTACGACAGCCGACCGAACGCCGTGTGCATCCCCTGCGCCAGCATCACCCGCAGGTCCAGGTTGTCCCCGCGCTCGAACGGGCTCGCCCAGCGCAGGCTGCCCGTCACCCGGTAGCGGCCCGAGTCGCGGCTACCGAAGTTGTCCAGTTCCAGCCCGTACTGCACCCGGTCGCGCTCGCCCACCTTCACCGTCAGGTCGGTGGTGCCGGTCACCGCGCCCGCCGAGATCGCCGACTGCGGCTTGATCCCCGGCAGGTCGGACAGCAGCAACATCGCCCGCTCGTAGCGCTGCCCGTTCAGCGGCTTGCCCGGCTCCAGCACCGCCAGCGTCTTCGCCACGCGTTCCTGCTGCACCGGCGCGCCCTCGGCGACCTCGATGCTGACGTTGCCCAGCGCACCTTCGCTGACATTGAAGGTGACCTGGCCATCGACCACTTCCTGCACCGGCACGAACACCTGCACCAGCGCGTAGCCATGCTTGCGATAGACCGCGCTGGCCTTGGCCGCCAGTTGCTCCAGGTCGCTGAAGGTCACCGACTGGCCGATCTTGCCGGCCACCGCCGCCTGCAGCTCCGCTTCCGGCACGTTGGTCGCGCCGCTCACGCCGGTGAAGCGCACGCCCTGCAGCACGAAGCTGGCCTGTCCGGCCATCTGCGGCTCGGGCAGGGCCTGCGCCTGCTGCGGGGTGGCGGAGGGGGTGTCCTGCGCCGGCACGGCAGCGTCGGCATCTGCCTCGCCTGCCCACGCGACAGGCATGCAGGCCAGCAGCGACAGCGCCAGCAGGTTCATCGTCAGCGGCCTGCGCCGCGGGGTCTGCGTGTGCATGGGGATTGTTCCGCGACGGGTCATCGACGTCCTCACTTCTGCACCGTCAGGCGCCAGTTGCCGATCAGGTTGAACGGGGCCCAGAAGAACGGGTGCGCGGTCTCCGGGTTCGCCATCACCGCTCGCTGCGCATCGCGCATCGCGTCCTGCACCTGCTCACCCTTGGCCAGGTCGTCGTACAAGGTGGTCATCAGCGTCTCCGTGGCCGCATCCGACACCGGCCACAACGAGGCCAGCAACGTGCTGGTGCCCGCCGACAGGAACGAGCGGGTGAACCCCAGCACCTCGTCGCCGTCCTCCACCCGGCCCAGCCCCGACTCGCAGGCCGACAGCGCGATCATCGCGGTGCCGCTCAGGTTCATCCGCATCACGTCCCGGGCTTCCAGGTAGTTCGGCTGCCCGTTCTCGTCGGCCAGCAGCACCTTGCTGTGCAGCGGGTCCAGCGTGTCCGCCATCGCGTGCGCGGCCACGTGCAGCAACCGCGCCTTCGGCGCGCTCGCCTCGAAGTTGCTCTTGTTCGCCTGGTCCTTGAAGAACAGCGTCGCCCCCGGGAACTGCTTCGACAGTTCGTGCACCTCGCGCTCGGCGCCCGGCAGCGGGTCGGCCACGTCCGGGTTGATCGTCGGGTTGCCGAACGCCACCAGCTGCGCGGCCACCGTCGGCGTGCGCTCGGCCAGCTTGGCCGCGATGCTGATCGACGGCGCGATCGAGATCGGGTTGCGTTCGATCAGGTACTGCCCGTCCAGGCGCAGCGCCTGGAACGGCAGGTAGTGCAGCGGGCCGTGCGGGACGATGATGAGCCGCTTGCCGGCCGGGATCTCCAGCGGCGCCAGCAGCAGCTGGCCGATCTTGTCGCCGACGTCCACCGCCGGCCGCACGTTGATCAGCGTATCGCGGTAGGCATCCACCAGCCGGGCCAGGTCGGCCCGCTTGATCGCCACCGGCAGGGCCGCCTCGCGCACGCCCTGGTTGGACAGCACCCACGCCACCAGCCGATCCGGCAGCGCGTGGTAGGCCACCACCACTTCATCCGGGCGCAGCATCGCCTGCAGGGTCGCCGCGTCCAGCGCGATGGCCTCGCCATTGCCGATCTCGGCGCGACCCGCCACCGCGTCCAGCAACGCGCGGGCGCGGCTGCGCTCGCTGATGTCGAAGGCCTTGCCCGGCTCGCCCAGCCGGCTGTGCATCCCGATCGCCCGCTCGAACACCACCTGCAGGTCCGAGAACAGGCCCATCTTGAACTCGTCGCTGCGGAACTTCGCCCGGGCCTTGTCGAACACGTCGATGGCCTGGTCCAGTGCCTGCGCGGCTTGCGCTTCGTTGCCCAGCGCCGACTCGCTCTTGCTGATGCCGTCCAGCGCCCAGGCGCGGTAGAAGCCCTCATCGCCATTGACAGGCGCGCTGGCCAGTTGCTGGTACAACGCCAGCGCCTCGGCCGGCTTGTTCTCGGCCAGCAGCAGGCGACCGCGGGTGCGTTGCAGCTGGGCCTGCTGCGAGGGATCGCTCGGCACCGCCAGGCCATCCAGCGTGCTGCGCGCGCGAGGCAGGTCCCCGGACAGGATCAGCGCATTGGCCAGCGAGGCATCCACCAGCGGGCGGAAGCGGTCCGAGCTCTCGGTCCGCGCCTGGTCGTACAGCGCGATCGCCTCGTCATAGCGCTTCTGCCGCGTGCGCACGTCGCCCAGCACCTTCTTGCTGGGACCGTTCACCTGGGTCGGGTCGATGCCCGGATACTTCAGCGACAGGTTGGCGAACTGCTCGGCGCGCTCCAGTTGGCCCGCGTAGCTGAACGCGATCGACAGGTCGCGGTACGCCTTGCCCAGCAGGTCCGTGTTCCCCGTCTGCAGCGCCACGTGCAAGGCCTTGCTCGCCGCCCGCGTGCTCTCCCGGAACTCGCCCTTCTCCGCCAGCTCCACCGCCTGGCTGCAATACGCATACCCGTCCAGCTTCACCGCTTCGCGTTCGTACAACGCCGCGCCTTCCGCCGCCAGCGACAACGCCGTGTCCGCATCCTCCAACCGGCCAATCGCCGCCAGCGCCTGACGCGCTTCCGACTGCACATCGACAGAGGCCGCTGGCACCGCGGGCGCCGATTGCGGCACCGGCACCGCCGCAGACAACACGCCCGACGACGCCAACGTCGACGCACCACCCAACGGCGTGCAACTGGCCTGGACCAGGGGGCTGGCGAGCATGCCAAGGCATGCGCCGAAGGCCACCAGCAACGACAACGCACGATGCCTTGCGCATCGCAATGAAGAGTCCATCGCCCGTCCCCTACGTTCGATAACAGCCCCGGCGACCCGGCGGCCAACCGCAGGGTAGTGCTGGCGCTGTCCGATCGCCTATCGACCAAAAGGCCTAGTCGGCTCCACCGAACGAACGGGAATTCAGCACCACCCACGCCAGTAGGGGCGCAAAGCAGGGGCGAATCGGCTCACGCCGTGGCCACCATCCGCGTCGACGGTGGCGTGGCCGGCGTCAGCCGATCATCGCGTGGCGACGCTGCCCCTCGCCACGCACCACGAAGCGTTCGATGGTCAGCGCCTCTACCCCCATCGGGCCGTAGGCATGCAGGCGCGTGGTCGAGATGCCGATCTCGGCGCCGAGGCCCAGCTGGCCGCCGTCGTTGAAGCGCGAGGACGCATTCACCATCACCGCCGAACTGCGGGTGCCGCGCACGAAGGCCCGTGCCGCCGCGTCATCCGTGGTGGCGATCACTTCGGTGTGGTCGGAACCGAAACGGGCGATATGCGCCAGTGCGGCCTGCAGGTTTTCGACCACCTTCACCGCGATGACGAGGTCGAGGAATTCGGCGTCGTAGTCGGCATCTGTCGCGGGTGCGAGCGTGGGAGCGAAGCCACGTGTCGCCTCGTCCCCGCGCACCTCCACGCCATGCGCTGCCAGCACAGCCAGCGCACGCGGCAGGAACTCCGCGGCGATGTCGCGATGGACCAGCAGCGTCTCCAAGGCATTGCAGACGCCGGGACGCGACGTCTTGCCATCGACCAGCAGGCCAAGCGCAAGGTCGATGTCGGCGGCGCGATCGACGTAGAGATGGCAGACGCCCTTGTAATGCTTGATCACCGGGACTCGGGCGTGTTCGGCGACGAAGCGGATCAGGCTCTCGCCGCCACGCGGGATGGCCAGGTCGATGAGATCGGAAAGTTGCAGCAACTCCAGCACGTGCTCGCGCGCGGTGTCGGCGACCAGGGAGACGGCGGCTTCAGGCAAGCCGGCCTCGCGCAATGCCGCATGCAGGCAAGCCGCGATCGCGGCATTGCTGGCGGCCGCTTCCGAACCGCCACGCAGCAGCACCGCATTACCGGCCTTCA
>Ga0209812_10002203_pt1 | contig 11980 bp, 23 predicted proteins | sample JI71714BDNA_FD_187502 | JGI IMG/M metagenome (GOLD analysis project Ga0209812, IMG submission 187502) | Wastewater effluent complex algal communities from Wisconsin, to seasonally profile nutrient transformation and Carbon sequestration -... | ecosystem: Engineered > WWTP > Effluent > Algae...
ATACGACGTAACGCGTTGCCCAAGGTATGCCCGAAACCGCGCTCAAGTGGTTCCAAAGTAACTTTGGCACGAGTTGGGTTGATTTTTTCGATACCAACTAATCTCGGCTTAAGGAATTCGGTGACAGAACCCTGCATTTTATCCTCTCTTAAGAAAATGCTTTACTACTTAGAGTAAAGCTCGACGATTAACTGTTCGTTGATGTCAGCAGACAGGTCTGAACGCTCTGGCAGACGTTTGAAAACGCCTTCCATTTTCTTCGTGTCTACTTCAATCCAGGTTGGCTTCTCGCGTTGTTCTGCCAGTTCCAGGGCAGCAACGATACGCGCTTGCTTTTTCGCCTTCTCACGAACAGCAACCACTTGCTCTGGTGATACAGAATAAGATGGAATGTTTACAACACGACCATCCAGCACGATAGCTTTATGGCTAACTAACTGACGTGCTTCAGCACGTGTGCTAGCCAAGCCCATGCGATAAACCACGTTGTCTAAACGTGATTCAAGTAACTGAAGCAGGTTTTCGCCTGTGTTACCTTTCAAACGAGCAGCTTCTTTGTAATAGTTACGGAACTGCTTTTCAAGTACGCCGTAAATACGACGAACTTTTTGTTTTTCGCGTAATTGTAAACCGTAATCTGATAAACGACCGCGACGAGCGCCGTGCTGACCAGGAGCAGTTGTTAAATTACACTTTGAATCGATTGCTCTTACGCCGCTTTTCAGGAACAGGTCTGTACCTTCGCGACGACTCAGTTTGAGCTTAGGACCCAAATATCTTGCCATCTTCTTTCTCCAATAATCTTAGAAGCGCTATTACACGCGACGTTTTTTCGGTGGACGGCAACCGTTATGCGGGATTGGCGTCACGTCGGTGATATTTGTAATGCGGTAACCAGCAGCGTTCAGCGCACGAATGGCTGATTCACGACCTGGGCCTGGACCATTGACAAACACTTCCAGATTTTTCAAACCATACTCTTGCGCAGCTGCACCAGCACGCTCAGCAGCAACCTGCGCAGCGAATGGTGTAGATTTACGCGAACCACGGAAACCTGAACCACCGGCAGTTGCCCAGCAAAGAGCATTGCCTTGACGGTCAGTGATGGTCACGATGGTGTTGTTGAAAGAGGCATGGATATGAGCCATACCATCAGAAACTTGCTTCTTTACCCGCTTACGAGTACGAACTGGTGCTTTAGCCATGTTTTACCCCGCCTTATTTCTTGATGGCTTTACGTGGGCCTTTACGAGTCCGCGCGTTAGTTTTAGTGCGCTGACCACGTACTGGCAGACTGCGACGGTGGCGTAAACCACGGTAGCAACCCAGATCCATTAAACGTTTGATGTTTAACGTAATCTCACGGCGTAAGTCACCTTCAACGGTGTACTTGGCCACTTCATCACGAAGTGTATCCAGCTCTGCATCAGACAGAGTTGAAATTTTGCGAGTTTCTTCGATACCCACTGCAGACAGGATTGCCTTGGAGCGGGTCTTGCCGATACCAAAAACATACGTCAAAGAGATGACAGCATGTTTATTATCGGGGATGTTAATGCCAGCGATACGGGCCACTAACGTTCTCCTATAAAAGATTAAAAGGGTGCCGATATGAAAAGCCCGTAAGGATACTCAAACGGCGGCCATATTGCAACAATAAGTCTGGGCTAAACAAAATGTTTAGCCCAAACCGGATTTTTCTGCTGTTAGCCTTGACGTTGCTTGTGCTTAGGCTCTACACAAATTACCCGCACAACGTTGTTGCGCTTGATAACTTTACAGTTACGGCAGATCTTCTTAACGGAAGCTCGTACTTTCATGACTTAACTCCGCAAATTAACCTTAACGACCGAAGCCTTTAAGGTTTGCTTTTTTAAGCACAGAATCATATTGATGCGACATCAAATGCGTCTGTACCTGTGCCATAAAGTCCATAATAACTACGACGATAATCAATAATGATGTACCACCGAAGTAGAATTGCACGTTAAGCGCAACCATCATGAACTCAGGAACCAAACAAATAAAGGTTATGTATGCTGCACCTGCTAAGGTCAACCGTGTCATTACTTTATCAATATACTTCGATGTTTGCTCACCTGGACGAATACCTGGGATGAACGCACCTGATTTTTTCAGGTTTTCCGCTGTTTCACGCGGGTTAAACACCAACGCGGTATAGAAGAAACAGAAGAAAATAATCGCAGCTGAATAAAGAATGATATACAGCGGCTGTCCTTGAGACAGACTAAGTGCCAATTCTTGGAAGAAGTTTGACACAAAACCATCACCAGAACCGATTGCCGAAGCAATTGTACCTGGGAACAGGATAATACTCGAAGCAAAAATGGGTGGAATTACACCGGCCATATTCACTTTGAGTGGCAAATGACTGCTCTGGGCAGCAAATACCTGACGACCTTGTTGCCGTTTTGCGTAGTTTACCACAATACGACGCTGACCGCGCTCAAAGAAAACAACTAACCATGTAACAACAACCACAATGGCTGCGATGAAAAACAACAATAGAATATTTAAATCGCCTTGGCGCGTTTGCTCAATTGTCTGCCCGATGGCTGACGGAAAACCAGCAACAATACCAACGAAGATTAACAACGAAATACCATTACCAATACCACGTTCTGTTACTTGCTCACCCAACCACATTAAGAACATAGTTCCTGTGACTAAGCTAATAACCGCAGTTAAATAGAACAGTGGTCCTGGTGCAATGACCAGACCTGGCATCATATTTGGTAAGCTAGTGGCAATACTTGCCGACTGCACCAATGCTAATCCAAGAGTACCATAACGTGTGTACTGGTTTATTTTGCGACGACCAGCCTCACCTTCTTTCTTCAGCTCGATCAGTTTCGGGTGAATCACCGTTAACAACTGAACGATAATAGAAGCAGAAATATAAGGCATGATGCCTAACGCAAACACCGATGCACGTTCAAGAGCTCCACCGCTGAACATGTTAAACATTTCAACGATGGTCCCTTTTTGTTGCTCGAATAATTGAGCTAGCACGTTGGCGTCAATTCCAGGGATTGGCACAAATGACCCTAACCGGAACACGATTATTGCCATCAGTACAAAGAGCAAACGGGCTTTCAGTTCAGAAAAACCACCTTTTGCATTCTTCAAGTCCTGACCTGGTTTAGCCATGGCGCACTATCCTTATTATTCTTCTACTTTTCCGCCTGCAGCTTCGATGGCAGCGCGAGCACCAGCAGTTACACGCAAGCCTTTTACTGTGATTGGACGAGTGATTTCGCCAGACAGTACAACTTTTGCGAACTTGATGTTACGCGTGATCACGTTGGCTTCAGCCAAAGTTGCTAAATCAGCAACATCGCCAGCAACCAGTGCCAGTTCATGTAAACGTACTTCAGCAGACACTAAGCCTTTCTGAGACGTGAAACCGAACTTAGGCAGACGTTGTTTCAATGGCATTTGACCGCCTTCGAAACCTGGACGTACTTTACCGCCAGAACGTGATTTCAGACCTTTGTGACCACGGCCACCAGTCTTACCTAAGCCAGAACCGATACCGCGGCCCAAGCGACGTTTTTCTTTCTTTGAACCTGGTGCCGGAGCAAGAGTATTTAATAACATCGATTACTCCTCCACTTTGACCATGTAGTACACAGTGTTGATCATGCCACGTACACATGGAGTATCTTCCAATGTAACAGTGTGACCAATACGGCGTAAACCTAAGCCAACTAAAGTCGCTTTATGCTTTGGCAAACGACCAATGCTTGAGCGGGTTTGAGTTACTTTAATGGTTTTTTGAGCCATGGCAAATTACCCCAGAATGTCGTCAACGCGCAGGCCACGCTTCGCAGCAACTTGTGCTGGCGATTTGATAGCTGACAGAGCGTTGATAGTGGCGCGAACCACGTTGATCGGGTTAGTTGAGCCGTAGCACTTAGACAGTACGTTTTGTACGCCAGCCACTTCCAGCACAGCACGCATTGCACCACCGGCGATGATACCGGTACCTTCAGATGCTGGCTGCATGTAAACATTTGAACCAGCGTGAACACCCTTAACTGGGTGATGCAGTGTGTTACCGTTTAACTCAACTTGAGTCATGTTACGGCGCGCTTTTTCCATTGCTTTTTGAATAGCAGCTGGAACTTCGCGTGCTTTACCGTAACCGAAGCCAACACGGCCGTTACCGTCGCCTACCACTGTCAAAGCGGTGAAGGAGAAAATCCGACCACCTTTAACAACTTTAGACACACGATTAACAGCAACCAGCTTCTCTTGTAAGTCAGATTGTTGTTTTGCTTCTACGTTAGCCATGATCTACTCCTAGAATTGAAGACCGGCTTCACGCGCCGCGTCAGCTAATGCTTGTACGCGACCATGATACTGGAAACCGCTACGGTCAAAGGCTACAGAAGATACGCCTTTAGCCAGTGCACGTTCAGCAATCGCTTTACCAACAGCTTTAGCAGCGTCGACGTTACCGGTGTACTTCAACGATTCACGGATTGAAGCTTCAACAGTAGAAGCAGCAACAATCACTTCAGCATTTGGTGCGATAAGCTGGGCGTAAATGTGACGTGGTGTACGATGTACAACCAGGCGGTTCGCACCTTGTTCGATAATATTTCTGCGGATGCGTTTCGCACGACGCAGACGAGCAAGTTTCTTATCCATCGTCCTACCCTACTTTTTCTTGGCTTCTTTACGACGCACGTTTTCGTTGGCATAACGTACACCTTTGCCTTTGTAAGGCTCTGGTTTACGGTAAGCACGAATATTTGCAGCTACCTGACCAACGAGTTGTTTGTCAGAACCTTTCACCAGAATCTCAGTCTGAGACGGAGTTTCGATGGTGATACCGGCTGGTACTGGGAATGCGACTGGGTGAGAAAAACCCAATGACAGGTTCAGTACTTTGCCTTCTGCTTTCGCACGGTAACCAACACCAACTAATTCTAATTTACGAGTGTAACCTTCGGTCACACCTGTCATCAGGTTATTGATCAACGCACGGGCGGTACCCGCTTGTGCGTCGGCGCCGTCAAAGCCAGCGCGTGGAGTGGTACGGATTACGTTCCCATCAACCACGACTTCAACTGCAGGGTTAACATTCAGGGTTAACTCGCCGTTTTTGCCCTTCAATGCAATGTTCTGGCCGTTCAGTGTTACAGTAACACCTGCAGGGACAGCGATTGGGGCCTTAGCAACACGAGACATAGATTACTACCTCCGTTACGCTACGTAGCCGATGATTTCGCCACCGATACCAACCTTGCGCGCAGCACGGTCAGTCATTAACCCTTTAGATGTAGAAACAATTGCAACACCTAAACCGCCCATTACTTTTGGTAATTCGCCGCGCTTTTTATAAATGCGCAGACCAGGCCGGCTAACACGATCGATAGTCTCGATAACTGATTTACCCTGGAAGTACTTCAGAGTAATTTCCAGTTCTGGTTTAACATCAGCTGATACAACGAAATCTTCGATGTAACCTTCGTCTTTTAATACTTTCGCAATAGCAACCTTCAGATTTGAAGATGGCATCTTAACCGCAAACTTCTTGGCAGCTTGGCCGTTGCGGATGCGAGTAAACATATCCGCTACTGGATCTTGCAAACTCATAGCTGTTACTCCCGTGATTCTTACCAGCTAGCCTTACGAAGGCCAGGAATTTCACCGCGCATTGCTGCTTCACGGACCTTGATCCGGCTCATGCCGAACTTACGCAGGTACCCGTGTGGACGGCCAGTTACACGACAACGGTTACGTTGACGCACAGGGCTTGAATCACGCGGTAACGTTTGCAGCTTCAGAACTGCTGCCCAGCGCTCTTCTTCAGAAGTAGCTGGATTAGCAATCGCATCCCGCAGTGCATGACGTTGCTCAGCGTATTTGGCTACCAGTTTTGCACGCTTTACTTCGCGCGCTTTCATTGATTGTTTTGCCATGACCCTAAACCTTATTTCTTGAATGGGAAGTTGAACGCGGCAAGTAATGCACGCCCTTCGTCATCAGTACGCGCCGTTGTTGTGATAGTGATATCTAAACCACGTACCGCATCAACTTTATCGTAATCGATCTCAGGGAAAATGATTTGCTCACGTACGCCCATGCTGTAGTTACCACGGCCATCGAATGATTTAGGATTCACACCGCGGAAGTCACGGATACGAGGAATAGCGATAGACACTAAACGCTCGAAGAAATCCCACATACGCTCGCCGCGCAGGGTCACTTTTGCACCAATAGGGTAGCCTTCACGGATTTTAAAACCAGCTACTGATTTACGAGCTTTAGTAACCAATGGCTTTTGGCCAGAGATAGCAGTTAAGTCTGCTACTGCGTTTTCTAAAACTTTTTTATCAGCAACCGCTTCGCCAACACCCATGTTCAGGGTGATTTTGACAATCCGAGGGACTTGCATGATGCTCGTGTAGCCGAACTGTTTAAACAGCTCAGGAACTACTTGGTCTTTGTAAATTTCATGCAGTTTCGCCATCGTATTACTCCAACAGCTTAGATAATTTCATTATTCGATTTGAAGAAGCGAACTTTCTTGCCATCTTCAAAACGGAAACCAACGCGATCAGCCTTGCCAGTGGCAGGGTTGAAAATCGCTACGTTTGATACGTGAATTGAGGCTTCTTTCTCAACGATGCCACCTGGGGTGTTCAACGCTGGAACTGGCTTCTGGTGTTTTTTAACTAAGTTAACGCCAGAAACATAAACACGACCTTCAGCAACTAAAACTTTAGTAACCTTACCGCGTTTGCCTTTGTCCTTACCAGTAAGAACAATAACCTCATCATCACGACGGATTTTGCTAGCCATTGTGACTCCTTACAGTACTTCTGGGGCCAGAGAAACGATCTTCATGAATTTGTCGCCACGAAGTTCGCGTGTTACCGGTCCAAAAATACGTGTGCCGATCGGTTCCAGCTTGTTGTTTAACAACACAGCTGCATTGCGATCAAAACGGATTAATGACCCGTCCTGACGACGTACGCCTTTGCGAGTACGCACCACCACAGCATTCAGAACGTCACCTTTTTTGACCTTACCGCGAGGAATTGCTTCCTTAACAGTGATCTTGATAACGTCACCGATAGCTGCATAACGGCGATGCGAACCACCTAAGACCTTAATACACATTACGCTGCGCGCGCCGCTGTTGTCTGCGACTTCCAGCATAGATTGCATCTGGATCATCTTAGTGCTCCGCTATTCCACTACATGTAACCCGAAATGAGTTACGCTGCTTTCGACTATAAACTACCCCCATCTGCGGGGCGCGTGATTATAACAGCCCTTTTTGAAAAAAGGTAGCTCAAAATAAAAGCGGTCCCGAAGGACCGCTTTTTGCTGGGTCAAATCAGAAAATCAATTAAGATGCTGATTCAACAACAGCAACCAGCGTCCATGACTTAGTCTTGGACAATGGACGGCATTCGCGAATAGTCACGATGTCGCCTTGTTTGCACTGGTTGTTTTCGTCATGTACGTGCAGTTTGGTCGTGCGAGTGATGAATTTCCCATAAATTGGGTGCTTCACGTGACGCTCAATAGCAACAACAATAGACTTGTCCATTTTGTCGCTAACGACTTTACCTTGCAGTGTACGAGTATTCATTTCGCTCATTACGCACCTGCCTTCTCGGTTAAGATGGTCTTAACACGCGCGATATCGCGACGCACTTTTCTCAGCAAATGAGACTGAGCTAATTGGCCGGTCGCCGCTTGCATGCGCAGGTTGAACTGCTCACGAAGAAGACCCAGTAATTCAGCGTTTAACTCTTCAACGCTTTTAGCTTTCAGTTCGCTGGCTTTCATCACAATACCGTCCGCGTTACAAAGGTTGTCTTAAATGGAAGTTTAGCAGCAGCCAGGCTGAAAGCGTGACGCGCTAATTCTTCCGACACACCGTCCATCTCATACAGGACTTTACCAGGCTTAATCTGGCAAACCCAGTATTCCACGCTACCTTTACCACTACCCATACGAACTTCGAGTGGTTTTTCAGTCATTGGCTTGTCTGGGAACACACGGATCCAGATTTTACCAACACGCTTAACGGCACGAGTCATGGCACGACGTGCAGATTCGATTTGACGTGAAGTCATTTGACCACGTTCAACTGCCTTCAGAGCGTAAGTACCGAAGCTTACTTTATCACCAGTAGTGGCGAGGCCCCGGTTGCGCCCTTTGTGCACTTTACGGAATTTTGTACGTTTTGGTTGCAACATCGCTCAATACCCCTACTTAACCTTGCGAGCCGGTTTTTTCGGCGCTTTAGGTTGTTTTTCGTTGTTGGCGGTCACGTTGTTGTTCGTTGGCAGACCACCTAAGATCTCGCCTTTGAAAATCCAAACCTTCACACCAATGATACCGTAAGTGGTCAAAGCTTCTGAAGTTGAATAGTCGATGTCAGCACGCAGTGTGTGCAATGGCACACGGCCTTCACGATACCATTCATCGCGAGCAATCTCAGCACCGCCAAGACGGCCGCTCACTTGAACTTTGATACCCTTGGCGCCTAAACGCATCGCGTTTTGTACCGCACGCTTCATAGCGCGACGGAACATTACACGGCGCTCTAATTGGCTGCTGATTGAATCAGCAACTAACTTAGCGTCAAGTTCTGGCTTACGGATTTCAGAGATATTGATCTGAGCAGGAACGCCAGCGATAGTCGCTACCGCTTTGCGCAGTTTCTCAACGTCTTCACCTTTTTTACCGATGATCACGCCTGGACGAGCAGTGTGAATAGTCACACGGATACTCTTCGCTGGACGCTCAATATCGATCCGGCTTACTGAAGCGGCTTTCAGTTCTTTTGTCAGGTACTGACGAACTTTGAAGTCACCAACCAGGAAATCCGGGAAGTCTTTTGTATTCGCGTACCAGGTTGAGCTCCAAGGCTTAGTGATACCTAGGCGAATACCATTAGGATGTACTTTCTGACCCATTTCTCACTCCTAGCTATCAGCTACAACCACAGTAATGTGGCTGGTACGCTTGACGATACGGTCAGCACGGCCTTTGGCACGTGGCTTAATCCGCTTCATTGACGGACCTTCGTCAACAAACACAGTTTTCACTTTCAGGTTGTCGATATCGGCACCTTCGTTGTGTTCTGCGTTCGCAATGGCTGATAAAAGAACCTTTTTAACCAGAGCAGCGGCTTTTTTAGGGCTGTAGGTTAAAACATCCAACGCCTTTCCAACTGCCAGACCGCGGATCTGGTCAGCAACCAGACGGGTTTTTTGGGCAGAAGAGCGGGCAAATTTATGTTTTGCTAATGCTTGCATTTATTTACCCCTTAGCGTTTCTTGGCCTTTTTGTCGGCTGCATGACCACGGTAAGTACGAGTTGGTGAAAACTCACCTAACTTGTGACCAACCATCTCTTCAGAGACTAAAACTGGTACATGTTGACGACCATTATGGACAGCGATGGTCAAACCGATCATTTGTGGAATGATCATTGAACGACGGCTCCAAGTCTTTACAGGCTTCTTGTCACCGCTTTCCAACGCTTTCTCTACCTTCTTCAACAAGTGAAGGTCGATAAATGGACCTTTCTTGAGAGAACGTGGCATGGCAATTCCTCACATTAAATTATTTGTCACGGCGACGGACAATGAACTTGTCGGTCCGCTTGTTCGAACGAGTCTTATAACCCTTCGTTGGTACGCCCCATGGAGTAACCGGGTGACGGCCACCAGAAGTTTTACCTTCACCACCACCGTGTGGGTGGTCTACTGGGTTCATTACAACACCACGGACGGTTGGGCGAACACCGCGCCAACGCATAGCACCAGCTTTACCGTATTGACGCAGCATGTGCTCGGCATTGCCGATTTCACCGATGGTCGCACGGCAGTCAGCCAGAACTTTACGCATCTCACCGCTGCGTAAACGCAGAGTGACATAAGCGCCATCACGCGCCAGGATCTGGGCAAATGCACCAGCTGAACGCATTAACTGACCACCTTTACCAGGCTTCAGTTCGATGTTGTGAACGATTTGACCCACTGGGATGTTACGCAGTGGCATGGTGTTACCAGATTTAATTGGTGAATCCATACCAGACTGAACTACATCACCAGCTTTTAAACCTTTTGGAGCCAGGATATAACGACGCTCACCATCTGCATACAACACTAACGCGATGTTTGCGGTACGGTTTGGATCGTATTCCAGACGCTCAACTTTGGCTGGGATACCGTCTTTATTGCGTTTGAAGTCCACCAAACGGTAGTGTTGCTTGTGGCCACCACCGATATGACGAGTCGTGATACGACCGTGGTTGTTACGACCACCGGACTTAGTGTTCTTCTCTAACAAAGGTGCGTATGGCTTGCCTTTGTACAGGTCTGGGTTGACCACTTTTAAGACGTGGCGACGACCTGGTGACGTAGGTTTACACTTAACAAGTGCCATTTCCTAACTCCTCTTATTACTCAGCGCCGCCAACTAAATCGAGCTCGCTGCCTTCTTTAAGAGTAACGTAAGCTTTTTTCCAATCGCTACGTTGGCCAGTACGCATACCAGTGCGTTTGGTCTTACCCTTAACGTTAACAGTGCGAACACCAACAACTTCCACTTCGAACAGTTTCTGTACGGCAGCTTTGATGTCTGCCTTAGTGGCTGTGGTTGATACTTTGAACACAACTGTGTTGTTGGTTTCTGCCGCGATCGTGCTCTTTTCAGATACGTGCGGAGCCAGAATCACCTTCAGTAAACGTTCTTCACGGATCATGCTAACATCTCCTCGATTTGTTTAACTGCAGCAGCAGTCATCAACACTTTGTCGAAGGCGATTAAGCTGACTGGGTCGATACCGTGAACATCACGCACGTCAACCTTGTACAGGTTGCGGGCTGATAAGAACAGGTTCTCGTCAACTTCTGCAGTAACGATCAGAACATCTTTCAGTTCCATCGCTTTTAACTTGTCAGCCAGTTCTTTTGTTTTCGGAGTTTCGACAGCGAAGTCTTCAACAACGATTAAACGATCCTGACGAACCAGTTCAGACAGGATGCTCATGATCGCGCCACGATACATCTTTCTGTTAACTTTTTGGCTGTGATCTTGTGGCTTAGCCGCAAACGTCACACCACCGCCACGCCAAATTGGGCTACGGATTGTACCAGCACGGGCACGACCAGTACCCTTCTGGCGCCATGGCTTCTTACCGCCACCGCGTACTTCTGAACGGGTCAGTTGAGCACGGGTACCTTGACGGGCGCCAGCTGCATACGCAACTACTACCTGATGTACCAGAGCTTCATTGAACTCACGTCCAAAGGTAGCTTCGGAAACTTCAAGAACGCCTTTAGCGTCTCTTAATGCTAATTCCATCACTCATCTCCTCCAGACGTTAGCCTTTGACCGCTGGTTTAACAATCACATCACCACCGATAGCACCAGGGACTGCGCCCTTCACTAACAGGATGTTGCGTGCTGCATCTACACGTACAACTTCCAGAGACTGGACAGTTACACGCTCTGCACCCATATGGCCGGCCATTTTTTTACCTTTGAATACTTTACCTGGTGATTGGTTTTGACCAATTGAACCTGGTACACGGTGTGACAGAGAGTTACCGTGAGTTGCATCCTGAGTACGGAAATTCCAGCGCTTTACAGTACCGGCAAAACCTTTACCTTTTGATGTGCCTGTGACATCAACTTTTTTCGTCTCTGCGAAAACTTCAACAGTAATCTCGCTGCCGACTTGAATGTCAGCGCCTTCGTTATCTTGCAGGCGGAATTCCCACAGACCACGACCGGCTTCAACACCAGCTTTTGCAAACTGACCAGCGTCTGGCTTGTTCAGGCGGCTTGCCTTCACAGTGCCAGCAGTCACTTGCAGTGCGCTATAGCCATGAACGTCTTGCGTTTTGATGGCAGTAACGCGGTTTGGTGTTGCTTCGATTACGGTTACTGGGATTGATACGCCATCTTCAGTG
>Ga0209812_10002204_pt1 | contig 11974 bp, 7 predicted proteins | sample JI71714BDNA_FD_187502 | JGI IMG/M metagenome (GOLD analysis project Ga0209812, IMG submission 187502) | Wastewater effluent complex algal communities from Wisconsin, to seasonally profile nutrient transformation and Carbon sequestration -... | ecosystem: Engineered > WWTP > Effluent > Algae...
GAATATCTTCCACCAGTGCCGCGAGCTCGGGGTCAGTGATCGACCGTCCCGTCTCCATCGCAACGCGGGCACCGGCACGCTCGGCCTCCAACAGTTCGTTGAGCGCGTCCAGCAAGGCCGTGCGGGCCGGGTCCGTGGTGGCTGATGCGGAGTCCGTTTCCGGCAGGGAGGCGGATGACTGCGGTGGGGTCGAATTCATGTGGTAGAGGTCGCGGGCGACGGTGGGTTGAATGTCGAAGGGGAGCCCGGAGATGAAGGCGTTGCGAAGAGCGGGAACAGTTCCTCGTCTTCTGCCCGGATGTGCTGTGCCAACTGACAGGCCAGGTCGTCGAGGCCTCGAATCAGCTGATGGAGCGCCAGGTCCGTGCCGTGAGCTTCGGTCAGCGTGCAAAGGTGCGCGCGGAGAGCGTCCATGGCGTGCTCATGTGCGATATGTTCGCGATGCAAGTCCTCGATCAGCAGCCCGATCAACGTGTTGCCGCCTTGCTCCATCATCGGAAACAGCCGCATCTCCTCCTTGAACATGTGCTGTTCGAGCGCGTTGCCGATCGCGCGCAGTTCATCAACGAGGCCGTCGTCGATGCCGCGCGCCTCAACCGTCGCGGCCATGGCCAGTAGCTCGGGCAGTGCCCGGCGGTGGCCTTCATGGAACTGCGTTTGGATGCGGTCGATCAGGGCACTGACCTGCCGGGCGGTTTCAGGGGACATGGTCGGTGGAGGCAGCCTATTCCGGTTCAGTCTGGGCGAGGGCGCAAGCCGTTGACGTTGACCCAGGTCAAGTTCTGAACCAAAGGGCCCCGGCGTAGTTCTTCAGAACTATGTCCTGGCCGCGCGCCATCGTTCTTCTGCCGCGGTGCGCGTAGCCACCGTGCTGATGTTCACGAAGGCGGTGCCGGCGGACAGTCTCGTCAAACCCAAGACGAGTCCGCTCCATGGCCACCCACTCCATCCCCATCCCACGCCAGGCGTGGTCCGTGCTCATCGTCAGCACCATCGCCTTCACCGTGTGCTTCATGGTGTGGATGATGTTCGGCGTCATCGGCATTCCGCTGAAGAAGACGCTGGGACTGAACGCCACGGAGTTCGGTCTGTTGACTGCCACGCCGGTGCTCACCGGCTCGCTGATTCGCGTGCCCCTGGGCATCTGGACCGACCGATATGGTGGCCGCATCGTGATGACACTGCTGATGGCGGCCACCGTGCCCGCCATCTGGCTGATGAGCTACGCCACCGCCTACTGGCACTTCCTGGTCATCGGCCTGTTTGTGGGGTTGGCGGGCGGCTCGTTCTCGGTTGGCACCCCGTATGTGGCGCGCTGGTTCCCCAAGGCACGTCAGGGCATGGCCATGGGGGTGTACGGTGCCGGCAACTCCGGCTCTGCCGTCAACAAGTTCGCCGCGCCCGTGCTGCTGGCCATCGGCGGCTGGACGCTGGTGCCGCAGGTGTATGCCGCGGTGATGCTGGGCACGGTCATCCTGTTCTGGTTGGGCAGCAGCAGCGACCCCAAGCACCTGGTGCCGTCGAACGTGAAGTTCACGGACCAGCTGAAGATGTTGAAGGACCCCAAGGTGCTGAAGTACTGCCAGTACTACAGCATCGTCTTCGGCGGCTACGTCGCGCTGGCGCTGTGGATGGTGCAGTACTACGTGGGCGAGTTCGGCCTGTCGATCCAGACCGCCGCGCTGCTGGCCGCCTGCTTCAGCCTGCCCGGCGGCGTGCTGCGCGCCGTCGGCGGCATCCTCTCTGACAAGTTCGGCGCACACCAGGTGACCTGGTGGGTGCTGTGGGTGAGCTGGGTGTGCCTGTTCCTGCTGAGTTACCCGCAGACCGACTTCACTGTGCTCACCGTGAACGGCCCGAAGACCTTTCACGTGGGCCTGAACGTGTATCTGTTCACCGCGCTGATGTTCATCCTGGGCATTGCCTGGGCTTTCGGCAAGGCCAGCGTCTTCAAGTACATCGGCGACGACTACCCCGGGAACATCGGCACCGTCAGCGGCATCGTCGGCCTGGCCGGCGGCTTGGGCGGCTTCGTGCTGCCGATCATGTTCGGCGCGCTGATGGACCTGACCGGCATCCGCTCCAGCGCCTTCATGTTGATGTACGGCGTTGTCTGGGTCTCGCTGATCTGGATGTACTGGACCGAGGTGCGCCGCACCGAAATGATGGGCCAGAACGCGCCCGTCTCGCCGCTGTCGCGCAGCTTCGCGCGCTGAAGGCACAAGGAGAACATGCAATGAGTGCCACGACGTCGGCGGGCTCCAAGGCCGCTTTGAACCCCTCCCCAGGCCCTGACATCACCGACTGGCGCCCAGAGGACGAGACCTTCTGGAACAGCACGGGCAAGAAGATCGCCTACCGAAACCTCTGGATCTCGGTGCCCGCGCTGCTGTGCGGCTTCGCGGTCTGGGGCATGTGGGGAATCATCACGGTGCAGATGCTCAACCTGGGCTTCCCCTTTACCCAGGCCGAGCTCTTCACGCTGACGGCGATCGCCGGCATCTCGGGCGCCACCATGCGCATCCCGGCCTCTTTCCTGATCCGCCTGGCCGGCGGGCGCAACACCATCTTTCTGACCACGGCCATGCTGCTGGCGCCGGCCATCGGCACCGGCGTTGTGCTGCAGCACAAGGACTGGCCGCTGTGGGCCTTCCAGCTGATGGCGCTGTGGTCGGGCGTGGGCGGCGGCAACTTCGCCAGCTCGATGTCCAACATCAGCACCTTCTTCCCGAAGCGGCTGCAGGGCACGGCACTCGGCCTGAACGCCGGCCTGGGCAACTTCGGCGTGACGACGATGCAGATCGTCATTCCGCTGGTGATGACGGTGGGCCTGTTCGGTGCCTTCGGCGGCGAGCCGATGACGCTGGCGAAGGACAGCGGCTGGATCTTCGGCAAGATCGCCGCAGGCACGCCCACCTGGATCCAGAACGCCGGCTTCGCTTGGGTGCTGTCGCTGGTACCCCTGAGCGTGCTGTGCTGGTGGGGCATGAACAACCTGAAGACGGTGTCGCCTGCCACAGGCAGCCCGATCGTGGCGTTCGCCAAGATCACCTACCTGTACACGCTGGCCTTCGTGCCCGCGGTCTTCATGCTCTACCTGTACCTGCCCAAGCCCACCGGCCTGGGGCTGCTGAGCATGTGGGTGGCCATCCCGCTGGACGTGCTGCTGGCCCTGGGCATGATGAAGCTGGCGGCCTTCGGTGAGATGAAGGAGGGCGTGAAGAAGCAGTTCGCGATCTTCGGCAACAAGCACACTTGGTCGCTGACCGCTCTGTACATCGTCACCTTCGGTTCCTTCATCGGCTTCTCGATGGCGCTGCCGCTGGCCATCACCGTGATCTTCGGCTTCCAGCACGTGCCGGATGCCAACGGCGTGATGCAGCACGCGCTGAAGAACCCCAACGCTCCCTCGGCACTGACCTACGCGTGGATCGGCCCCTTCGTCGGCGCCGCCGTGCGCCCGCTGGGGGGCTGGATCTCCGACAAGGTGGGCGGCTCCATCGTCACCCAGGTGATCTCGGTGGTGATGGCCATCGCCTCGGTTTGGGTGGGCTACGTGATGATGCAGGCCTACGGCTCTGCCACACCCGAACAGTACTTCCCGATGTTCTTGGGGCTGTTCATGGTGCTGTTTTTCGCCAGCGGCATCGGCAACGGCAGCACCTTCCGCACCATCGGCGTCATCTTCGACCGCACCCAGGCCGGCCCCGTGCTGGGCTGGACCTCGGCCATCGCGGCCTACGGCGCCTTCATCGCGCCGGTGGTCATCGGCGCACAAATCAAGGCCGGCACGCCGCAATACGCGATGTATGGCTTTGCGATCTTCTATGCCGTCTGCCTGGTGCTGAACTGGTGGTTCTACCTGCGTGGCAATGCCTACGTGAAGAACCCCTGACGCCGGGCCACGCGAGCGAGCTCAGTCACCGTCCACACCATGACCGCCATGACGATCATCCAGGACTGGAACCCCGAGGACCGCGGTTTCTGGGACCGCTCCGGTCACGCGGTGGCTCGGCGCAACCTGTGGCTGTCGATTCCTGCCTTGGCGCTGGCCTTCGCGGTGTGGATGCTGTGGTCGGTGGTGGTGGTGCATCTGCCTGCCGCAGGCTTTCGCTACAGCACCAACCAGCTGTTCTGGCTGACCGCGCTGCCGGCCTTGTGCGGCGCCACCCTTCGCATCTTCTACGCGTTCGCGGTGCCGATGATTGGCGGCCGCCGCTTCACCACGCTGGCCACCGCCAGCCTGCTGCTTCCCGCCGTCGGCATCGGCCTGGCGGTGCAAGACCCGAATACGCCCTTCGAGTGGATGGTGGTGCTGGCGCTGCTGTGTGGCCTGGGCGGAGGCAACTTCGCCAGCTCGATGGCCAACATCAGCTACTTCTTTCCCAGCAGCCGCCAGGGCACTGCGCTGGGCCTGAATGCCGGCCTGGGGCACCTGGGCGTGGCGCTGGTCCAGATGTTGGTGCCGCTGGCCATCAGCGCTGGGGTCTTCGGTGTGTTCGCCGGGCCCGCGCAGCCCACGGCACAGGGGCCGATGTGGCTGCAGAACGCCGGCTTCATCTGGGTGCCGCTGATCCTGGCCAGCACGGCGGCGGCCTGGTTCGGCATGGACGACCTGGCCGACAAGCACGCCGGCATGGCCGAGCAGGCCGTGATCTTCACGCGCAAACACAACTGGTTGATGTGCTGGCTGTACCTGGGCACATTCGGGAGCTTCATCGGCTTCTCCGCCAGCTTGCCGATGCTGGCCCAGAGCCAGTTCCAACGGTCCGATGCACTGCATCTGGTGTGGCTGGGTCCGTTGATCGGCGCCGTGCTTCGTCCACTGGGGGGCTGGATGGCCGACCACTGGGGCGGTGCGCGCGTCACCTTCTGGATCTTCGTGACGATGGCGCTGGCGGCTGCAGCTGCGCTGTGGAGCCTTCCTGCGACAGACATGGCGGCCCAGTCCGGGCAGGGGGGGCACTTCCTCGGCTTCCTGGTGGCCTTCGGCGTGTTGTTCGCCGCTTCGGGCATCGGCAATGGCAGCACGTTCCGGATGATTTCGAGCCTGTTCGTGGCCGAGCGGGTGCGTCGTGCAGAAGGCCTGCCGTCGGCGCAGGCGCTTGCGGCCAAGGAAGGCGCGGTCGAAGCGGCTGCAGCCCTCGGCTTTGCCAGCGCCATCGGCGCCTACGGCGGCTTCTTCATTCCCAAGAGCGTGGGTTCCTCGCTGGCGATGACGGGCAGCGCATCGGCGGCGTTGGCGATGTTCATCGTGTTCTACCTCTCGTGCATCGCGCTGACCTGGTGGGCCTACAGCCGCCGCAACGCTCCCTATCCCTGCTGACATCCCCACGCGGACGACATCTTCCAAGGACGACAACATGAGCCACTTTCTGGACCGCCTCACCCACTTCTCGCTGCCCAAGGAGACCTTCTCGGGCGACCACGGCCTGACCACCGGTGAAGACCGCACCTGGGAAGATGCCTACCGCAACCGCTGGGCCCACGACAAGATCGTGCGCAGCACGCACGGTGTGAACTGCACCGGCAGCTGCAGCTGGAAGATCTACGTCAAGGGCGGCATCGTCACCTGGGAAACCCAGCAGACCGACTACCCGCGCACACGCTGGGACATGCCCAACCACGAGCCGCGCGGCTGCGCCCGCGGCGCCAGCTACAGCTGGTACCTGTACAGCGCCAACCGTGTGAAGTACCCGATGGTGCGGGGCCGCCTGCTGGAGCGCTGGCGCGCGGCGATGAAGACGGCGAAGACGCCTGTCGATGCCTGGGCCACCATCGTCGAGGACGACGCTGCCCGCCGCGACTACCAGAAGGTGCGTGGCATGGGCGGCTTTGTGCGCAGCAGCTGGGACGAAGTCAACCAGATCATCGCGGCGTCCAACGTCTACACCATCAAGAAGCACGGCCCCGACCGCGTCATCGGTTTCAGCCCGATCCCGGCCATGAGCATGGTCAGCTACGCCGCCGGCAGCCGTTACCTCAGCCTGATCGGTGGCGTGTGCATGAGCTTCTACGACTGGTACTGCGACCTGCCGCCGGCCAGCCCGCAGGTGTGGGGCGAGCAGACCGACGTGCCCGAAAGCGCCGATTGGTACAACAGCACCTACATCATGGCCTGGGGCAGCAACGTGCCGCAGACCCGCACGCCAGACGCCCACTTCTTCACCGAGGTGCGCTACAAGGGCGCGAAGACGGTGGCCATCACGCCCGACTACAGCGAGGTGGCCAAGCTGGCGGACATCTGGCTGCACCCCAAGCAAGGCACCGATGCCGCTTTGGCGATGGCCATGGGGCACGTCGCGCTCAACGAGTTCTACTTCAAGCAGCGCAGCCCGTACTTCGACGACTACGCGCGCCGCTACACCGACCTGCCGCTGCTGGTGATGCTGAAGGAGCACACGCTCCCTAACGGCAGCAAGACCCTGGTGCCCGACCGCTACCTTCGCGCGTCGGACTTCAACGGCAAGCTCGGGCAGCAGAACAATCCCGAGTGGAAGACGGTGGCCTTCGACACGAACGGCCGCGCCGTGCTGCCCAACGGCAGCATCGGGTTCCGCTGGACACCCGAAGGCGGTGTCGACCAGGGCAAGTGGAACCTCGAGAGCAAGGAAGCGCGTCACGGCACCGACGTGAAGCTGAAGCTGTCGGTCATCGAGGATGGCGAGCAGGCCCATGAGGTGGTCGACATCGGCCTGCCGTACTTCGGCGGCGTGAGCACGCCCCACTTCAAGTCCAACACCCAGAACGGCGAAGTCAACTTCGTCAAGGTGCCGGCGGTGCGTTTGCGCCTGGGTAAAGAGGGCGAGCACCGCGAAGCGTTGGTGGCCACGGTGTTCGACCTGCAGGTGGCGCAGTACGGCATCGACCGTGGGCTGGGCTCGGGTGCAAAGTCGTACGACGACGATGCCGCCTACACCCCGGCCTGGGCCGAGAGCATCACCGGCACGCCGCGTGACCAGATCATCACGGTGGCCCGCCAGTTCGCCGAGAACGCGCACAAGACACACGGCAAGAGCATGGTGATCATCGGCGCGGCGATGAACCACTGGTACCACGCCGACATGAACTACCGCGGCGTCATCAACCTCTTGATGATGTGCGGCTGCATCGGCCAGAGCGGTGGTGGCTGGGCGCACTACGTTGGCCAGGAGAAGCTGCGCCCGCAGACAGGCTGGACCGCGCTGGCCTTTGCGCTGGACTGGATTCGCCCGCCGCGCCAGATGAACAGCACCAGCTTCTTCTACGCCCACACCGACCAGTGGCGCTACGAGAAGCTGGGCATGGAAGAGATCGTGTCACCGCTGGCCGACAAGGCACTGTATGCCGGCAGCATGATCGACTACAACGTGCGCGCCGAACGCATGGGCTGGCTGCCCAGCGCACCGCAGCTCAAGACCAACCCGATGCAGGTGGTGAAGGACGCCACCGCGGCCGGCATGGACCCGAAGGACTATGTCGTCAAGGCGTTGAAGGACGGCACGGTGCAGATGAGCTGCGAAGACCCGGACGCGCCGCAGAACTGGCCGCGCGTGCTCTTCGTGTGGCGCAGCAACCTGCTGGGCTCGTCGGGCAAGGGCCACGAGTACTTCTGCAAGCACCTGCTGGGCACCGAGAACGGCATCCAGGGCAAGGACCTGGGCGCCGATGATGCGAAGCCGAGTGAGGTGAAGTGGCACAAGGATGCGCCTGTCGGCAAGCTCGACCTGGTGGTCACGCTGGACTTCCGCATGAGCACCACCTGCCTGTACAGCGACATCGTGCTGCCCACGGCCAGCTGGTACGAGAAGAACGACCTCAACACCAGCGACATGCACCCCTTCATCCATCCGCTGAGCGCGGCCGTGGACCCGGTGTGGCAAAGCCGCAGCGACTGGGAGATCTACAAGGGCTTTGCGAAGACCTTCAGCGAGGTCTGCGTCGGCCACCTGGGCGTCGAGAAAGAGGTGGTGCTGACGCCCATCATGCACGACACCGCCGGCGAACTGGCCCAGCCCTTCGAGGTGAAGGAATGGAAGAAGGGCCAGTGCGATCTGATCCCCGGCAAGACCGCGCCGCAGATCGCCGTGGTGGAGCGCGACTACCCGAACGTGTTCAAGCGCTTCACCGCCCTCGGCCCCCTGATGGACAAGCTGGGCAACGGCGGCAAGGGCATCGGCTGGAAGACCGGCACCGAGGTCGAGCAACTCGGCCAGCTCAACGGCAAGACGCTGACCGAAGGCGTGACCAAGGGCATGCCGAAGATCGTGACTGACATCGATGCCTGCGAGGTCATCCTGCAGTTGGCACCCGAGACCAACGGCCACGTGGCTGTGAAGGCTTGGCAGGCCCTGGGCAAGCAGACTGGCCGCGACCACACGCACCTGGCGCTGTACCGCGAGGACGAGAAGATCCGCTACCGCGACGTGCAGGCGCAGCCGCGCAAGATCATCAGCAGCCCGACCTGGAGCGGCATCGAGAGCGAGACGGTTTCGTACAACGCCGGCTACACCAACGTGCACGAGTACATCCCCTGGCGCACGTTGACCGGCCGCCAGCAGTTCTACCTGGACCACCCGTGGGTGATCGCCTTCGGCGAGGGCTTCAGCAGCTACCGGCCGCCGGTGGACCTGAAGACGACCTCCGGCATCCACAACATCAAGCCGAACGGCAACAAGGAGATCCTGCTCAACTTCATCACCCCGCACCAGAAGTGGGGCATCCACAGCACCTACAGCGACAACCTGCTGATGCTGACGCTCAACCGCGGCGGCCCGGTGGTGTGGCTGAGCGAGGACGATGCCAAGCGCAGCGGCATCGAGGACAACGACTGGGTCGAGGTCTTCAACATCAACGGTGCCATCGCAGCGCGCGCGGTGGTGAGCCAGCGCGTCAACCCGGGCATGCTGCTGATGTACCACGCGCAGGAAAAGATCGTGAACACACCGGGGTCGCAGATCACCGGTGTGCGCGGCGGCATCCACAACAGCGTGACGCGCATCGTGCTCAAGCCCACGCACATGATCGGCGGCTACGCGCAGTTCAGCTACGGCTTCAACTACTACGGAACCATCGGCACCAACCGCGACGAGTTCGTCGTCGTGCGCAAGATGGCCAAGGTCGACTGGCTGGACACCCCCGCAGACGACCACCTCGCCGAGGCCTACCAGGGCCAGGGCGAGAACCCCTGAACCTGCCGATCAGCCTAGGAGCAAGAACATGAAAGTACGCGCACAGATCGGCATGGTGCTGAACCTGGACAAGTGCATCGGCTGCCACACCTGCAGCGTGACCTGCAAGAACGTGTGGACCAGCCGCCCCGGCGTGGAGTACGCGTGGTTCAACAATGTCGAGACCAAGCCGGGCATCGGTTACCCCAAGGAGTGGGAGAACCAGGACAAGTGGAACGGTGGCTGGGTTCGCAAGGCCAATGGGTCGATCGAACCGCGCCAGGGGGGTAAGTGGAAGCTCTTGATGAAGATCTTCGCCAACCCCAACCTGCCGCAGATCGACGACTACTACGAGCCCTTCACCTTCGACTACGACCACCTGCAGTCGGCGCCCGAGATGCAGCACGCGCCCACCGCGCGCCCACGCAGTCTGATCACGGGCAAGCGCATGGAGAAGATCGAGTGGGGCCCGAACTGGGAAGAGATCCTGGGCGGCGAGTTCTCGAAGCGCTCGAAGGACAAGAACTTCGACGACATCCAGAAGGACATCTACGGCCAGTTCGAGAACACCTTCATGATGTACCTGCCCAGGCTGTGCGAGCACTGCCTGAACCCGGCCTGCGTCGCGAGTTGCCCTTCGGGCAGCATCTACAAGCGCGAGGAAGACGGCATCGTCCTGATCGACCAGGACAAGTGCCGCGGCTGGCGCATGTGCGTCAGCGGCTGCCCCTACAAGAAGATCTACTACAACTGGAAGAGCGGCAAGGCCGAAAAGTGCATCTTCTGCTACCCGCGCATCGAGGCCGGGCAGCCCACGGTGTGCTCAGAGACCTGCGTCGGCCGCATCCGCTACCTGGGCGTGCTGCTGTACGACGCCGACCGCATTCAAGAAGCCGCCAGCGTCGTCAACGACAAGGACCTGTACCAGGCCCAGCTCGACATCTTCCTGGACCCGAACGACCCGAAGGTGATTGCGCAGGCACGGCTGGACGGCATTCCCGACAACTGGATGGACGCGGCGCGCAACAGCCCGGTCTACAAGATGGCCGTGGAGTGGAAGGTGGCCCTGCCGTTGCATCCCGAGTACCGCACGCTGCCGATGGTCTGGTACGTGCCGCCGCTGTCGCCGATCACGGCCGCGGCCAACGCCGGCCATGTCGGCACCAACGGCGAGATCCCGGACGTCAATCAGCTCCGCATCCCGGTCAAGTACCTGGCCAACCTGCTGACGGCGGGTGACACGGTGCCCGTGGTCGGGGCGCTGGAACGCATGCTGGCCATGCGCGCCTACCAGCGGGCCAAGCATGTGGACGGCACCGCCAACCACGCCGCCATTGAGCAGGTGAAGCTGAGCGTGAACCAGGTCGAGGAGATGTACCGGGTGATGGCCATCGCCAACTACGAAGACCGCTTCGTCATTCCGACCACACACCGCGAGTACGCCGAGAACGCCTTCAATGTGCGCGGGGGCTGCGGGTTCAGTTTCGGCAATGGGTGCAGCGAAGGGGTCAGTGAAACCAGCCTCTTCGGCAGCGAGAAGAAGCGCACCATTCCGATCAAGGCGGGGGTCTGACATGAGCTTCTTCCACACCACCCCGTCGGCCGCCACCAAGACACTGCGCGTGCTGGCCCACCTGCTGAGCTACCCCGATGCAGAACTGCGCGCGCACCTGCCCGAGCTACAGGCGGCATTGCATGAGGAGGGCGCACTCAGCCCAGCCCGACTCGCGGAGCTGGACGCGCTCATCACACGGCTGTCACGCCGCAGCCCGCTGGAGGTGGAGGCCGACCACGTCGAGCTCTTCGATCGCGGGCGTGGTACTGCGCTGCACCTGTTCGAGCATGTGCACGGCGACAGCCGCGACCGGGGCCCCGCCATGGTGGACCTGTGTCAGACCTACGAAGCTGCCGGCCTGTTCCTTGCGCCGGGCGAACTGCCTGACCACTTGACGGTGGTGCTCCAGTACGCGTCGACGCAGCCGCCCGTGCAGACCCGGGCCTTCCTGGCAGAGATCGCGCACATCCTGCAGGTGATATTCAGCGCATTGCTGCGACGCGAGGCTGCCCACGCTTGCGTGCTGGCCGCGTTGCTCGATCTCGCGGGCGAGAAGGCTCAGGCCGTCACCGTGCCGCCCGAGCCCGAGCTGGACGAGACCTGGGCCGAACCCATGGCCTTCGATGGCTGTTCCACCCAGGGCCAGGCGCGGCCCGGGCAGCCGCAACCGATCCAGATCGTGCGCGCGCCCGTGAGTCACGCAACACGCGCCACCCAACCCACGCAGGGAGCGTCCACATGAACACCCTCCACAACTTCATCTTCAACGTCTATCCGTACATCTGCCTCGCCGTGTTCTTCATGGGCAGCCTGGCCCGCTTCGACCGCGACCAGTACACTTGGAAGAGCGACAGTTCGCAGCTGCTGCGCAAGGCGCAGCTGCGCTGGGGCAGCAACCTGTTCCACGGCGGCATCCTCTTTCTGTTCTTCGGCCACCTGTTCGGCCAGCTCACGCCGCACGGGCTGTACGAGATCTTCGTCACGGCCTCGCAGAAGCAGCTGATCGCGGTGGTGGCCGGCGGTGTGGCCGGTGGCTTGTGCTTCATCGGGCTGACCATGCTGCTGCACCGCCGCCTGTTCGACCCTCGCATCCGCCTGACCAGCCACCGCACCGACATCGCGATCCTCGTCATCCTGTGGGTTCAGCTGGTCATCGGCCTATCGACGCTGCCGGCCTCGCTGCACCATGTGAAGGACCCGCAGACCATGCTGCGCCTGGCCGAGTACCTGCAGGGCATCGTGCTGATGCAGCCGAATGCCGCGCTTGTGG
>Ga0209812_10002205_pt1 | contig 11972 bp, 7 predicted proteins | sample JI71714BDNA_FD_187502 | JGI IMG/M metagenome (GOLD analysis project Ga0209812, IMG submission 187502) | Wastewater effluent complex algal communities from Wisconsin, to seasonally profile nutrient transformation and Carbon sequestration -... | ecosystem: Engineered > WWTP > Effluent > Algae...
AATTATGCTTGTGACGAAAGTGATGCGGTATTTAATATCAATTTGGCTTCACATCCTGGGCCGTACGATATAAGCATCAATAATGTCTCACAACCTACTTTACCATCGTTACCATTTAATACAAGCTTTGCACCTGGCAGTTATTTTGTAGAAGTAGAAACATTCGATGGTTGTCAAGATACGATTACAGTTGTTGTTGATGAAAACAGTGGCCCATTGGTCACATTGAGTCAGGTGCCATTACTAGATGGACGTACACAAATCAATGTAAATGCGCCAAGTAATGTATTGTATGATCTAAATTGGACACCATCTTCAACCCTGACTTGTTCAGATTGTTATGATCCAATAGCATTTCCTATCGAAACGACCACATACACGCTTCAATACATGTATGGTGACGATTGTGTAGATACAAGGGTAATAACCATCGAAAGACTAAATTCTGAAGTCATCGTGCCTAATATCTTCAGTCCAAACGGTGATGGCAGTAATGACCAGTTTTATGTCCAATTGCCTGAAGGTGTGACAGGACTTGTCAAAATCATGCGTGTGTACGATCGGTGGGGCAATCTGATGTTTGACAAAAAAGATATACCTGCTAATGAACCAACGGCTGGTTGGGCTGGAACATTGAATGGGAATTTTGTTGTGCCAGGCGTCTTTGTATATTATCTGGAAGTCCAAATAGATGGCAAACCGAAAGTCGATAAGTATTCTGGAGATATTACGGTAACAAGATAAAAGTAGATGTTAAAAATCGCTTATTCGCCCATATATAAGTATGAACTTCCTGAAGGACATCGTTTTCCAATGATGAAGTATGAATTATTGCCAGAACAATTATTATACGAAGGTACTGTGACGAATGATCATTTTTTTCATCCTGATGCATTGGATGACGAACTCATATTGCTCACCCATACACAGATATATCTAGATAAACTGAATCATCAACAATTGGACAAAAAGGAGATCAGGAATATTGGATTTCCTATGTCTGATGTTTTGGTAAGACGTGGCAAACACATAGCTAATGGTACCTTAAATTGTGCAGAATATGCCATGGAGTTTGGTATTGCAATGAATATTGCAGGCGGAACACACCATTCATTTGCAGATAGGGGAGAAGGCTTCTGTTTGTTTAATGATATTGCAATTGCAGCGAATATCCTTTTGTTTAGAGGACAAGTTTCTCAGATATTAATCGTAGATCTGGATGTACATCAAGGAAATGGGACTGCAAAAATCTTTGAACACGAACCACGGGTCTTTACTTTTTCGATGCATGGAGAAAAAAACTATCCCACACGAAAAGAAGTCTCTAATCTAGATATAGGCCTGCCTGACAAAACAGATGACCAATTGTATCTCCAAACTTTAAGGGAAACATTACCAAAATTAATTGATCAAGTACAGCCTGATTTTATTTTTTACTTATCTGGTGTAGATGTATTGGAGTCGGACAAACTAGGTAGGCTCAATCTAAGTAGAAAAGGTTGTAAAGAACGGGATCGCTTAGTACTACGGACTTGCAAAGATTACAAAATTCCTGTGGCCGTGAGTATGGGTGGCGGTTATTCTCCTATGATGACAGACATTATTGATGCTCACGCCAATACATTTAGAGTTGCACAGGATATTTATTTCTAAATCGTGAATTCAGATATTTTTACTAAAAAGTCATTAATGCCTGATAAACTTCTCTGATGGGTAATCCCATGACATTGCTATAACTACCTTGTATAGAAGCAACTTTGCATAATCCTATCCAATCTTGTATACCATATCCACCTGCTTTATCATAGGGCTTATGATTGACAAGGTAGTAGTCCATTTCTGATTCTGAGATATTGTCGAAGGTGACCATCGTAGTAACTGTAAAAGATATTGATTTTGTTTTACTTTTTAAACATACACCTGTTGCAACAGTATGGGTGCTATGTGATAATTTAGCAAGCATCAAAATACCTTCGTCATAATTGGCTGGTTTATTATAAATGATACCATCTAAGATGACTACACTATCAGCTGTAAGTAAGACTTCATTATCTGTTAGTGTATCTAGCAATGCTTCCGCTTTTCTTTTTGCGAGGTCTTCTGCTACTTCTAACACTGGCATATCAGGGCCGAAGTCTTCATCAATATCTTGGATTCGTACTTCAAAATTGAAACCAGCTTCTGTCAATAGTTGACTCCTTCGTGGTGATTTCGAACCCAAAACTATTTGTTTATCTATCAATGATTTCATAATGATTTTAAAATAGAAGACAATAAAATAATACTTACCAATCCAGCAAGCATAATGTATTTGAGAATGGCACTTATCTTGCTAAAATCTCTTTTGGTTGTTGTCTTTGTCAAAATTTGAATGATCACAACTAACGGAGACGCAACCAATAACAACAAAAAAACATAGACCCGAAGATTCATAGGGATATTTGTGGTCAATAACCATAAAATTAGGACAAAAATGGATAAGATGCAAAAAATGACAGCAAGCTTTTTGGCGGAATCTGCCCCATATTTGATAGGGTAGGTGGTGAGACCTGCTGATTTATCACCTTCTAAATCTTCAATATCTTTAATGATTTCTCTGATCATATTGACCATAAATGAGAAGACCATGTAAGCAAAAAACAACTCCAATATAAGCCACATACTTGGAAGATCATTTAATGCAAAGATAGCATTTCGTTCTGCAAATAAGATGATGCCTGACACCATGGCAACAAACAAACTTACCAACACATTACCAATGATGATTGAGTTTTTATATTTCGCGGAGTATAGGTATAATAAAAAACATGCGGAAGGATAAATTGAAACTAGGGGTAAATTATCAATGCGATAAGCTATATAAAATGCGATAAAAGAACCTATAGCCAATAAAGTGTAATAATAATAAGTCGCTGTTTTTAGACTAATTTTAGATGGAATATAAGTTTTGGAAGGTTTGTTTACTTGATCTGTTTTTGCATCAATGATATCATTAATAACATATCCACCTGCTGCAATGAGCATGGTGTCTATAACCAACAAAGAAAACAAAACAACGTCAAGAGCAGGACTTGCAACAAAGGCTAAAATGATATAATGGTACAATATCCATTGGGTAATACCTACTATGATTAGATTTTTAGGTCTTAATATTTGGATAAACGGTATCATAATATTTTAGAAATTCCATTTACCTTGAATACGCATCACTTTTTCAATGACTTCGCGTACACAACCTTCACCACCTTTTTTGGATGAAATAAATGATGCTCTTTGGAGATTTTCAATAGCGCCATCAGAAGGAGTAGAAGAAATACCCACTTTATCATATAAGACTAAATCAGGAATGTCATCTCCCATAAATAAGATTTCTTCTTTTTTCAAACCTAATAATGACGAATATTCGACAAAAGCAGCTTCCTTCTCTTTTAGTTTATCATAAATATGCGGTACACCTAGTATTTCGAATCTTTTGCGTACACCTGTAGAAAAACCTTTGGTGATGATTGCCACATGATAGCCTGCATCCATGGCAATCTTGAGAGCTTGACCATCACGGGTATTCATGGTGCGCACGAGATCTCCATTTTCCATGACGATGACTTCACTATTTGTAAATACACCGTCTACATCAAATATGAATGTCGTAATATGATTAAAAAGTTCGTGATTCATGATTATTGGTTGTCTCTCCATTCATAGACCCATTTTGCTTGGATTTGTTCCAAGTGGGCTTCCGTACAGTCTTCTCTTTTACCTACGAAATTGGATATTTCTAACACATATTCGATAAGTTCTGTAAACCTTACACGGTATATTTTGCCTTCAGTAAAGTCATCACCAAATCTTTCGTAAAGTTTCATACCTATATCTTCGTGATCTGCCCAATTGATTGGTAGATTATCAATATCTTCAAATGCCATGATTGGTTTTATTTATGGTAATTAAAATGAATTTTTCCTTTTAATGTTATCAATGTTCGTGACCAATGATATTTTTTTGATCAGGTATGATAACTTCTATGTCAGCATCTGCATCCAGAATAATACATTGACAAGCTAATCTAGATTCAATTTTTGGATTGATAGCCCTGTCAATAAAATCTTCTTCTTTGTCTGAGATTTCTTCTAGGTCATCTCCACCTTTCACCACGTAAATATGACAGGTAGAACATGCACACACGCCACCGCAGTTATGGTTTAGATGCACATCATGGTCTTCTGTGATTTCTAATATTGAATATCCTTCTTCTGCATTACTGACCAATACTTCGGGAATAGTGGTATCTTCAAATCTAAATTTTATGGTTGCCATCTTTGTTTTGTCTATGTAGGTATTACATTAAAAAAATGCAAAAGTATTGCTTATCTGTCAAATCAAACAGAATTGTCATTTTTATGTTCAAAAAATATATTTCTTAGATGATAGTATGACATGAATTAACGTAACGATAACAAAATAAGATTCAATAGTTTATAAAATATTTCTTTAGGCAAAAGTGAATATTATTTTCCCATTTAAAACAATTTAATTTTGCAAACTACATAAATTATCCACTAATATTTTAATGTCGGGAAAATGACACTACTAGTTTTGGGTAGTTTATTTTTAAATTGATTGATTAAATATGTAGGAATTTACAAAACAATTTGTTTTATTTGCAATTCAATTCGCTAAACCAAATAATCGGAAATGAGGTATTTATTAGTTATTCTATTTGGGATCAATTTTTATGTAGTATTTGGACAACCCGATCCATGCTTAAATGGAACAGAAGAAAGTTGCACATGCTTAAGTGCTCCTGTTTTATGTGAATTTGAAGAATTAGATGGATTCTCTTATTCTATGTCAACTTTTCAACACCCTTTTGATGGTCCAGATCCTATGTGTCCTCCACCTGCTGTGGACAACACAACTTCAAATAATCCAACTTGGTTTGCTTTCATTGCCAATTGTCCAAGTATTGATATCGAAGTTGAATATAGCAGTTGCACTGGTTTTGGTATTTCACGCGGTTTGCAAGCCGCAGTTTATGGTGATTGTATGAATCTGCCCGGGTCTATTGTAAGTGGTGGGTGTGCTACAGATTGGGATTGTACACCTCCGCCATGTTATGGATGTGGTGTTGTTAGTGGGGTCAGAATATTAAACTTAACAAATCTAATTGTAGGAAAAATATATTATTTTTTAGTTGATGGATGTGGTGGTTCTGCTTGTGACGTAACAATAAATGTTTTATCTGCTGAGTGTCCACCAACTTTGGGAGCATGGCCTTCAGAACTATCTGGCCCAGATGTATTATGTATTAATGAATTCGGAGCATATACATTTTTAACGGTAACTGGTGGAATCAGGTATCCTTGGTATATTGATGGCGTTTCTGCTAATGTAACGGAAAAAATAGAAAATGATCCTATTGCATCTTTTACAAGAAGTTTTTCCTTTTCTACAGAAGGTACTTATCAGTTATGTGTGGATGTATATAATGATTGTGTGGCTGAATCTGGTAATCCTACTCCTTTATGTAAAACTATCACGGTAGTTGGTCCACAAATGGGAACTATCACAGCATTACCTACGCCAGTTTGTCCTAATGAAACAGTTACAATTTCTACCACGGGATATGGAGCAAATACAAAATATATTTTGATTGTAAATTCAGCAGGTATTATTGTTAAAATTGAACTTGGGGAGACTACTACATTTACCCATGATATGTGTGCTGATTTTACTGCTTATGCGTATAATTACCCTGTTGGTACAGGTACTCCTCCCGTATTAGGTGCTAATATTTCTTCAGTAATGTGTGGTGACGATTGTTGTGTTTTAGATATGGTGCCTTTTTCATTTGATGATGATGAAGCGCCAGTCTTTACGAACCCACCTTCAAATGCCAATTTTAGCTGTTTCGGAGAGATTCCACCATTGATGAATCTAGCTTACATCGATAATTGTATTCCTGATGGGTCTGTCATGGGAACAGAAGTGGTAAATTATACAGATTGTGCTGGAGGTACTTTGACTCGTACATGGACAATAACTGATGAATGTGATAATACAGCCACTCATGTACAAACGATTACCCTCTCGCCAATTCCACCCGCAGTCCTGAATGGACCTGCATCTATGAATATTACATGTGAACAGATACCCGCTCCTGGGGTACTGCCTCCATTAACATATACAAATAATAGTTCTGGTAGTTGCCTTATATCTGGTACTCTTATACCTACAAGAGTAGACAATAATACCAACTGTTCTGGTACGATTACTTATACATGGTCTACAACAGATATTTGCGGAAGACTGATAGAACACGTACAGGTATTAACGGTCCAACCACCTAATATTGCTGTGTTTGCAAGTCTACCACCTAGTATGAACATTAATTGTGTAGACATTCCACCAGTTGGAACTTTACCTCCGTTAACCTATACAAATGGATCTAGTGGAGCATGTCTTATTTCAGGATCAGCTATCCCGACTAGAGTAGATGATATTACCAATTGTGTTGGAACGATCACTTATACATGGTCAGTAACGGATTTTTGTGGTAGGAACATAAACCACACCCAAGTGCTTACCGTACAAGCGCCACCTGTTGCAACTATAGCTGCTGCTCCTGGAAATATGACCATTAATTGTGTTAACATACCTCCAGTCGGGACACTTCCACCATTAACTTATACAAATGGTTCTACTGGTTCTTGTTTAATATCAGGTACGCTTATTCCTACAAGAGTAGACAATATTGTAAATTGCGAAGGTACAATAACTTATACTTGGCAGACAACTGATTATTGTAATAGAACCATCTCTCATACACAAGTGCTTACGGTATTAGCACCACCTGTTGCAACGATTGCTTCGCCTCCCGCCAGTATGACTATTAATTGTGTGGACATCCCACCGACAGGGACATTGCCACCTTTAACTTATACGAATGGATCGAGTGGTACTTGTTTAATATCCGGGACGCTTATTCCTACTAGAGTAGATAATATTGTCAATTGTGCTGGAACGATTACATTCACATGGCAGACAACTGATTATTGTAATAGACAGATTTCTCATACACAAGTGTTAACAGTATTGCCTCCACCTGTGGCAACTATTGCATCACCTCCAGCCAGTATGACTATCAATTGTGTGGACATCCCACCTACAGGAACACTGCCACCTTTAACTTATACAAATGGATCGAGTGGTACTTGTTTAATTTCAGGTACGCTTACGCCTACAAGAGTTGACAATATTGTAAACTGTGCAGGTACAATTACTTTCACATGGCAGACGACTGACTATTGTAATAGAACCATATCTCATACGCAAGTATTAACAGTACTGCCTCCACCTGTGGCAACTATTACCGGAGCACCATCAAACATGACCATTAATTGTCCTGATGTACCACCAGCAGGTACACTTCCACCGTTAAATTATACAAATGGTTCAACTGGTACATGTCTTATAGAAGGAACTTTAATACCTACGAGAGTAGACAATATTGTAAATTGTGCAGGTACAATTACGTTCACATGGCAAACAACAGATTATTGTAATAGACAAATATCGCATACGCAAGTCCTAACTGTATTACCTCCACCTGAAGCTGATTTTGTCAATCCACCAGCGAATATTACTATAGATTGTAGTGTAGCGATACCAACTGCATTGACACCACTTGCGTATACTAATAATAGCTCAGGATCGTGTCTCATTGCTGGTAATGCTACACCAACTAGGGTAGAGAATATTACTAATTGTATGGGCACAATTACATATACGTGGTCATTTACTGACCAATGTAATAGGCAAAAACAACACATACAAGTGATTACAGTAACGCCACCTGCTGAAGCTTTCCCTGTGAATCCACCAGCAAATGCCACCATAAATTGTGATCAAGTACCTCCTGCAGGCGTGGTACCACCACTGATGTATAGCAATGGCGGTTCAGGCTTATGTTTGATAGAAGGTCCTATGACAGGTACTAGAGTAGATGCTATTGTAAACTGTATGGGTACAATTACTTTCACTTGGACTGCCACAGATCCATGTGGTAGGACTATTAATCATATACAGATTCTGACAGTCTTGCCTCCACCAGTAGTAACTTTGACAAATCCACCTGTTTATCTACACCTATAACTTGTGCTGATGCATCTACATTTGTTGCTCCAATAATTTCATATACTAACAATTCACCATGTTTGATAGAAGGTACATTAAATCCCGTAGTGACCAATAATTATAATGCCTGTGGTGGTAATATTCAGATAAGTTGGAGTGGTACAGATATGTGTAACAGACCTGTTACTTACAATCAGATCATTATCGTCCAACCTGCACCGCCACCAACTTTTACTTCTACTTTGCCACAAGATATTACAGTCGATTGTAGTAACTTGAGTATTTACGCCATCCCACTGAATTATTCTAATGGATTAAATAATACTTGTGGTATCATGGGTACTGTGCAAGGTGTTCTCAATCAATCTACTACTATTTGTGGTGGAACAGCAACAGTTACATGGAATGTTACGGACGCTTGCGGTAATAATTTGACTCACGTTCAAAATATAACGGTAAACCCTGCACCACAAGCATCTTTTGTCAATCTTCCACCTCCGACATCCACGGTAGCATGCGGTGGTTTGCCTTTTCAGTTGCCTACGTTGTCATATACAAATAACGCTACAGGAAGTTGTTTGATTTTTGGTACAGTTACTGCTGTGCAGACAGGTTCGTACGATGCTTGTGGCGGAACAGTCCAATATACTTGGCAATTTACGGACGCATGTGGAAGGTCCATTGTTTACAATCAGAATGTAACAGTGTTACCAAGTAATAACCCTGTCGTTTTTATAAACCCACCTGCAGATCAAAATCTTCCATGTGGTGTTGGATTTGGTACACCACCAGTTTTGTCCTATTCAAATGGTCTGACTGGAATATGTGGTATCAATGGAACCGCAAATCCTATTACACAAGATTTTGGAACGAACAGAGTTTACACTTGGAGTTTTATCCATCCATGTACCAATGTTCAAATAGAACATGTACAGACAGTGACCATCGTACCAGAACCCAATATTGTGCTCAATCCTTCATCTGTTACCTTATGTGAAGGGCAGACATTTGACCTTTCTACGATTCTAGTAACAGATTTAAATGGTCAATCAGCAAACTTATTTACATCTTACCACACTGGTTCACCAGCCACTAGTGCAAATGAAATCACTAATCCAATCATTGTAGCATCGTTATTCCAAAATTCTTACGTTATCAAAGTTACGAATGAATTTGGTTGCTCAGATGAGGAGATTGTTATATTTAATGTAACAACACAAATTGGCGCAGGAGATGGTACCTCAGGCAATGAATGTAATGATGGTACTCCTGTCAGTCTTTGGGATTATTTATTTGGCAATTATGATATAAATGGATATTGGGTATATTTAGGGAGTGAAAACTTAAATATTGACGATCCTTTTAATGTCAATTTCAGTGAAGTACCTGCAGGTGATTATGAGTTTGAGTATGTAGTTCCAGGACTTAATGGTTGTCCAGATGATGCAGCTACCATATTAATAAGTCTTGTAGCACCAGGTGACTATTTTATTGAAAGTGTCAATTGTTCTGGTGATTTACTTACTTATACCATACAATTAATTGCTTTAGGTTACCAAGTAGAAACTACAGCAGGAACAGTTGTCTCTAATGGAGGTGGTTCTTTTACAATCACTAATATTCCGATTGCACAAGGAGTTACCTTGACGTTTTCAAATTCAGGTAGCAATTGTAGTCCACAGACTGTAGATATTTCTGCACCTACATGCGGATGTCCAAATATCAATCCCCCTGCAAACAATGGGAATGTTTTAGCTTGTCAAAACAGTCAGAACGTAACGCTTTCTGTAACACCAGGAGCGGGTCTTTCAGTAAATTGGTATTCTGCTGCCACAGGTGGTACCCTTTTATTAGCAAACAGCAACACTTACAGTCCTTCTACTGCTGCTACTGGAATATTTACATTTTTTGCTGAAGCTATCGACTTAGTTACCAATTGTAAAAGTAATACTAGAACACAAGTAAGACTAGAAGTGGTGGCTAATCCGAATGTCATGAATGCCATTTTAAGAACATGTGATGACAATGCCGATGGATTTGCTGAATTCAACCTTGATGATATAAAAACAAGTGTAAATGCCAATCCAGCTAATGTGATCACTTTTCATATAAATAATGCTGATGCGCTGACAGGTGCCAATCCACTACCTACCTTGTATACCAATACATCGGTCAATCAAACTATTTTTGCATCAGTAAGAAACAACAATGGATGTATTTCAGTGGCTCAAGTACAGCTTGTTACTATAAATCCACCTACATTCAATACTGTAATAACCAGTATATCTTGTGTAGGAGCCCAAGATGGTGCCATAGAAGTTATCTCGACGGGAACAAATACCTACAGGTTAAATAATTTACCATGGACATCATTAAATATTTTTGAGAATCTAGGACCGGGAACTTATTCAGTCTCTGTAAGAAACGAAGATTTATGTATATCAACAGCTTCTGTAACTATCTTACCTGGCCAATCATTAAGTGTAGCTTCGTACAGCATTATTTGTGAAAATAATGGGACTGCGAGTATATCAACAGATGATATTTATGAAGTCACATTTACCATAGCTAGCTCTATAACTGTTTCTAATCAATTTCAAGTCTTTTTCAATAATGTTTCTCAAGGACTGTTTAATTACAATGTTTCGTCTACGATCACTTTGCCAGCAAATGGCATGGGTGGATTATTGGAGTTTATTGATGTGGTTTCAGGATGTAAAACATCAAGAGTTGTAGGTAGTTTGATACCTTGTTCTACAGATTGTGAAATTGTATATTCTGGATTAACTGTCGTTTGCTCTGACAATGGCACAGAATCTGATGGAGCCGATGATTTTTACACCATTTCTTTAACAGCTCAGGCTTCTAATGGAAGTAATAGTAATACTTTTAACATTTTAGTGAATGACGTTATCATTGGTACATATAGTTATGGGACAGTAATTAGTTTCCAACTTCCAGCAGATGGACAGGTGCCTACAGTAGTGATTAGAGATGCAGATGATTTACAATGTATAGAAAATGTACCTGTTAACGCGTTGACCCCTTGTTCAGCAAGTTGTGTCATAAACAGCACGATTACTAATATACTATGTAATGACAATGGCACTATCAATGATCCTTCTGATGATTTATATACTTTTGATATTAGGGTTACTGGTTTAAATATATCAGCTGGTTGGTTCATACAAGGAGATCCTCAATTAAGAACATATAATACATTACATAGAATAGGACCATTCCCGATTTCAGGTGGTGATTTTAATCAAATCATTTTTGATTCGGTAGATAATAACTGTTCAAGAGCGATTACGGCACAAGCACCTTCTGCTTGTAGTGAACCATGCATATTACGAGTTGATAATTTATTGGTCAGTCCTTGTGATGACAATGGCACCGGAGACGATGATACAGATGATGTATTTGGTATCAGTTTTTCTGTAAACAGGGTAAGTGGTTCTGTTAACTTTTATTATGTAACAGATGGCACGATAATTTATGGACCGTATACGTATGGACAAACGGTATCCATAAGTGATCTGTCTGCAGATGGGTCCAATATAACACTTTCTGTGTATGACGGTATTAATTCAGGGTGCACTCAGTCAATTGTAGTCTCTCAACCTTCATGTTCTTCATGTACGCAAACTGTAAGTGCAGGAGCGGATATTACGCTTACTTGTTTACAAAATACGGCTACTTTAACAGCTACATCATCACAATCTGGAGTTTATACTTGGACAGGACCGAATGGATTTTTGAAAACAGGACAAACAGTTACAACCACAACGCCAGGAGTTTATACAGTAACCGTAATCTATCCTGATAATTGTACAGCG
>Ga0209812_10002206_pt1 | contig 11968 bp, 11 predicted proteins | sample JI71714BDNA_FD_187502 | JGI IMG/M metagenome (GOLD analysis project Ga0209812, IMG submission 187502) | Wastewater effluent complex algal communities from Wisconsin, to seasonally profile nutrient transformation and Carbon sequestration -... | ecosystem: Engineered > WWTP > Effluent > Algae...
CGGGGCAATTAACGGCAATCCAACGAGATTCCAACCGTGTTTTAAACAAGCCGCGTTCGCCTGTGTGCAAGCTGTCCTTATGGAAGCGCGATCATACTGATCTGTCTGCCATAATTCGCCTCACCCGCCTGGCTAGCGCGTCTGTGCGAATGGTAACGCACGACGTGAGAGAAAGTATCCCGGCTTGTATCAGCAATTTTGCTGAGGCCCGCCGCAGCCAGCCGTGCGGCAATGAAACCGGGCAAATCGAAATGCCAGCGCGCGGCGCCATCGCGCTCGGGAGCGGGCGCAAAAAACGGCTCGGCATCCTCGGCAAAGCGGGCGCGGAACGGGGCGTCGACCTCGTAACTGGGCTGGGCGATGGTCGGCCCGAGCACCGCGATAATGTTCGACCGCCGCGCGCCAAGCTGTTCCATTGCGGCAATGGTGTTTTCCAGCACCCCGTCCACTGCCCCGCGCCAACCGGCATGGGCGGCCCCCACCACGCCAGCCTCGGCATCGGCGAACAGGATCGGGCCGCAATCGGCCGTGACAATCCCGAGCACCACACCCGGAGTCGCGGTCACCACCGCATCGGCGACAGGGCGACCCTCGGCGGCATCGTCCCATGCTGCATTGACGACCACGACATCCGGCGAGTGCACCTGATGCGGCGCAGCAAGCTGGCCGCCCGCGAGAATCGCTTCGGCAGCAGCGGCGCGCAAGGCTTGCACGTCGGCTCCATCACCCGGCCCGCCAAAGCCGAACTGGTGCGCCCCGCCCGCGCTGCCGAAGAAGCCGTGCGGCACGCCGTCCAGCAGCGCATGACGTTCGATCTGGAACTCCGTCACCTCAGCCTTCCAGACTGCGGCTGACCTGCTCGAAGGTATCGCGCGACAGATTGCCCGCCGCCATGATCCGCTCCAGCTCGGCCTTCATCAGCGCCGCCCGGCCCGGTTCGATCCGCCGCCAGCGGCCGAGTGATGGCACGAAGCGGGCCGCCGTCTGCGGATTGATCGGATCAAGTGCGAGGATGACGTCGGCCACCATCCGGTAGCCTTCGCCACTGGCCGCATGGAAACCCTTGGGGTTGCCCGCAAAGGCCATGTGAAGCGAACGCACCCGGTTGGGGTTCTTCATGGTGAAATCGGGATGCGCGGCCAGCGCACGGACGTGCCGGATCACATCCGGATGGAGCGAGAGCGCCTGCAACGTGAACCACTTGTCGATCACCAGATCATTGCCCGCAAAGCGCTGGTAGAACGAGGCAAGCCGTTCCTCGCGGGCGGGATGATCCAGTCCGCACAGTACCATCAGCGCGCCCTGCCGGTCGGTCATATTGTCAGCGGCATCGAATTGCGCCGCCGCCAGACTGGCCGCGATTGCCGGATCGGCAGCAGCGATCAGCGCGAGCGCAAGCGTCTTGACCTTGCGCGCCCCGCGGCCCGCCGGATCATCGAGCGCAACCGCCGAAGCGCGGGCGTGAAGCGCCTGCAATTCCTCTGCCAGCGCCGTGCCGATAGCGGCTTTCAACCCCTCACGCGCAGCATGGATCGCGCCCGGATCGGCCTTGCGGTCATCTGTCGCCATGACTTCGAACAGATAGGTTTCGGACGGCAGCACCATCAGTTCGCCGCGCATCGCATCGTCGAGGTTCTCGTCGGCGAGGCTGGAGCGGAACGCGCCGACAATAGCCGCCTCGCCAGCCGCCTTGTCTGCCTCCGACAGCTCCCCGCTCGCCGTGCCGACGAGATGCCCGGCGGCCAGCTCCTGCAAGGCCTCCGAACGGGCGAAGGGATCATTGTCATACGCGGCAAGGAACACGAGGTCTTCGCGGGCCAATGCGCGCTCGATCACGACAGGCGCGGTGAAGCCGCGGTTGATCGACACCACCGGATCGGGGCCGGCGAGCGGCAGGTCGAAGCTCTGCTCCTCGTCCGAAAGCACGACCAGCTGCTCGGCCCCCAGCGCGCCGCTGCGCGAATGCACCGCGAGCCTGAGCGGGATCGGCATCGGCAGCTTGTCGGGCTGGCCGGGGGTCGCAGGCACGGTCTGCTTGAGCGTCAGCGTCAGCGTATCGCCCTCCACCGCCTGCGCTACGGCAACCCGCGGCGTGCCAGCCTGCGCATACCAGCGCCGGAACTGCGCCAGATCGGTCTGCGCGCCGTCCTCGATTGCCTTGATGAAATCCTCGCAGGTCGCGGCCTCGCCATCATGGCGATCGAAATAGAGATCGGTTCCGGCGCGGAAACGCGCCTCTCCGACCATGCTGCGCATCATGCGGATGACTTCGGCGCCCTTGTTATAGACGGTGGCGGTGTAGAAGTTGCTGATCTCGCGATAGGAATCGGGCCGGATCGGATGGGCGAGCGGCCCTGCATCCTCGGGGAACTGGGCAGCGCGCAGGATGCGCACATCCTCGATCCGCTTGACCGCCTCGCCGCGCATATCCTGGCTGAACAGCTGGTCGCGCAGGACGGTGAAGCCCTCCTTCAAGCTGAGCTGGAACCAGTCGCGGCAGGTGATGCGGTTGCCCGACCAGTTGTGGAAATATTCGTGGGCGATCACGCCTTCGACCGCGTCGAAATCGGCATCGGTCGCGGTGTCGGGGTCGGCCAGCACGTATTTGGTGTTGAAGACATTCAGCCCTTTGTTCTCCATCGCCCCCATGTTGAAGTCGGAGACAGCGACGATGTTGTAGAGATCGAGGTCATATTCGCGGCCGAACACCTCTTCATCCCACGTCATCGAGCGGTGGAGCGACTCCAGCGCGTGATCGGTGCGCTCGATATCCTCGGCGCGCACCCAGACATTGCATTCGACCACGCGGCCGGAACGGGTGGTGAAAGGCTTGGAGTTCGCCACCAGATCGCCCGCGACCAGCGCAAAGAGGTAGGACGGCTTGGGCCAGGGATCGTGCCACTCGGCCCAGTGGCTGCCGTTCTCGCCGTCACCTTCGGCCACGCGGTTACCGTTGCACAGCAGGATCGGGAAGGCAGCCTTGTCGCCCTCCATCCGCACCGCATAGGTCGACAGCACATCGGGCCGGTCTGGGAAGAAGGTGATCCGCCGGAAGCCCTCCGATTCGCACTGGGTGCAGAGCATCCCGTTCGAGGCATAAAGGCCCATCAACTGGGTGTTGGCGCTCGGGTCGATGGTGGTGACGACTTCGACCGTGTGCTTGGCGCCCGGCAGGGTGACGATCAGGTCGGGGCCGTCCATCCGCCAGTCGGCGGTCGCCCCGTCCACCATAACGCTTGTCGCGGTGAGGCTGTCGCCGTTGAGGCGCAGTTCCGGCGTCGGTTCGGCGGCGGGATTGCGTTCGACCGCCAGCGTTGCCGTGACACGGGTTGCTCCCAGCCCCAGCCGGAAGTCGAGCTGCGTCGTCGGCACCAGCCACGCGAAGGGCGTGTAATCCTCGCGCCGGATCACCGGCGGCTCGTGCGGCGCGGGGGCCGCGTCAGCGAGTTCGGGGTTGGCTTCGGGGCTGATCGGGGTGCTTGCGATATCCATGGCGCCCGATTTAGGTTGATTCGCCCGCGCGTCCAATCTTTAGGTTGCACAGCATGGGCAATCTGCTGATCTTCGGACTGGGTTACACGGCGGCGCGCATCGCCGATGCGATGCGCGCCGCCGGCTGGCAGGTAACTGCGACCGGCAGCGCGGGCGACATCGCCTTTGCCGACCGCGACGCGGTGCTGGCCGCGCTGGGGCAGGCGAGCCATGTGCTCTCCTCTGTCCCGCCCGACCGCGCGACGGGGGGCGATCCGGTGCTCGATGCCTATGGCGCGGCGCTGACAGGCAAGGCGCTGTTCTATCTCTCCTCCACCGGCGTCTATGGCGACCGTGCGGGCGCTTGGGTGGACGAGGCGACGCCGACCATCGCGCAAAGCGGAGAAGGCCGGCGCAACGCCCGCGCCGAGGCTGACCTTGCATGGCTGACCATGGGCGCAAGAGCGTTCCGGCTGCCGGGGATTTACGGGCCGGGCCGCAGCGCTTTGGACCGGGTGCGGGAAGGCAAGGCGCGGCGGATCGACTTGCCCGATCAGGTGTTCAGCCGCGTCCACGTCGACGATATCGTCAGCGGTGTGGTTGCCGCGCTGGAGCAGGACGCTCCGGCGGGCGCTTACAATCTCGGTGACGACTGGCCGTGCAGCGGCAATGAAGTCACCGAACACGCCTGCCGCCTGCTCGGGCTGGAGCCGCCGCCGCTGGAATCGCTGGAGGACGCCAACCTCTCCGAAATGGCGCGCGGGTTTTATGCCGAGAATCGCCGCGTCGCCAATGGCAAGGCAAAGCGCGTGCTGGGGTGGTCGCCGCAATTCCCGACCTATGTGGAAGGGTTGGCGGCGCTGCTGTAATCAGCGTCTCAGCGCGCCGCTTTGCTGCACCTGCACCGCTTTCACGCGCCGCGCTCTCAGCGCCAGACCCATGCCGATCAGCGCCAGCGCCATGCCACCTGCGGAGAACGCGTCCCACTTGAACCCTTCGAAAAGGGTCGACAGCAGCATCGCCACACACACCGTCACGATCCCGTTATAGGCTGTCTTCCCCGCGCCGATCTCGCGCACCAGATTGTAATGCAGCGGGAAGGTGACGACCGAGCCGACGAAGGCGAGATAGGCCGTCCCCGCCCAGAACTGCCACGCGCTCGGCACAGTCGGCGGGCCGACTGTCAGCAGCGCATAGCCGAAATCGAACATCGTCCCGTAAAGCATCGCCCAGGCGAGCAGGCTGACCATCGGCACCCCGCGCCCGGTCGGATTGGCTTGGACCACATTGGCGATCGAGGCGGCCAGCATCCCGCCGATCGCCAGCACGATGCCCAGCCCGACATTACCGCCCAAGGGCGCGGCGTTCCATTCATGCACCAGCAGCATGGACACGCCCGCAATCGCCACAAGGCTCCCGCCAATAAAGCCGCCCTGCACCTTTTCGCCGATGAAGATCTTGGCGAAGATTGCGTTCGGCACCATCAGCAGCGCGAACATTACCGCAACGATGCCTGACGTGATGTGGCTTTCCGCGTGATAGACGAACAGGAAATTGCCCGAGAATTGCGCGATGCCGACGCCCAGCGCCAGCAGATGCTCGGGCCGGTTCAGCTTCAGCCGGTTGCCCATCGCCAGCGCCAGTGCGAACAGCGCCGGTGTCGCCAGCATGAAGCGGTAGAACACGCCCCACGCCGCCGGCACATCGGAAATCTGTCCGGTGATGACGAACCAGGTCGATCCCCAGATCGTGCCGGTCAGCATGAAGGGGATCAGCACCTTCGGGCTGAGCATGGTGGGTGATGAAGCGTCAGTCACAGCGCGGCGATGGCCTTGCCGAGCGCAGCTGCATCTTCCGGACGGGTGTTCCAGGCAGTGACGAAGCGGGCGCTGTCGGCGCCCCAATCGTAGAAGGCAAAGTCCTGCGCCCGCAGTGCCGCGCGCTCGGCTTCGGACAGCTGCACGAACAATTCGTTCGCCTCGACCGGGTGGAGCAGGCGGGTCGCACAGCCTGCGGCCACTTCCTGCGCCGCTGCATTGGCGTGGGCGGCATTGGCGAGCCACAGCCCGTCCTCCAGCATCGCGAGGATCTGCGCGGCGAGATAACGGCCCTTGCATTGAAGGTGGCCGGCCCGTTTACGGCGATAGCGCACTTGGCTGGCAGCCTCGGGATCGAACAGGATCACGGCTTCCGCGCCCATCCCGCCGTTCTTGATGAAGCCGAAGGCGAGGCTGTCCACCGGGCCGCTGGCGCTACGTGCCGCAGCCTCGGGCGATCCGCCCAGAAACGCCGCCGCATTGGCAAACCGCGCTCCGTCCATGTGCAGGCCAAGGCGGCGTTCTTTCGCAAAGGCACCCAGCGCCGCCAGTTCTTCTGGCGTGTAAGCGCGGCCATATTCGCTCGCCTGCGTGATAGCGACAGCGTGGGGCTGTACCTGATGCACGTCATTACGGATCGGATCGATCAGCATACCGATGCCTTGCGGCGTCAGCTTTGCGCCCTCGCCCTCTGCCAGCATCAGCTTGGCGCCGTGGAGGAAAAACCCTGGCGCGCCGCCCTCATCCACCTCGATATGCGCCTCGCGGTGGCACACCACCCCGCCATGGGGGGCGCACATCGTCGCCAGCGCCAGACAATTGGCCGCCGTTCCCGTCGCCACCCACAGCGCAGCGCATTCGCGCCCGAACAGCGCGGTGAACGCTGCGTCGAGTTCAGCCGAAAGCGCATCCCCGTCGTACGGGTTGTCCGGTTCGTCGGCGCGGCGCATTGCCTCCCACAGGCGGGGGTGGACGGCAGCGGCGTTGTCGGACAGGAAGGGTTTAGAGAGGGTCATGGACGACCGCCTCTAGCCGCACAATCACGCCTGACAAGCCGGAGTCATCAATCGTGAGCGAACAAACCGAACAGCTGACCATCACCCATCACGTCGCAGGGCAAGGCGGGCGCTATGTCGCGGTGGTCGCAGGCGCTTCGGAAGAAGGCTATCTCGAATGGGAGCCGGGCGGAGAACGGGACGGCATGGAAGTGCGCATCGCCGCCCACACCATCGTGCCCCGCGCCATCGGCGGACGAGGTGTGGCGGGCGCTCTGGTCGCGCGGCTGGTCGAGGATGCGGCGCGGCAGGGCTTCGTGATCCGTCCCGATTGTTCCTATGTCGCCAAACGGTTTGCCGAAAACCCCGACTGGGCGGCACTCAAGGCGTAACGCCCGCGTCTTCCAACGGTGCGTCGAGCCGCGAATAATCGGTCGCGGCGATGGTTTCGAGTACGCTGGCCCGCAACCGCCGTGCATCGTCAAGCGGCACGCCGCGCATGGCGAACTGCCCTCCGGCAAGGCCCAGATGAACCGTCGCATAGCCGCGCAGCCGCGCCAGCGGGTTCTGCGCGATCTCGACCGAATGCAGCTTCAGCCTCGTCGCAATCGTCTGGGTCGGCGAAAGGAAGCCGTGGCTGGCATAGACCTGGGTCTTATCGACAGCGTGGCGGCGGAACTCCCACGCGTAAAGATTGGCCCCCACCGCCAGCACCGCCGCGCCGAGCGGAACAAGGAACAGGCCGGCAGGGGCAAGGATCGCTGCAACGACTGTAAGAGCGACGAAAATCGCGGCATCGCGGACCGCCATATCGGTGCGGTGGGCCTTGCTGGCGCGGTGCCACTGCGTCCCCGCGTCCGGCAGGCGGAAACCCGCCGCCGCGACAATCGGCGCGATTTCGTCCATCTGCGCGAAAGGCGCGACCAGATGGCTCTCCCCTTCCGCATCCTGCGCGAGGCTCACGAAGCTCAGGCCATGCCATCCGAACCGGTAGCGCACGAGGCCGGTGTCGATCACCAGCCCCTGCACCCGGTGCGCGGGCATCACCACATCGGTGCGGGTCAGCAGCCCGCGCTGCCGCCGGAACCCGCGAGGGCTACGGGTCAGAGTGAAGCCCCAGTCCCGCAGCGCGGTGCGCGCCACGCCGGTCACAACGCCGATCACGACCAGGCCGAGCAAGCCGGCCACTGCGCCTGCGGCCTGCGCATAGGGGCCAAGGCTGGCGACAGTACTGCCCTGCTCCTCAAGCCAGCTGCGCCACAGATCGACGTTCCACACGTCGATATCGCTGACGTTGTCGACATATTGCAGCGCGCCGCCCAGCACCGCGAAAACCGCGAGCGAGAATTCGAACAGGCCAAAGGTCATCAAGCGGCCGGGGGTGAGGGCATAGATGACCTCGCCTTCATCGGGCAGCGCGCGGTCTTCGGGTGCGGCAGGATCGGTAGCGCTGGCACCGGCAGCATCGTCATCGCGCCGTTCGCGCACCAGCTGGCGCAGGCGCGCACCTTCGGCATCGGAGAGATATTCGAGCGTAAGATCATCGCCCCCGCCTGCCCCTGTCTCGAACTTGACCGCGACCAGCTCGAACATCCGTGCCAGCGGCTTGGCTTCGAGGCTGACGTCCTGGATCCGTTCATAAGGCACGGAACGGGCCGAGCGGCTGAACAACCCGCTTTCGACGCGAATGTCGGTCTCGCCAATGGTGTAGGTCAGCCGCCGCCAGCCGGCATAACTGAACGCAGTGCCGATCACCGCCGCTGCCACCCCGACGCCGAATGCGATCAGGAACCGCCCGTCGCCGCCGATCCCCGAAAAGGCGATGGCGATGGCCGGAAAAATCGCGCTGCGCAGGCTGCCGAGCGCGCCAAGGATGACGCTGACCGGCGCGGTGCGTTGCGGTTCGTTCATGCCGGTATGCTCACAGCGTCTCGCGGCGGATATGGGCGCGGATTTCCTCCCGCATCTCGCGCGCCAGCGGCTCGCCAAGACCGGGGAGCGACACGCTGGCATTGTGATTGCCCGCCGTGTGCAGCGTCAGCGTGGCAATGCCGAAAAACCGGTCGAGCGGGCCTTGATGCACGTCGATATGCTGGACGCGCCCGAACGGCACGACGGTATCCGAGCGGAACAGCAACCCGCGCACCACCCGCAGCCGGTCGGGACTGATCTGGTAGCCACGCGCATTGTAGCGGGTGGACGGCACGCGGATGATCAGCGCCAGCGCGATCACCAGAACCGTCCCGGCGATCACACCCTGCGGCAGCAAGGCAAGGTCGCTGATCGCTTCTTCGGCGATCAGCGCGCCGATAAGGAACGGGATTGCCGTCAGAGTGGTGCGCACCCGCAAGGCGTGGGCATAACCGGGATGCAGCTTGGTCAGCTCGCCCTCGTCATCGAGCGGCTGACCGGCAGGCGGGAAAGCGGGCGTATGATCCATGGTGCATTAGTGGCGCAATACAGCGCGCTTGCCTAGCGCATTTATGAGGGCGACGGGCCGGCCTTGCGCCCCTAGAAACATCGGCAAAACCCATCGGGAGAGATGACTATGACAACGCTCCATTCCAGCCTTGGCCCCAATCCCCGCCTCGTGCGGATGTTCATGATCGAAAAAGGGCTGGAGGAAGGGCGCGATTTCGCCCGCGTCCATTATGACATCATCACCGGCCAGAACCGGCAGGACGCCAGCTACATGGCCAGGAACCCGCAAGGCACCACGCCGACGCTGGAACTGGATGACGGCACCTGCCTCACCGAAAGCTGGCCGATCTGCGAATATGTCGAGGAAATGCACCCCGCGCCCAACCTGTTCGGTGAAACCGCGCTGGAACGCGCCGAGGTGCGCAAGTGGGTGCGATTGTTCGATCAGGAAGTGGTCGTGCCGATGACGATGGGCTTTCGCGCCACCACCGGCCGCCCGATGTTCGAACCGCGCATGACAGTCGTCTCGGAAGGGGCAGGCGCGGAACTGTTCGCGCTGGCGGACGAGAAGTGGCGGATGTTCGATGCCTGTCTGGGGGCAAGCAACCACATCGCGCTGGGCCGTTTCACCTTTGCCGACCTCATCATGTTCGCCTTTGCCAATTTCGGCTTCACCGTGGGCTGGAAGCTGCCCGAGGGGACAGACAACCTCGCCCGCTTTGTGGCGACGCATAACCAGCGGCCCTGCGCGGCGATCTGGACGATGGCCGAGTAATGCCCGACCTCACCGGCAAGGTCGCGATCGTCACCGGCTGCGCCAGCGGCATCGGTGCAGCGACAGTGCGGCGGCTACGGGCTGACGGGGCAGACGTGCTCGGCACCGATGTGAACGCCGATGCGGGCGCGGCGTTGTGTGCCGAGGTGGGCGCGCAGTTTGCGGTTCAGGACGTGTCCGACCGCGCCGGGTGGCCGGTGATCGTCGCCCGCGCGGTCGATATCTTCGGGCGGCTCGATATCCTCGTCAACAACGCCGGAATGGTGTCGGGCGCGGGCATCGGTGACTTGGACGACGAGGCGATGTTTGCCGCTTGGGACAAGGTGCTGGCTGTGAACCTCTCCGGCACCATGGCGGGGTGCCGCGCGGCGATTGCGGCGATGCGCGGCAATCCGGGCGGTTCCAAGGGGGCGATCGTCAACATCGCCTCGACCACCGCGATGGCGCCGCTGCCCACCGATGTCGGCTATTCGGCCAGCAAGGGCGCGGTGCGGGTTCTGTCGAAATCGGTCGCGACATGGTGCGCCCAGCACGGCCTCAACATCCGCTGCAACACCGTGATCCCCGGCGCGACCATGACAGGCATCCTTGAGGCCGCCGAGCAGCAGACCCCCGGCCTGATCGCAGCGGTGGCGAAGACCTCGCCCCTGAACCGTTTGGCCGACCCGGCCGAGACGGCGGCAGCGATTGCCTTCCTCGCCAGTGACGAATGTCCCTTCATGACCGGAGCGGAGATGCTGGTGGACGGCGCGATGATGGCAATCCATCCGGGTTTCTAGCCGCCCTTCATTTTCGCCAGATACCCCGTCGGCCCCATTTGCGCCGCGGTCCAGATGAAGATCGCAAGGCTGACCACGCCCGAGACGAGGCACACGCCGAACACCGCCACCCCCAGCGCGCCGGCCCCTTGGGTGGGGGTGAGCCAGTCGCTCACCGCCCCGATCACGCCAAGGCCCAGCGTCTGGCCGATGAGGTTGTTGAAGAACAGCGCGATCGCCACGGCGAAGCCCCGGCTGGCAGGCTCGACCGCGGTCTGGATGCCCGACATGATCCCCGCCTGACTGGCGACGTAGATGCCGTAAGCCACCCCGAACCAGCCGAGAAAGACATAGAAGCTGTCCGATGACAGGCTGAGCGCGAGGGGGAGCACGCAGCCCAGGCTCACCACCCCCGGCAGCCACGCCCGCCAGCGTTCGTCCCTCAAGGTCAGCCAGTGAGTGACATAGCCGCCAAGGATCGGCCCCGGTATCCCGCCCAGAAAGAAGGTGAAGCCGAGATACAGGCCGACATCGCCGGTCGAGATCGGAAACTGCCGCAGCATCACCGCCGCCATCCAGAACGCAAGGCCATAGCCGATCATGATCTGCACCGCCCAGCCCAGCGCCAGCCCCATGAACACGCGGTTGGTCAGCAGGCTGCGGATCGTTTGCCCCAATGGCAATTGCGCCATGTCCGTCCCCGCCGGAGCATAACGCCCGCGCACCGGTTCACGCACGGTGAGATAGATCACGCCGCCCAATATCAGCCCCGGCAGCCCCATCAGGATGAACGCCCAGCGCCAGTCGAACATCTCGGCCAATTGCCCGCCGATGATCAGGCCGCCCGCCGTCCCCATGCTCGCCCCGATGGTGAGATAGCCCATCGCCTTGGCGAGTTCGGCGCGGGTGAAATAGTCTGCGACAAGGCTTTGCGAGGACGGGCCGGAGCATCCCTCCCCCACCCCCACGCCGGTGCGCGCGGCGAACAGCGTCCAGAAGCCCGTGGCGGTGCCGCAGGCGGCTGTCATCAGGCTCCAGAACCCGATCGCGCAGGCGACGATATTCTTGCGCGTCGACCGGTCAGCCAGCCGCGCTGCGGGGAAGCCCGCGATCACATAGACAAGGCTGAAGGCGAGGCCGCCCAGCAGCCCCAGCTCGAAATCAGTGAGCGAAAACTCGGCCTTGATGTCCTGCACCAGAATGCCGAACACCAGTCGGTCGGCCACACTGAAGGCGCTGGTGAGCGTCAGCAGCCCCAGAACATACCACCGATATGCCCCCGGCTTGTCGGTCTCAGTGGTGAGGGCGGGCGTAGAGGCCATTGTCCACCGGGATCGTCAGGCCGTTGAGGAAGCGCGCCTCGTCCGAGGCGAGGAACAGCACGCAGCCCGCCACATCGCGGGGGTGGCCCAGCGCATCGGCGGCCAGCGGGCCTTCGGGGATCTCCATCGGCTGTTCGCCGCCGCGCCCGGAAATGCCCATCACCATCGGGGTCTCGATTCCGCCGGGCGCAAGCGCGTTGACGCGGATGCCGTAGCCCTTGTCCTGGAAATCGACCGCAAGGCTGCGGGTCATGCCTGCGATCCCCGCCTTCGACGCCGCATAGGCCGGGATATTGCCGTAGCCGAGCAGCGCCGCGGTCGAGGCCATGTTGATGATCGACGATCCACCGCCGCCAACCGTTTGGTGGCGATGCTTCATCAGCGGCACGGCATATTTGCACCCGAGGAA
>Ga0209812_10002207_pt1 | contig 11967 bp, 11 predicted proteins | sample JI71714BDNA_FD_187502 | JGI IMG/M metagenome (GOLD analysis project Ga0209812, IMG submission 187502) | Wastewater effluent complex algal communities from Wisconsin, to seasonally profile nutrient transformation and Carbon sequestration -... | ecosystem: Engineered > WWTP > Effluent > Algae...
TTTCTTGATAAAGCGCTTGAAGGAGTTGCGTCAAGAAAAAAGGATTACCGCCTGTTTTGTTGCAGATTAACTCAGCTAAATTATTGATTTTTTCCGTGCGGTTGTTAAGTGTGTCTGCCACTAATTCAGTCACATTTTCTAAATTGAGCGGTGCCAATACAATATTGTTGACAACGGTCCCAGTTTTTTCAATCTCTTCTACAGTTTGAATTAAAGGGTGAGTCGGACTAACTTCGTTATCTCGATAAGCACCGATTAGCAATAAAGATTGTTGATCGGGGTCAGTTATCAGTGTTTGCATTAACTTTAATGTTGCTGAATCTGCCCACTGCAAATCGTCTAAAAAGATGACTAGCGGGTGTTCTTTTTGGGCAAAAACGCGAATAAATTCTTTGAATACGCGATTAAAGCGATTTTGCGATTCTACAGGGCCCAGTTCTGGCACATTGGGCTGTTTCCCAACGATTAATTCAAGTTCTGGAATTACATCGGCAATTACTTTCCCATCTGTGCCTAAAGCTGTTAAAATTTTTGTGCGCCATGTTTCTATGGCGACCGCATTTTCTGTTAGCAACTGGCGCAGTAGGGAGTTAAATGCTTGAATTAACGAGGCGTAGGGAATGTTGCGTTTAAATTGGTCGAATTTGCCACTTATGAAGTAGCCTTTTGAGCGAGTTATTGGTTTGCTAACTTCGTTGACTACTGCTGATTTGCCGATGCCGGAATAGCCGGATACTAGCATTAGTTCGCTTTGGGAAGGGGCGGGATTTTCTGTATTTCGATTAGGTGGCAAAGATGCAGGTGAACCAGCTCCTACACGTTCAAATGCTGTTAATATTTGATTGACTTGGTTTTCTCTACCGTATAATTTTTGGGGTATTAATAACTGACTGAGAATATCTAAACGTCCAGGGCTAAAATCTGTGATTTCTCCTGTGGTTTCTAATTGATATAAACAGTTTTCTAAGTCGGCGAGTAATCCGGCTGCACTTTGATATCTGTGTTCGGCATTTTTGGACATCAATTTCATCACTATTTCTGAGATGGTTGGCGAAATTTCAGGAGTGATGTGATGGGGCGAGATTGCTTGTATGGCGATGTGGCTGTAAACTATTTCTAAGGGGTCTATGCTCTGAAATGGCAAACGACCTGTCAGCATTTCATACAAGGTAATTCCGAGGGAATAAAAGTCGGTGCGGTAGTCGAGGGTGCGGTTCATTCTCCCGGTTTGTTCGGGAGACATATAGGCTAATGTGCCTTCGACGGAGTTGGGATTGTTAAATTGCGGGTTTTCTTTGTTTAGTTTGGTGGCAATGCCAAAGTCGGTGAGTTTAACTTGTTGTGTTTGGGAGTTGATGATGATGTTGCTGGGTTTGATGTCTTTGTGAATAATCTGATTTTGGTGCAGGTATGCTAAGGCTTTAGTTATTTTGATGGCGATGTCTAAAAAGGATCGCAGACTCAAGGTTTCTCTTTCGAGCATTTTTCCGAGAGATTCGCCACCAAAGTCTTCCACAACGAGTCCTAATCGGTTGTCAAAGCTTTGGAGACTGATGGTTTTAACGATTTGTTCGTTATCTAAATTGTGGCGGATTTGATATTCGTGTTTGAGGCGAGTAATGGCTTCGAGTGTGGGATATTCGGCTTTGAGGATTTTGATAATTATTGAAGTCTGGTCAATAGGTGTGTTGGCGCGATAGATAATTGTTTCGACACCTTCATGGATATTAGAATTAATTTGGTATTTTGAAAGAATTTGCATAAGTTTATTTAAATTCATATAGGGTTATATTTTACTTAGAGTATCGCTAATTTTTTGAATATTTATGTGATATCGATCGCGTTTTTTTATGCCCTAAGTCACAAAGAATAGATAGCACTAACTTGTGTAGGGGCAATCCCACACCTGGTTGCCCCTAGATGAGAACCCCACGCACCATGCACGGCCCTTACCTTAATTGCTGTTTAAATTGGGGAGTTTCAATCTTGTACAACTGTAACTTCACTGACATGAACAATGGATTCGGGGTCTGGTAAAATACGGACGCGGGCAAATTTTAAACCGCTGACTCCTTGCAGGGATTCCACCATCCCTGTTTGAATTTTTGATTCTACCCAACCTTCGCGAGACAAGTAGCGCAAATATTGTTCGTACTCTTCCCACTCGTCTTCAGTTGAATAAACTATAGTTAACATTCCTGACTGGGTTATTCGTTCTTGGGCGTCTTTGTCAACGGCTTTTTCGATGCGCTTTTTGACAAGTTCGTAGCGGATGTCGCGGGTGCCTTTGACATCAAACATTTTTTCTGTATTTTCGTTGTGAAAAATGTCTATAGTGGTATTTTGTACTAAGACTAAATGTGCGAGTTCCATATTTATTTGCGAATCTGCTTCCAGGCGAAATACGGTGCGCCCGCAGTCGCAAATTGCTCGCAGTTGTTCGTACCGCAAACTGTGGAGATGAAACTGACTGAATCTGCTATCTATAGATTTGCCGACATACATCATGTGATCCATGCCGTCGGTGCATTCTATGTCGCAGTAGTGGGGAAGTATTTTCTGCATTCGCTCTTGCCAGCGAGCCCAAGTTTCTTGGAGTTTGCTACTAATTAAATGGAGCATTTCGTCGTAGCGGTTGCGCTCTCTATAAACGCAGTTGTGTTCGTTTTGGCAAGCTACTCGGTAAGCTTCTACTGCATCCTGTACTTTTTGCCCGCACTGCAAAAAGTAGTCAAAATATACTTCTAAATGTTCGTTCAAATATTCCGCTGCTCGCACCTCCATATCAACTGTTATTTTTTCTTTTAAATGCTCAATGTAGTCTAGTAAATCGAGCCGTAGTTGCTGGCCGAGGTGAGTGGTTTGTGAAACACAAACGACATCAACTATGTCTAAGGCTAAGCGAAATTGTTCTAGTAAATCACTTTGAATGGCTCGATTTCGCTCGTCGCTAGAACCACGAATATCGGAAATTCCAAACAGTGGATAAACTTCAGAAAATACTATTGTTTCCTGTGGTAATCCCCAACTTCGTCTTTCTGCTTCTTGGATGAAGCGCCATTCGACGGCGGGGTGGATGTTGTGGATGTGGCTAAACCGTTGCTGCATGGCTTGCCGCAGGGCTGCTATGAAGGCGGGAATGAGTTCTTGGGCGTGCTGGGTGTCAATGCGGTTGAAGTGGTTGGGCCGATCGCACAACATCCCTACTAGGCCCAAAATCCGCTGCACGCAGCCCTCGCGGGTGACTGTTTTTACCACTAGCGGTACCAGTAGCATCGATCGCACGCCCATTTTTCGCAAAGCCCGATCGCATTCGGTGTCGCATTCTCGGCGCAAATCGGGGACATTCCAAACTTGATTTGCCGCGGTTGCTTTCAAAAAATGAGAATCTTCTAGGGAGTCCATTGAATAAACCACTGGCTGCAAAGGTTGGCCGCCTTTAGCGACTAATATTTGTACCTGTTCCCCGTCAGGGCGCAGCAGCAAAGTGCCGTCAGCATTAAATAGCGATCGTAAACAACCGTCTATTCTTTCAAATTTGTCGGGGCGCAGCATGGAATCGCGATCGATTAATAACTGCGTCAGCCGCCGAATTTGCTCCTGGATGGTGACATCAAAACCTTCGAGTACCAGTAAACCTTCTACTTGGTAATTATCCAACTGCAAGCGATCGCCTAAAATCGCCAATTGATTCGACTGCATCAACCAAGCTTCCCGTTCGTTCACTGGCATTAAATGCAAATGTAAATCGGCAAATTCATCTATCTTTGGGTCAATTCTAGAAATTTGCAACTGTTCCGAGCCCAGCCAAAATTCGACAAATCTTGGTTCAGGGTGTACCCGATTTTTGACAGTAGCCATCACTGGTTCGTCGAGGACTCGCAAAGCGCCGAGGTCAATTTGATAAGATTGTTTGAATACCCAGTGCAAAAGGTGGCGACGGTATAATTGTTCCGCTGTTTTGTTGTCCCACTCGTCGAACAGTTCCAGCAAAGTAATACCCATTCCGGCAAACAAACCGCCTAGTGGGCCATTTCCCAGGGGTGTTCCTTCCCAGCCAGCCAAACGGCAGAAAGCTGCGTTAGCGTACCGCAGTGCAAAAGTTCTCGGCTCGATTACTGCTATTAAAACGCGACGGTTGCTGAGGAATTGAAACACCCACTGCAAGTCTTGTTTCCATGTTTTTAACCGTTCTATTTCGGCTGATTGACTCGGTACTCCCGCCGCCAAAGCTTGCAGTAGCTGTTCCATATTAACTTCGCTTTGCAAACTCTGATTATCTTGCTCAGTGGAGTCTATATTTGCTGGCATGAGTGACTTGGCGGAGTGATTGCTGCTTTGACGAGATGAGGATTTAGGAGTAGACATGAGTAAAACACCTGAAAACAGTGAATTTTGCCAATAATAATCTTGGCGAGCCGGAATTTAAGGATTTTTGACACTCCCTGCGAGTCAAGCCACAGGGATTCTTAAGCCCATAATTTATGTCTTAAAGGCGCTGACAATTCGCCCCTACTGATTCCGCTTAGATCGAGTCCAAGCATTACCGCTACTTTTCTACCAATATTGCCACAACCGTTGCAATCTGCATTAATCAGCCAACCTTGAGCTGTTCGATACAAGCCACGCTTAATTCGTTTACCAGATGGAAGCCACCCTTCGGGTTTTTCGCCGAATGTAGGTAGCAAATCATTATCAACGAATGAAGCCTTTGAGGAATACGATTCTTCAGTCTCCAGAAATCTTAAACCGTACTGCTCACACAATTGACTAATTCTATCCTTTTTCGGTTCCTAAAACCTTGTGCAACTGAGCGCGGTTCGGAACTTTGCCAGTTTTAAAATATAACTGACGGGCATAGTAAATTCCGCAATTAGAAAGTTTTGCCGACTCAGAAGACAGATATTCGAGAATCGCCTTAATCTCTGAGTCAGCTCGAATTAAGTTTTGTTGACAGCCAAACATGAGTTATCCTCCTTGTTATATAATTGTACAGCAAAACAACGGATGAAATCACGAAGAAAGGTTGAGATTTTCGGATTCAAGAGTCTGAATTTAAAATCCTTGAAGAACATTGCAAATCTGTAGGTCGGACTAAAACCGATGTACTTAGGGAATTAATCAGAAGCCTCAAAGTCAAAGAAAAGCAGTCCTAAAAGGACGGGGCTTCAGACCCAGTTTTTTTGGTGAAGAAATTACAGCCTGTTTATAAAGCTTTTGTCTGGCGATCGAAAACTGGCTATTTTCCCAGGGCGATCGGGACTATAAACTTTGACTTTTCTTGACAAACAACCTTGCCCTCTCGACGTTACGGGGTTACATTAACGTTGTTAGCACATTGCCTGTTAGGCTTATTATAAGTGCTAAACAGTTGATACGTACTAAATATTAGCAGTCCTAGTCAATATATTTGAGCTGGGAAATGGCAAATACGCAAGCAAGTTGCGCTTGACTGGTTTTACACAAAAAAGTTCCAAAATAATTTTTACTCAAATTTATAGCGTCTCAGTAAATTCTAAAATATAATAGGATAATCCGCATTTTGAAAAGGAGATATCCATGGTTTTAACGATTAACAATCTACTCGGAGATCTGACTGGTTTTCCTGTGTCCGCTGGGGGGGGACCGCGTTTTTTGGGATTTGCTACGGACGATGATATCAATGTAACAGAGGGAGATTTGTCTGCTTTTACGTGGGGAGTGTGGGGATTAGATGGGAACGATACGATTTTAGGTTCCTCCGATAGCAACGAACGACTATTAGGAAATAACGGCAATGATGTCATCGCAGGTGGTCCGGGAAATGACATCATTTACGGTGGTAAAAATAACGATATACTTGATGGAAATGAGAGCAATGATGTCCTTAGAGGTGATGCTGGTAATGATGTTTTGTTTGGGAGCCGTGGCAACGATCTACTGCGAGGTGGGCAAGGAGATGATGATTTAGAGGGCAATGAAGGTAATGATTTCCTCGTGGGCGATCGCGGTGTTGATGTCTTGACTGGTGGCCCTGGTAGTGATATATTTGTGCTCAAAAGCAATGATGAAGGATTTAGTGTTGCTCAAGCTGATGTGATTACTGATTTTAACTTTGACCAGGGCGATCGCCTTGGTCTCACTGATGGCTTAACTGAATTAAGTTTGCTGTTTACTGACGAGAATCTGATTGCTTATGACAATGACGGAATTGTCAACGATATGGTGATTCGCAACCTCACTAATGGGCAGATTTTGGGAATCGTGTTGAATAATAACAACTTCGATCTGACTGGTTCATTTGAAACAGCAAGTCCATTTGCTTTGGCGATTAATGGTTCCGATTTCCAGTTTTTGTAGGTAGTTTCAGGTGGATGTGAAACCTAATTTTTTTTACCTCAATACTGGCTCCTAGCTAGTAACTAACAGTTCATCGATGATATTTATGGGTAAGTAGTGAATGGGTTTGCGAAATTCTTCGTTCCCAAGCCAGGCTGAAGAACGAGGAATTTCCGATTTACAACAGGGAACAATTGCGCTTCAAAGCTTCTTCCAAGAGAGCATTGTACTGTTTTTCTTTGACAGTATAAGCCCCGAATCTTTCGAGGTGAGGATTGTTCATTTGAGCGTCGAATAGTAGATAATATCGATCGCGCAATCTCTCTACCAATTTCACCATCGCTACCTTAGAACCTTCTGGAATTCGATAAAACATCGATTCGCCAATAAAAGCGCCGCCTATAGACAATCCGAGAATTCCCCCAGCCAATTCGTCACCATACCAAGTCTCGAAGCTGTAAGCCCAACCGGTCTGATACAAAGCCCAATATATCTGTTTGAGTTCTTGAGAAATCCAGGTAGTTTCGCGATCGGCACAACCCTCAACCACCGCTCTAAAATCGCGGTTTACAGCCACGGAAAACCGATTTTGATTTATTTGACGGCGGAGGGATTTAGGATAGGTAAAGCTTTCATCTAGGGGAATCAGCGCCCGCTGGCGGCTGGAATACCAGCCCAAACTATCTTCACCGTCATTTGCCATCAGGAAATAGCCTTGCGCGTATCCTTGTATAATTGACTGTATATCATATTGCATAAATTTATCAGTTGTTTGTCAGTTGACCGTTAACCGCCAACATTAGCAATTAGGAATTAGGAATAACTATGTCAGAATCGATCGCACCCATCACCTTACCACCAGCCAAAAACCCAGAACAGGAAGGTGAATGGCTCCAACAAACACTGCTCGCATGGCTGGACTCTGAGTTTATCCCAGAACCTGCCAACCAGCAAATAGCCAAAAGAGCAGCCCAAATCTATGTCCGCCAACGCATGGAAGGCGAAAACGATGTGGGCAGTCTCGTAATTGCGATCGTCACCGAAATGCAAGCCTATGATTTTTCTAAAAGCTTCTACGGCGAATTTGCGATCGCCAATGCCGTCAGCGACTTATTACTAGAAAGTCTGGGCATCGATAAATGCTGCGGACAATGAAGCAAGAAAGAGGAAAATTTAACTCAGAATCAGGAAACAAGAATCAACCCAAAACACAATCTTACCCATTAATTGATTGTGAGTTTTTTCTTCCTTCTTCGTACCCGCTTCTTGGGCAGTCGAAGAGTCGAAGGGCTTTCTTCCTTCTTCCTTCTTCACATCGATCTTCTTCCTTCTTCCTTCGTTCTTTCTACTACCAGCTAGACTTAACTACACCGGGCAAAAGACCTTCGTGAGCCATTTCTCGCATCATGTTCCGAGACAGCCCGAAGTCACGATAGTAACCTCTGGGACGACCAGTCGCCCAGCAGCGGTTACGCAAGCGAGTCCGCGAACTGCTGCGGGGTAGTTTTTGTAGTTCGCGGTGAATCGCCATTTTATCCATCTGATTCGCAGCTTGGTCGAACTGGTCTTTCAGGTCTGCGCGCTTGTCAGCGTACTTGTCTACGAGTCTTTGGCGTTTTTTCTCGCGCTCGACCATGCTCTTTTTAGCCATAATCTGTTGATATCCTTAGATAAATCACAATCTAGTATTATACTATGTTTTGGTAATTTTGGATGAATTTAAATAATTTAACCGCAGAGAACGCTCCAGAACGCAGAGGAAGAGAGAAGACCGATCGATAAATTTTGACTCTATGAAACATTAGCAGAAGGACACAAATCTGCCAGTTCACACACATCACAATTTGGATTTCTGGCATTACAAACTGCCCGACCATGATACACCAACCGAATCGACCAATTTTCCCAATCGGGCTGCGGTAACAAGAGCATCAAATCTCGCTCAATCCTGGCAGGATCTGGATGTTTGGTCAAGCCCAAGCGCTGACTTAATCGCTTGACATGAGTATCGACTGTCACGCCCATATGAATTCCAAAAGCGTGAGCGAGAACTACATTAGCCGTTTTGCGCGCCACTCCGGGTAATTCTAACAGCAATTCCATTGTCTGCGGGACTTGATTATTGAATTTATTGGCGATCGCCCAACAAGCACCTTTAATATTTTTAGCTTTATTCCGATAGAAACCAGTCGATCGCACTAAATTCTCCAATTCTTCCAAATCGGCATTCCCCAAAGCAATTGCATCGGGAAAACGCTCAAATAAAGCGGGTGTCACCAGATTAACTCGCGCATCCGTGCATTGAGCCGAAAGAATAGTCGCCACCAGCAACTGCACGGGAGTTTCGTAATCGAGAGTGCAAGGAGCCTCTGGATATAGGGATTTTAGGCGATTCAAAATTTCTAGCGATCGCTTTTTTAAACTTATTTTTTTAGTCATTTGTTATTAGTTATTAGTTATTAGTTATTAGTTGTTTTATCCCGAAAACCAATAACTAATAACTAATAATTATTATTGCCTTAAAAAGCTAAAATCTATCCCAGCCAAATTAGCTGTGTCCCGAATAATCAAGAAAATTCCCAAACCCAGCAACAGCACCAAACCAGTCTGCATCACGTTTTCCTGAATACGGTTCGGCAAAGGTTTACCGCGCATTCCTTCGATTAACAGAAAAGCTAGCTGACCGCCATCCAAAGCAGGTAAAGGCAAGATATTAATCACAGCCAAATTGATGCTAATTAGCACAGCATACTGAAACAAACTTGCTGCATCCGATCGCGCAATTCCTGCGCCCACCGCCACAATCGCTACTGGCCCGGATAACTTTTCAGCAGTCTGACTGAAATTACTCAATAATTGCCCGAAACCTTGAAAAGTCAGCACCACAATCCGCTCAAATTCAGCCGAGGCTTTAGTTAACGCCTCGACAATTCCGACTCGCTGCCGCACCACAGTACCATTGGAAGTTAGCTGCACCCCAATGCGACCTTTACCGTCAGGGGTTAATTCGGGAGTTACTGTTACTACAAATTTCTGTTCTTGACGCTGAATTTCCAAGGCTAGGGGTTGGTTGGGATGATTTTGGATTTCCGCGACTAAAGATTTGATGGCTTGGCTGGAAGCCCCCAATTCCTTACCGTCTACAGATAGAACTATGTCTCCCGATTTAATGCCGGCTTTGGCGGCGGCTGAACTGACTTCTAGCGCCACTTCTGGGACTTTAACTCCTGGTTGGTAGTCCATTGATGGGAGCCCGACAGTCCCAAATTGCACTACTAGCAGGAAGTAAGCAAAAATTAAGTTGGCAATTACCCCTGCACTAATGACGATCGCCCGATCGAGCACGGGCCGATTTTTGAGCAAATCCGGGTCATTTGGGGGGATAGTGCTTTCTGGATCGTCATCGGGAAAACCTACGAAACCTCCCAAGGGAAAGGCTCGGAGGGCGTATTCGGTTTCTGGGCCTTGGTATTTCCACAGGATGGGGCCGAAACCGATGGAAAAGCGGTTGACGTGGATGTGTTGCAGTCTCGCCGCCAGGAAGTGGCCGAGTTCGTGAACGACAATGAGGATACCTAAAACTGCGATCGCTGCCAAAACAGACATGAAGGATTCCAATTATGCTTTTATTTGACTTTGATTTATTTTAATATCTTTTTTAATATCGGTGGCATGAGAGCGGCAATTTTCCATCACACTGGAAGATAGCATTTTCAGCTAAAGTCTCCTCCCGTGGGCCATCCGGCTGGTGTCGATTTTGGTCTCAAGGGCGATCGATCTACCAAATTAAAGATGAGTCACTACTCAGTTGCTGGTTTTTGGTATAATCATAAAGCACCAATAACTAATAACTAATAACCGATCGCTAATCACCCATAACTAATAACAATTTTATGAAAGAAACTTCTGTGAATATTATCGCTATTTCTATATTTGCCATCACTGTTTCAATCTTATTAGGACCCCTTTTCAATTTGCCAGAGGCCGTACCGGCGATCGCCACTTTTTGTCTTTTGGGCCTCGCCACCTTAGATACTTTCCAGTGGCAAGGTCAAGGCGGGACAATTTTATTAGACTTGCTCGCGGGCACTTCCAAACAAAGGCGCGATCGCATCCTCCATCACGAAGCCGGACACTTTCTAGTCGCACACCTATTAGGAATTCCCGTCACAGGCTACGCCCTCAACGCTTGGGAAGCATTTAAACAAGGCCAATCTGCCCAAGGAGGCGTTCGATTTGAAGACGAACAATTAGCCTTACAACTGCAAAATGGCACACTTTCCGCCCAACTTTTAGACCGATACTGCACCGTTTGGATGGCGGGAATAGTCGCTGAAAATTTTGTCTATGGTAATGCCGAAGGCGGAGCCGAAGACCGCACTAAAATTAATGCAATTTTCACACAACTCCGGCGTCCAAGTTCCGAAATTCAACTCAAGCAAAACTGGGGTTCTCTCCAAGCTAAAAATCTCATCGAAAGCCATAAATTAGCCTACGAAGCTCTAGTTACAGCAATGGAAAAAAGAGCAACTATAGAGGAATGTTATAGAATTATACAAGAAAATTTGTAATCTTTGGGCCGCACCGTTAAACTCTACGTCACAAAAAAGCAACCTTTACAGGCTGCTTAGAGAAAAAAACCGTTGTTCAGTTACAGGAGAAAACTTTCAATCGAATTCAAATTACCGCTGCTGTAGTTACCGCCTATTTTCACCGTTTTTGGGATCTACCGTTGAATGACTTTGGATTCCGAACAAAATTGTCAATCCCGATCAGAATGCTGCGGAAAATTCGTTGACGATTTTGACTTTGCCTTTTCTGACAGCCCGTAGCAAGCGGTTGACACAGCCTCTCTCTTCCTCATTCAGAGACTCGTCAAAGGTCGCCGCCATCAAACCGTAGCGATCGGCTAGAGTCAAAACACCTGTGTCGCTTACAGAAGCGAGGATTTCAGAGATAGCGCCGGGGAGGAGTTGTACGGGATTCATGGCAGTAAGATTGAATTCGATATATACATCATCTCCGTATTTTCCGAAAACAGCGGTGACATTGATGAGGATAGGAAGGTGATTATTTTGGGTGCCGGCAAGTGATCCAAATAGAGTTTATTTGTGACTTGAGTCACAGCCTCACCCATAGTGGCGGGCAATTCCACCCAACCCTCACCTTTGGGTAGGACTTGGGAATGACCGGGTTTAGTAAAATAATCGTTAATCCCTCAAACAGTTCAACTTTTACCCCCGGTACTCAAAATGCTTGACTTTCTCAATCCCATATTAGGGCGCAAACCCGATCGCATGAAAGCCAACGTGGAAATCTACACATGGCAAACCTGTCCCTATTGTATCCGCGCCAAATCCTTGCTGTGGTGGAAAGGCGTAAATTACACCGAATACAAGATTGACGGCGACGAAGCAGCTAGAAATGCCATGGCTCAACGCGCCAACGGACGCCGCAGCGTGCCCCAAATTTTCATTAATAACCAACACGTCGGCGGCTGCGATGACATTCACAAACTTGATGCCGAAGGAAAGTTAGAGCCGCTGCTAGTTCAACCAGCAGTTTAAATACAGTCCCTATCAGGTTCATAGTCAGGACTTTAGTCATTAAATTACCCAACAAAGGCATGAATGCTTGACTACGAACCTG
>Ga0209812_10002208_pt1 | contig 11957 bp, 7 predicted proteins | sample JI71714BDNA_FD_187502 | JGI IMG/M metagenome (GOLD analysis project Ga0209812, IMG submission 187502) | Wastewater effluent complex algal communities from Wisconsin, to seasonally profile nutrient transformation and Carbon sequestration -... | ecosystem: Engineered > WWTP > Effluent > Algae...
AGAAAAACAAAAAAATGAATTACACTTTAAAAAATTAACAAATATAATTTTGTAATATTGCGCTGTTTTATAAAAAATGAGTATGAATAACATGTTTAAATACCTTTTACTTTGTATTGTGATCTTAACACCTTCCTTAGTAAAAAGTCAAGTTTTTGATCCAAGCAAAGGTTGTGTCATAGACAATAATGGTGATTGTATATCCAATACATTACTTACTGCGGTTCCTTTTCTACGTATAACACCCGACGCACGATCTGGTGCTATGGGAGATGTAGGGCTAGCTTTGGATCCCGATGCAAATGCTATGCATTTTAATGCTTCCAATCTTGTGTTTGCTCAAGACAATTCAGGTTTTTCTTTTACATATACACCATGGCTAAGAAATTTAAATCTTGATGATATCTTTTTATTATACATCTCAGGATTCTATAAGCTAGATGATAATCAAGCCATCGGTGGTGGTATCAGGTTCTTTTCATTAGGTGATATAGACTTTACAGATATCCAAGGAGGATCTCTTGGTACTGGAAGGCCTAGAGAAGGAGAATTTTCGTTAGCATATGCTAGAAAACTTGGTGACAAACTATCAGCTTCATTAACTGGTAAATATATATTCTCTAATCTTGCATCTGGACTTAATGTCAGTGGACAAGATATAGTAACTGGAACAGCTTTTGCTGCTGATTTTGGCCTTAATTATAGAACTAAAACCAATCTTGGTGGATACAAAGGTGAGTGGTCTTATGGATTATCTTTGACAAATATTGGATCCAAGATTTCTTATACTAGAGACAATATAGTGAGAGACTTCATCCCTTCAAATTTTGGATTAGGTACCGCATTAAAATTAGATTTAGACCAATATAATAGCCTAACTATAGCTGTTGACATTAATAAACTGTTGATACCTACACCTATAGCCATGAAAATTATTGATGAATCAGGAAAACTTTCTGACAATCCAGATTGGGATACTAACCCAAAAAATGGAATTGCGGATTACAGAGAAAAATCTCTCTTTTCAGGCATGTTAGGCTCTTTCGGAGATGCACAAGGTGGCGCTAGAGAAGAATTAAAAGAAGTTTCTATTGGACTTGGTCTAGAATATTGGTACGACAAGCAGTTTGCATTCAGAGGCGGGTACTATTATGAAAGTGCTGAAAAAGGAAATAGAAGATATTTCACAGTAGGTGCTGGTATAAAGTATAATGTATTCGGTATTAACCTTTCTTATCTAATCCCTACATCTGTTATACCAAATCCATTAGACAATACATTGAGATTCTCATTGTTATTTGATTTCTCAGTTTTTAAAGCTGATGAATAAGGACTAAATTGTTACATAAACACATATAAAAAAAGGTCAGTGCAAAAACACTGACCTTTTTTTATGTCATGATATCTAATTAACATTATTCAACATCATCCTCATCTTCTTCTTCTTCCCCTTCAACATCTTCTACTGCTTTATTTAGGTCTTTAGTTGCTTTCTTGAGCTTCAGGATGTCATTATTATTTTCCTTGTCTACTTTCGGTTTGGCTAATGACTCTTTTGGAGTATCAGAAAAAGTAAATCCTTTTGCATCAGTACCAATGTAGATAGTATCTCCCGCACCAAATGTGCTTCCTAAAACTAATTTTGCAAGTTCGTTTATGATTTCTCTTTGGATAACCCTAGCCATTGGTCTTGCACCAAACTGTGGTTCGTAACCCAAATCTGCTAATAAATCCATTGCCGAATTGTCAAACGTAATACCGATCTCTTGTTTTGCCAGATTTTTGGTCAATTTTTTAATCATCAATGTGGCTATTTGTTTGATCTCGACTTTGCTTAATGGCAGGAACATGATTTTTTCATCAATCCTATTCAAAAATTCAGGTCTTAGGTTTTCCTTGAGGGCTTCGAAAACTTCTATTTTTGTAGTCTCAATGATGTCAGCTCTATGCTTATCACCCAATGCATCCAGATCTTCAAAATTCTCTAAAATCAATTCTGCACCCATATTGGATGTCATAATGATGATCGTGTTCTTGAAGTTTGCTATTCTTCCTTTATTATCAGTAAGCCTTCCATCATCTAATACTTGCAAAAGAATATTAAAAGTATCAGGATGGGCTTTTTCTATCTCATCTAGTAATATAATTGAATAAGGCCTTCTTCGAACCGCTTCTGTCAATTGTCCACCTTCATCATAACCCACATAACCCGGAGGCGCACCCACTAATCTAGAAACAGAATGTTTTTCTTGGTATTCACTCATATCTATCCTAGTGATGGCATGTTCATCATCAAATAAAACTTCAGCAAGCGCTTTTGCAAGTTCAGTTTTACCTACACCCGTTGGTCCCAAAAAGATAAAGGAACCTATTGGTTTTTTATCATCTTGGAGCCCTGCTCTACTCCTACGCACTGCATCTGCTACTGCTTCTACTGCTTCACTTTGACCAATGAGTCTTTGACCGATTTCTTCTTCTAAACTCAAGAGCTTTTCACGTTCACTTTTGAGCATTTTTGATACCGGTATTCCTGTCCATTTACTGATGACATCAGCTATATCATTGGCAGTGACTACTTCATTGGTAAACCTACTGTCTTCTGGTAGCTGATCCAATTTTTCATTCGCCACTTTCAACATAGCATCTTTTTCTTTCAAGTCGCCATATCGTATTTTAGCTACTTTTTCAAAATCACTCTCACGTTCTGCCTTTTGTGCCTCATATTCTAATTGCTCTATCTGCTTTTTGATATTTTGGATAGTATCGACGATCTCTTTTTCAGATTGCCAAGCTGCCCTGATCGAATCAAGTTTTTCTTGTGCATTTGCTATTTGCTCGACGATTATTTTGAGCTTTTTTTCATCATTTTCTTTTTTGATAAATTCTCTTTCGATCTCTAACTGACGGAGTTTCCTATCTAATTCGTCAATTACTTCAGGGACAGAATCAAGCTCCAATCTCAACTTAGCTGCCGCCTCGTCAATTAAATCTATAGCTTTATCTGGAAGTTTTCTCTCAGAAATATACCTATGAGACAATTCTGCAGCCGCAATCAATGCTTCATCCAGTATGTCTATTTTGTGATAAACTTCATATTTATCTTGGATACCCCTTAATATAGAAATGGTATCTTCCACAGACGGCTCATCTATGGTCACAGTCTGAAACCTTCTTACTAAAGCCTTATCATTTTCGAAATATTTTTGGTATTCGTCCAATGTAGTTGCACCAATAGTTCTCAACTCTCCACGTGCCAGAGCTGGTTTTAGAATATTGGCAGCATCCATAGCTCCTTGTCCACCACCTGTTCCTATCAATGTATGAATCTCATCAATAAATAAGATGATTTCACCATTAGAATTGATAACTTCGCTAATTACTGCTTTTAATCGTTCTTCAAATTCTCCTTTATACTTGGCACCAGCAACCAATGCAGCCATATCAAGTGTGAAAATTTGTTTTGTTTTAAGATTTTCAGGTACATCCTGTTTAACTATTCTCCAAGCTATGCCTTCTACTATGGCAGTTTTACCTACACCTGGATCACCAAGTAAGATGGGATTGTTCTTTTTTCTTCTTGATAAAATATGAAGTATTCTTCTAATCTCTTCATCTCTACCTATGATCGGATCTAGTTTGCCATTTTCAGCAAGCTCATTCAGATTAACAGCAAATTTTTTGAGTGAGTTATATTGATTTTCAGCATTTTGATCAGTAACCTTTTTACCTTTTCTTAATTCTGTTATAGCAGCTTTCATTTTTTCTGAAGTTGCACCTAAATTTTTAAGAATAGTGGCTGCTTTGTCATTTCCTTCTATCGCACCTAGCAACATAAGTTCTAGGGTTATGAACTCATCTTCTGTCTCTTTCAGATACTTTTTTGCCACAGCAAGTGCTTTGTTTGCATCACTGGTGAGAAACTGTTTGTCACCGCCTTGTACCTTTGGATATTTCTCCAACTGAACATTAAGATCCCTTTTTAGAATAGCCATATTTACGCCCATTTTACTAAAAAGAAATTCTGCCAGTTTTTCGTCTGTCTCTATGATACCCTTTATGAGGTGAACGGTATCCACACCTTGTTGCTCCATTGAGCCAGCCAATTGTTGTGCTTTAAGAATTGCTTCCTGAGCGTTTATGGTAAAATTATCGTATGTCATTGTTTAAAATTGAATTGTGTAAATGTAAATTTTTTATTTGATACTTCTATAAACTATTAGCAAATATTCAACCAAGTGAAAAACTATGTCAAAATGGCATAAATTCATCCATAATAACTAACAAAGTGTCATAAATTATTTTAAATATTCTAACTCAAGTAATGACGTTTACTCTAATTTTAATCACAGTCAAGACTGAAAGTGAATAGTTGAGATAATAAAAATTCAAAAACAGATAATATTTTACAAATTCACTTCCTTTTGTATAGATAATATTTTAATATATTTGCGACCTAAATATAAATTTTAGCTAAATGAAGGTTTTCTCTTTTTTATTTTTTATTGCTTTTTTTACTACCAAACTATCTTTAGAAGCTCAAAATTGGACTTTGACTAAAGAAAGTAAAATCACTGAGAAAGGAGTCAAAGATATCATACCACAGGTTTACACCATTTATGATATGGACGATCAAGAAATGAAATCATTGCTTTGGTCAGCTCCAAAAGAAGAGAATGTTGATGTAAGACAGTCTAATGTCATAATTAATATTGGTTTACCTAATGGAAATACTGAGTCCTTTAGAGTGGTACGTTATCAAATGATGGAACCTGAACTGTCATCTAAATATGATGAAATAAGAACATTTTATGGTATTTCTTCAATTGATGCATATAAGTCAGTCAGAATAGATTACACTATACACGGATTTAGGGCTGTCATTTCATAACGTGAAGGGAAAATATTCATAGATCATTACCAACGAAATGACAAAAAAACAAGAGTTGTTTATCACAAAAAAGATTATAAAAAAGTACCAAGTTGGGGATGTAATGTTATATCCTCTTATGATGACAACAATAGATCTGAAGTCATAAATGGCTCACGTATAGGCGACTGTCAACTCAGAAGTTATCGTCTAGCTCAAGCTACCACTGGAGAATATAGCCAGTTCCATGGCGGAACACCATCATCGGTAATGAGTGCAGTTGTCACAGCTATAAACAGAATCAATGAAGTATATGAAGCAGAAGTTGCAGTAAGATTTATACTTGTATCAAATACGGATCAAATTTTCCATTATGATTCCGCGACTGATCCTTACACTAACAATGATGGTGGGGCAATGTTAGGAGAAAACCAAACGACATGCGACAATGTAATTGGAAGTGCAAATTACGATATTGGACATGTTTTCAGTACTGGTGGAGGTGGTGTAGCATATTTGCAATCTGTATGCAACAACTCAATAAAAGCTGGAGGTGTTACAGGATCAGGATCACCTGTTGGTGATCCCTTTACAATTGATTATGTTGCTCATGAAATGGGACATCAATTCGGTGGTAACCATACACAATATAATAGTTGTAATAGAAGCGATAACTCAGCTATGGAGCCAGGTAGTGCTTCTACTATTATGGGTTATGCAGGTATTTGCTCACCTAATGTACAAAGTAACAGTGATGCATATTTCCATGGAAGAAGTCTACAAGAGATGAAAACCTTCTTGCTTAATGGAGGAGGCAATTGTGATCAAATAGTTTCGAGTTTTAATAATAGTGCACCTTCCGTAACTACACAACCCAATTATGCCATACCTAGATCTACCCCTTTTGCCTTAACATTAGCAGCTTCTGATCCTAATAATGATCCTATGACATTTGCATGGGATCAAATGAATGCTTTCACGGGCACTGCCCAAACAATGCCTCCTGCAGCTACAAATACTTCAGGGCCTGTTTTTAGAAGTATTGACCCTAGTACTAGCCCGACTAGATACTTTCCAAATCTAACCACAATATTAAGTGGTTCGACTGCCAATACTTGGGAAGTAGTACCTTCTGTAGGAAGAAGTATGTCATTCCGGGGTATTGCCAGAGATTTCACAGGTTTTGCAGGTTGCAATTCTGAAATAAACCTTACGGTGACGACAGTAGCAGCAGCTGGACCATTTACTATTACTTCTTTCAATACTGCATCCACATGGCTTGAAGGAGAAACTAGGACCATTACATGGAATGTGGCAGGTACAACTGCAAATGGTATTAATTGCAATAATGTAGACATACTATTATCTTATGATGGGGGACTTACTTATCCAGTCACTTTAATCTCTGCAACGCCAAACGATGGATCGCAAGATATAACGGTCCCTTCAGGTACTACGACAACCGCAAGAATAATGGTAAAAGCAAATGGCAATATCTTTTTTGACATCAACAATGCTAATATAACTATCAATAATGGATTCCCAAGTTTCACAATTAATGCTAACCCAAATTCTGTCTCCCTTTGTCAAGGTCAATCTAGTAATGTTTCTATTGCTTTAGATGGTATACTCGGCTTCAATAGTCCTGTTACTTTATCACTTAGCAGTTTACCTGCAGGTCTAACGGGGTCTTTTATAAATAATCCTGTCACTCCTGGGTCAAGTACATCACTTACATTATCAAATTCAAATGCTACAGCTGGCACTGTATCCGTCACTGTTACTGGTACAAGTGGATCGATTATAAAAACAACAACATTACAAGTTAATTTAACATCTATTGTAGATGGCACGCAACCTAGTTTAATAGCACCTGACAATGGACTTACTAATGCTCCTTATAGGCCTGATTTTAAATGGACAGGTATAAATAATGCCGTATCATATGAGTTGCAAATTACTAGAGATATAAACTTCAACAATGTAGAAGTCACAGAAATAAGTACATCTACTAGTTATTTATTAAGCCAAAACTTGGATGGTTTATCGATTTACTATTGGAGAGTAAGAGGCGTAAATGGATGTAGTGTTGGTGCATGGTCAGATGTGAGATCATTTGAAACAATTCCATGTATGATTTATAATGCAAGTGATCTCCCTATTCCTATATCAGGTAATGGAACACCTAACATAAATTCGTTTATATCAATTACAGATAAAGGCACCATTTCAGATTTAGATGTTACAAATTTACAAGGACTACATACATGGATAGATGATCTTAGATTTACATTGTTTGCACCGAACGGCAACAACGCAACTATTTGGAATCAGCCTTGCGATTCAGAAGATAATTTCAATATCAATTTTGACCAATCAGCTCTAAACTCAAATTGGCCTTGTCCACCTACCGATGGTGGTACATATTTACCTTCAAATTCTATAGCATCGTTTAATGGTCTGCAACTAAAAGGAACATGGAGATTAAGAGTGGAAGATTTGGCTAACCAAGATGGCGGAAGTCTTTCAAGTTGGGGTGTAAAAACTTGCTTAACTAACTTTTGTAGGCTTACCGTAAGCAATCCTCACCCTTCTGGTACAGGTAGTTTATTTGCTGCTATCAATTGTGCCGCAGCAGGTGATACCATTAGATTTGCTCCATCCGTCATGAATGATACCATCTTACTCGGCAATCAAAATCTCATAGTAGATAAAAACCTTGTTATAGAAGCAAATATTGCAAACAATATTCATGTCATGTCGAATAGCGCGAACGCCACAATCGTTGTTAATCCAGGTATAAACCTAAAAATAGAAGGATTACATATACATTCATCCAATGCAGGAATTGGTGCAATTAACAATTTTGGTGTATTGACTCTTGATGATGTAAGTACTTATAAATGGCCTGGGACATCTACCTCGACTATTCAAAATCAAGCTGGCGCATCGACAAATTTAATTGGAAATTGTAAGATAATTTCTGAATAATCTAACCGCTAGTTGCATAGATTATCTACATGAGCAAATGCTGGACGATAACCTAGTTTTGCCGATTCTTTGATGTCTTTACATGCTTTTTTATGGTCTAAAAGTTTAGTATAAGCATTGGCACGATTAAAATAAGCTTCTGCGAAATCAGATTTTTGATGAATTGCTTCAGAAAAATCATCTAAAGCTTTTTCATACTGCTTTACTTCTAGATAGCTAATGCCCCTTTGGATATAATATAATTCGTTATCAGAGTCAAGTTTTAATAAGTGTGAATAATCCATCACTGCATCTTCATGCTTACCGAGTTTAAAGGAAGTAAGTGCTTTATTTTGCAAAGCAGCTTGGTGGTCAGGTTTTAATTGTAGACAAATAGCAAAATCAAGCAACGCAGCATTTAGGTCTTCCATCATTAACTTAGCAAAGCCTCGCTGATGATATAATTCTGCATCTGCAGGATTTCTTCTAATCCCATTAGTAAGTTCAGAAATTGCTTCGTTCCACTTTTCTAGTTTTAAATATATTTTTGCTTTCTCGGCAGAAGAAATAGATTGATCAGGTTTTAGGTCTGATGCTGCATTCAAATCTGCCAATGCATTTTGATAATCCTCTTTTTTTGATTTACAAATTCCCCTATTCAGATAGACAGAATATGATTGTTCCCCCAAGGTGATTGCCTTTGTAAAGTCATTGATGGCCATTTCATAATTGCCAACTTTCATATATGCAGTACCACGGTTTACAAATGCCTTGGTTAGTGAAGCATCTTTTGTAATAGCCTGAGTGAGTGTAGAAATTGCATTTTGGTGATCTTCTAGCAATAATTGGGTGTAACCTTTAAAAAGATATGCTTTTGCAAATTCAGGATCTAAAGTTATAGTTTGTTGAAAATCAGCTAATGCCCCATTTAGATCTTTTAGATTTATTTTGCAATTACCCCTATTATAATATGCTTTTATATAGTTGGGATCGGCTTCGATGCATCTGGAATAAAAAGATAAAGCTAGTTCATAATTTTTTGCATTGGAATATTCAACGCCTTTATTATAGTTTTCTACTGCAAGGCTATTGGTTGAAGGTTGACTTCTTAAATAGAAATTGCACACAATTAAAAAAGAAAGACATAAAATCTTACTAAACATTTATATTAGATATATGGAAAATGATATAATTCGACTACAAAATAAGCTGGCAATTGTCAAAATAAGTAAGTAAATTACATCTCTACAAAGATCAAAAATCTTACCAATCTCATTTCATTATACGAACGAAGCGTTTACGCTGAACCTTTATTGCTTACTATTGTTTCGCAAAATTGGTTAATTAAATGATAATTTGCTTACTTTTGAGCACATATTTTAATACACTTAACGAAATTCATGGCATACCCTAATAAGGAAGATGAAAAACAAATCGATCCTACAGCATCCGAACGCAAAAAGGATCATATAGAATTAGCTTTTAGATCCAAAGTATCGCACCACAATATTGATCAGAGATTTTATTACGAACCAATATTATCGTCTCACCCTGAGGATTACAGCAATCTAGCACTTACTTTTTTGGGTAAATCCTTTGGCGCACCTATTTGGGTTTCCAGCATGACAGGAGGAACCGAATTGGCAAAGACGATAAATAGAAACCTTGCTACTGCTTGTGGAGAATACGGTCTTGGAATGGGTCTTGGTTCTTGTAGACAATTACTCTACAGCGATGAATTTTTAGAAGACTTTAATATTAGAAAATACATGGGTGACCAACCTTTGTATATTAATCTTGGAATAGCTCAAATAGAACAATTATTAAACAATAATGATTCGGTTAGAATTAAAGAATTGATTAATAAACTGGACGCTGACGGTCTAATCATTCATGTAAATCCGATGCAAGAATGGTTGCAACCTGAAGGAGACCGCTTTCGTCAATCACCAATCGACACTATTAAAAGAGTAATTGATATAGCTGATTTCAAAATAATCGTAAAAGAAGTAGGTCAAGGTATGGGCCCTGCAAGTTTAAAATCTTTATTAGCTTTACCACTAGAAGCTATAGATTTTGCTGCCAATGGAGGTACAAATTTTGCTCTACTCGAAATCCTGCGTTCATCAGAGACAAAAGCAGAAAATTATAATAATTTAGCTCATCTAGGACATAGCGCTGAAGAAATGATTTCCTTTACCAATCAAATCTACAAAGAATCTCCCTCATCAGTCATTTGCAAACAAATCATTGTATCTGGTGGTGTTTCAGATTTTTTAGATGGGTATTATCACATACAAAAGTCCGCATTACCAGCCATTTATGGCCAAGCATCTGGTTTTCTAAAACATGCTATGGATTCCTATGAAATCCTTCAAAATTATGTGGATTTACAAATCAAAGGCTTGTCACTTGCCAAGGCTTTCTTAACTGCAAAATAGATCAGATTAATGCATTCAAAATCAATATCAGGATTTTCCAAATTTTCGAAGTCAGAAAAAATAGAATGGCTTAAAGCTAATTTTTTGAATGAGTATGGCGAAAGTGATGTACTCACTATATTTCAACAAAACGATGTCGACCTTCAAAAAGTAATAGACGGTTTCAGTGAAAATACCATTAGTAACTTTGTCTTACCCTATGGCCTAGCACCAAACTTCTTGATCGATGGCAATTTGTATTGTGTTCCTATGGTCATCGAAGAAAGTTCTGTCGTGGCAGCTGCGTCCGCTGGTGCAAAATACTGGCAAGAGAGAGGTGGTTTTAAAACCACCATCCTTGGAACGACCAAAATAGGTCAGGTTCATTTTGTATGGAACGGCGAAAGCTCAAAATTAATATCCATTTTTCCAGAAATAGAAAAAACACTTAGGTTCAAAGCCGCACCAATTTGTGAAAACATGGCAAAACGTGGTGGTGGCATCACTAAAATAGAATTACTCGATTTTACGGAAAAGGAAAAAGGTTTGTTTCAACTCAGAGTCCATTTCGAAACTTGTGACTCCATGGGAGCAAATTTTATAAACTCCGTTTTAGAGAATTTTGCCACGAGCTTAGAAGATTATTTTGTAGATAATCCACTTTTTACGGATGCTGAAAAAGACATCAACATTATCATGTCCATATTGTCTAATTACACACCAGAGTGTGTTGTTAGGGCTGAAGTGTCTTGTCCAGTCAAAGATTTAGGAACATTTGCCAATGGTATGATGGCTGAGCATCTTGCTGAAAAATTTAGAATGGCGGTGCGAATTGCACATATCGATCCATACAGAGCTACCACTCATAATAAAGGTATATATAATGGTATAGATGCGGTTGTCCTCGCTACAGGCAATGATTTCAGAGCTATAGAAGCGGCTGGACATACCTATGCCGCAAAAGATGGGCAATATAGTAGCTTAAGTTATTGCGAGGTAGAAAACGGTATTTTTAGATTTTGGCTTGATATACCTCTTGCTTTAGGAACTGTAGGTGGTCTAACTTCTCTCCACCCACTGGCAAAATTATCTTTAGATATCTTGGGTAATCCAAGTGCTGAACAACTGATGCGTATTATTGCTTCAGTAGGATTGGCTCAAAACTTCGGAGCGGTGCGTTCTTTAGTGACCACTGGTATCCAACAAGGTCATATGAAAATGCACATGATGAATATTTTAAATCATTTAAAAGCATCAGATAAAGAATCAGCGAATGCGATAAAGTATTTTGAAGATAAAACCGTATCTTTTGCAGGTGTCAGAGACTATATTAATGAATTAAGAAAATAAGGATTACAAAATATATTTTTTACATAGGCAACATTCCATGATTTCATTTCGTTAAGAAAAAAGTCAAACACCTTATGTATGAGATTTCTGCCTTTCCTATTGATGTTTTTATTTACATCAAGTATTGTATTTTCACAAAAAGAAACTACAAGTATTCAATCATTTTATCCACATAAAAATGAGATTGGTATTAATTTCACCAATGTATTGGGAAATGTACTAAGCCTTAATCCCAATAATGCCAACTCTCCTTACGGACTTACCTATCGAAGACACTTAGGAAAAAAATCGTTCCGATCGGCATTCAGTTTACAAGTAAATAATGAAAAAAATAGCGATTTTGGAAATGG
>Ga0209812_10002212_pt1 | contig 11931 bp, 9 predicted proteins | sample JI71714BDNA_FD_187502 | JGI IMG/M metagenome (GOLD analysis project Ga0209812, IMG submission 187502) | Wastewater effluent complex algal communities from Wisconsin, to seasonally profile nutrient transformation and Carbon sequestration -... | ecosystem: Engineered > WWTP > Effluent > Algae...
GCCGATGGGGCCCACCTCGCCCGCAGTGCCGAACGCTGCATCGCGGGTGCCATTGGGCAGGAATCTGTAGAGGCGATTCCCGGCACAGATCACGATGCGGCCGTCGGGATAGGTGGCCACTGACCGTGCCTCGAAGAGTTCCGTTTCGATCACGTAGCCCGTGCCGCCGAAGGTGGGATCCAACGTGCCGGTTTGGGCCGAAAGTGCTGTGGTGGCGAGGGCCGCAGCCAAGAAGACAAGGGTAGCGTTCGTGCGCATGGAGAGGTTGGGTTTTGACCGGTTAGGGTGGTTCGTCCATGGCTTATCGGGGAAGGGTGGGTGGTGTGAACGATCGATGTCCGCTGGTGCGCGAACCAGGTGGAAAGGAGGGAGTGGCCGCAAGTGGGTGTTGTTGCGGCGCTAGGCTGGGAGAGGGTGCAGGAAATACGCAGGGTCGTGCGCTATCCCGCTGCAAGGCCAAGTGCGCGGACTGAGCAATGGGAGGTTCGGGGTAGGGCACCCTGCGCTGGTCTAACGAGGTTCCGGGGGGAAACCTGCAGCGGACTAATGCGCGAAAGGATCCTGAGCGTTTCGCAGATCGTTGGAGCATGATCTGCTAGGATATAGTTTCGGCCATGACACCATGAACTCACCATCCACCACTGATCCATGCGTCCATTGATCCTATTCACCGCGCTGTTCACCTGTCAAATGTTCCATGGTCAGGACGTGGAGAACCTTTGCACCGAACCGGTCACAGGCCGGTTCTGGGGCATCAAAGGGGTAAGCGGCGATATCTGGGAATACACCATCAGCGGCGGAACCGTGCAAACGGGTGAGATAGTCCTCGACGGTCCAGCTCCAATGTGGAGCTTTGCCTATTGCAATGTGGCCGGGCCTACCAGCTTCTATTCTGGCAACGGCACCGGTGGTTACCGCTATTACGAGAACAACTCTTGGGTGAACGTGAACCTTGGTGTGGATATGTTCAAATGCGGGGGGCAAGGTTCCCATTTGTACTTCACCGAACAGGGGCACACTGAACGGCTTTACCACTGCATCGGTAGCACCGCCACCCTCATCGCCGATGTGGGACCCGGTCGTTTTCGTAGTGATATCGTGGTGAACAGCGATGGTAATGCGCTTGTCCCTTTCTCCGTGGATGAGTTCACATACGAAGTTGACGAGTATCGCATGTACTCACCCACCGGCGAGTTGCTACAAGCTTATCCGGTTGAGTATGGCTGGCAGGGGCAGTACGGCTCCTTCTTACTGGGCGATGTGCTCTACCTCGGCTTCGCTCAGACCGTAGTTGGGTATTCCAACGTGCTTGTGCCCCTGACTTTCACCGGTGGCGTTGCAACCTTAGGTACGCCTATACCTTTTGTCCATGCGGGGGAGACGGATCTGGCGAGCTGTGGCACAAGCACGGTGGGCCTAGCGGAAGTTGCTTCGATGAGGAATGTACTGGTGATCCATCCGAATCCAGCATCCGAAGAATTGCTGGTGCAGTTGCCGAGCACTTTGATCGGTGGCCCGCTCAACTTACTTGTCATGGATGCACGCGGTACTGTGGTGAGCGTGCACTACGCAGTGCAGGGCGATCAGCTGAAACTTGATGTGTACGGACTACCGGTCGGAATTTATCAAATGATGATACTTGATGCATCCACTGGCGTGCACTCGGCCCGCTTCGTACGTCAATAAGGATCGAGTCGTGCATGCGCAGATCCTTCTCGGGAACACCGTGAGCTTGGTTCCCGTTACAGTGTATCGGACCCTAACCATCTGGCCGGGATGACCACCACCAAGGTGGGTCCGTGGTCGCCGAACCACTTGAACCTCTACAGGGTCTCCGTCTTCGGGACCCTGCAGTCACGTAGCCGCGAGTTCTTCGATCCAATGCTGGCCCTCGGCGCTTGGAAAACGAGCGACAACGAACCGCTGCTGAAGCGGTAGGGGCATTCACTCAAAAGCAGCGGACAGACCGCTACGGAGGCTGGGAAGGACACCCGGTGTTGGACCGCAATGCCCGACATGCCCAACGCAGGTTAGAGCGAGTGCATACTTTTTTGGCTGTGTGATCGTTGTGCGGGGTACCAACCCAGAGGGGCAACCGACCATTGCAATGTTCAGCATATACCCAAGGTTCGTCGTTCACTTTGTCTTCGCACTGGTCGTTGGAGTGGATCCCACCGCGCTTACAGCCGGCGATCATTATTGCGTGGTCCATTTTGATCTTGAAAAGGTCGAGGTGAATGGTGCCTTCACCGTGGTCGGGAGTTCGTTGAACTATGGAGATAGTGTCACGGTGACCTTGCTTCCTGGGGAAGTGGTCCGGCTCCATCGCGTATGCCCGGGTTGCAACAATTGTCCGCCATTGGTCGGCGTCTTGAGGCACGTTGGAGACCCTGCGACATTCGCTTCGCAGAGTGATCCACTCCTTGATACTATGTGGATCAACCATAGTGTTTCGGCCAGTTTCGCCACACCTGGTTCATATTTCCTGCGTGGTTGTCCGTGTTACAGTCTCGGTGGCGGGTCCAGATTCAGCCTTCGCATCCTGAGCGCGGCCGATCAGATCGCTACCGAGGTGGAAGACCGGGTGGACCAGACTGCTGAGGTTTGGGCAGCAGCCGGCCAGTTGATGGCTCGCACTTCCGGGCCTGCGGATCTGAACGTTGTGGATATGATGGGAAGGACGGTACTTACCGAGCGCATCAGTTCTACCTCAGAAGTGGTCGCAATACCGACAGGGTCACTGCCAGGCGGGAACTACATCGTGATCCTCATGTCCGAGTCCGCGGTACTTCGCAAGCAGGTCCATTTGAACTGACCTGAAAACTGAACCGCCGAAGGGTCTCCTGAGAAATGCAGGGACCCAACTTCTTGGACCATCATCAACTCCCAAATGCCTCGCGTGCGCGAACGGACCGCTGCGCATGTTCGAGAGCACACCCTGCGCCGGTCTAGCCGCGACTGATCCAGACTACGGCAGTTGCGCGTGCCGGGTGTTGGTTGGTACCGTGCCACCGATGGCCTGTAGGATCGGATCACGGTCATTCGCGCTGCCCGTGTATTTCACCAAGCCGTCCATGGTCACATCCTCTTGATGGTATCCTGTAACGGTATTGGTCGGTACCACACCACCGATCTGCTGTAGTAGAAGGTCCCGGTCATTGGCACCACCGGTGTAACGAACGGAACCATCCGCGTTCACATCACCTGCCCATAGCACCATGGCGTCGCCGATGGCCTTGCGCGCTTCGGTACCGTAGGTGTTCGTTGCAGCAAAGGTGAAGTCCACCATGCCGGGGTACATCATACCCAGTGGTACCGGGTAGAGCGAGGTGCAGGGCAGATGGTTACGGTGGTACACGGTAACATGGTAGTTGCCCGGGGGCAAGGTTTGGAAGGTGAGCCAGGGTTGGCCTTGTGCGCTGAATACCATCCCGTTCTGTGTGAGCAGGCCATTGCGTGCGGCCACCGGTGTTCCGGGATCATTCTCCGCGCTCAGTTGCACGTGTACCCAATCCACCACATTGCCATTGCCCAACCAGCCGAACAGACTGGGCAGAGCGGACTCCCCTCCACTGCCGGGTGCCATACGGCCCATCGCCGTGTAGGGCTCCTGCAAGGGCAGTAGACCTTTCGCCCGCAAACTATCGGTCATGTGAAAGCTCGACGCATCGTACGGGCCTTCCAGGAACAAGCGCACGTTCAACCTCAACCCGCAGTCCTCATCAGCGGTGCCGTCGCAGTCCTGGTCGATACCATCGCATTGGTCATCGGCAGCGCCGGGGTGGCGGGTCGGGTCTTCGGGTGCGCAGTCGCCGGTGAGCGCAAGTAGGTCCACCTCGCGGGCCCACTCTGGCCCGGGACTGGTGCACCCCGCTAGAAGGACCACGCTTGGGTTGTCACCATACCCATCGTGGTCCTGGTCCACACGCCAGTACAACACGTCCTGCACCAAGGGGTGCAGGTCATCACAATCCACTCCCAAGGAATTCAAGGTGAGCCCAGCGGGCAACACGGGTCCATAGCATACAGGGAAGGGGTCAGGCTGCGCGCCATAGCCATCACCATCTTGGTCGGTGTAGGCCAGCGCATGTTGCCATTCGTACGGATCACCGTCGTCGCAATCGTTGTTATTGGTCACATAGGTGACGATACCCGGCACACTGGGGTCCTCGCAATCCACTGTCCCGGAGCCTAGCGGTCCGGAACCGAAGCCATCGCCGTCCATATCGATGAACCACTCCGGTGCCACCTGGAGCATGGGATCTTCGGGGCAGCCATCGCAGCTATCGCCTACGCCGTCACCATCCGCATCGTCCTGCTCGGGATTGTACGTGCTGGGGCAGTTGTCCTCGGCATCCTCCACCCCGTCACCATCGGTATCGATCAGCACCACGGAACGGGCGTTGTTCCCTGCTACCGACCATCCCTTGAGTCCCGAACCGCTTAGGGCACCGGGGCCAAGTAAGAGAATTAGTAATAGAACTGCAGGTCGCATAACGATCACAGGTTGATGGGACGGTCGGGTACATTCAAATATAATCAAGTGGCGATAGTTGATCATCTCGGACTCGCTCGAAGAGCACCGCGCTTCTGCCCCAAGGCCCCATTCGGTGGTCATGGAAAACCGTCCCGAATGGGCACCCCTCTTCTGTGCCACCAGCAGGTATACATACCCACCCTGGACGCGCTGCGCTCCAGCACAGGCCTATTCCTTCGCCTTCCGCTCCTTCAGCTTCGTCACCAGGTCCACCACCTGTTCGGGGCTTAGCTGCTTGCCGCGGAACTTGCGCTCGCCATCCACCAGGAAGACCTTCGGCGTGGCGTACACATCGTAGGTCTCGGCGTAGTTGAGGCTCTCGATGGTGGTAAGCTTCGGGATGTATTTACGCGGATCCTTCTTGGCCCCTTCGAACACGGTCTGCGTAAGGCCCACGTTCACCCAGTCCAATTGGTGCTCTCGGATGAAGGCTTTCCAATCCTTCATCAACGTGCTGTCCACGGCTTTGGCCACACAGTACACTTCGATGTCCAGCGCCTTCATCTTCTCCTTGTACACGGTGGCCCACTGGGGCAGCTCTTTCTTGCAATGGCCGCAATGCGGATCCCAGAAGATGATGGCCACGTACTCCTGCGGCAGGTCGTAGAAGTTGATCCACTTCTCTTCGGTGGTATCGGTAAGGCAGAGGTAGGGGGCCTTCTTGCCCAGCACGAGCGGCGCCTGTTTGCGGGCGCGTTCGCACAGCTTCGCCAGCTTGTCCTCGGGCATCCAGTCCACGCGGCCGGGTGTGGCGCCGTTGGGGCAGAAGTAGGTAAGGGCCATGTGTACGAATACGGCGTCCATGCCCATGATGTCGCTGGTCTCGTACTTGTGGGTGATGGTGTTGACCATGTACTTGAACACCTCGTTCTTGCCATCGGTGCGGCTGATGAGCGCATCGGCGAGGGCGTTGATGGTGTCTGGGAACTGTGGTATGGTGCGGCCGATGTACTCATCGAACTTGTTGGCGAAGATGGGTAGGCGTACGATGCGTTCATCCTTCAGGTCCACGTTGTCCCAGTAATGCGCACGGTACTGGTAGTACTGGGCAGCGCTGTCCACACGGCCATCGGCGGTGCGGACCTCGGGCAGTTCCACGGCCATGCCCATCTTCACGAAGGCTGCCACCAGGGTTGCGGGGTTGTTGGTCAAAAGATCGTTCTGGTAGGTCTTCACGACCTTGTCCAACTGCTCCATCTGGGCCTTGATGCCGTTGCGTTCCGTGGGGTCCTGCACCTTGTCCAACCGTGCTCTCAGCAGGTCGCTCTCCTTCTTCCTGTCGTCCAGGTAGCGGATGTAGTCCAGGAAGACCTGGTTCTCCTTGCTCACCTTCACCACCAGGTGCTTCAGTAGGTCGGCGGTATCGGTGGCCAGCTTGATCACCGGTTCGTTCACCAACACCTGGAAGAACTTGGGCCCCGGGGCCACGATGGCATACATACCGGCCTTGTAGCCGCTGGGGCTGTTGAACACCACCTTGCCCTTGGCATCGGCTACGGCGGTGTCTGCATAGTACAGCTTGCTGCCGTAGTAGTTGGCGAGGTAGATGGTGTCCTTGCCGGTGCCGGTGATGGTCGCTTCGATCATCCGCTTGGGGGCGTCCTGGGCCTGGGCGGTGGCAACAAGAACGAGGGAGAACAATACGGCAAGCGTGGTGGTGCGGTTGAGAGGCCCTCTATACATGGCGGCGAAAGTAGCGTGTACAGGTGCGGTGTGTTCCATTGGCCTTGGACGAAGGAAGGGCTGCCCAGGGTTGGACCGGGTGGCGTTAAGTCTCGTTAATGGAGGCACTGACGCCGCAGGGTCGTCCGCCAAATGCGCGGCAGACCGCTGCGGAGGTTTGGGAGGAGGATACCCTGCCCGGGTCTAAATCCGCGCCAGCGTGGGGATTTCACCCACCATCGTTGCACAAGGATGTGCCTTCCTACTAATGGATCATTTAGCTGCGGCGACACCAGAACAATGGCCCAACTTTGTATCGCATGCCCGAACTGCCAGGAACACTGCACCTGCTGACGATCCGCAACATGGTCTGCGACCGCTGCCGGGCGGCCGTAAACCGCGTGCTCACTCATGCGGGTCTTGCCGTGAACCATGTGGACCTCGGCGAGGTGGAGCTGGAGCGCGCACCCGATGCCGCCCAGCTTGATGCCGCCCGCATCGCGTTGCAAGCCGAGGGCTTTGAGCTGGTGGATGACCACGAGGCGGCCACGATCAACCGCATAAAGACCGCCATCGTTCAACTGGTGCATCACCAGGGCGATGCGGACGGACGCGTGAAGCTCAGCGAATACCTCAGCGGGCTTCTCCACAAGGAATACTCGGGACTTTCCGCCCTCTTCTCCCAAGTGGAGGGCATAACCATCGAGCATTATTTCATGCTGCAACGCCTGGAGCGCGTGAAGGAGCTGATCAGGTACGGTGAGCTCACCATGAGCGAGATCGCGCACCGCACGGGCTTTAGCAGCGTGGCGCACCTGAGCGCGCAGTTCAAGAAGCTCACGGGCATGACGCCAACGGCCTTCCGCGCCATGGGTGGCGGTCGCCTGCCGCTGGACCGGGTGGGTTGATGTAAACCTTCCCGATGAGGATGTAATGCGAAAGGCTCCGGGTCGTCGGTGCTTTGCATCGTCAACGAACACCTACGACCATGAACAACACGACCATCTCCCTTCCCCTGATCGACGTGAACAGCGCGCACTGCGCGATGCGCGTCGAGAAGGCCCTTCACGGTGTGCCCACCCTGGAGCAGGCCCATGTGGACCTCGATCGTCACCTAGCCACAGTGCCCTCGGCCGCTTCTGCACAGTCCCTACACCACGCGGTGGCCGTCATCCGACAGGCTGGCTACAACGTCGCCACGGAGCACCATCGCTTCAGCACCACCGGCATCACCTGCGCGGGGTGCGCCAACAAGGCCGGCGACCTCCTCAACAAGCTGCCCGGTGTGGTGAGCGCCACGGCCGACCAAGTGACCCGCACGGCCGACGTGGAAGTGGTGCAGGGCGCCCTCACCCAAGAGGAGCTCCTCAACGCGCTGCGCCCGGCGGGCTATGGCCTCCACCCCGTGGCTGCCTAAACACCCCTACTAACATGAAAGCCGAGACGAGCACCCTGGTGATCCCCGTGGAGAACATGGACAGCGAGCATTGCGCGCTGATCGTGGACAAGGCCCTGGGCACCGTGCCCAGCATCGCCACTCACCACGTGGAACTGAACAACCGCAGCGCGGTGGTGCAGAGCACCACGCCCGTGGAAGCCGTGCGCGATGCCGTGAAGGCGATCCGCGACAATGGCTATGATGTGCCTACGCTGAAGCGCACCTTCCACCTGACCGGCATGACCTGTGCCAGCTGTGTGACCAGCGTGGAGAGCATGCTGCTCGCACAGCCCGGAGTGCTCGGGGCCGCGGTGAACCTGGCCACCAACACGGTGCAGGTACGCTACGTGCCCGGTGTGATCGACGAGCGCCGCATGCGTGCCGCGATCCAGACCATCGGCTACGATCTCATTATCAGCGAAGAGCGCGAAGCCACCGCCGACCTGGAGGCGATCGCGCGTGAGCGGATGGCATCCCTGCGGAAGCGGCTTTGGGCGTCGCTGGCTTTGAGCATTCCGCTCGTGATCATCGGCATGTTCATGATGCACGAGCTCTGGGCCAACTTCGTGATGTGGGCCTTGAGCACCCCGGTGGTGCTGGTCTTCGGCCGCGCCTTCTTCATCAACGCGTGGAAGCAGGCGAAGCACCGCAGCGCCAACATGGATACGCTTGTCGCATTGAGCACCGGCGTAGCTTATGTCTTCAGCGTCTTCAACACCGCCTACCCACAGTTCTGGACCAGTCGTGGCCTGATGCCGCACGTGTATTTCGAAGCGGCTGCGGTGGTGATCACCTTCATCCTGCTCGGCAAGTTCCTCGAAGAGCGCGCCAAGGCCGGTACCAGCAGCGCCATCAAGAAGCTGATGGGCCTGCGCCCGAACACGGTGCTGCGCGAGGCACCCGATGGCAGCACGCGCGAAGTGCCCATCGCCGACGTGAACGTGGACGACATACTGGTGGTGCGTCCCGGCGAGAGCATCGCGGTGGACGGCGAAGTGGTGGACGGGGACAGCTACGTGGATGAGAGCATGTTGAGCGGAGAACCCATCCCCGTGGCCAAGACGACAGGTTCATCACTGCTCGCCGGCACCATCAACCAGAAGGGCAGTTTGCGCATGCGGGCGCAAAAGGTTGGTACTGCCACATTGCTCGCGCAGATCGTGCGCACCGTTCAGGAGGCGCAGGGCAGCAAGGCCCCTGTGCAGAAGCTGGTGGACAAGGTGGCGGCCGTCTTCGTGCCCATCGTCATCGGCATCGCCATTCTCAGCGCTATTGCATGGTGGGTCCTCGGTGGTGAGCATGCGTTCACACAGGGCCTGATGGCGCTGGTCACCGTGCTGGTGATCGCCTGCCCCTGCGCGCTGGGCCTAGCCACACCCACGGCGATCATGGCGGGCATGGGCAAGGGCGCCGAGAACGGCATCCTCATCAAGGACGCCGACAGCCTGGAGCGCGCGCGCAACATCACCGCCATCGTGCTCGACAAGACCGGCACGATCACCGAAGGCAAGCCCGAGGTGGTAGAGGCTGTTGGCTTGACCAGGCAGGCTGTGGCCTCCGCGGTGCTCGCGATCGAATCACGCTCGGAGCATCCGCTGGCCGAGGCGGTCGTGCGTCACCTGCATGCCTCCGGAGTGCATCATACCGCCTCGGTCGGGGCCTTCGACAGTCTCACCGGCAAGGGGGTGAAGGCGGAGGTGGACAGTACCACCTGGTTGGTGGGCAATCGCCGCTTATTGGAGGAGAGTGGCATTGCCATCACCGGTGAATGGCGCGACCGCGAGAAGCGCTGGCAGGAGGCGGCGAATACCGTGGTGTGGGTGGCGGACAGCACCGAGGTGCGCGCCGCCGTGGCCATCGCCGATCGCATCAAGCCATCGGCCGTGGATGCCATCGCACGCCTGAAGCGGGCAGGCATCAAGGTGTACATGCAGACCGGCGATTCGCGGCGCACCGCGCAGGCCGTGGCCCAGGCCGTGGGTATCGACGACTTTCGCAGCGAAGTACTGCCCAAGGACAAGGGCGCCTTCGTGGACGGGCTGCGGCAGCAGGGACACGTGGTGGCCATGGTGGGCGATGGCATCAACGACAGCGAGGCGCTCGCCAAGGCCGACGTGAGCATCGCCATGGGCAAGGGCAGCGACATCGCCATGGACGTGGCGCGGATGACGCTCATCAGCACCGATCTGCTGGCCATCCCGCGTGCCATCCAGCTCTCTCGCCGCACGGTGGCGCTCATCCGCCAGAACCTCTTCTGGGCCTTCATCTACAACATCATCGGTATCCCCATTGCGGCGGGTGTGCTGTACCCCATCAATGGTTTCCTGCTCGACCCCATGATCGCCGGTGCGGCCATGGCGCTGAGCAGCGTGAGCGTGGTGAGCAACAGCCTCAGACTGCGCTGGGCGAAACTGGACAAGTGAAACATCGAACGAACCTCCAAACGAACGACCATGAAAACCATCAGCCTGTTGATCGGGACCTTGCTGCTTCTGTCGGGTTGCAGCGCACAACTAAAGAACGCGCACACCATGACAGTCCGTGTGGACGGCGATTGTGGAATGTGTGAGAAAACCATTGAGAAGGCGGCGTACGTGAAGGGTGAGGCCGAAGCCGACTGGGATGTGGATGCGAAAACCGCGCGCATTACCTTCGACAGCACGCGCACTTCGCTGGATGCGGTATTGCAGCGCATCGCTCAGGCCGGGTACGACAGCGAGCAGTACCTGGCTCCCGATGCCGGCTATGCCGCGCTGCCCGGATGTTGCCAGTACGAGCGCAGCTTCAAACGCCCCTCACTTGCTGCAAGCCCAGGATCAAACGCGCATTCGGAACACGCTGGACACCATTCTGACACTGCGGAAGCTGCGATCGAACAAGGGACCACGGACCCGCTGACCCCGGTCTTCGATACCTACTTCGCACTGAAGGATGCCTTGGTGGCATCGAATGCCACCGACGTGCAAGCCCGCGCCAAAGTCTTCGACGCCGCTTTGCGAAACGTGCAAATGGATGCTATGGAGCACACCGCTCACATGGTTTGGATGAAGGTGATGGAGCGCCTGGCGAACACCAGTGGTGCTATCGCAGGCACTGCGGATCTTGCCAAGCAGCGCAAGGCCTTCGCGGAACTGACGGCTCCGATGACCGAGCTCGCCAAGGCATCGCCTGCCAGCACGCCGATCTATCGGGATCACTGCCCCATGTACGAGGGCGGCGCCGATTGGCTCAGTCGGGAGAAGCCCATCAGGAATCCCTTCTATGGTTCGCAGATGATGACCTGCGGCAGCGTAAAGGAGACCATCACCCGCTGACTGGCCCATGATGACCTCCATATTCCCCCGCTCGCTGCTATTACTGATCCTGCTGGGTTGGCTCATGGGTGCGGTTACTGTGCAGGCGCAACAGGGCGCTCAACCCGCGTTGGGAACCTCCGCTCCGCTCGGCGACTTCACCCCGAAGGTGTCCCGATACGACCTGGTGATCACCGACACGATCGTGAACTACACCGGCAAAGCGCGCAAGGCATACGCGGTGAACGGGAGCATCCCCATGCCCACGCTCACCTTCACCGAGGGCGATACGGCGATGATCGTGGTACACAACGCCATGGCGAAGGAGGAGACCTCCCTGCACTGGCACGGCCTCATCCTGCCCTACCACCTGGATGGCGTGCCCCACCTCACCACCGCGCCCATCAAGGCGGGTGAGACGCAGGTGTACAAGTTCCCGCTGGTGCAAAGCGGCACGTATTGGTACCATTCGCACACGGGCTTGCAGGAACAGAACGGCATGCACGGTGCGCTCATCATCCACAAGCGTAATGCGGCGCCGATGCCGGAGCACGTGGTGATCCTGAGCGAATGGACCGACATGAAGCCGAAAGAAGTGCACCGCAGGCTGCATGCCGCCAATGACTGGAGCGCGATCAAGAAACACCAGATCCGTCCAGGAACCGTGCAGAGCTACAGCGATGCCATCAAGGATGGTGCGTTCGGCGTGAAGCTCACCAACGAGTGGAAGCGGATGAACGCCATGGACGTGAGCGATGTGTACTACGACCTGCTACTGGCGAACGGCCGCGCGGAGGACGAAGCTCCGCACCTGAAGGCGGGCGACCGTGTACGGGTCCGCCTCATCAACGGCGGTGCCAGCAGCTATTTCTGGATCACTTATGCGGGCGGGAAGATCACGGTAGTGGCCAGCGACGGCATCGATGTGGAACCGGTGGAGGTGGATCGCTTCATCATGGGCGTGGCCGAGACCTACGACATCATCGTCACCATCCCCGCCG
>Ga0209812_10002213_pt1 | contig 11923 bp, 10 predicted proteins | sample JI71714BDNA_FD_187502 | JGI IMG/M metagenome (GOLD analysis project Ga0209812, IMG submission 187502) | Wastewater effluent complex algal communities from Wisconsin, to seasonally profile nutrient transformation and Carbon sequestration -... | ecosystem: Engineered > WWTP > Effluent > Algae...
GGGTTACATATACCAATCATTAAAGAAATATACGAACCAGTTTTAGCGGAATTAATAAAAGAGGGCATTGCCTTTGAAGAAACAAAAACGGAATTACAATGAACTATTGGTTAATTAAGTCGGAACCTTTTAAATACAGTTGGGATCAGTTTGTAAACGACAAAGAAACTTTTTGGGATGGGGTAAGAAATTACCAGGCGCGTAACAATTTAAGGGCCATGAAAAAAGGCGATCTGGCTTTTTGGTATCATAGCAACGAAGGAATGGAAATTGTGGGGATTGCCAAAGTAACCAAAGAGTCTTATCAAGATCCTACTACAGATGACACCGCATGGTTAGTGGTTAACTTTAAGCCAGTAAAAAAACTAAAAAAGCCAGTTAGTTTAGCTACTGTTAAAGCAGATATTCGACTTGAAAAAATGGCATTGGTAAAAGCACAAAGACTCTCTGTACAACCCGTTACTCCCGAGGAATGGGCCATTATAATGGAATTGGCGGAAACAAAATAATTCGTTAGAAACACCATTCTGATTTAGTTAGGCTCTTCGGCTACTTGAAAAAGATGTAAGCAATCCCAATGGCAGCAATGACGCCAATTAAATCGGCCAGCATGCCTGCCCAAATTGCATAGCGTACTTTCTTAATTCCAACACTTCCAAAGTAGAGCGCAATGATGTAAAACGTAGTGTCTGCACTTCCCTGAAAGGTACTAGCCAATTGCCCAATAAAACTATCGGGTCCATGGGTTTTAAAAATATCTAACATTAATCCCCTGGCACCTCCCCCACTAAAAGGACGCATGATGGCAACTGGTAGTGCAGGTACAAATTCTCCACTTGCACCAACAGTTGTAAAGCACCAAGTAATACCACTGATGATGGCTTCTAAAGCCCCACTCTCTCTAAAAACTCGAATACCCACTAACATCCCCACTAAATAAGGAATCACTTTTAATATCACTTCCCATCCTTGTTTAGCACCTTCAATAAATGCATCAAATACATTTACTTTTTTTATATGCCCGCCAATGATAAATGTGCAAATAATCAAGAATAAAATAATATTCCCCAAAACATTGCTGAATGTTTCTTTGGTCAATAAAGTAGGTACAGGAATATCTTTTTGTGAAGGCAATTGCTGAATAAACCAAGCAAATAAAAAGATAGCGGTAACAATGGTTCCTAGCCAAGCAATCAATACCCGATCAAATTTTAATCGTTGGTACATTCCTGTAATTAAAATACTAGCCACTGTTGCAACAGATGTTGCCAACATCAATGGAACAAATACACTGGTAGGGTTTACACTTCCAGCCCCTGCTCGATAGGCAATAATAGATAAGGGTATTAAAGTAAGACCACTGGTATGCAAAACCAAGAACATGATTTGTGCATTACTGGCCGTTTCTTTTTGTGGATTCAAGGTTTGCAAACTCTCCATTGCTTTTAATCCAAAGGGAGTAGCAGCATTGTCTAAGCCCAACATATTGGCACTAAAATTCATCACCATTTGTCCCATGGCTGGATGCTTATCGGGCACACCTGGAAACAATCTTTTCATAAATGGATTGAGGAGTCTGGCCAAGAAATTAATGGCCCCTGCTTTTTCGCCAATATTCATCAACCCCATAAAAAAGACCATTACACCCGTTAATGGCAAGGCAATATCCATTACGCTTGACTTGCTGGCATCAAAAATGCCTTCTACCATTTTCTTGAAAATCTCATAGTCTTGAAATATGATCAGCTTAATTAAAGCAATCACCAGTCCAATTACAAAAAAGAGTATCCAAACATAATTCAGTGCCATAAGTCTAAGATAATGCTAATGATGGTTATTCCTTACCTTTGCGCCTCAAAATTAATATAATGGCTTTACAAGCAGGTATAGTAGGTCTTCCAAATGTAGGTAAATCAACCCTTTTTAATGCGGTTAGTAATAGTGCAAAAGCACAGGCAAGCAATTATCGTTTCTGCACCATTGAACCCAATGTAGGTTTAGTGGATGTGCCAGATGAGCGTTTAACTAAATTAGCAGAATTGGTATTGCCCAATAAAGTGATTCCAACCCAAATGGAAATAGTAGACATCGCTGGCCTGGTAAAAGGTGCCAGCAAGGGCGAAGGATTGGGAAATAAATTCTTAGGGAATATTAGAGAAGTAGACGCCATTATTCATGTGATTCGTTGTTTTGAAGATGAAAATGTATTGCGCGAGGAAGGGGCCATTAATCCTGTTTCTGATAAAGAAATTATTGAGACCGAATTACAATTAAAAGATTTAGAAAGTGTAGAAAGAAAATTACAGCGAGTAGAGAAAATGGCTCGTGTTGGTTCTGATACCAAAGCCAAAGCAGAGTTTGAAATTTTACAACGTTGCCAGAACCATTTAATGGCGGGCAAGAGCATTCACTCTTTGGGTTTAAGCAAAGAAGACAAAGCTGCAGTGGCTGATTTATTTTTACTAACAGACAAGCCTGTTTTATATGTGGCCAATGTAGATGAAGCATCTATGCATACAGGGAATGCTTTTTCAGAGCAATTGAAAAAAGCGGTTGAAGCTGAAGGTGCACAAGTAATTGTGATGTGCAATAATATTGAAGCACAAATTGCAGAAATGGACAATGCAGAAGATAAGCAAATGTTCATGGAAGAATATAAAATGACTGAGCCTGCATTAAATAGATTGATTCAGTCTGCATACAAATTATTGAACTTAGATACTTATTTTACTGCAGGGGTACAAGAAGTTCGTGCTTGGACTATCCATAAAGGTTGGAAAGCACCACAAGCAGCGAGTGTAATCCACACCGATTTTGAAAAAGGATTTATTAAAGCAGAAGTGATTGCTTACGAAGACTTCGTGAAATATGGTAGTGAAGCGGCTTGTAGAGACAATGGTAGACTGCGCATTGAAGGCAAAGAATACTTGGTAAAAGATGGAGACATTATGCACTTCCGATTCAACGTATAAATATGTTATCCTATTGGGAAAAAGACAGCTATTATGCCGATGTAGATATAGTAATCATTGGCGCAGGCTTAATGGGTCTTTGGTCTGCTTATGAATTAAAAAAAGCAGCCCCTTCCCTCACCATCACCATACTTGAAAAAAATGCAACCCCATTAGGTGCATCCACCCGTAATGCTGGTTTTGCTTGCTTTGGCAGCTTAACCGAATTGATTAGTGATGAATCTACCATGGGTACTGCTGCCATGCTATCTATTGTAGAAAGTAGGTTTAAGGGTATTCAAAAAATTCGCGCAAATTTTTCAGATGAAGCCATTCAGCACGATGCTTGTGGCGGCTTCGAAGCTATTCAAAACGATCATTTTACTGCCCCAAATTTAGATGGGCATATTCATTATTTAAATGAATTATTGGCACCTATTACCGGAAATCCCCAAACCTTTTGCAATGCCACCAAACAAATGAATCGCTATGGGGTAAAAGCATTTGACCATTTGGTGTACAATTCATTTGAAGCGGGTATTCACAGTGGTAAATTAGTGAATGAACTCACGAGTAAGGTATTGGCGTTGGGTGTTCGCATCATTAATGGTGTAGAAGTAAAGGGTTGGATTAAAACCGCCGAATCAGTTGAGATTACTACTCAGTATGGTCCCTCAATGAAAGCGAAACAATTGATTGTTTGCGTGAATGGATTTACACAAACGCTTTTGCCTCAATTGAATATTCTTCCAGCAAGAGGTCAAATACTGTTGACTAAACCCATTAAAGGTTTAACCTTAAAAGGTACTTTTCATTTTGATGAAGGATTTTATTATTGGAGAAATATAGGCAATCGAATATTGATTGGGGGTGCTCGAAATTTAGCAATCGCAGAAGAACAAACCACCAATTTAGCTGGATCTGATAAAATCAGAAATCATTTAGCCCAATTTTTAGCCACTTATATTGATACTCTAGAACCCATTGAAATTGAACAAAGCTGGAGTGGCGTTATGGGCTTTACCCCTAACAAAGAACCCCTCTGCACTTGGGCAGAACCCAATGTATTAGCAGTGATTGCTTGCAATGGAATGGGTGTTGCACTTACGCCCATTGTAGCAGAAAAAGTAGCTGCAATGGTTCTAGCGAATGATTAACTTTATAGTCAATTAATCAGATGAAAAAACTATTCTATTTTTTTGTTTTGTCTTTTGCATTTTATAGCTGCCAAACCAATGCAGAAGCAGATAATACCCAACAAGAAAAAGTGCAAGCCATCCAAGAGCCTGCCAATATCCCTTTTCAAGTACTCAATATTTTTCCGCATGATACAGCTTCTTATACACAAGGATTAATTTGGCATGAAGGAAAATTGTGGGAGGGTACTGGCTGGGAAACTAAAAGTAAATTAATGTTAACAGACCTTAAAACAGGTAAAGCAATAAAGTCGGTAAAACTGCCGGATAATGAATTTGGAGAAGGCATTACCATTTTAAATAATAAAATTTACCAGCTAACCTGGCAAGAGCATAAAGTATATGTATACGATCTTAAAACCTTGAAACAAGAAAAAGTTTTGGATTGGCCCTATGAAGGTTGGGGAATTACCACGGATGGATCCGCTTTAATTGTATCAACAGGTGGTAGTAATATTTATTGGGTAGACCCCAACAATTTTAAAATTACCAAAACCCTGGGAGTTACTGACAACAATGGTTACACCGACAGTATTAATGAATTAGAATGGGTCAATGGATTTATTTATGCCAACAAATATTTAACCGATTATATTTTAAAAATTGACCCCGCATCTGGTCAAGTTGTAGGTAAAATAAACTTAACAGGACTACTTCAACAAAGCAATCAACCTATTGTGGCGAACACAGATGTATTAAATGGAATTGCTTTTAACCCAACTACTGGTACTTTTTTCGTTACCGGAAAACGTTGGCCAGCATTGTATGAATTGAAACTGAATTAATTTTTTTGCAGAATATATATTACTGAACTGCATTTATTGGGATTCATTATTGCAGCAATGTTCGACTTTAATCCATGCCAAAAAGCAGGAAGGAAACGAGTAGTACCATATTGGTATTGCTCACTTAACATGGCTACATAAAACGAATCAAACCACATTGGTTGTGTAGCAACAATCGAAAACCCATGCATCCCAGCTAATTGAGCCATAGATGCAGGCGAAAAATGATACAAGTGTCTAGGAACATCAAACGCTGCCCAAATAGCACCATAATGTTCCGCATCGCTAGATGTATAATTGGGCACAGCAATGATCAGCTTTCCTCCTACTGGCAAAACACGATTAAAATTCTTCCAATAGCCCTGTAAATCGTGCACATGTTCTAATACATGCCACATTGTAATAACATCAAAAATTTGTGGTTCAAAAGAATACAATTCATTTGGCAACATCAAATCAATACCATATTGCTTTTTGGCTTCAGCCCTTGCACTAGAATCGGGTTCTAATGCAGTTGTATGCCAACCTTGTTCTTTCATGGTGGAAGCAAATGCACCAACCCCTGCACCAATATCCAATATTCGTCCAGTTGATTGACCACTGTATTTTTTGACCAATCTCGCTTTTGAACCCAAAGTGTAATTTCTGACTAAATGATAGAGTTGGTTAATTATCCCTTTCTTGGTATTAGAATGAGAAATATAATTTGCTGATTGATAGTAAGGCCCAATTTGATCAATGGTTGGGATATCTTGGGTAAACCTTATACTACATTGATTGCAATGCCAAATATCAAAGTCCTCTTTACTTACTGTATGGTCTTTGGCAGTTAATGCGTATTCAATTTTATCGGAATTACAAGCAGGACAATGGTAATGATGAATAGGTGTAAACATAAATTAAGAACAACTTTATACATAATAGAACAGCAATGCACCTATACCAATCATTAATAGTATAACGGCATACACCCACCAGTTATCACTGGTTTTGATTTGACTATCTTGACCCAACAATTCTCTAATATCTTCTTCTTCTTGCTCAGTAAGGTTTCGCTCCTCGTCGTGGTTAATTTTAATCGCTTCCTTTTTAGCAAATTCAATGGTTTCTCCCACTTTTACTTGAGGAAGTAAATCCAATAAATTTTTCTCTGGAGTAAATAAAATATATCCATTTTCTTCTTTTCGCATTGCGCCAATTCCAGGTATAACTGCACCTTGTGGTGTGGTTAAAGAAGTTTTTATTTTATATACATAATCGTGAAACTGTTTAATTGCAGTCATTTGATCTACCCCTAATTCTTCAGAAATAAAATCAAATAAAAACTTATCGGAAGGTGGGGTTTGCTCTTGTTTAAAACGAATGGCTGGAGCAGGCGCGAAAAGGAATCCATTGGCATTATCTAATTTAGCCGAATTAGGTTCAATCACAAAATTACCCACGTCTGGAATACTCAATCTATGATTGAGCACAAGGTATTTATGAAGGTATTGATACATGCAATTGGCGTTTATTGGAACGAATATACAACTCCTCCCATAACATTAAAACCAAAAACAGGGTATTGATTCCAACGTTGATAAGTATTATTGAAAAGATTGTTCATTTGCAGCCATAAATTCAATTTTGGCATTAGTCCAAATTCAACCCCCAAATTCATATCCACTGCAGAAGAAAGCCTTCTTGAAGTAAGCGAAAAGGAATCTCTATATAAAGAACCAGAACGATAAAATAGGTCTGCTTTAACTTGTAAGTCTCCAATAGGTTTCCAGATTAATCCAGCTGTGGCTTCTAACGGGATCAAACCAAATGCATCTGTTACGGCATCAAGCTTACTAAAATTAGAGTAACTGGCACTGGCTAATAAAGAAAACTTTTCTTGAAACGTATAATTCAGTTCTCCACTTAACTTCAATGCATTCATATTGGTATACAAAATATCAAATGCCTTCCCATCTCCTAGTTGATTTAAAAAAAGAGGTTGGTCTTTTACTTGCACTAAAGCCAGCTGTGTGTTGAACGAAAAATGGTTATTGGTGCTCCCGTTGATACCAATATACTGTTCAATTGATCGAGTATTCTTAAGTTGATTGGGCAATCCAATCCATGGGTTATACTGAACCAATGAACGAAAACCATTCTTATTAAAAGACCCCTTAAATCCTGCTTCTACTGAAAAATTGGAATTGGGCAATCTTGAACTAAGGGTCAAATTAGGCAAGAGGTTAAACGCCCCATTGTTCCAAGTAGGCTTCAGTCCAAGATTCAATTTTACATTGGGTGTTTTAAGCAATATGCTTGGCGCAATACTATATAAATTGTTGTTAATAGAAATGGTATTGGACGAACTGAATTTGGCCATATCTGCATGGGCTGTGATATTTATGCCAATCATTTTGCCGAAAAACTTTTCGATAGGTGCTTTAATAATGATATTGTTTTCACCTGCATTATTGGTATTGGTAAAGCGATTGAATTGAATGATTGGATGAAAATCAATACCTGATTGAGTGGTTTGTTTATTCTTCACCCCCACTTCTAATGACAACCCATTGTACACCAATTGCAATTGGTCTTTGGGGAATACCAAGGTATTCGGCATAAAACCATATCTGTATCGAGTGGTACTATTAAATTGTGCGTGAGATGTCCACTCCAAATGATTCGCAGTGTTAATCACAGACAACACGTCTACATCAAATTTACTATACTGCTGTGCATATAATTTCCCTTTCGATTGTACAAAACTGGTTTGAATTTGTGTAATCGTTTTTTTACCGTCTCCAAATGAAAAGCGGCCTTCCCCATAAAATGAACTTAAATTACCAGCTCCTGCTTTTACTCGGTGTGTATTTTTCCATACGGACGGCGAGTCTGTAGGAAGTGCCAATGGCTTAAGGGGTATGGGTTGATAAGAAAAAAATAAATTAGAAGAGGGTACTTTATAAGTTAAAGGCAATCTAGAAGAGTCGGCAACAGCAGTTGCAGCAGTAAAATTAATTTTTGCTGCATTTTGTAAGGACGGCTTAAATGCAGAAGTGATGATTACAGTTCTAGTAGCGCTGGTATCGGTATTCGCATTATCTGTAACCGAGTAGGCAACAGATAAGCTCTCCCCGGTTGCCTTAGGGGTTGAATTCGATTTGGGTTTTGCGCTGGCTTTTTTATTAGCAGCTTTCTTTTTAATAACCCGAGATTGTTTGGCCTTTTTCTTCTTGCTTTTCCTTTGTTGTGCTGCTGCATCTATATTAAATCCAATTGAAAGCAATAATATAAAAAGTGCAATTTTCGTTTTCATGATTCTAGTCTTTTATATTATTGTACTTTATTATTTTTTTCTTTTTCAGCTATTACTAAAGCCAACTTTGCTGCGGCTTCTTTTTTCAGTTCTTCTAATTCAGCATTGTCCGCAACACTCTTAAAAGTAGCTTCTGCATTAAAATAATCCTTCTGGTTCAAGTAAATATCTCCAACCAATAAATAGCTTTTCGTAACCCAATAAGTATAAGAACCGTACTTTTTAATTACTTCAAAACAAGCTTTTTCTGCTTCATCTAACTTATCTGTTTGGAACAATAATTCTCCTACACGATATTGCGCTTCTGCAGTTATTTCAGATTTACCCAATGGCAAAAGGGATTGAAACCCTTGCAAAGCCTGTGGATTTCTCTTCTCCATTTGATCATTCTTTGCAATAATATAACCAGCCATTAATCGGTCGTCTGTTGCTATACTTTTTTGTAATAATAATTCTGTGGCATTGGGCACAGCTTCTACAAATTGTTGGGTTTTATATTGACAGCGTAATAATCCCCTCATTGCTTCTAACTTATTTTCCTGTTGCAGTGCAATGGTTTTTAATAATGCATAATAAGTTGAAGCATTGTTGTAATCTTGAAAGTCGAAATAGTAAATTCTACCAGCTTGTAATGCACTTCTTTCTGCATACTTATTAGGTGACAATGCTGCAACTGCTTTATAGAACCCAAGTGCTTCTTTATTTTTTTTCTGCAACAAATTAATTTCGGCTAAAAAATAATTGGCTTCAACCGCATATTTGCCTTGAGGGAAATTAGCTAAATAAGCATTAAAACCTGCTTCTGCACCCGTATTGTCTTTTAATTCAAATCGGATGGATGCAGACTTATAGGTAATAGAATCTGCTTCATTTCGGGCCAATGTTTTACCATTACTTTCCATGAACTGGATATATTCCAATGGCTTTTGTTGTTCAATAAATATATTTCTGATGTATTCAACAGACGCATCCGATTCTGTACTATTCGGGTACTTTGAAACCAAATTTTTAAATTGATTAAGCGATTCTTCGTTTTTATTTAAATTAAAATAGGCAATCCCCAATTTCTGGTAAGCTATTGGATAAAGTGCCGCAGCATCTTTTTGATTGAGTAATGCTTCTAAAGGATCAATTGCCTTTTCAAATGCTTCATCGGCCAAATAGGTGTTCGCCATTTCCAATCTGGCTTGTGCCAACATAGATGATGTTGGATACACTTGAGGAATCAATTGCAATAAAGCCAACTTTTGTACCTGGTTATTCGTAGCTCCTGCTATAATGGCTTTTTGGTAAGTAGCGTAATCTGCTGAAGCCCAATTTAATTGAACTACTTGTTCGTATAAATTTACTGCCTGCTTATATTCTTTCAACATAAACCAACAGTCGGCCGCTCTTACTACTGCATCTCTCTCTACATTGTTTAATGCAGTATGTGGATTTTTATTGACCAACTCATATTGTTCTTTGGCTTGTTTATACATTTCTTTTTTTAGATACGCATAGGCCAAATTATAACGGGCATTACTGGGGTTCACTTCCCCATTTCTTATTGAAGCTTTTAGGTATTGGGTTAAAAATTGAATGGCATCGTCCATTTTGCCTGATCGATAACTCAATTCTCCTTTCCAAAAATTGACCAAGGGCAATTGGGGGGTATTATTAGGTGTGATTAAAATTTGATCTAGCAATATTTCAGCAGCATCTAACTGTTGGTCATTAATTAATTCTACTGTTCTACCATATAATAATCTTGGCAAAAGCGCAGTAGCGTTGGCCGACTTATTGGGCAAAGACTCATACAAAGACAAAGCATCTTTAAAACTATTGGTATTGGCTAGGGTACTTACCAATAACTCTTTGGATTCGTTTACATATCCAGATTTAGGATATTGCGTTAAAAACTGTTGAAAGCTTTTTACAGCAATATCAAAATACCCTAACTCATAAGACAGTTTTGCATAATGAAAACCAGACACTTCTTTTTGAACAAGGTTGCTGTTGTTGGCAGCGCAAAATTGGAAGGCGTTTCTTGCATTTTGCAAATCATTTACCTTTAAATAAGCATCTGCTAATAAATACATACTGTTTTGCTCTAGGGAATCTAAAGCCCCTCCTATTTGCTTGAATCCTTGAATGGCTTTGTTCCAATTCTTTGCTTCGTAATAACAATATGAAAGCTCATATAAGTCTTCTCTCCTAACTTTTTCAGTAGACGCTATATAGGTTTCTAAATAAGGTAAAGCTCGTGCAAACTCTCTTTTTTCGAATAGTAAGTGTCCTACTAATTGCTTCAATTGCAGATCGTAATATTGTCCATTACGTTTGATGGCGGCTTCTCCATAAGTTAAAGCTTTCTCTCTATTGCCACTGAAATAGTACAATTCAGTTAAATAAAAAGGAACCACGTGTTGGTAATCTGGATGTGTTTCAGCAATCAAAAAACATTCAATGGCTGTTTCATACAGCCTTTCACTAAACGCTAAAAATCCATAATAATAATTGGCATCAATATAGTTGGGATCTGCGGGTAATTGTCGAATGGTATTAAATAAAGGTTTTGCTTTTTCAAAATCCTGGCTTACAAAATAAGCATAGCCCTGATGAAATTTCATAGTAGCTATTTGTCGGTTATTCAAATTGACAATATTGCTTTTTCCATAATAAACCAGTGCATTATGGTACTCTTTTCGTTGGTAATAATATTCTCCCAAATAAAAAGAAACCATTTGTACATGTGCCAGATGATTATCTAATTCAACAAAAGTTTTAGCCAATTCAGCAGCACCTGATTCATCTAATTGCAACCCACAAATAATATAATAGTATTGTGCATCTGCCAGTAATTGAACAGGCATATTGCTTTGCTTTACACCATTATTATACAGTCTTTTAAAAACAGGAAATGCCAAACTAAACTGATTTTGTTGGTACAATTGTTTGGCTTCTTTAAAAGCTGCATCTGGATCAGCCCATACCATTGTTTCCTGAGACTGAACCGATGTGCAAAATCCAAATAGGGTAAGTATTACAAAAGCGACTATTTTATACATGGGCAGGAATATATAGTACAAAGATTTTTTTAATTGTTGGTATTAAGTGGCAAAGCATTGTTAAAGATATGCTGAGGCGCTGTTAAGCCTGATTAAACATGCCTTTTGTGGAAAAACAGGATAAGGTTGTAAGTTTGTCAACAAATTGCAAGGATGTACGAACATTTAACAACAGTTCGGGTTAGGTATGCAGAAACCGATCAAATGGATATTGTTTATTATGGCAACTATGCACAATATTTTGAAGTAGGAAGAGCAGAATGCATTAGGGCCTTGGGCTTCACTTACAAACAAATGGAAGAAATGGGCGTACGAATGCCAGTTGTAGCCATGGAAGCACAATTTTTAAGGCCAGCTCATTACGATGATTTAATCACTATCAAAACCATTTTAAAAACCCTTCCAACTCAACACGAAATTTGCTTTGAGCACGAAGTGTACAACGAAAGAAAAAAATTACTCACTACTGGAAAAGTAACACTCTATTTTATCAGCAATCATACCAATAAACGCACGGGAATGCCAGCCGAATTTTTAACCGCTTTGGCACCCTATTTTACCAAATAATTAGCCCATTTTCATGAATAAAATTTATGCATCAATCATTACAATTGGAGACGAATTGCTTATAGGTCAAGTAATT
>Ga0209812_10002214_pt1 | contig 11919 bp, 7 predicted proteins | sample JI71714BDNA_FD_187502 | JGI IMG/M metagenome (GOLD analysis project Ga0209812, IMG submission 187502) | Wastewater effluent complex algal communities from Wisconsin, to seasonally profile nutrient transformation and Carbon sequestration -... | ecosystem: Engineered > WWTP > Effluent > Algae...
CCATGACTCGCATCGATTCTTGATTCCACTCCCTGAATCTGCACTTCGTTCTGCCCGATGATGTTGGTGATGTCTTTCAGCAGCCATTTGCGATCAAAGGCACGCACGACCACGTTCACAAGATAACGGGATTTATCCGATTCACCCCAATTGACCGGCAGGCAACGGTCTTCGTGCTGACTCAGTAATCGTTGCAGCGATGCACAGGAGGCCCGGTGGATACTGACTCCGCGCCCGCGCGTCAGGTAGCCGATGATTTCGTCGCCGGGAACGGGCTGGCAGCAACGCGCAAGCTGAGTCAGTAAATTGCCGACTCCTTCCACCGTAAATTGTCCGGCGTTTTTCTTGATCGCATACTTTTTCGGGGTGATTTTTACGACTTCGGGCAGCTTGCTGGTTTGCTGGTGCTCGTGCAAGGCGCGGCTCACCTGATTCGGGCCGACATCGCCGAGGGCCAGGGCCAAATACAATTCGTCGGTATTGGGCAAACGGAATTTTTCGAGTATTGGCGCCAGATCGGCATTCAACAAGGCAACTCGACGCAATTCTTTTTCCAGAATGTCACGACCAGCTTGCAAGTTTCTGGCACGATCAATCTTGTGGAACCATGCACGCACCTTGTCGCGGGCACGGCCACTGACCAGAAACCCGTTGGATGCCATCAGCCAATCACGGCGTGGTTCGGATACTTTGCTGGTAATGATTTCGATACGGTCGCCGCTGGCAGGTTTGAAATCAAGCGTCACGATACGTCCATTCACTTTTGCACCGCGGCAACGATGCCCGACTTCGGTGTGCACGTGATAGGCGAAATCAAGCACGGTCGAGCCATGCGGCAAATCGAATACCTCTCCCTTCGGTGTCAGCAGATAAACCCGGTCTTCCATCAACTCGGTGCTGAAGCCCGCGAGCAGATCATGCGATTCATCGCCATCGCGTTGTTCCAGCAATTGCCGCATCCAGGCCACTTTGCGCTCGAAGCTGGCATCACCCGGACCACCTTCCTTGTAGCGCCAATGTGCCGCAACGCCCAGTTCCGCGTGTTCGTGCATTTGCGGTGTGCGAATCTGTATTTCGAGTGTGCGGTTTTCCGGGCCCAGCACTGCGGTGTGCAAGGAGCGGTAATCATTCCCCTTGGGATGCGCGATGTAGTCGTCATACTCCGAGGGAATAGAGGGCCAGAGTTGATGCACGATACCGAGCACGGTGTAGCAACTGGGAATATCCTTGACCAGAACCCGGATCGCGCGAATATCGTAAAGTTCGCTGAAAGGCACATTCTTGCGCTGCATCTTTTTCCAGATGCTGTAGATATGTTTCGGCCTGCCGGCAATATCGGCTTCGATACCGGCTTCCGACAAAGCCTCGCGCATTTTTTGTTTGACCAGCTCGATGAATTTTTCGCGACCGGTACGTTTTTCATCCAGCAGTTTCGCGATTTTCTGGTAGGTTTCCGGCTGCAGATAACGGAAAGCGAGATCTTCCAGCTCCCATTTCATTTGCCAAATACCGAGACGGTTCGCCAGCGGCGAATGAATGTCGGCAGTCAATTGCGCCAGAGCGCGCCGCTCGCTTTCGGGATATTGGCTGGCCTGGCGCAAGCGTTGCAGCTGCATCGCCAGCAAGATCGGCACCACTCGCAAATCGCGTATCAATGCCAGCAACAGGCGCCGTAAGCCTTCGGAATTGCCGGGGTTTTCCCTTTGCGCGTGAAGGCTCCAGACTTGTTCGGCAGCCTTGATTCCGTCCAGCAGTGGCTGCAGACGCGACAATCCCTCCTGCTTCGGATTGACCGCAGCGTGCAATGCCGGCCAGTTCGCCAAAGCCGCAGCCAGCAACACGTCCGGGCTGACTTTCAAGGCAAGCAGGCTTTCCAGCAGCGAAATCGTCTCCTGCTCTGCCTGTTCGACCGGCAGAGCCGGGGCCAGAGCCTGAATACCCTGCCAAAGCGGGTCGCTGCGTTCGGAAGCGACTTTGGCATGCTCCAGCCAATCACTTAGCCTTGGCATGTTGGTGGACGATAAATTCAAGCGGAACCCTGCACAGATTGTGTAAACTTAGGCCTTCGATAGTACAAACATAAACACTCGGGAGCCACCATGCCACGCATTTTTATTGCATTCGTCTGTGCATTTTCATTAATAGCCACTGCTGCGATCGCGAAAGAATTCTCCAGTGTCGAAGAGCAAATGTCATCGCGTGAATTCAAATCCGCCGGCCTCGACAAGTTGAGCCCCGAAGAGCTTGCCGCGCTCAATGCCTGGATTCGCACCAACCAGCCGAGCGGCGTCTCCTATACCGCACGCCCCACGTCGGAAGATCCGGCACGTATCGGCTTGAAAGGTTCGGAAGTCCGTGAATTGATCACCACCAATGTTATCGGCGTGGTCAAGGGTTTCAGCGGCGGTACCATTTTCAAAATGGAAAACGGCCAGACCTGGCAAGTGGATAGCGGCGAGCTGGCAGGCATCAAGGCGATGACAAATCCCAAAGTGACAATCCGTCCGGCTATCATCGGTGACGGCTGGCGCTTGCAGATCGAAGGCTACAACACGGTCGCGAAGGTCAGGCGCGTCGAGTAAGCGTTTCGAGTTGTTTCGCCAGACGCTTGGCTGACACGGATCGCTGCGTACCCAGTTCCTGGGCGAATACCTGAACACGCAGCTCCTCACAATCCCATCGAAATTGTTGCCAGGCCAGATCATGCATCTGGCCTTTTTCTTGCGCGTCGACCAGCGCATCCGTGAAGTTTTTCAATTCCAGCATGCGCGCCTGATCCTTGACTGGATCCGCCAATGCGCGTTCCGCACGCAGGGCAATTGCTTTGAGGTAACGAGGAAATTCTTTGAGGCCGATGGCTGCGGTCTCACGCAAAAACCCCGGATGCACCAGACTGCGAAGATGCGACTGCAAATCGTCGAGATTCGCTCGCGCCCAGCCCATCAGGTTCGATTCGAGCTTGGGCTTGATCTGCGCATAGCTCGCCAAAATGGTTTCCGCCAGAGTTAGATTTTTTACCGCTTCCGGGAACAGGTCACGGCTCAATGATTGGATACGCGCTTCAAATTGCGTGTTGTCACGAATATCGGCCAGATCGTGCTGAAGCAATGCCTTCAATGCCGCGCTGACGATGTCTTCGCGCAATCTTTCCGAACTTTCGATGGCGGCATAAAGCAAGCCGAGCTTGGGCGATACCGGAAGCTGTTTGCGGGCCTGCTTTATTTTATCGGCCAATGCAAATTCGGCCAGGCGACGAACACCGCGCTCGTGCTCTTGCAGCGCCTGCTCCTTGTCGGCAAATACCTGTAGCGCAACCGTATCGCCCTCATCAACCAAAGCAGGAAATGCCAGCACACCTGCAGCACCCGGAACCTGCAAGGGTATCGTCGAGTCCGGAAATGCTTTCAGACCTTCCTGCACCAAACGTTCGCCCGCATGTTCGGCAAAGGCTTTTTCGGCTTTTGAACCAAAACGTTTTTTCAGTTCGGCGAGGTCCCGCGATTGCGCGAGGATAATTTGCGTCGCGCCGGTTTTTTTGTCGGCGACACGCAGATTCATTTGCAGATGCTTATCGATTGCACTTTCATCGAAATCGATTGTTTGCACTGGCGCACCAGTTGTTCGCGTGAGGAACCGCGCCAGTTCGCCGGTAATCGCATCTGCCGTTGGTGCAGGATAAGCCTGCGCAAAGGCGCGCGCAAAATCGGGGGCCGGTACATAATTTCTTCGAAGATTTTTGGGAAGGCTTCTGATTAACGCCGTTGCCTTTTCTTCAATCAGGCCCGGTACCAGCCAGCCGAGCCGGCCGCCATCGAGCGCCATCAATAGATGCAGCGGAACGTCCAGCGTAACGCCATCGTCTTCACTACCGGGTTCGAAACGATAATGCAGCGCGAGCCGGGCGTCGCCAAGTGCAAAATATTTCGGAAAAAGATTGCTTTCCTTGTCACCGTTCGGCAACAGATCGGAGAGTGACCATTCCAGCGTTTTTTTCTTGTCCGGCGCAAGCTTGTGATACCAAGCATCAAAACCCTGTGCGCTATTGATTTCCGCCGGCACGCGATCCAGATACCAGCGCGCCTGCCAGTCTTCATCCACCACGATGCCGGCACGGCGTTGTTTCGCTTCTTCCTCGATGGCTTTCGCCAGCGTGGCGAGATTTCTTTGCACGAGCGGCGAACGCGTATTGATTTCACCGGTCAGCAAAGCCTGTCTGACAAATATTTCGCACGCTTCGAGCGGATACAGGCCGCCGTAATGCATCGGCTTTTTCGCGGCGAGCAACAAACCAAACAAACTGATTTGTTCGTAGCCAATCACCCTGCCCTGCGCACGCGACCAATGCGGATCGAAATGCTTTCGCGCCAATAAATGATTGAGTTCTGCAACCACCCATTCGGGCTCGATTTTTCCGAGCGTCAATCCCCAAATTTTTTGGGTATCGAGAATATTCGCCGCCAGCACCCAGGTCGGCGGCGATTTCGATATCGGCGAACCGGGAAACAAACCGAATTTGCGCTGGCGTGGCGCATCGTAAAGTCCCTTTTCCGACTTGTGGCCGATATTGCCGGGCAAGCCTGCGATCAATGCGCGATGCAGCATGGAGTACTCGGCAGCAATGGAGTTTTGCTGCCAACCCAGTTGTTCGGCGCTGAGTAGAAGCTGACGATGCAGTTCGCGCCATTCCCGCATCCGCAGGAAGCCGAGGAATTTTTTCTCGCACCAGCCACGTAGTTTCGATTGCGTGAATTCTTCGTGTGCATTCTTGTAGGCATCCCAGAGTTTCAGGATGCCGGTGAATTCCGATTGCGGATCGGTAAATTCGGCATGCGCGCGGTCTGCCGCTTCACGGGCATCGGCCGGACGCTCCCTTGGATCCTGAATACTCAGATACGAGGTGATGACCATCATCTCGCGCAGACAATCATGCTGTTTTGCCGCAATCAGCATGCGCGCCAGTTTCACGTCGATCGGCCACTTCGCCATTTGCCGGCCGGTGTCGGTCAGCAATCGTTGCTTGTCGACCGCGCCCAGCTCGGTGAGCTGCTGCCAGCCATCGGCAATCGCTTTCGAATCCGGTGCATCGATAAACGGAAAGTCTTCCAGCCTGCCCAATCCCAGACTGAGCATGCGCAAAATAACGCCGGATAGGGAGGCCCGTAAAATTTCCGGATCGGTATATTCCGGACGCGACTGGAAATCGGCTTCCGAATACAGGCGATAGCAAATGCCCGAAGCAATGCGGCCACAACGACCTTGCCGCTGATTTGCACTCGCCTGCGAGATCGGTTCGATATGCAGACGGTCCAGTTTCTGTCTCGGGCTGTAGCGCTTGATACGTGCAAAGCCCGGGTCGATCACGTAACGGATGCGAGGAACCGTGAGCGACGTTTCCGCCACGTTCGTGGTCAATACGATTCGGCGCTGCGGACCGGGATTGAAAACGCGATCCTGATCTTTTACCGATAACCGCGCATACAAGGGAAGTATTTCGGTGTTGCGATATTTTTTCCGCTCGAGTAGTTGGTGCGCATCGCGGATTTCGCGTTCGCCCGGCAGGAATACCAGCACGTCACCCATCGGGTCTTCGCGGGTGATTTCATCCGCCGCACGAAGAATGGCATCACTGACCGAAATATCTTCCTTGTCTTTTAGTGCGTCCTCGCCTTCATCGGATAACACCTGTTGCTCGCCGACGGGGCGATATCGGGTTTCGACCGGATAGCTTCGGCCTTCCACATTGACTATCGGGGCATCGTGGAAATGTTTCGAGAAACGATCGGTATCGATAGTGGCCGAGGTAATGATGATTTTCAGGTCGCGACGCTTGGTGACTAGATTGCGCAAATAACCGAGCAGGAAATCGATATTCAAACTGCGCTCGTGCGCTTCATCGATAATCAGCGTGTCGTAGCGTGACAGCCATTTGTCCGAGTGGATCTCGGCGAGCAAAATGCCGTCAGTCATGAATTTGATATAGGTGTTTTCACCGACTTGTTCGGTAAAGCGAACCTGATAGCCGACGGCGGAACCCATCGGAACATTCAGCTCCTCGGCAACGCGTCTTGCAACGGCACGCGCGGCGATGCGGCGGGGCTGGGTACAGCCAATCATCCCGGCCTGGCCACGACCTGCCGCCAGGCAGAGTTTTGGCAACTGGGTGGTCTTGCCCGATCCCGTCTCGCCAGCAATCACCACCACTTGATGTTTTCCGATCAGCTCGATGATTTTTTCGGCTTCGCGCGCGACCGGCAAGTCCTGGTCGAAAACCGGTACCGGGGCCTGTTCGGCGCGGCGGGATTTTTCTTCACAGGATTTTTGGTAGGCCGACTGAAAGGGCAACAGTAGGGCTGAATCCTGTTTTGCGGCATATTTCGACCACAGGCCATGCAGCCTCGATTGGTCGCGGCTCATGGCCAGCGTCAAGTCGGGGCGTACTGGTTTTGCGGTGTCGATTGGCGTCATGAGTGTGTGAAAAGGCGACCGGAAAAGCCACTGAAATGTGACTTGTCATTCAGAAAAAGCGGAGTATCTTGATTATTATGTTGAACAACTCTGTGCGGGAATTGCCACCCCCCTTATTGTCACATTGTTAGAGGGAATTCGTAATGAAAATCGACGACGACATTAGCCCTGAGCAATGCACCGTAGCTCCGCATGGACGCCCCGCTTGCCACAACACCGCCACACCTTAGGCCAGGACTTACATGTCGAGTACGGTTGAAAGCATAGTTCGCAGCACGGATCGACGCAGGATCGCCGAATCATTGGTGTTCGCGATGGCCGATGCGGTCATGCTTTCGGTGAAGACGCGAGCCTTTGCCTGGAATGTCACCGGCCCTTTTGCCGCTTCACTCCGCCCCATGTTTATCTTGCAACACAAGGACATGGAAATTGCGATTGAAGAAATGTCGATGCGTATTCGTTTTCTCGGCAATCCGGCACCTACGGCACTGAGCCAATTGCTATCGCTCTCCAATATCCGCGAAGAAGCGGAAGTGCTGGAATGGCGTGAAATGGTAAGCCAACTGGTGCAAGACCAGGCGATAGCCGCACAATCGGCCAGACAGGTTTACAACTTCGCCGAATTGACTACCGATACCGCAACGCAGGAACTCGTTGCCAGACGAATTACGCGGCATGAGCGCAATGCTTGGGAGCTGAAAGCGCTGCTGGAATAAGGCCGAAGATGTGGCGCGAGGTAAAGCGCTGGAACCTAGCGACGAAGCATCGAGTTTATCCTGACAATCCTGAAAGCATTGCTGCAACATTTACCAGCATATGGGGAATAACTGCTCACGGCGTGAACAAAAACTTCAAGCGTTAGCGAATCTAGTCTTTTGAGGCTGCCGTTTTTCATGGAAAGCCATCGGCATTCCGCTATGGTCTGCAACACGCGTGGGGCCACTCGATGCAACTCATGGAATACGACCAGTATCTAGAATGACCCGCAGTTGTGCGTCTTCATGGCCTTACCTTTGGCCATTGCGGCAGCCACTTCCCGGGGCATGTAGGTTTCGTCGTGCTTCGCCAATACTTCAGATGCCATAAAGATATTCTTTTGCAGTTTGCCGGTAGCAATGACGCTCGTTCCTTCCTTGAACATATCAGGCAAGACGCCACTAAAATGTACTGGAACCTGATGGAGTCTGTCCGTTACGGCGAAGCTCAATTCAAGTGACTGGTTTTTACGGTGAACACTACCCTCACAGACTATGCCGCCCAGCCGGAATCTGCTCTCGCCGGGAGTGCCACCCGCCTTTACGTCCGTCGGTGTGAAGAGATAAGTAAGATTCTCCTGCAAGGCGAGCGAGACCAGAAGCGCGGCAATTGCCGACACCACCAGAAGCATAATCACCACTACCACTCTATTGCGTCGTGTCAGATTCATTTAATGCTGTCCGTTGCTTGCGAATTTTAAGTTGAACGCGCCGCCGGATTTTATTGAGGCTTAGCCGGGGGGAAATGAAGTCCCATAAGAGCATAAGCATGCATATCAGGTAGGCTATGATCACGAACCTAGTCGGCATCAGCCTTTGCCCTGAACCAGTTGTGCGACCCATTGCTTGGTCGATTCATGATCCAGATTGCTCACTCTGGCACGTTGCAACAATGAACCGATAAACCATAATTTTGTCGCCAGAGTTGTCAGCAGCAAGGGCCAAATCATGCTTCCATCCATATGGGACTTTCCTATAAGACTGATGGTGGAACCCTGGTGAAGTGAATTCCACCAGCTCACCGAGAAATGCACAATCGGCACATTGATGACGCCGATAATTGCCAAAAAACAGGCCGCACGAGCTGCGGCTCGACGATCTTCAATCGCGTTGTAAATGCCGATAATCCCCAAGTAGAGAAAAAGCATGACCAATTCCGAGGTCATGCGCGGATCCCATGACCACCAGGTTCCCCAGGTCGGTTTGCCCCAAATGGAACCGGTTATCAGGGTGATGGTTGTAAAAATGGCGCCGATGGGTGCACATGCCATTGCCAGAATCTCGGATATTTTTATTCTCCACACCAGAGCAATTACGCTCTGGATCGCCATTACTATAAAAATAAACAAGCTCATCCATGCGCTGGGCACATGGATATAGAAGATACGAAAATTCTCACCTTGACTGTAATCTGCCGGAACCACGAATAGCGCCCCATAGATACCGACTAGCAAAAATACCATTGCCGAAAAAAACAGTTTGTTCGTCCACCTGACGGCAAAGCGGTCAAAATTGGGCGGCGAGCCTGTACGGTGAAACCATTCCAGGAAAATATTCATGACGGGCAACCGTTACTAGAAGTCATAGCGGTAGCCAATGTAATAAAATAGAGATGTAGCGCTTCCGTTTACGAGCGGCGCTGCCGTGCGGGTTTTTTCCATGTTGATTTCGCCTTCGAACGCAATGTGCTCACCAAATTGGTAAGTCACCCGGCCCACAGGCGACAAACGTTTTGAGGTCGAACCAATGGCATTGTCCTGCGAGTAATATTTGATCCCGGGCTCCAAAATCCACTTGTCACCTGCCTTGAATCGGCTGGAAACGCCAAACAATATGGCGTCATATGCCGGGCTCGTCAGATAACTGGTGTTAAAAACCAGCACACCTGATGGAATAAAGAGGCCTGTGCCGATGGCCTGCATCGAGAACGTCTTTACCTGCCCCGTCGCAGGACTTGCCGGCAATGTTGCCGTTGCCGTGGTGCCACTAACGCTGGACAAACGAAAGTCGCCGCCTACTTGCCATCTTGGCGAAACCATGAAGGTCGCACCAATGGATGCCACTTTCGAAACCGGCGTTAATCCAAGTGCCTGGGCTTTAATCTGATCCTGAGTCAGAGTGAATGCCAGTTGGGACAATGTTGTCTCTGGCTGTCCAAGCAGGGCATTCGTCATTTGCAAACTTGGCGAACGACGATAGTCGTATAGAAAATTGAGTGTTGCAGACTTGTTGAATGACCAGTTGCCTTGAACCGATGCAATATTCAGTTCATTGAACAAAATGTCGTAGTCAAACAGGCTGAAAACACTCCGCTTATCGTCGAAATAGCGGAATTCTCCGCCAACTGCGCGACGATCCGTATCCCCCGATGCGTTTTGCTGGATCAGAAAGAATTCCATGCCAACGTTCTTGATTATATTGTCAGCATCGATCGTCAGTCCGGCGAAGCGCTTGCTGCCGCCAAGCCCCTCTTCTACGAGTTGGCCGCCTTCGAAACCATAGCGAATTTTCGCGGAACCAAATCCGTAGTTCAAAATGGCACCATCAAAGCGCCCTAATACACCGCCGCTGGCGGCTACCTGCCGACCCAAACGCGTACCGAAATGCAGCTTCTCGTTTTTCAAATCGACATATGCAGTGGAGAGACGATTTCGATTCGGCTGAGTGTCAAGGAAGCTTTCACGATAAGTATCCCTGAAGGTAAAACGTGAATCCCAGTTTGCGGTGCGATGCCGTACATTGTAATTAATGTCCGTCACGATGGATGACTGGTCCGTGGTGCTGAGATTTTGTATATCGATTTCCGTGGCACCAGTCGCCGGAGTTACGATGGTAAATTCATCACGAATCTTCGAATTTCCGCCGTAGTAATACTGGGATATACCGCCCCAACTTGTTGTGACGGGTTTGCGCTCGCGCGTGCTCGTTGATGACACTGTAGTGGATTCAACTGCCAACGAACCAATACGTGCTTTTACCCGTTCGGCACCATCGCCAGATGGATATAACTTGAGGTACAGCTCGTACTCGACCAAGGCACGTTTGTTTTCACCAAGCTTTTCACGCACGAAACCGACCAATTCCTGGGCATCCTGAGATGCGGCGCCCAAGGGCATGTTCAAGAGTTGATTCAATTCCGAAACCGCACTTTCATAATCCTTGCGTTCAATGGATGCCTTTGCCGTCGCGAGCAACGATATTTGCTGTTGATCCGTTGTCGAAACAGCCGGCACACCAAGCGAATTCAAGGGAGGCAAGCTTGCCTGGCTTGGAGTCGTGGATTGGGAGTCGGCGGGGTTCGGCTGAACTGTACCAACCTCAGTCTGTAATACCAACGTCAGTGTTTGATCATCAGAGCCAGGACCAATCTTCAATACCCTTACCGGCTTTGCAAAATTGATATCGATTCGTCGTTCTGTAGGCTGCCCTGCTTGCCGGGAGAAACGAACAGTAAATGCCGGCACTGACTCCGATTTTTTCGTCTTTTTACTTTCTTCGATGATGGCCCGACTGAGGTCGTCTACGCCGGTGATATCGAAAAAGATGGTAACGACATCGTTTGAAGACGCTACCACCGAACTCTTGAATTGAAGCTTCGTATTGAGCTGTATCGTAATCTGCGCTTTGGCATCTTCCTGTTTCTCTACCGAGACTTCATTAAACACCTGGGCGTCCGCCCCGGAAGCGTATGCGGCCAATGCGAATGCAATGGAAATCGAAAGAAAATGTTGATGCAGTTTCTGTATTTGCATGGGTTTCCCGTTAAGTTTTTTGAAACTGGTGCTACACAACGTGAACTTTCAGTCGAATGAGCCATCGGTAGAACGATGGTGACCTGTTCTGGTTTTACTGATCGTCGTGAAGCTTGAATTCGTGTACTGGTGACAACTTCCCGAGCAATCCTGCAATTCCTGCACGGTGTAAAGGATTTTTGGCGAATCCACTTTCTTGTGCGAATCCGGCTTGTATTGATTGGCATGACAGCCTGCACAACTCGGACGATAGGCAGCGAATTTCCATGCAATAACTTCATTGTTCGTCGTGTGACATGCCGTACATGAGGTACCTGCCTGATGCTGACGATATGCAGGCGAAGTATGCGAATAGGTGGTGATGGGAACCCAGGCCGTCGTTCGATGGCATGCATCACAAGCCTTGGTAGTGACGAAGTGGTTACTCGGTTTTCCGGTAGCTGCGGTTCCGTTGTGGCAGCTCGAACAGCTGCCTGCTGTTACACCTGTGTGACTAAACGTCGCCGGAACCCATGCAGTGGTTCGGTGGCAAACATCGCAAGATTGCGTTGTTGGAATGTGGCTGGAAGGCTTACCGGCTGCCGCCGTACCGTTATGGCATGTCGCACAACTACCTGCAGTCACACCGGCATGGCTAAACGTGGCAGGAATCCATGCTGTCGTCTTATGACAAGCATCGCATGCTTGCGTAGTAGGAATATGATTCGACGGCTTGCCTGTTGCTGTCGTACCGTTGTGACAGGTTGCACAGCTCCCCGCAGTCACGCCAGCGTGATTGAACGTTGCTGGAATCCATGCAGTCGTGCGATGGCAGGAATCGCAGGACTGTGTCGTAGGAATATGATTGGAAGGCTTGCCGCTTGCCGTCGTTCCGTTATGGCAAGTCGCACAACTTCCCGCGGTCACGCCACTATGATTAAACGTGGCAGGAATCCATGCTGATGTTT
>Ga0209812_10002215_pt1 | contig 11915 bp, 14 predicted proteins | sample JI71714BDNA_FD_187502 | JGI IMG/M metagenome (GOLD analysis project Ga0209812, IMG submission 187502) | Wastewater effluent complex algal communities from Wisconsin, to seasonally profile nutrient transformation and Carbon sequestration -... | ecosystem: Engineered > WWTP > Effluent > Algae...
GTTTATTAGAAGTACCACTAAAAACCATGAGTGATACAAATATGATATAAAGATCAAAAGTGTGAACATATATCGTAATAGCTAAATAACAGAATAGTGTAACAGTTTCAAACAGTTTTGCATCATTTCCAACAGTTTTGATAACAACAAAACCTCCAAAAAGCAGTAAATACCTATATACTTAATCCAACAGTTTCAAATAATCTCCAATAGTTTCAAACAAAAATAAATTATATTCTCAACAATAAAATTTACTCAGATTCATCATTCCCATGTCCAACATCTCCTCAATCATATCCTCCATACAATCCATCATGCGTAAAGACAATGGTGTGGATGGTGACGCACAGCGTATCGGTCAGCTCGGCTGGATGCTCTTTCTCAAGATCTTAGATGCGAGAGAACAAACGATGGAGCTGATGCAGGATAACTATATGTCTGCGATACCAGTAGAACTGCAACGAAAAAACCGAGCAGAGGATGACGAGGGAATCACCTGAGATGCGCTCATAGAATTTATCAATCTCAAACTCTTTCCAACGCTCAAAGATCTTCCAAATAAAGATAATAAACTTGCTTATATCATCAAAGGTGTGTTTGAAGATAGCTTTAACTATATGAAAAGTGGGACACTTCTCAGACAAGTGATCAACAAGATAGACGAGATAGACTTTACACGCAAGTCAGAACTCCATATTTTCAATGATATCTACGAAAAGATCCTCAATGATCTCCAAAATGCTGGAAACTACGGAGAGTTTTATACACCAAGAGCGGTGACACAGTTTATGGTGCAGACGCTCGATCCACAGTTAGGGCAAAAGATCCTCGATCCTGCTTGTGGTACAGGAGGATTTTTGACTGGTTGTATCGAGCATATTAGAGCCCATTATGTCCATAATGCTGAGCATGAAGCCATCCTCCAAGAGCAAATTCATGGTATCGAGATGAAACCACTGCCACATCTGCTCGCTACGACCAATCTCATGCTGCATGGTATCGAAACACCGATCAACCTCAGACATGATGATTCACTTTCCAAACCAATCAAAGATATCTGACCTCGTGATCAAGTCGAAATTATCCTCGCAAATCCACCATTTGGAGGTAGTATTAGTGATGGTATTCTTGCAAATTTCCCAAAGAATTTCCAAACCAAAGAGACGGCAAGTTTATTTATGGTGATGATTATCTCCTTGCTCAAACATGGAGGACAAGGTGCAGTCGTATTGCCTGATGGATTCTTGTTTAGTGAAGGTATCGATAGCCGTATCAAAGAAAAACTCCTCACTGAATGTAATCTCCACACCATCGTCAGACTACCAAATAATGTCTTTGCTCCCTATGCGACCGTGGCGACAAATCTCTTATTCTTCACCAAAGGAGAATCCACCAAAGAGATCCGATATTACGAACACAAAGTACCTACAGGACAAAAAACTTATAACAAAACCAATCCTATCAAGTTATCAGAATTTGATGCTGAAAAAACACGATGGACAGACAGAAAAGAGAGCGAAGTATCACGAAAAGTGAGTATTGATACGATCAGAGATAGAAATTATAACTTAGATGTCAAAAATCCTCACAAAGGCGAAGAAGCTCCAGTATTGGATACTACAGAGATCATATCAATGATAGATGCAAATCTGAACAAAGCGCATGAGATATTAAAGCAGATAAAAGTGAGTTTATAAGTTTTATTCGGATATATGTAGCATGCAAAAAGTGAAAATAGGAAATTTTCTAACGAGAAACAAGACAGCAATTGATATTGCTGATGGTATTTTTTATAAAAGAATAACAATAAGACTATATCACAAATGAGTCTCATTGAGAGATACTGAAAAATGAGAAAAAATTTTAACAAAAAAACAATTTATTGTAAAAAAATGACAATTTATAGTTTCTAAAATAGATGCAAGAAATTGAGCTTTTGGTATTGTTTGAGAAGATGTTGATGATTGAATTATTACATGAAATTTTTGGGTTTTTGATGTAAATAAGGAGCTTATAGATATCAATCGATTTAATGAATTTGTACAGTCAGCTAAATTTAATGATATATGTGAAAGAGCTAGTTCATGAGCTACTAATAGAAAATACTTAGATGAATCTAAATTTCTAAACTATGAGATTGATTTACCTAATTTGGAAAATCAAGTGAAATCTTTGTGAACGATTGGTAAATTTAAGAATCAATTTGATAAATTGTATTTTCACACTAATTCATGATTGCAAAATATCAAATCTCTCCGCCAATCTATCCTCTCCGACGCTATCGCAGGTAAACTCGTCCCACAAGATCCTATCGATGAACCAGCAAGCGTATTATTATCCAAAATCCAAGCAGAAAAAGCACAACTTATCGCTGATAAGAAAATCAAAAAATCTAAACCACTTTCTTCGATTACCGAGGATGAGAAACCTTTTGAACTACCACAATGATGGGAGTGGGTGAGATTTTGAGAAATTACGCATTTAATTACAGATGGAACTCATCATACTCCAACTTATACTTCCGAATGAGTTCCATTTTTATCAGTAAAAGACGTAGCTCATGGTTTCATTAACTTTGAAAATACTAGATTTATTGGTGAATTAGAGCATCTAAAATTAAAACAAAGATGTAATCCTGAATATTGAGATATTTTATTAACTAAAGTCTGAACTACATGAATCGCTAAAATAATAGATATAGAAAGAGAATTTAGTATATTTGTTAGTGTTGCGTTAATTAAGTTCCCTAAAGATAAAATATATTGATTGTTTTTAGAAAATTGTATAAATTCTCCGTTTATAAGAGAACAATCAGAAAAGGGTACTGCTTGAATATGAAACAAAAATTTAGTTTTAAGAAAAATTGAAGATTTTTTACTACCTCTCCCACCACTCGCCGAACAACATCGCATCGTCACCAAAGTAGAACAACTCATGACACTATGCGATCAGCTGGAAGCACAAATCACAGATACTCAGTCTCAGGGCAAACTCCTCATGGAAGCTGTGATGCAACAGGCGATGGGGTAAAAGCAGAAGAAAGTATGAAGAAAGTATGAAGAAATAGTGATGTTTTATAGAGTTATATGCTATTATCCTATGACAGACAAAATTTCTATCCGTTTCTTTGATGATCGTGAGGTGCGTGCGATCTGGGACGATATCCACTCCAAGTGGTGGTTTTCTGTGCTTGATGTAGTGGCTATTCTCACTGATCAGGATGACTATCGCAAGACTCGTAACTATTGGAAATATCTCAAAGCCAAATTGAAAAAAGAAAATAACCAAGTGGTTAGTAAAACTACCCAGTTGAAAATTCTCGCGCCTGATGGTAAGAAGCGTCTCTCTGATATGCTTGATAATGACTGAATTATTCTACTTGGTAAGACCTTTCCCGGAACCAAGGCAAATCGTTTTATTGATTGGTTTACGTATAGTGATGACTCCATCGATGGACAGAGTAAACTCAAAGCATATGCTCTGTATGAGTCTTCATTGGTAGATCAAATTCCAGTGGGTACGATCAAATGACTTCAACAAATTCACGCATATCTGTTTGGATGACTGTATGATTTTGCAGGTACAATCAGACAGAAAAATATCTCTAAATGATGATTCCAATTTGCTAATGCTCAGTTTCTCGATACAACGCTCAAGCGTATTGAACGCATGCCCGAAGATACTCTCGAGCAGATTATCAACAAATATGTCGAGATGAATATTGCTCATCCTTTTATGGAAGGTAATGGGAGAAGTGCTCGCATCTGGCTTGATCTCATCCTCAAAAAACGTCTTGCTCGTTGTGTAGACTGGAGTCAGATTAGTAAAAATGACTATATGAACGCTATGATCCAAAGTCCTCGTACGAGTATTGTGATTTTGAACTTGATCCAACATGCTCTCACTGATGACATCCATAGTCGTGAGATGTTTATGAAGTGAATTGATTATTCATATTATTATGAGGAGGAAGATATTATTATTTCATAAGTGTAGCACATGACCCACCATCCCCGAACCCACCATCCCCAAGCACTAACCAATGCTGATGAATTATTTCAGTACTTTTCTCAGCATCTGGGTTGGAAGTTGTATCCAATACGTATGTTTGGTAAGGAGCTGATCCAACCCAGACTTGTGAGCTTCTACGCCGATGAGTGATTACGCTATCACTATAGTCAGACGATTCTCATATGATCATGATGGGATGAGCAGTTATTGCAGTTACGTCATGAGATCAATGACCGTTATCAACTTGCATGCAATAGTGTTTTGTGTAATCTATACCGCGATGGTCAGGATAGCATGTGACGACACAGTGATGATGAAGATGAGCTGGGGTCTGACCCGGTGATTGTATCCGTGACATTGTGAGAGAGTAGGGCATTCAAGCTCAGACATAAGACAACTCGTGAGACTGTGACCCTGACACTCGAACATGGATCAGTACTCGTCATGTGACCTAGTAGCCAGACTGAGCGGGAGCATTGTATCCCCAAGACGGCTCGCATCTTATGACCTCGTATCAATTGTACTTTTAGAACTATTATGTAGATCCATTATTCCATGTCTTACCGATATAGCAAAGAAAAAATCCAGTGATTTGTTGACAATATCCGATACAAGGAAGTAGACCTCTCTACTGCCAAAAGTAGCTGACCATGATGACAGCATGTCAACAAAACAGAGACCAAAGTCCAGCTTACTTGGGCAGTACTAGCGACTGCTGCGATCCCACAACCCTACAAAGATCGCCTTATTGAAGCACAAAAACAATATATCACCGACGATGGCAATCTCAGACTCGATGCACAAGCACATCGTACCCAGGAAGCCAACAAAGAACTCGTACGTAAGAAGCTCAAAGATATCATCTTCGCAGCATTTAAACCACCCAAAGCACCTCGCAAGATGACCGTAGCACCCAAACATGCAGTCGATGCTCGTATTGCTGCCAAGAAGCGTAGATCTAAAACAAGAGCTAATAGGTTAAAGGTCAAAGGTTAAATGTCAAAGGTTAAATGTCAAAGGTCAAAGGTTTAAAGTCATATCCTCTCAGGTATTCATTATTGCCCAAAATTAAAAATTATTTATCTTTCCTATCTGTATGAAAGCAAGTGAATCATTATATTTTATTGTCACCACGATGGATGGTGTACCAGTCTTGAATACTCAGTGATCCATCATGCAACTACAAGATACCACATCATGTAGATATCACGCCAAGACTCGTACCTTTGCCACCAAGACCAGACACCATAGTCGAGCACTGACCAAGGATCAGTTTTTCCGTGCACAAAAGGAGTGGAAACTCAATGGATCAATCTCAATGGAGACATTAGGATGGAAGGGGGATTAAAGTATGATTAATTGATTTTATTTGTAATTTGACCGTTATGTTCCCAATCCTCACTCACGCACAACTGATCGAAAAGATCAAAAGCTTTGATGCGATCAAATATACCAAGACTCGTAACTATCTCAACGGAGGAGTCTCACAGTTGTCGCCATATATCACTCATGGTATCATTACCATCGATGAAATAGTCAGACTATCCCTTACTCATTATACGGTAGATCAAGCTGAGATGTGGTACAAAGAGTTGCTCTGGAGAGAATATTTTGTCCAAGTACACTGGTGGAAGTGAGATGCAATTTTCCAAGATATGGAAGAAGACAAAACTGGCATCGCCAAGCATGATCTCCTGCCAGAACAGGTGATGACCAAGACTTTCAGTTCTGCATGGGTCAATCAGAGCATCCTCCAGCTCGAGACGACATGATATCTGCATAATCATCAGCGTATGTGGCTGGCTTCCTATATGACTCACTGGCACAAGCTCCACTGGTCCAAATGTGCTGACTGGACCTATTATCATTTTCTGGATGGTGAGCTAGGATCCAATCATCTCTCATGGCAGTGGGTACAGTCGACTTTCTCACATAAACCTTATTTTATGAATGAGGAAAATCTGACTCGTTATGGTAAGTTTACTGATAGTGCGTATCGTGGTGAGTACGATGTTGTTGAAGCCAAGATCTTTGATCCCAAAAGATGAAGTGATGTGCGAAATAGTACTGATGTACATGATACACTTGTGACAGATCTAAGCTCACTGCCTATAGCTCAGTCTCGTTATGATGGATATACGATCTTGACTCCTTGGGATCTTCATCCGTCCAAGATCACTGACCCGAGTCAGACGGTCTGTATCCTTGATACACAGTTTGCTGTTCGTCATCCATGGAGTCCCAAGAGGATCCAGTTTGTGCAAGAGTATTGTACATTATATGGAGTTGAGTTGGTGCAAGGAAGGATTGATCAGATTGTGTCTCAATCTCGTGATATTATGATCTATGAGACACGAAATCCATACTATAGACAGGCATATGAAAAGGTCTGTGATAGAGAGGATGTAACCTACCATCCACATCAGTGGTGTAGTTCTGCCGTCCGTCAGTGATATTGCAAAAAATTCTTCCCATTTTGGGAAAAGACGAAGCCACATCTATATCTACTCCAGCGTCAAGTCAAGCCTAAATAAGAGTACCTATTGGTATGATTTGCGATTTGTTCTATGTGCCAGTATGATAGTATATGTTTTATCATTATGTCTACTGCTGACTATGAATCATTCACCACGAATTGCTCAACTTATCGATCGTCATCCATACCATAGTCGTCAGACTCAGTCAGATGTTGCAATTATTGGATGAGGTATCGCATGAGTTATGACAGCATATCATATTCTCAAGCACACTACCAAGTCTGTTGCTATTTATGAAGCACGTCAGATTGCTCGTGGAGCAACAGGTCACAATGCTGGTCAAGTGGCTCCATACTTTGAAAAAGATTGGGACGATATCGTTCAGGAGTATGGTCTTGAGATGGCTAGTGACGCACAGCAATCAGTTTTGATGGCTCGAGATCTTTTGGTAGATATTATTGATTATACCAATTGTGTAGTACCTTTTCATAGTCAACTTGGATATGCATGATGTAGTACTGATGAGCAACTTGAACATCATCTTCATAAAAAACTCCTCAGAGAGCAATGAAAAAGTTCTTTTGATGCAATCTTTGTGCTTGATACTCATCCCAAGTTGAAACAGTGGTCACAACAGTATCCAGGAATTTTTGAGCCTATGGCGGCAGAACATATATGTCAGCATCTTGAGACAGATAGTGATCAGTTTATAGGTCTACTGGTATGTCGTAAGGCAGTAATTAATTCGGCAGCTTTGTGTGAGTATTTGATACAGTGGATGATCGATCAGTATTCCAAGAGGTTTGTTGTTCACGAACATACGCCTATTGGTCATATTGATCTATATCGTGATCAAGTCACTATCACATCTTCTCAGTGATGAACATATGTGGCGGAAGATCTTGTATTATGTACTAATGGTTTTGAACATTTTGAGATTACAAACCATAATGGTACTGCTATTGATAAGTGGTTTCATGATAGTATCTATGGTAATATATGATATATGAGTGCATATTATGATTCAGATACCTCATATCGTCCTGTTGCAATTAGTTATTTTATGTCTCCTGATAAGATGATAAGTAATACAGGATATGATGTATATTTTTATTTTACTCGTAGGCCATATCTTCTCAATAACCAATCTTATACACTAGTATCGGTATGATGACCTGAAACACTATTGAAAGAACCCATGTATGATCATACAGCAGATCATCCTCAACGAGCCCACGATCAGAACATGAGTTTTTTGACGAGTTATTACAAACATATTCCAGATGATCGTTGTGAGATTTTTCGTCGACATGGTCTCATGGGCTATACAAAAACATGATTGAGAATGATCTGACCCCATCCACATTCTTCTCGTTTATGGTTTAATATATGATGTAATGGTGTGGGTATTCTCACCTCTATTTATGGATGATATAAGATTGGCCGTATGATGTGATGAGAGCAGTTTGAGCCAAGTGTCTTTGATGTAACTTATAGTATCACTTAAATTTTATTTTGATAGTTGTAAGAATTAATCATTATTAGTGATTATGACTTTTTATCAAAAAGATGTGGCATAATCATATAAAATACAATTAATCATATTAAAATTATAGCGATTGGAAAAGTTAGTATTTCTGCTAATTGCATACCAGAATAATAGAAGATATCATCTAATACGTACGCAATAATGATTACTATTCATACTAGTATTGTTCCTAATTTGAGATGTTTTTGATTTTTAATCATAGAAGTAGTAGATAATGATATAAAAAACGAATACTAAAATACTATATATGTAGATAAATTACTAACTATTATAACTATATAAAACAATATAATAATATCACAACCCAATACAATACTTAATTATTTTACTAATTCTAATGCAAACTACAACTATGAAAATATTAGTATTATGATGATCTGGTCGTGTAGGTCAACGAGTAATCCAACAAGCGCTTGCTCGTGGACGAGACGTGATCACACTGGTGAGAAACCCAGCTAAAGTCAGTATTTCTCATCCTCAATTACAGGTAGTGCAGTGAGATGCGACCAATAGCGATGATATTGCCAAGGCGATTGATGGTTGTGATGTTGTGATTCATACGGTATCAGTTCCGCTTCGTCACACCAAGCCCACACACCTGTATTCACAAGTTACTCAAGCAGTCATTGATGCTTGGCCCAAAATATGAGCACCTGAGCAGTATATTGTCATGAGTAGTACTGGTACCTGACATGCTCGTCGCCAGATGTCTCGATGGATGAGTTGGTGATATGAGCTGATGTTGTGAGATGTATCAGATGATAAAGAGATTGAGGAGCAGATATTGGCTCATTCATCACTTCCATGGACAGTGATCAAAGCTGTTATTCTGAATGACAGTGCATCGTCAGAATATCAAACGATGAATTTTGCTGACTATCGTCCAGGATTACAGACAGTATCCAGGACTGCAGTAGCTCGTGCAATCTGTGATAGCGTTGGAGAGAATACTCACATCAAACAGGAAATTGTGGTGTATTAGGCACTGTATTCTGACGAGTAGTTGTTATAGTTGTGTATATGTTATCGCTATCATCTTATGGGTTATTTTTCAAAAAGTTTGTGACACAGCCTACTATCAATGCTTCAATCATACCTAGTTCTCCACGATTGGCACAAGCAATGATTGATGGAATAGATTTTTCTCGTATTAAGACAATTATTGAATTTGGACCAGGGACATGATCACTGACTCAGTGTTTGGTTCAAAATGCTCAACCAAATACTCAGATTATCTGTATTGAATATGATCAGGAGTATGCTCAACTACTGAGTACCTTATACTGAACGCGTATCAATGTGGAACATGCAGATGTAAATCAATTACAAGTGATCATGGATCATTATGGTATTGCTCAACCGGATCTTATTATTTCAAGCTTACCTGCTCGTATTTATCAATCGAGTCTCTTACAGTTATTGCATTGATACATCAATAGTGGTACTAGTTTTAGATGATTTTCATATGCTCCACACGATTTTCGTACTGCATATCAGTGATTGCCATTGGTGCATCATAGTTTTGTATTGTGTAATATACCGCCAGCATTTGTATTTGGAGCAAACTAGAGTATTGTATGTTTCTTTGATTGAGGATATGAATACTTGGATTTAGTGATCAAAACATTATACAATATACAAATTTTTAATCTTATAAGTATTCTTCATGCACGCAACACTCCACACCTCTAAATGACTCATTAATCTTGAGTTATTTGTTGATCTAGTTCCCTACACTGTCGCAAACTTTGTGACTCTTGCTCGTAATGGTTTTTATGATGGGCTCAATTTTCATCGTGTGATTGATGATTTTATGATTCAATGAGGCTGTCCAGAAGGTACTGGTACTGGTGGTCCTGGATATCGCTTTGGTGATGAATTTCATCCAGAACTGAGGCACTCTGGCCCTGGAATTCTCAGTATGGCCAACTCATGACCAAACTCCAACGGAAGTCAGTTTTTTATTACACATGTGGCAACTGATTGGTTGGATGATAAACATAGTGTTTTCTGACGTGTGGTGAGTGAGGATGATCAGTCAGTAGTTAATGCTGTGCGTCAGTGAGATCTGATTGATCGTATTGAAATTCATCAGATTGAGTTGCCAGAAGAGGTAGCGGATTTTGTAGCTGCAATCCAGAAAACATTTGATAAGTAGTTTTATCTCATTGTATATAATAATTCATGATTGGTACATATTTTACAGGAACGAGATTGTGTTAGCTAAATCAATACAAAAATCTGACACATGCGTCAGATTTTTATTTAGTGAAATTCTGGTTTTTTCCAATTTGGATCTGGAAAGAATTGCTGCGTTGCTCCACTCCATCTTAGTTCTACATCTTTAGCTTCTCATGATCTGTTTTTACGGATGAGTACATCAGCTGTTCCTGGACGATCTGTATCGGGATCATAATATTCATCTCTATAAAGAAACATTACCATATCCGCATCTTGTTCGATAGAGCCTGAATCTCTCAGATCTGCGAGCTGAGGTTTTTTGTCTGGTCTGGATTCGACAGCACGAGATAATTGTGATAGTGCCATAATTGGGACTTTGAGCTCTTTAGCAAGTTCTTTGAGTGCTCTGGAGATTTCTGAGATTTCTTGGACTCTATTGCCCGCATATCTCATATTGCCTGGATTGATGAGCTGGAGATAATCGATAATTACCAGATCGAGCTGTCCATGTTCTACTACAAGACGACGTAATTTGGACTTAAGCATTGGGAGAGTGAGACCACCATAATCATCAATAAACATCTTTGTTTCTGAGAGTAAGGATGTAGCATTTCCCAATTTAGCAAAGTCATCCATATCAAGGGTTCCTTTGGTGATTTTGGATAGTGGTACTTCTGATACTGATGAGATTACTCTATCGACAAGTTGCTGACTTGTCATCTCTAGTGAGAAGATGGCAACCGATTTCTTGCCATATTTTGCTGCATTGAGCATGATATTCAGAGAAAATGCAGTCTTACCCATTGCAGGTCTTGCTGCAAGGATAATGAGTTCACCAGGCTTAAATCATCATGTGACATGGTCAAGGCTTGGATAGTGGGAGAATACCTTATGCTCTTCAATTTTGCCAGGATCATCAATAATATCCATATAGTCTTTTACTCTCATATCAAGTAGTTTGGAGATATGCATGAGTGAATCACCAACCTGATACTGTGTAAGCTCAAAGATTCTTTTTTCAATACTATCGATAATATTTTGAGTGTCTTCTTGTTTATATACGTCTCAGATGATATTCTGACTAGTTTTGAGGATTCATCTAAGGATGGATTTTTCTTTGACAATAGTGCAGTACTCATAGCATACGGATGCAGTGAGGAGATAGACGGAAAGCTCGAGCAGATATTCTTGTCAGCCTACGAGATCGAGTTGTCACATTTTACTTAGTTGGTCACTGAGTGTTACTACGTCAATTGTTCTGCGTTTGTGCCATAACTCCTCGATAGCTTCTACGATCGTCTGATGTTCTTTTTGATAGAAGTCGGCATGGGTGAGTGCCGCTCCATCAAGAATATACATATTATCATTACTTAGCAAAATACAGCAGATTACTCATTTTTCTGCTTCGATATGATGAGGTGGGAGTTGAAGGTCAGCGATGTTCATTATTCTTGGTCGGATAAGTCAGATAAAGTCAGATAGATCAGATAAGCGAAGATGCTGTGTAGGGACGTATTTTTGTACGTCCTTGGTAGAAAATTATATCATCAATATATCGATACAATAGCCTATTTCCAGCCTAAGATTCCTCATTGTTTCCACAATTATATATGACCTTCGTCATTGCGAGCGTAGTGCAACGAAGCGTGGCAATCCAGGATTTGACAATCTATATATATATATATAGATATACTTAA
>Ga0209812_10002223_pt1 | contig 11876 bp, 10 predicted proteins | sample JI71714BDNA_FD_187502 | JGI IMG/M metagenome (GOLD analysis project Ga0209812, IMG submission 187502) | Wastewater effluent complex algal communities from Wisconsin, to seasonally profile nutrient transformation and Carbon sequestration -... | ecosystem: Engineered > WWTP > Effluent > Algae...
AAATAAAGTCACTAACCGCGACTGGGGCCATATGTGGATCCAGGAAGGGATTTGTGTATTTGGGGATGCGATGGCCACCCGTGAACTGGCAGGGGAAGAAGCTTATCTGCAACGCATGCAGCAAACGGCACTCAATACGCAGAATAAATATCCGGTAGTGCGTGGCGATGAAGTGGATTCAGACAGTGCTTATCATGGGGATATCTATGGCAAGGGGGCCTTTTTTATGCATACGCTGCGTTTTGTAATCGGGGATGAGGTCTTTTTCCCAACATTAAAACGTCTTTCCACCGAACCAAAATATGTGTATGACAATACGGTGGTAACGGCGGATGTAGAACAGCTATTCAGTTCCGCTTCAGGCAAATCGCTCCAGCCTTTGTTTAAATTATTTCTGTATACCACGGATAAACTGGAAATAAGTATCCGTCAGACAGGACTGGATAAATATACGATCCGGCTCATGAATATGGATATGGCCCTTCCAATGGAAATCAAAACGGATGAAGGGATTAAGAAAATTATGGTAGATAAAAAAGGAATCTCGGTCAGCAGCAAGACCTTTGTGCAGGTAGATCCCCGGGTATTTTACCTGAAGAAACTGATCTATGAGTAGGGGTCGTTGAATGGGTTTATTGTTTGAAGTAAAGTGAAGAGTGAGCTATGCGTAACCAGCCTGATACGGAGTTTTTTATTTTCTTTAACCGGGAGCGAGACCCCCGCCGATACCGGGCAAAGGTAAAAGTGTTGTTCCGGACAGAGAACGTGATCCGGTACAGTATCCGGGCCGGGGAGAAAGAGATGGAGATGGAAAAATTCCTGTACCGCAAAACCAATCAATGGAAAGTGGAGCAAATGAATTTTATCCGCCAGGGTCATACCCGAACGTACGAGAAAATGATCAGTGATATCCAGCTTGCCATTGATGAGGAAATGAAAAAACACCCCTGACATTCACCGGGACAGTGCGTTCTTCAATACGGACTTATCAGCCTTATTATAAACAAAAACCAACTATTATGAGTCCGGCAGCACGTTCCGTTTGTTATTTTGGGTTTTACCTTTACGGGGTAGGGCTTACTTTAATGACCGTTCCCAATTTGTTTTTAGCAACTTTACAGTTACCGGAAACGCAGGAAGTATGGATCAGGATATTAGGCGTTGTGGTCGTTGGGCTTGGATTCTATTACCATCGTTCCGGGGCTCAGAATAATACCGCTTTTTTTAAACTGACCATTCCTACCCGGGTTTTTGTCTTTATTTCTTTTGTTTCTTTTGTGTTGTTGGGTTATACCGCACCCATAATAGCAGGTATCGGTGCCGTGGATTTATTGGGTGCCGCCTGGACTTATTTTGCCTTGAAAAAATAATCATTTCGTTTTCTCAGGAAATTTTCCGGGCATGATCACTGAGCTCAGCCCGGTGATCCAGCCGTATATTCCGGATGAGTACCTGTACCATTTCTTCTTCCTTGAAAGGCTTAATGATAAAGTCATTCATTCCTGCATCCAGGCAGCGATGGCTTTCTTCATTCAGGGCACTGGCGGTCAGGGCAACTATCGGCACAGAAAGTCCGAGATCTTTCCTGATTTTCAGGGAGGCTTCCAGTCCGTCCATCACCGGCATCTGCAGGTCCATAAGTATGAGGTCATAGCTTTCCTTTTCCAGTTTACGGATGGCATCCGCCCCATTGACGGCTTCACTTACGATGATTCCATGATTTTCCAATACAGTGGAAGCCACGAGCCGGTTCATTTCATTATCATCGACTACCAGGATATGCAGGTTGTTCAGGATACTGGTATCGGTTGTTGCTTTTGCGGGTAACTGTATAACGGGTACCAGGTTTTTAGGCAGACTGAGATTAATCTTTACATGGGTGCCGATTTCTTTCTGGCTGCTGACCGAAATCGTGCCGCCCATCAGTTCCACCAGGCTCTTGGTAATAAACATACCCAGTCCTGTACCCCCGTAATTGCGGGTGGTTGATTTATCTTCCTGGGAGAATTTGGTAAAGATGCGGTCAATATATTCCTGTTCAATACCAATACCGGTATCAATGATCGTCAGCGCAATGGATTGTTGTTTGGCTTCGTCTTCTTCTACTTTACAGGTAATACGAATAAGTCCCTTAGGCGTAAATTTTACGGCATTGGTCAGCAGGTTCAGTAATATCTGTTTCAAACGGTGCGGATCGCCGATATGACTGTCAAACAGGTTACTGTCAATCTCGGTAATGATCCGGATATTTTTTTCTTCTGCTTTCTGGCGAAGCAATTCCACCATCAGCTGGATCAGTTCACGCAGGGAGAAGGACGTCTGATCCAGGCCCAGTTTGCCTGCTTCAATTTTCGAGGTATCCAGAATATCATTGATCAGTACCAGCAGGTGTTCAGAAGCCGCATGGATCGTGCGTACAAAACCATGTTCTTTCTGTCGCATATCGGATTTGAGTAACTGGTAGCTGAGTCCGATGATCGAATTTAATGGCGTGCGGATCTCATGACTCATATTGGCCAGGAAGCTTTGCGTATGTTTCTCAGCTGATTCCGCTCTTTTAAGTGCGCTGATCAGGTTGCGCTGGTTTTGTACGGCATCCGTAATATCAGACGCTATACCGGAAACGCCCAGCACTTCATTATTGTGATCAAAAAGCGGGAAAAGTTCAATTGAGAAGGTCCGGATTCCTTTTTTGCTGTTAAAGTTCTGACGAAGCCGGCTTGGTGATTGTGTTTTAATGACCTGAGCTTCTTTATTACGGTAATGCAGGGTCAGACTCTTGCCGAATAGTTCATCATCTGTTTTGCCAACAATTTCCAGTTCGGTCAGCATCAGCAGTTCGCAGAATTGTTTATTGACGTGAATGTAGCGGCCTTCTGTTGATTTGATAAAGATCGCCTGGGGGCTATTGTCCATAATTGACTGGAAGAGCTGATACAGGTATTTCTTTTCCCGTTCCAGCTGATAGCTTTCGGTTATATCTTTTGTGACACAATGGAATCCCATGGGTTGGCCTTGTTGAAATACAATTACAGCGGTTTGTTCCACCCATTTCATTTCCCCGCTTTTACAAGTGATAGGGAATTTGATCTGTGTTTCAAGATCTCCTTTGCGCAGGGCATCGCTGTAAAAGTTCAGGAGCTGTTCCTGCCAGACAGGATGCACCAGGTCGATATAGGATTTTTTCAGGAGCTCCTCCTGGTCAAAGCCGGTCACCCGGCAGGCCATTTCGTTGACAAACGTGAAGCGCCCTTCCATATTGGTTGTAAATATGATGGCTCCGGATTCATCAATAATATTTTTGTATTTTTCTTCATTAATAATGGCTTCTTCTTCTGCGGATTTCCGGCGCTGAATATGCGAGTTTAATCCGGTTAACAGGAAATAGAATATCAGGAAAGAAAGGATTGCAAAGCCCAGCGCAAACAGGTATTGTTTGGTATAGGTGTCTTCCACTTTTCCGATCTGTACAGAGAAGAGTTTTTGTTGCAGGTTATTGACAGCTGCTATTCCTGACTGGATGGATCTGTTAACTGCTTCATTTTGCCTGTTGTAAACCAACCCAGCCAGACTATCTGCTGGATTGTTGTTTACAAACGCAGATTGCAGGACGAGTTTATCTTCTACTTTTTTCCGGAGTGTTACCAGGCTGTTATTGAGAGAGGCTTCTTCTATTTTTGTAAAAGCAGTTTCATTAAACAAACGGATCAGCGAAGTGGAATCAGATTTGAAGTCGTTATGCAGCCGGTATACAGGTTTACTGATACCGGATGAAATATTGTTATCCGTTTTCAGTAATTCGAAACGGAGTTGGTTCAGGTTTTTGGAGAAGCGGGTGGTGGTTTCCACCGCATCTACGTTCTGACGGTTGTTTACATTGATACTCTTGAATTCCCACAGAAAGAATGCGAATATGAAAAAGAGGAAAAAGAGTAAAAATATTACATACTTATGGGTTCTCATTGCGGTAGGGATTCGGATTTACAAGCTACTAACGTTTAAAGTTGATCAATTTGTTGCTTATTTACCAATATCCCGGGCAGGATTATAATCATTTTATGTGTTTTCTCTTAGGAGGATGTAGTGGTTAATTTCATGGATGGGTAATCCCGTCTAAGTACTTGCGGAATTTTTCTAAGTAAAAAAGGCTGATTTTCATGGGAATTGAAGTGAAAGATTTTTATTCCTTTAAAAACAGGGGCCTGTTTTTTGAACGATTTACTTATAAATGGAGTATCCTGTTCACTGTTCGACATCCACCCTGATCATCCAGTTCCCGTTTTCGTTGAGTTCAATTTTTGCAATTGCCACCTGTTGTACAGAACGGGCCCTTTCGAAAGTGATGATAGCACTGAATGGATATATGACGTTTCTGAAAGTATAGCGATTTGTGACCTGCGAGGTGGTGTCATAGACCAACTCGGTATAATTTCCCTGAACTAACTGAATGTTTTTTATTTCAGATTTCGGGAGTACCGGCTGGCTGTTGGTAGAGCCTCCGGCCGTTGTGTTCTTGACAGTGAATGTGATCTCGGAAATGAGTGTATTCATTTTTTTGACACTAATGCTGGTGAAATTATTTGTCAGCATTTCGGTAGAATATGGTTTTTCAAATTTTCCTTTGTATTCCCCGTTTTTAAAAAAGCCAGTCAGGGTTTCTGTCTGCCCTTGTCCGTTTATCACGCGGTGAATGAATGTTCCCTTGCCATTTTGTTTCCCTTTTTTCCACTCTCCGTCATACCAGTCGCCGTTTTTCCATGTATATTTCCCGTTACCATCCGGATAGCCGTTTTTAAATTGCCCGGTATAACTGTCTGTTCCGGTAGCTGTTCCGGTTCCATTAGCCAATCCCTTTCTGCATTCTCCTGCGTAGCTTCCTTTTAATGAATCAAGCATGACAGCACATTCCTGACCCGTTGTATGTAATGCAATAAAGAAAGAAAGTATAAGGGGGATAGATGGCTTCATATTTCCTTTTTTTAAAGGTACTCGATTTATGACGCTTGGTAAAATCAGATGTTTGTTCAATATCCGGTATAAATCTTTAGCTGAAGATCATAAAAAGTTCGTTTTTCAGAGTTGTTTCAGGTAACTCAGTTTCATAATTGAATGATCTTCGGTCTGTCTTTTTGCGAGTACATTGTCGAATCCCCGGTGATTGAATACTAAATAAATATAGGACAGGGGTTGATACTCCCAGGAGAAGCGCAGGTTGTAGTTTCCGAGGTTGTTTTCCGAATTCAGTTGGTAAAATCCGATCAGTTGCATCCTTGGATTTAAGGCAAACCGGCCGGATAGGGTGTACAGGTCCGTTTTTTTACTGATGGAGGGTGTACCGACTTCATCAAAGTGAAGCCGGTTGTATTGGGCGAGCAGACTGAAATGCGGGGAAGGCGAGAGTTGCAGCCTGGTATTCGTACTGGTTAGTTTACCATCAAAATAATCTCCGAAAGAAAAATCAAATCCACCACTGATTTTTCTGGATGGATCAGTGCTGTAATAGATCTGATGATTATAATAATTATAATCACCAGGTACTATATCAATACCAACTGGGGAGAAAATGTCAGTCAGCCGCTGGAAACTGTGATTCAGTATGTATCCAATATAGCCACCTTGTTGAAAATTAAACCATATCGGATTCACCGAGATAGTGCGTTCCGTAAGCTCACCTGTCGAAGCCTGGTGATACATTTCAAACCAGGCCCCTGGTTCAAAGGCCCGGATCAGTTTTGGAAAGGGCAAATTCTTTCCGCGGTAATACCAGAACACGCCTGGGGTGGTGGCAATCACATCATTCCTGGAAACAAAGCCCATTTCCGGATTGAAATTTTTGGATACAAAGGATTGGGTCCACCAGATTTTCCATTGATTATTGACATAGTAATACTGGGCAGAGCCGGAAAGGCCCTGTTTACCGGTTGCACTGGTACTGGAATGGGAGACCATCATATTGAGCTGATGTGATTCACTTAACCGGAAGAATCCATCCATGGTGCTGACAATATTATGTCCCTGGCTGTTATTACGGGCGGTGACCAATCCTCCGATCCGGTTCAATCTTCCGAGGTTATGGGAAAACCGACCCACAAAAAAATCGGTAGCGGGCATAATGGAAGATCCCTGCTGATGCATCAGCATAGCGCCGATATTATTTTTGGCAGAGCGGTACACAAAGCGGCCACCGGCATCAATCGGTATTGGGTTTCCGCTATCGTCCAGTCCGATCCGCCGGCTGAAAAAAGGTTGTATGCGCATACTGCCTCCGGAAAGATCTTCTGAAGGGGCGACACCGGTTCCAAAAAGGGAAGCATTCTCCAGGAAAAACTGGCGACGTTCTGGAAAGAAAACCGAAAACCGGGTTACATTATTTACCTGGCGGTCGGCATCGGCCTGGGCAAAATCGGTATTGAAAGTCAGATCAAGAATACTGTGTGGAGTGATCGCCCATTTTATATCGCCCCCATAACGGAATGCTGTTTTTTCAGGATCTGAGATACTGGTATTATTTTTATAGCGATCATATGATGTCAATATATAGGGCTGTATCCGAAGGTTGCGTCCCGGAGGGGGTGGTTCCAGGTTGGTCAGTTTGCCCGAATAAGCCATGCGCAAAAAAGAAAAAGAACGGGGGTAAGCTGAAAATGCACTGATTTCATTGGATAAACGCCGGTTCCGGTAAATATTAAACCCCCATTGCTGAATACTGTCTTTTTTCCGGGGATAACGTAGGGTTTGCCAGGGCACCGCCATTTCAGCATACCAGCCCGAGTCAGTACGGGTGGTTCTGACTTTCCACAGTCCGTCCCAGTCCAGGTCAGTGTACATATCATCAAAATTCAGGAGATCCCGTTGTACGCCATACGCATTTGTATATAAAGCCATGGAATTCCGCTGGTCATTAAAACCATCAAAGGAAAGGCCGATATGATCGTGTTGACGGGTATTGAAATCCCTTTTGAAATCGGTGGCGCGGATAGATTTTTTACCGACTGAGTCACGGCAGAAAACACCAAAATAAAGATATTGGCGGTTATACAACACTTTCACTGTAGTGGCGAAATTGGGTGTTTGTCCCTGAAGAGGTTCTATCTGGGTAAACCCGGGGGAGGGGCCTGCTGATTTCCAGTCATCCTCATCCAGTTTGCCGTCGAGTTTAATCGCATGCCGGATGAGATGCGCCTTTAATTCTCTTTGGGAAGAATCGGGACGAAATACAGATGCGTCCTGGGCGGATAGCCTGAACGTATATAAAATACCGATGAAAAGTAAGCAGTACCTGGTACTCATAAAGGGTACAAGATATGCAAAATGACTTGCAGGGGAGCAACCGTATATCCCAAAATTCCCGTTTTTTTTCCGGCAAAAGCAGGGGTTGATCACCGGTCAAAATCAAAAAGGGCATCCCGGTTGGGTTGCCCTTTTTGCGTGTTCGTCTTGAAGCAATTTTGTTTCTGTGCCTCATGCGGCCATTGGTACATTGGGAAAGCTGAATGCGATAACGGTCTGGTTTTTCTGGTGGCGGGTGATGCCCACAAAACCACCTATTTTTTTTGCCTCAACCCTGACCAGTTCAGATACCACATTTTTCACACCATAGTCCGCTTCATGGTTGTCGTATATATGGATCAGCAATACCTGGCTGTATTCTTTTGCCGAGATCCGGATACAACTGCTATGGGTTTCATTGAGTACGTTCTGCAGGAGCGAATCGAGTACATTCGTGACCACGTTCCGATCGGCCATCAGTGGTACATTGCGCTGGATTTCATTGATGAAAAAGCTTTGCTTTCTCACCACGCTTTCCAGTTTTACATTAATCAATGCATGTACCAATCGGTCCAGCGTAATGCTTGGTCCCTGATTGTTGTTGCTCATAAGCGCTGTTGCCATGCTGTTTTTTTTAAAGTGCGGATTGGATTCCATCTGGGTACGGATTAGCTGATTTTCATGGATCGGATTCACAAGTGGTTTTTCAACAGGTCGGATGTAAAACGGGTTTTTCACGGACAATAATTTTTCACAGGATACAGTCTGCGTCTTGGTTTTCGTCGGATACGGTTTTTTCAACGGATGCGGATTGGCCGGCTTTTCATTTTTCCGCTCTGTGAGGCAGCGGGGATATTGTCTTAATTGCTGATACAAAGTAACACCAGGAAGAAGTTCTACGAAGTAGATTATTCAATGAATCACTGGTAGTACTTCAACTACCATTCCGTAAAATACCTTTACATAAATTAGGTGCTTCCATGTATTCATGGCTGCGTTATGGTTGCTAGTCATTTCGGTTAATGAGTTGAATCATTGGCGGGTAAGAATTGTGGGCGGAAGAGAATAAAAAAACCGCCCGGGTGGCAGGCGGTTTTTTTAATCTTTCTAAAAAAATCAGAAGTCGTACTGCAAACAGGTTGCTTTACGGATACAACAGGTATTTTTTCCGCGTTATTTTGTATGCACTCAGACCAGGTTCCCAACTGGCACGGATTTCCTTTTCGGATTTTCCTTCTATGATCTGCTGGCGGAATAATGCGTGGCCTGTAAGTTTTTCGATGACCCCCATTTCTTTACTTAGTTTGTTGTCGAAAAACTGTTCTTTATTCGGCGAGGATTTATATAATTCAATCATCCATTGGAGGTTGATTTGTTTTGTTTTTCTTAATTCGGCCACATCAAAATTGCGCAGGTCCAGACCATAACAAAGCTGGTTCATAAACAAGGGCGTTTCCGACATGCCTTTAATGCCGGTGGGGGTAAAACTGAATTCGTATTTTCCTTTCAATGCCGGACTGCCAATGATGGTGAAGGGGAAGTAGGTACCCCGTCCATGATTCAGATAAGTGCCTTCAAATAAACAGGTAGACGGGTACAGTAAAATCGATTGCTGGGTATTCAGATTCGGGGAAGGTTTTACCGGCAGGGTATAGGGCATGTCATGTGTATAATTGGCCACCGGGATGATGGTGACCGGGCATTTGACTTTATTGGTCAGCCAGCCTTCCCCATTGACCATTTGTGTAAATTCACCAACGGTCAGACCGTGGGCGATAGGGATCGGGAACATGCCAATGCCTGATTTGAATTTCATATCCAGCACGGGGCCATCCACGAAGTATCCGTTCGGATTAGGCCGGTCAAGGATCAGCATTTCTTTTCCGTTTTCATAACAGGCATCCATCAACCGGGCGAGCGCATTGATATTGGTATAAAAGCGGCATCCCACATCCTGCAGATCGTATAAAAGAATGTCTACATCAGCAAGGTCCTGTTTGGACGGTTTATTCTTTGACCCATACAAAGAGATAACCGGTATACCGGTCACCGGGTCTGTTTCATCGGCCACATGCACGCCGGCACTGGCATTTCCCCGAAAGCCATGTTCGGGCCCAAAAACTTTAACAATATTCACTCCGCGTTTCTGCAGACTATCCACCAGGTGCGTGTTACCGATTACGGTTGTAGGGTTGGCCATAATGGCCACCCGCTTTCCATTGAGCAGTGGTAAATATTTTTCGGTCTGGTCAGCGCCCGTGAGTATCCTGGTTTCTTTTTCTGATTGCACTTGCCGGGGACTTCCGCAAAAATGAAGAAAGAAGGCAAGGAATGCGATGGGGATCAGTTTCATGTTAGTGAATTGTACCTTAAAAATAAGGAATATTCAATCCTGACTGTTGGGGCCGGGCGGGTTGCGAAAAAAGGAATACGTATTAGACTCATCTGATATATATGAAAATGCAGGGCTTACTTCCAATCAGAAGTAAGCCCTGTTTTTATCAGAAGCTGTTATCATCGGCGCTGGGGCCATAACTTCCCGGTAATGGTATATTTAACAAGCGAAGGTAAACACCGAGTTGTGCCCGGTGATGTACGATCTGGCAAAAGCAGTGCCGAACATTTTCGAGCCTGGATTCGGCACTGTGAATGGTATCTCCGCTTCGCATGGTCCAGGTTTCGTTGATCAGTTTTTCATCTGTCACTGCAGCTAAAGCATTCTTTCCTTCCACCAGCGATTTTTCGAAATGGGTCATCAGCTCCTGCTGATTGTTTATCACTGCAGGTTTGTACTCCATTTTCATAAAGTCCATTTCATCCGTATTCAGGATCAGGGGGATCCAGCCGGTAATTTCGGCTACATGGGTGGCCAGTTGCCGGATGCTCATACTTTTTTCGTGTGGTTTCCAGTCGTAATTTCCGTCCGGTACCCGTTCCAGGAGTTTACGCGTGGTACGGGCTTCGTTTTCCATTTCTTTCAATAATGAGGCAGTAAATGTCATGTTGTTTGATTTTAGAACACAAAGCAAACATGCTCCACTGACAACCCTATGGCAGCCTGGAAAAATTAATAATTCACCGGTAATTGTTTTATGTACTCATTGAGCTCCATATGCTCTTTTTTGCGGAATGGGAGACCGGTGTCGGTTATTTTTTTGATTCGGGACACCCTGAAATCCCGGTATTCGCGCCGGCTGTGACACCAGCCGATCACATGCCAGTTAAATGCGTAAAAAATCAGCCCGATGGGTTCCACCTTCCGCCGGCTGGCTTCCTCTTTCAGATTCAGGTATTCTATTTCAATAACTGACCGGGCTGCAATGGCGTTTTGAAGGGTGGGGAGGTATTCAAAATGCAGGTTGTAACAGGCGGGTTTCTGAAAAAGGATCTTGTCATTGAGTAACTCCAGCTGTTCTTTCTGGTGGCCCCTGAGTACCGACCGGATCTTGTCCAGTGCACTCGCATATTGTTTCCGGACTGATTGATCGGTGAAGCCATTGACCAGTACTTCGATCAGCAGGAGAGCGTTAGCTTCTTCGGTACTGAATGAAACAGGGGGTAAAAAGTAACCCTGTACAATGAAATACCCTTTGGGTGCTTCAAAGCTGACCGGAATACCCAGTTCGCCCAGCGCTTTTACGTCACGGTAAACGGTCCGGACACTTATGGAAAATTTGGTTGCAATTTTCTCAGCAGTGACATATTTGCGTGATTGAAGTAATGTGAGTATGCCCAACAGGCGATCCATCCGGTTCATAGCATAAATATAAATGGAATTGATTGCTTTTTTCAAAAAGCAAAAGGGGAGTGGTATCAGACGGGAAAACTGGCTTCAAGCAGACAGCCATTTCCAGGAGAGGAATGTATGGCAAGACTGCCATTGTAAACCTGTAGCCGGCTTTGGATATTCCGTAACCCGATTCCGGTTCTTACTTTTTCAGGATCAAAGCCCTTGCCATCGTCCCGTACGCTCACCAGCACCTGACTTGTACTCGTGTTGTCAAGCTTAATTTCCACGGAACTAGCTTCCGCATATTTTACAATATTATTCACCTGTTCCTGTACTACCCGGTAAATCATCAGTTTTTTATCATTTTCCAACTCACCTTCATTCAATGAACCGTTATCCAGTTGTATACTAACCGGTTTCAACCGGTTGATATTGGCGGATAATTTTTCTATCGATTCCACCAGCGTCTCCTGATCAAAGGCGGGTGTGCGGATAGTGGCCGATAATTGCCTGATTTCGTTTATACTTTCGGCAACCAGTTTTTTCAGTTGCGGTCCAAGAGCGGGGAGGTTTTCAGGATGATCTGTAATATCAATCGCATACATATTGGCAACGGATAAAATCTGGCAGACATTATCATGTAGTTCTTCTGCCCAGCGGGTTCTTTCCGTTTCCTGTGCCTGAATGATGGAAGCGGCAAGCGCTCTTCTGTGTTTTAATTTCTGTTCGTAATACTCGTTTTGCAGACTGCGCAGGTCACTGATGTCCTGTATGGCCCCGATCAGCCGGATGAGCTCATTCGTTGTGGTATGACGGATCAGGTAGGCATTACTGATAACCCGGTAAAATTTATCATCAGCTCCCAATAAACGGAATT
>Ga0209812_10002224_pt1 | contig 11866 bp, 10 predicted proteins | sample JI71714BDNA_FD_187502 | JGI IMG/M metagenome (GOLD analysis project Ga0209812, IMG submission 187502) | Wastewater effluent complex algal communities from Wisconsin, to seasonally profile nutrient transformation and Carbon sequestration -... | ecosystem: Engineered > WWTP > Effluent > Algae...
TGGTGCGCAAGGTCGTCGGCCAGCTCGCAGGCTCGGCCCTGATGCGTGAAGTGCCGCTGGCTGTCCGGCTGATGGAAGAGACTGTGAAAGCGGTGAAGGTGCCGGTTACCGTCAAGATGCGGATGGGTTGGTGCCACGACAGCCTCAATGCGCCTGAACTCGCCCGCATGGCCGAGGATATCGGCGTACAGATGATCACGGTCCACGGGCGCACCCGCAACCAGATGTACAAGGGCAGCGCGGATTGGGCTTTTGTGCGCAAGGTCAAGGATGCGGTTAACATTCCCGTGATCGTCAATGGCGACATCTGCACCATCGAAGATGCGTCCAAGGCGCTCGAACAATCGGGCGCGGACGGGCTGATGATCGGGCGCGGGGCTTATGGCAAGCCGTGGCTGCTGGGTCAGGTGATGCATTGGTGGCGCACCGGTGAAGCCCGCGCGGCGCCGGGGATCGACGAGCAATATGCTGTTGTGGTCGAACATTACCGCCGGATGCTGGACCACTATGGCCGCGACACCGGCGTGAAGATGGCGCGCAAGCATCTGGGTTGGTACACCAAGGGGCTGCACGGCTCGGCCGAGTTCCGCAACATGGCAAATTTCATCGACGATGCCGATCAGGTGCTCGGCGAGATCGAGCGCTTCTACACCCCCTTTCTGATGCAACAGGCCGCCTGAGCCGTGGCAAGCAGCCTGATCGAGGCGCAGGGCGATGGCCGTCCTGATGCGCGCGCTCAACTGTCCGGCCTGATTTTCGCCGTCATCCTGATTGATGGCGAGGGCCTGATTGCCGAGGTCAACCACGCCGCTGAAAACCTGCTCGGCACCAGCGCCAGCCGTCTGATCGGCACGCGCCTGACAGACCGGATCGGGCCACTCGATCCGCGGGTCGAGGCGCGGCTGCTCGCCAGTGAGGAAGCGCTGGTGGCGCGCGATCTTCTGATCCGCGTCAGCGAGCACGAAACCCGCATCAATCTCACCGCTTCACCGCTCGGCGGCTTTCCGGGCTGGCGGGTGATGACGCTGTCGCAGATTGGGCATGACGAGGCTGCTGGCACGGTCGGCGGCGAAGCCCTGCTGGGCGCTCCGGCGGTGCTGGCGCACGAGATCAAGAACCCGCTTGCTGCCATTCGCGGCGCGGCGCAACTCGCGGCACGCAAGCTTCCGCTAGCAGACAAGAAACTCGCCCGCATGATCACCGACGAAGTGGACCGGATAGCTCGGCTGATCGACCGCATGCAGCAGCTTGGCAGCACCCGTACCGGCCCGGTCGACGCTTGTAACCCGCATGAGGCAATCCGCGCTGCAATCGCCACGATGCGTGCCGCGGGCAGCACCAAAGGCGACGTTGAAATCCGCGAGGAGTTCGATCCTTCGCTCCCCCCGGTGCTCGCCAATCGTGATGCTCTCGAGCAGGTGTTGATCAATCTCATCTCCAACGCCCGCGATGCGGCGCTCGGGTCAACGGCGGGCGCGGCAGGGGGAGGTGTCATTATCGTCCAGACGCGGTTCGTCAGCGGGCTTGCTTTCAGCGCGATCCGCAACGGGCGGGCGGTGCCTTTACCGATCGAAATCACGATCAGCGACAACGGCCCCGGCATCGATCCCGCCTTGCAGGGTCATGTGTTCGAGCCCTTCGTGTCGTCCAAGCCATCCGGTCAGGGCCTTGGCCTGTCGCTGGTTCGCAAGCTGGTGCGCGATATGAACGGCAATGTCAGTCATGATCGCGATGCGCGGGCGGGCCTGACCCATTTCCGCCTGCATCTGCCGCAAGCGCAGGATATCGCCTAACCCATGTCCACGACCTATCCGATCCTGCTGGTCGAGGATGATGCCGCGATTGCGACCGTCATCATTGCCGCGCTCGAGGATGAAGGCTTTGCCATCGCGCATTGCACGAGCATCGCCGCGCGCGACAAGCAGTTGGCGCAGCGCCGCTTCGGGGTGATGTTGACCGACGTTATCCTTGAAGACGGGGACGGATTGGCGAGCCTTTCGGCGGTGCGCGAACGTGCGCCGGATATGCCCGTCATCGTGCTCTCTGCGCAAAACACGCTGGATACCGCTGTGCGCGCGAGCGAGAGCGACGCTTTCGAATACTTCCCAAAGCCCTTCGATCTCGACGAACTGGTCCACGCCGTCCGCCAAGCCGCCGGTGCGCGAGAGCCTGCATCGGACGAGGCGAGCGCTGCAATGCCGGGCGAAGGCGAAAAGATGCCGTTGGTCGGGCGCAGCCCGGCGATGCAGGGCGTCTATCGCATGATCACGCGGGTCTTGCGCAATGACCTGACGGTCCTTGTCACCGGAGAAAGCGGCACCGGCAAGGAGCTGGTGGCTGAAGCGATCCACGAACTCGGCAATCGCCGCACCGGGCCGTTTGTCGCAGTCAACACTGCGGCGATCCCCGCCGACCTCGTCGAGAGCGAGCTGTTCGGGCACGAAAAGGGCGCTTTCACTGGTGCTATCGCGCAGGCGATCGGCAAGTTCGAACAGGCCAATGGCGGCACGCTGTTTCTTGACGAAATTGGCGATATGCCGCCCGAGGCCCAGACCCGGCTTCTGCGAGCATTGCAATCGGGACGGATCCGGCGCGTAGGCGGACGGCAGGAAATCGCGGTCAATGTCCGCATCATTGCTGCCACCAATCGCGACCTGACCCCGATGATCGCGGCAGGCACCTTCCGCGAGGATTTGTTCTACCGTCTCAATGTAGTGCCGATCGTGCTGCCGCCTTTGCGCGAACGACGCGAGGATATTGCCGCGCTGGTTCAGCACTTCCTGGTGCTCGCGGCCGAAGACGGCCTTCCGCGGCGGATGCTGACAGCCGACGCGATCGAGCGGCTAGAACAGCGCAACTGGCGCGGCAATGTCCGCGAGCTGCGCAATGTGGTCTATCGCCTAGCGCTGATGGCGCGCGAGGAGCGGATCGACGCGGACAGCGTCAACGACATCATCGGACCCGAAATATCTCCCACCATGGTTCCGCAGGGTGACGGGCAGGGCGGTTTCGGTGCTGCACTGGCGGGCTGGCTGACTGCGGAAAGCCCGCCGCCCGGAGCGCTGTATCATCGCGCGCTGGCTGCTTTTGAAAAGCCGCTGATCGAATATGCCCTCGGCCGGACAGGCGGCAATCAGCTGCGTGCGGCGCAATTGCTGGGGATCAACCGCAATACGCTGCGCAAGCGCATCGGTGAGCTGGGGCTTGAGCCGGAACGCTTCACGCCCTCTTGAAAGACTAGGCGCAGGCATAATGGCGCAAGCGCGGGGCGGGTCGTCAGATTGGCCTTGCATTTTTGCCACACCATTGTTGTAAAGCGGCAACGATGGAGCCCTCCCAACCTCGCGCGCTGAGCCTTACGCCCCGGCACCCGCCGCGCTGGTGGCGCCGCGTCGTAGTCGCGGCGCGCAAGGCCAATGTCTTCATGTGGCTTGAAGGCGCTGCCGTCGTCACTTTGATTGCGGCAGTAGCGGCGACATGGTCAGCCTTCAGCCAGTCGGGTGAGCCCGATGATCTGCTGCCGACCATGTGGGTGTCGGTCCTGCTCATGGCGACGCTCGTGCCGGCGATGGCGCTGCTTGTGCTGATCGGCCGCCGTCTCGCACTGCGCCGGGCCGCGGGCAGCACCGCGCGGCTGCATGTCAGGCTGGTGTTCTTCTTCTCGATGGTCGCTGCCCTGCCAACGCTGCTGGTCGCAGGCTTTGCCGCTTTCCTTTTCCAGACCGGGGTCGACTTCTGGTTCTCGGACGAATCGCGCGGGCTGATGGAAAACGCCAACGCGTTGGCTCAGAACTATTACGACGCCAACCAACGGCAGGTGGAACAGAACACAGTCGCCATGGCCACGGATATGCGCGTGACCTTGGCGCGGGTGCCGATCACCGATCCCGACTTCCCCGACTTCTACGCCTATCAGGTGCAGGCTCGGGAAATTTCCGAAAGCGCGATCCTGCAACGCATGCCGGATGGATCGTTTCGCACGGCGGCTGCGCTGAACCTGCCCAAGGACACCAGCCCGTTGGAATTCAGCCGCGAGATGCTGCCCCGGCTCGATAGCGGCGAGCTGGCCGTCGTTGTCGGCAGCACGGACCGGATCAAGGCGCTGGCCGCGATTGATGCGCAGGCGGGCGTGTACCTCTACAACGCACGCACCACCGAAGAGACGATGTTCAATTCATGGTCCAAGGCGCAATCAATCGTGACTGCCTATGACCGGCTGACCGGCAGTGCTCGCACGCTGCAGTTGCGCTTCAACATCGCACTGGTAGCGGTCAGCCTGCTTCTGGTGGGCCTTGCCATCTGGTTCGCACTGCGCTTTGCCGACCGGCAGGTCGAGCCGCTGACCGCACTGGTCGGCGCGGCGCGCAAGGTGGGGCAGGGCAATTTCGCGCTCCGGCTCGACGGGCGCACTGGCGCGGACGAGATCGGCCTGCTCAATCGCGCTTTCAATCGCATGACCGCACAGCTTGAAAAGCAGACGCAGGCGCTGGTCAGCGCCAACCGCCAGATCGACGACCGTCGTGCCTTTACCGAAGCCGTTCTGGAGTCAGTAACCGCGGGCGTGATTTCGGTCGACGCGGAAGCGCGGGTGACGCTGATGAATTCGCTCGCACAGGCCCTTCTAGCACCGCAGGCCAACGGCGAGGATGCCGTCAGCATGATCGGCCAATCGCTCGAAATGCTATCGCCCGAACTGACCCGCATGATTGCCGAGGGCAAGGAACGCGCGATCATCACCCATGCCAAGGGGACCGAACTGCTTACCCTCGCGGTCAAGGTCGCGCCCGGCACCAGCGGCCACGTGATTACCTTCGAGGATATCACCCGCCAGCTGCTCGACCAGCGGCAGGCGGCGTGGTCGGACGTTGCACGCCGGATTGCCCACGAAATCAAGAACCCGCTCACCCCGATCCAGCTTGCGACCGAGCGGTTGAAGCGCCGATACCGCACGCAGGTGGGCGACGAGGACCGCGATCTGTTCGACGAGCTCACCAGCACCATTGTCCGCCAGGTCGGTGACCTGCGTAAGATGGTCGATGAATTCTCATCCTTTGCACGTCTGCCCAAGCCGGTTTTCCGGGATGAGGACGCGCTTGATCTTGTACGGCAGGCGGTATTTTTGCAGGAAGTCGCCCATTCCGGGATCGCCTTCAGCGTAGCCTCGTCCGATCTTGTCGACCGCGAAGTGCGCTGTGACCGCCACCAATTCGGTCAGGCCATGACCAACGTGCTCAAGAACGCGGTCGAAGCGGTCGAGGCGCGGGCAGCCGAGTGCAAGGGGCAATATGCCGGCGAGATTGCCGTCACCATGCGCGATGCGGGCGAGGCTATTGTCGTCACGATCGAGGATAATGGCATAGGCCTGCCCGCAGATCGCGAGCGGCTGACCGAACCCTATGTGACCACCCGCGAAAAAGGCACCGGCCTCGGCCTCGCGATCGTGAACAAGATCGTGGACGAACACAGCGGTGACATGAGCTTCGCCAGCCCGCCCAGCGGCGGCACCCGCGTGACCTTGCGCTTTGCGCGCAATCCCAACCCAATTGAAGGCGGCAACCCATGATCCGGCCTTCGCTTGCCCCCGAACTCTCAGCCAAAGGACCAGCCCCATGGCGCTCGAAATCCTGATCGTCGACGACGAACGCGACATCCGCGAACTGGTCGCAGGCGTGCTCGGTGATGAAGGCTATGCCTGCCGCACCGCCGCCGACAGCACCGAAGCACTCGCCAAGATAGACGAACGGCGGCCCAGCCTCGTGTTGCTCGACGTTTGGCTCCACGGCAGCCAGATGGACGGGCTGGAACTGCTCGATGCGATCAAGGCGCGCGAGCCAAACCTGCCGGTCATCATATTTTCCGGTCACGGCAATATCGATACGGCGGTCGCGGCAGTCGGACGCGGGGCGATGGACTTCATCGAAAAGCCGTTCGAGGCGGAACGCCTGCTGCTCTTGGTCGAGCGCGCAACCGAGACGGAACGGCTGCGGCGCGAGAACAGCCGCCTGCGCGAAGGCAGCTGGGGAAGCGCCGAATTCACCGGCAATTCGCCCGCTATCAACGCTGTGCGCGCCACCTTGAAGCGGGTCGCAAGCACAGGCAGCCGCGTGCTGATCTCCGGCCCTCCGGGTGCGGGCAAGGAAGTCGCCGCGCGTTTGCTCCACGCATGGAGCGCAAGGGCGAATGGCGCATTCGTGCTGGTCAATTCGGCCCGTATCACGCCGGAACGCTTCGAGCAGGAACTGTTCGGCGAGGAGGTCAACGGCAAGCAGGTGCGTCCCGGCCTGCTGGAAATGGCGGACGGCGGCACACTGTATCTGGACGAGATCGCCGACATGCCGCTGTCAACACAGGCGCGCATCCTCAGGGTGCTGACCGATCAGAGCTTTGTGCGGGTCGGCGGGACCCGGCAGATCGGCGTCGATGTTCGTGTGGTTTCCTCCACCACCCGCGACCTCACCGTCGAAATGGCCGAAAAGCGGTTCCGCGAGGATCTGTTCTACCGTCTCAACGTGGTGCCGGTGGTGCTGCCTGCCCTGTCACAGCGCCGCGAGGACATCCCGGCGCTGGCCGAGCATTTCTTCACCCGCTATTCCAACGATCAGGGTCTTGCTCCGCCGGACATTTCGAGCGAGGCAATGGCCGCGCTGCAAGCCTATGATTGGCCCGGCAATGTGCGCCAGTTGCGCAACGTGGTCGAACGCACGATCATCATGACCCCGCGTGAAAAGCTCGGCACGGTCGAGCCGGACATGCTGCCGCCTGAGATTATCGGCGGGCAAATCGGCCTTGCCAGCGACAGCCTTTCGGCGATCATGGGCGTACCGCTGCGCGAGGCGCGGGTGAGTTTTGAACGGGAATATCTCTCGATCCAGATCCGCCGCTTTTCTGGCAATATCTCCAAGACCGCGAGCTTCATCGGGATGGAACGCTCGGCCCTGCACCGCAAGCTCAAGCTGCTCGGCATGGCCGATCGCCGCGACGACGAGGAATAGGGCGCCGGACCATCCGGCAATATTGGGGAAAATCAATTCTTGTCCCCGGGCGGCCTAGTCGCCATTATGGACAGCGATAGGCCGTCGTTCCCCGAACTCGCGGCGGCCTGACTCTCGCGAGCCGCAAAACCGGCCGCCAAAAACAGGAGCCACGACAATGTCCAGCGGGCGAACGCTCTCCCCCCGTCCGGTTGCACGTGCTGCCACATCGACCGAACCGCGCAGCAACGATGCGGGCGGATCGACCGGTCGCCAGGCCGGCAACCTTCAGGATGCTTTCCTCAATCTGCTGCGAAAGAACAAGATTCCAGTCACCATGTTTCTGGTGAAGGGCGTGAAGCTGCAGGGGATCGTCACCTGGTTCGACAACTTCTCGATCCTTCTTCGGCGCGACGGCCAATCGCAGCTGGTTTACAAGCACGCGATCAGCACGATCATGCCGGGCCAGCTGCTTGACCCCGCGCAGTTCGGCAGCCAGCCCGGCAACCGCAAGCAGAAGCTGTTGCAGGACATCTTCCTCAGCCGCGTGGCGGAAGCCAATGTGCAGGTCACCATGTTCCTTGTGAACGGGGTGATGCTGCAAGGCCGGATCGCCGCCTACGACCTGTTCTGCATGTTGCTCGAACGTGATGGTGCCGTGCAACTGGCATACAAGCACGCGGTTTCGACCATCCAGCCCGCCGCCCCGGTCGACCTCAGTGTTGATGATGATGAAGACGGCGAAATCGACGGGATAGACGACTGAGCTTCGACAGCGATCTTCAGGACGAGGTTACGCGCGGCGCGCGGGCCTTGGTGCTTTGCCCGGATATCCGCGCGCTGCGCTATGACCTCGATTCTGTCGAGCGGCTCGCGGAAGCCGAAGGGCTGGCGCTCGCCATAGGCGTGGTGATTGCCCATTCAGCTGTGCTGCCTGTGCGCCAGATGCAGCCGAACACGCTGTTCGGATCGGGTCAGGTCGAAAATATCGGCGTCTGGTGCGAACAGCACGAGGCCGAACTGGTGATAGTCGACGGCGCGCTCACCCCGATCCAGCAGCGCAATCTCGAAGACAAGCTCAAGCGCAAGGTGATCGACCGCACAGGACTGATTCTCGAGATCTTCGGCGAACGTGCGGCGACCGCGGAAGGCCGATTGCAGGTCGAACTGGCGCACCTCGATTACCAGCAGAGCCGCCTTGTGCGCAGCTGGACTCACCTTGAACGCCAGCGCGGCGGCTTCGGTTTCCTCGGGGGTCCGGGTGAGACCCAGATCGAAGCTGACCGGCGGATGATCCGAGCGCGAATGGCGCGGCTTCGGCGCGAACTCGATCAGGTGCGCAAGACCCGCACCCTCCACCGCGAACGGCGAGGCAGGGCGCCGTGGCCGGTGGTTGCGCTGGTCGGCTATACGAATGCCGGAAAATCCACGTTGTTCAACCGCTTGACCGGTGCAGAGGTTATGGCCGAGGATTTGCTGTTCGCAACCCTGGACCCGACGATGCGGGCGATCGGCCTGCCGGGTGTGGAAAAGGTTATCCTCTCCGACACGGTGGGCTTCATCTCGGACCTTCCGACCCAGCTCGTCGCAGCCTTCCGCGCAACGCTGGAAGAAGTGACTGCGGCCGATGTGATTTGCCACGTGCGGGACATGGCCAACCCGAGCAACGAAGCTCAGAAAAAGCAGGTGCTTGATGTGCTGGCCGATCTCGGTGTGATTGATGCCGAGACTGGCACGAGCAGCATTCCGATCCTCGAAATCTGGAACAAGTCCGACTTGTTAGACGCAGAAAGTCTTGCCGAATTGCGCGAGACGCGTGAAGGGCAGACGGCTGTGATCCTCTCGGCAGTGACGGGTGAGGGGATCGATCAGCTTGCGGCTGAGCTCGCACGCCTTTTGACCGGCGCGGCACGCGAGGTCAGCTTTCTTCTGCCTGTGAGTGACGGGCGGCGGATCGCCTGGCTTCATGCCCATGGCGATGTCCTGGCAGACCATGACGCCGGAGACAGTGATGCCGGTCCGATGCGGAGGTTAACCGTACGGCTCAATCCGAAAGAGCTCGGGCAGTTCGTCACGCTTTCCTAGTCGGTTATTCGCCTTTCTTGACGCGCTGCCACAAGTCTTCCTGCGCTTCGAGCGAAAGCGAGGGGAAATCTGAACCTGCCAATGCCTCCATGGCCCGGAAGCGACGTTCGAACTTGGCGTTGGCGCAGCGCAGAGCATCTTCGGCACTGATGCCATGAGCGCGGACAAAATTGACCGCTGCAAACAGCAAGTCACCAGCCTCCTCGACCTTGTGTTGATCCGAAGATGCGGCCTTAAGTTCTTCGATCTCCTCTGCGATTTTCGCTTCGGAGCCTGATGGATCCGGCCAATCAAATCCGGTGCGGGCGGCGCGTTTCTGGAGTTTCTCGGCGCGCATAAGCGCCGGTAGCGCGAGCGCCACGCCGTCGAGAGCGCTGGCAACGCCCTTTGCTGCGCGTTCCTCGGCCTTGAGGTCTTCCCAACGTGCTTCGTCCATTGTGCCGCCTGCGGCAGCGAAGATGTGTGGGTGGCGTGTTTCCATTTTGGTGCTGATGGCATCTGCGACATCGGAAAATGCGAAATGACCAGCTTCTTCGGCCATGCGGGCGTGGAACACGACCTGGAGCAGCAAATCGCCAAGTTCGTCACGCAGTTCCGCCATGTCATTGCGAGCGATTGCGTCGGCGACTTCGTAGGCTTCTTCGATCGTATAAGGTGCGATGCTCGCGAAATCCTGCGCCAGATCCCATTCGCAGCCTGACACCGGATCGCGCAACCGAGCCATGATAGCGAGAAGACGGTCAATAGGGGGCTGGTTCAGGGTGTCGGTCATGCCAGTCCTTGAGTTTGATAATATATATTATGTAAAATCTAGATCATTCCCGATGCGGTGTCCTGCGCCAGCGTGAACCACTCCACGATCAGGAACAGCCCGAAAAACATCGCAATCCAAGCCAGCGCCATTTTGGCCATTTGCCCCCAGCCAAGCCGGAACGACGCTAGCGCGCTTCCCGCAACGATAAGCCAACCGAGGCTCAGAATGATCGGCAGCAGCAGACCAGCGCTCACGCGACCAACTCCAGCCCGTCATAACCCACAATCACGAAGTCCGGCACTTCGTCACACAGCGCACGGTAGTCCATGCTCTTGTCGAGATGGCTCAACACGACGCGGCCTGCGCGGCATTGTTCGCCCAGATCGATTGCCATCGCCAGATGCGCGTGGGTCGGATGCGGGTCACGACGCAGGCAATCGCTCACCAGAATGTCGACCTTGTAGAACAGATCGACCATTTCATCGGAAATCGCACTGAAATCGGTTGCATAGCCGATGCTCTTGCCATCAGCTTCAAAGCGGTAGGCGGTAGTTTCGCCAGGCCCATGCGCCATCTGGCACCAGTCGACACCAAAGCCCGCGATCATTCGCAGCCGGTCGAGAGTGTCGATGGTGCATATGGTCGGATAGCCTTCCTGCCCGGCAAAGACATAACCGAACCGCTGGCGCAGGCGCCGCACGGTTTCGGTCTCGGCAAAGCCCGGGATCGGTCCGCCGCGCCCATAACGCAGCACCCGCAGGTCATCGATACCGTGGCAGTGATCGGCGTGATCATGCGTCCAGAACACCGCGTCGATACTGCCGACGCGGTTCGCCAGCAGCTGTGCACGGCAGTCTGACGACGTATCGACCAGCAGCCGCTTGCCTTCATCGCTCTCGACCATAATGGACACCCGCGTGCGGCGGTTGCGCGGCTCGTCAGGGTCGCAATCGCCCCAATCGCCCGTGCCATCCGGCCCGCCCAACCGCGGCACCCCGGTCGAGGTGCCAGAGCCGAGCATCACCAGCTTCACAGGCGAGCCTTATTGAAAAGGTTGAAGAAATTGGAAGTGGTTTGCGCTTTCAAATGTTCCACATCCGTTCCGCGAAGCCCTGCGACGAAGCTCGCGGTATCGGCGACATAGGCCGGTTCGCATACCCTGCCCCGATGCGGCACCGGGGCAAGGAAAGGGCTGTCAGTCTCGACCAGGAGGCGGTCTTCAGGAATTATCGTCGCAACCTCTTGCAAGTCTTTGGCGTTCTTGAACGTCACGATGCCCGACAGCGAGATGGTCAGCCCCAGCGCCAGCACCTTTTCGGCAAAATCCGCCGACGCGGTGAAGCAATGGATCAGTGCGGGATAGGCCCCCTTCCCCATCTCCTCGGCGAGGATGGCATGGGTATCTTCCTCGGCATCGCGGGTGTGGATGATCAGCGGCAGCTGCGTTTCGCGTGCGACATCAATGTGCATCCTGAACAGTGACTTCTGCGCCTCTCTGTCCGACTTGTCGTAATAGTAGTCGAGCCCGGTTTCCCCGATTGCGATCACCCGCGGGTGTCGGGTCGCTTCAAGCAACGCGGCACGGCCCAGATCCTGATGCGCGTCTGCTTCGTGCGGGTGGATGCCGACGCTGGCAAAGACATCGGGCTCGCGCGCGGCGGTGGCAACGACCTGATCCCACTCGCTCTGGCGGGTCGAGATATTGAGGAACGCGCCAACGCCCGCCGCCCGCGCGCGGGCCAGAACCTCGGCCTGATCTTCGACCAGACCTTTGTATTCGAGGTGGCAGTGGCTATCGACCAGCATCAGGCAGCCCCGGCCTCGTCGGCGGGCAGTTCGAGCCGCGGGAACAGCGGTGCGGGCGCGATGATCCGGTGATCATTTTCGGCAAGCGGCGAATACCAATGGCTGCGGATGCCCTGGATTGTACGCAAATCTTCGGGAATACCCAGCGTATCCAACAGTTTGGCGCTGCTTGCCGGGATGACAGGACTGATCGCGACCGCCAGTTGCGCGATGCAGATATAGAGCGTGGCCAGCACGGTCTCCATCCGTT
>Ga0209812_10002225_pt1 | contig 11858 bp, 8 predicted proteins | sample JI71714BDNA_FD_187502 | JGI IMG/M metagenome (GOLD analysis project Ga0209812, IMG submission 187502) | Wastewater effluent complex algal communities from Wisconsin, to seasonally profile nutrient transformation and Carbon sequestration -... | ecosystem: Engineered > WWTP > Effluent > Algae...
ACCGCCTGGGCGGCGAAGGTCTCGGGCAGCCCGCCCAGCAGCGGGTCGTCGGCCGCGGCCGCATGCCGCTGCACGGTGACGGTGCCGATCTCCACCCCGTCCGGGTGGTGGGCCACTTCACCGCCCAGCGCGTGGGCCAGCAGCTGGTGGCCGTAGCAGATGCCCAGCAGCGGCAGGCGCGCCTGCACCGCGGCCTGCAGCCAGGGCACCAGCGCCTCGCTCCACGGTTCGCGTTCGCTGACCATGGCGTGGGAGCCGGTGATCACCACCCCCGCCAGCTCCGGGGGCGCGGGCGGGGGCTGGCCGGCCACGGCATCGTGCACCCGGACGTCGGCACCGCCCGCGCGCAGCCCGCTGGCGATCCAGTCCTCGAAGTCGCCCAGCCGCTGGCGGATGGCGGCGTGGGTGGAGCCGGTCTTGAGGATCAGGATGGGCAGGCGCTCGGTCATGCCCGATTCTAGAAAGCCCGCATCAGGGGCGGCGGCGGGCGCCAGGGGGTGCAGCAGGGTGACCCATCCCATGCGCGCACGCCGATGGGCATGGATCCCATGGCCCTGCGTTCACACACCGGCGTGCGCCACCGGCCCCGGCATTCAGACGAATGCCGCCACCACCCGCAGCACCTCGGCGCCATAGGCCTCGCGCTTCTTCACGCCGATGCCGGAGATGCCCTCCAGATCGGCCATGGATGTCGGCAATTGGGCCGCGATGGCGCGCAGGGTCGCGTCGTGGAAGATCACGAAGGCCGGCAGGTTGTGCGCCTTGGCCACCTCGGCCCGCCAGGCCTTGAGGGCCTCCAGGCATTCGCGCCCGGCCAGCGGCAGGGGCTGGCCGTCCGGGGCCCGGTCGGTGCTGCGGCTGGTCTTGCGGCTGCGCGCACCCCGGCCGGCCGTGCCCGCGCTCACTTCGCGCAGCCACACCTGCGCTTCGCCCTTGAGGATGGGGCGTGCCGCCTCGGCCAGGTGCAGGGTGTGGAAGGGGGCCTCGTCCACCCGCACCGCCTCGCGGGCGATCAGCTGGCGCAGCAGCGCGCGCCACTGGCTCTCGCCCAGGTCGGTGCCGATGCCAAAGGTGCTGAGCCGGTCGTGCCCGTACTGCCGCACCTTGTCGGTGACCTTGCCACGCAGGATGTCGGTGATGTGCCCGGCGCCAAAGGCCGCGCCGCCGGCCTGCTGCACGCGGTAGATGCACGACAGCAGCTTGCGCGCCGCTTCGGTGGCGTCGTGCAAGGCGGGCGGCGCCATGCAGTTGTCGCAGTTGCCACAGGGTTCACTGTGTTCACCGAAGTAGCTCAGCAGCCGTACGCGGCGGCAGTCGCTGGCCTCGGCCAGCGCCAGCAGGGCGTCGAGCTTGCCGCGCAGCACCTGCTTGAAGGCGTCTTCCGCGGGGCTCTCGTCGATCATCCGGCGCTGGTTCACCACGTCCTGCAGGCCGTAGGCCATCCAGGCGTTGGCCGGTTCGCCGTCGCGGCCGGCGCGGCCGGTCTCCTGGTAGTAGCCCTCGATGTTCTTGGGCATGTCCAGGTGGGCCACGAAGCGCACATCCGGCTTGTCGATGCCCATGCCGAAGGCCACGGTGGCCACCATGATCAGTCCGTCCTCGCGCAGGAACCGGTCCTGGTGGCGCTGCCGCACCGCCGAATCCAGCCCCGCGTGGTAGGGTAGGGCGTTCAACCCGTGGCTGCACAGCTGGGCGGCCACTTCCTCCACCCGCCGGCGCGACTGGCAGTAGACGATGCCGGCGTCGTGCGCGCCCGCGCCGCTGGTGTGTTCGTCGCGGATGAAGCGCAGCAGCTGCTGGGTGCTGTCCTTTTTCTCGACGATGGTGTAGCGGATGTTGGGCCGGTCGAAGCTGCTGACAAACTGGCGCGCGTCCTGCAATTGCAGGTGGGTGACGATGTCCTCGCGGGTGAGCGCGTCGGCAGTAGCAGTCAGGGCCATGCGCGGCACGCCCGGGTAGCGCTCGTGCAGCAGCGCCAGCTCGCGGTATTCGGGGCGGAAGTCGTGGCCCCACTGGCTCACACAGTGCGCTTCGTCGATGGCAAAGAGCGAGAGCAGGCCACGCTCGTGCAGCGAATCGAGCAGGGCCAGGAAGCGCGGCGTGGTCAGCCGCTCGGGCGCGGCGTAGAGCAGGGTGATGGCCCCGGTCAGCAGGCGGCGCTCGGTCTGCTGCGCCTCCTCGGAGGTGAGGCTGGAGTTGAGGAAGGCTGCATCCACGCCGGCTTCGAGCAGGGCGCCCACCTGGTCGTGCATCAGCGCAATGAGTGGCGAGACCACGATGGCCACGCCGTGCCCCGCGCGCTGGCGCACGATGGCCGGGATCTGGTAACACAGGCTCTTGCCGCCGCCGGTGGGCATGAGCACCAGCGCATCGCCACCGTCGCTCACCTGGGTGACGATCTCCGCCTGCGGGCCGCGAAAGGCCTCGTAGCCGAAGACGGTCTGCAGCACCTCGGCGCAGGTTTCCAGCGTCTGGCCTTGGGCGGCGATGTCGATCACATCTGTTCCCAGGGCAGCCCCTCAAAGCGCCAGCCGTTGAGGGACGAACGCTTGAAATCGGCGTTGAGGTCGCCTTCAAAGCCGTGCAGCACGTTGACCACCTCGGTGAATCCGGCGGCTTCGAGAGCCGCAGCGGCGTCGAGTGTGCGCTTGCCGCTGCGGCAGATCAGCAGCACCGGCCGCGTCTTGTCACCCGCTTCGCGCTCCACCGCAGCGGCAAACGCCTGCGGGTCGGCGGTGAGGTCGGGGTATTCGTACCAGGCCACATGCACCACACCGGGCGGCCGCCCCACATAGAGCGACTCGATTTCCATGCGCACGTCGACAAACAGCGGCGGCTCCTGGCCCTGGGCGGCGCGGCGTGTGGTCTCGGCTTGCAGCCAGTTCCAGGCTTCGGTCGGGAGCAGGTGTTTCATGGGTCTCTATTGTCGGGCATGCATAGACGGGCGCCTCTACGGCGCGGCGGATGCAGCGGGTAGTCTCGGCGCCTGTTCAACGCCTGCGCTGCCGACCATGAACCACCTGCCCACCCCATCGCCCTTCCCGCACCTGCTGGCCCCGCTGGACCTGGGCTTCACCACCCTGAAAAACCGGGTGCTCATGGGCTCCATGCACACCGGCCTGGAAGACGGGCGCGATCTCAGCAAGCTGGCAGCGTACTTCCGCGAGCGCGCCGAAGGCGGCGTGGGCCTGATGGTGACCGGCGGTTTTGCGCCCAACGTGGCCGGCTGGACCAAGCCCTTCGCCGGCACCCTGTCCACTTCCGGCGCGGCGCGGCGCCACCGGGTGGTCACCGAGGCGGTGCACCAGGCCGGCGGCAAGATCGCGCTGCAGATCCTGCACACCGGCCGCTACGGCTACCACCCGCTGGCGGTGGCGCCCTCGCGGCTGAAGTCGCCCATCTCGCCCTTCACCCCCTTTGCGCTGAGCGCCCGTGGCGTCGAGCGGCAGATCCGCGCCTTCGTCAACTGCGCGGCCAAGGCGCGCGAGGCGGGCTACGACGGGGTCGAGATCATGGGCTCCGAGGGCTACCTCATCAACCAGTTCCTCAGCCCGGCCACCAACCGGCGCGAGGACGACTGGGGCGGCGACTGGAGCCACCGCATGCGCCTGCCGCTGGAGATCGTGGCCCGCACCCGCGAGGCCGTCGGCCCCGACTTCATCATCATCTACCGCCTCTCCATGCTCGACCTGGTGCCCGGCGGCAGCCGCTGGGACGAGGTGGTGCAGCTGGGCCAGGCGGTGGCGCAGGGCGGCGCGACGATCATCAACACCGGCATCGGCTGGCACGAGGCGCGCGTCCCGACCATTGCCACCAGCGTGCCGCGCGCCGCCTTCGCCTGGGTGACGCAGAAAATGAAGGCCGCGTTCGCCGCCGCCGGCATCAGCACCCCGCTGGTCACCAGCAACCGCATCAACACCCCCGAGGTGGCCGAGCAGCTGCTGGCCGACGGCGCGGCCGACCTGGTGTCCATGGCCCGTCCCCTGCTGGCCGACGCCGAGTTCGTCAACAAGGCTGCGCGCGGCCAGAGCGACCTGATCAACACCTGCATCGCCTGCAACCAGGCCTGCCTGGACCATGTGTTCCAGAACAAGACCGCCAGCTGCCTGGTCAACCCGCGCGCCTGCCGCGAGACCGAGCTGGTGTTCCGCCCGGCAGCGAAGTCCAAAAGCATCGCGGTGGTGGGCGCCGGGCCTGCGGGCCTCACGGCGGCCACCCTGCTGGCCGAGCGCGGCCATGCGGTGCAACTGTTCGACGCGGCCCATGAGATCGGCGGCCAGCTCAACATGGCCAAACAGATCCCGGGCAAGGAAGAGTTCCACGAGATGCTGCGCTACCTGCGCCGCCGGGTAGACGCCACCGGCGTGCAGCTGCACCTGGGGCGTGCGGTGCAGGCGCTCGACCTGCTGGGCTTTGACGAGGTCATCGTCGCCACCGGCGTGCGCCCGCGCGATCCGCAGATCCCCGGCCAGGACCACCCGAAGGTGCTCAGCTACATCGAGGTGCTGCGCGACCAGAAGCCGGTGGGCGAGCGGGTGGCCATCGTCGGCGCGGGCGGCATCGGCTTCGACGTGGCCGAATACCTGGTGCACAGCGGCCCCTCCACCACGCTGGACCTGCGCGCCTGGCAGGCCGAGTGGGGCGTGACCGACCCCGAGCAGGCCCCCGGTGGCCTGGCCACCATGGCGCCCCGGGTGGCGGCACCCGCGCGGCAGGTGACACTGCTGCAGCGCAAGGCGGGCAAGCTGGGCGCCGGCCTGGGCAAGACCACCGGCTGGATCCACCGTGCCGCGCTGCAGCACAAACAGGTGCGGATGGTGGGCGGGGTGCACTACGAGCGCATCACCGACGAAGGCCTGTGGGTTTCGCACGGCGAAAAACGCGAGGGCCTGACCTGCATCCCCTGCGACACCGTGGTGCTGTGCGCCGGCCAGCTGCCCCACCGCCCGCTGGCCGACGCGCTGGCGGCGCTGGGCAAGACCGCGCACCTCATCGGCGGGGCGCTGGAGGCGGGTGAACTCGACGCCAAGCGGGCCATCGAGCAGGCGGCGCGGCTGGCGGCCACGCTCTGACCGGCTGGCCGGTGCCCAGTGGGCTTGCTGTCAGCGGGCTTGCACCCCGCTTCTTACAATCCGCGCACCATGACCGCCCCCACCTACACCCGCGCCCAGGCGCTGCCCGACATCCTCCAGCACCGCATCGCCATCCTCGACGGTGCCATGGGCACCATGATCCAGCGCTTCAAGCTGACCGAAGCGCAGTACCGCGGAGCGGGTTATGCCGGCCCCGGCGGGGCCGGCGAGCGCTTCAAAGACTGGCACAAGGACGTCAAAGGCAACAACGAACTGCTGAGCCTGACCCGGCCCGACATGATCCGCGACATCCACGCGGGGTACCTGGCGGCGGGCGCCGACATCATCGAGACCAACACCTTCGGCGCCACCACCGTCGCGCAGGAAGACTACGACATGGCCCACCTGGCGCGCGAGATGAACCTCGCCTCGGCCCGCATCGCCCGCGCCGCCTGCGACCAGTACAGCACCCCCGACAAGCCGCGCTTCGTGGCCGGCGCCCTGGGCCCCACCCCCAAGACCGCCAGCATCAGCCCCGACGTGAACGACGCCGGCGCCCGCAACATCACCTTCGAACAACTGCGCGCCGCCTATTACGAGCAGGTGGAGGCGCTGGTCGAAGGCGGTGCCGACCTGCTGCTGGTCGAAACCATTTTCGACACCCTCAATGCCAAGGCCGCGCTGTTCGCCATCGACGAATTCTTCGACAAGAGCGGCGAGCGCCTGCCGGTGATCATCAGCGGCACGGTGACCGACGCCTCCGGCCGCATCCTCAGCGGCCAGACGGTGACCGCCTTCTGGGCCAGCGTGCGCCACATCCAGCCACTGGCCGTGGGCCTGAACTGCGCCCTCGGCGCCACCCTGATGCGCCCCTACATCCAGGAGCTGGCCAAGGTCGCGGGCGACACCTTCATCAGCTGCTACCCCAACGCCGGCCTGCCCAACCCGATGAGCGACACCGGCTTTGACGAAACGCCAGAGGTCACCAGCCGCCTGATCAAGGAGTTCGCCGACGAAGGTCTGGTCAATATCGTCGGCGGCTGCTGCGGCACCACCCCGCAGCACATCGGGGCGATTCACGACGCGGTGGCGAGCCAGGCGCCGCGGGCGCTGGGCCGCCAGCCGTTCTACCCGGCCACCGCCTGACAGACCGACCGCCTGGCACCCAGGCGGCTGGGGGTGTTCCAACGGCCACGCCCGGTGGCCTTTGCAGCCCGTCCACCGGCGGTAGCACCCGCCGTGTGGGCGCGCCGGGAACCAAAACGCGCTGGTGCGCCTCCATGGCAGGGCCAACCGTTCGCGCAGGAAACCGGGTGGCACCTGACCGGGGCGCAACGCCCTGATCCCACGCCCGCCAGCAGCCACCGCACTCGTTGGCGAGGGCTGATGTTTCGCTTTTTCCTGAAGGACCTTCGGGTCGCGGGGTTATGGGCGCCTCGCGAGAATCGCGCTTCCCAACAAGGGGAGTAACCAGCCCGCCCGTGCACGTTGTGCCACCGGTGGCGGGTGGGGTGTCCGTCAGTACGCGATCGGCCCATGCCGATGGCCGGATGCCCCGGATCGCGCGTCTTGCGCGGTTCCGGCCAGACCTTGGTGGTTGTTCTTCGTTTGGATCAACACCATCTCTCCCGAAAGGTCTGTTACCCATGGACACCATTGCTCCCCTCTGGCTCTGGGGCGTTTTCGTCGCCTTCGTGCTGGTGGCCCTGTTTGTCGATTTCGTCGTGCTCAAGAAGCAGGGCGCCCACGCCGTCGGCGTCAAAGAGGCGCTGAACTGGTCGCTGGCCTGGATCGGCGTGAGCTTCGTCTTCAACGGCCTGCTCTGGTGGGCCATCAAAGACACCACCGGCTCGACAGAAATGGCCAACGAGAAATCGCTGGAATTCCTGACCGGCTACCTGATTGAAAAGAGCCTGGCGGTCGACAACATCTTTGTCTTCCTGCTCATCTTCACCTACTTCTCGGTGCCGCCGCAGTTCCAGAAACGGGTGCTGATGATCGGCATTCTGGGCGCCATCGTGCTGCGCACCATCATGATCCTGGTCGGTGCCTGGCTGCTTGAGCAGTTCCACTGGATCCTGTACGTGTTCGGTGCCTTCCTGATCCTCACCGGCGTCAAGATGTGGTGGGCCGCCGGCAAAGAAGAAAGCCTGGAAGACAACCCCGCGCTCAAGCTGCTGCGCAAGGTCATGCCGGTGAGCAAAAACTTCGACGGCGAGAAGTTCTTCACCATCGAAAACGGCAAAAAGATCGCCACCCCGCTGCTGATGGTGATCGCCATGGTCGGCCTGACCGACGTGATCTTCGCGGTCGACTCGATTCCGGCCATCTTCGCCATCACCAAAGACCCGTTCATCGTGCTGACCAGCAACGTGTTCGCCATCCTGGGCCTGCGCGCCATGTTCTTCCTGCTGCAGGCGGCGGCCAGCCGTTTCCACCTGCTCAACTACGGGCTGGCGGTGATTCTGGTCTTCATCGGCACCAAGATGATGCTGATCGACATCTTCAAGATTCCGGTCGCTGTCTCGCTGGGTGTGGTGCTGACCATCCTGGCCATCACCATGATCTGGAGCGCCAAGACCGCGCCCAACACCTGACAGGGGCTGTTGCCCTGAGTGCCGCACCCGCCCGGGTGCGGCATTGGCCCGGCACCGAACAGGTGGCCGGGCTTTTTTGTGTCTGCCGCTCGCGCCCGCCGCACGTATCCTGCAGAGGTCCTGCGGGGGCCAGCACGGGTGAGCACCGAGCAGGCCGGCTGCGGCGGGGGCCGGCTCGCCCCCGCTTCACCCCCGGCTCACAGCCAGCCCATGCGGCCGCTGCGGAAGTCGGCAAAGGCCTGCTGGATCTCCTGCGGGGTGTTCATCACAAACGGCCCGTAGCCCACCACCGGTTCGTCGATCGGCTCCCCGCACAGCCACAGCAGCGTGGTGTCGGCCAGCGCGGTCAGCTGCACGCCGGCGCCGGCGCGCTGGTAGACGATCATTTCCGCGTCGCCCGCCTCCTGGCCGTCGGCGGCCTTGACGCGCCCCTGGTACACCAGCGGCACCGTGGTGTGGCCCTCGGGCGCGGGCAGCTGTACCGTGTGGCCGGCCTTGAGCTGCACGTCCCACACCTGCATGGGGGTGAACGTGCGGGCCGGGCCGGTGACGCCGTCGAAGCTGCCGGCGATGGGCCGCACCGTGCCGGCCGGGGCACCGTTCACGTCGTGCAGCACCAGCGTCGGGATCTGCGCCGCCGTGATGCCCTGGTAGCCCGGGGGCGCCATTTTGTCGCGCGCCGGCAGGTTCACCCACAGCTGCACCATGCGGAAGGGGCCGCCACGGCGGGCATAGGCCTCGCTGTGGAACTCCTCGTGCACGATGCCCGCGGCAGCGGTCATCCACTGCACCTCGCCGGGGCCGATGGTGCCGCCCGCGCCCGTGGAGTCGCGGTGCGAGACCTCGCCGTCGTAGACGATGGTCACCGTCTCGAAGCCGCGGTGCGGGTGCGCCCCCACGCCACGGCGCTGGGTGGTCGGCTCGACACGGTGGGGCCGCCGTAGTCGAGCATCAGAAAGGGCGAGAAAGCGGCCGGGTCGTCGTTGTACGAGAACAGGGTGCGCACCGGAAAACCATCGCCGACCCAGTGGCCGTGGGTGTTGCGCTGAATGAAGGAAACGGACTTCATCGGGATCTCCTTTGTCTGGGCAGATTGTGGGCCGATCCGCGACGCCCCACCAATGCAAGGGGAGCTGGCCAGCACACGCCATGGCACTGCCCTTCGTCAGCTTCAGGGCGGCCACCGGCGTGGCCCCTCCCGGGAGAAGCCGCGCAGCGGCACAAGGGCGGGGACAATACCGCGATGCGCATTTCCGACCTGCGCGAGCGCCTGCACGCGCTCGGCGCCCTGCCCCAACACCAACACCGCGTGCTGCGCCTGTGGAGCAACGCCCTGCCGCAGACGGCGGGCAAGCGGCCGATTGAGCACTTTTTGCCCGCCGCGCTGCGCGCCGCCCTGCCTGCGCTGGAGGCCGAACTGGCGGGGCTGGCGCAGCTGGCATCGGCCCACCCCGGCGACGATGGTTCCGAGCGGCTGCTGGTGCGGCTGGCCGACGGCCAACTGGTGGAGAGCGTGCTGCTGCTGCCCGACCGCACGCCGGGGCTGTGTGTGTCCACCCAGGTGGGCTGCGCGGTGGGTTGCCGCTTTTGCATGACCGGCACCACCGGGCTCATTCGCCAGCTCGGCAGTGCCGAGATCGTGGCCCAGGTGGCGCTGGCGCGCACCCGCCGCGCGGTGCGCAAGGTGGTGTTCATGGGCATGGGCGAGCCCGCGCACAACCTGGACAACGTGATCGAGGCCATGGAGTTGCTGGGCACGGCGGGCAACATTGGCCACAAAAACCTGGTGTTTTCAACGGTGGGAGACCGGCGGGTGTTTGACGAATTGCCGCGCGGCGCCGTCAAGCCCGCGCTGGCGCTGTCGCTGCACACCACCCGGGCCGACCTGCGGCACCAGCTGCTGCCGCGCGCGCCGCTGCTCACGCCCGACGAACTGGTGAACGCGGGCGAGGCCTACGCGCGCGCCACCGGCTACCCCATTCAATACCAGTGGACGCTGCTGGACGGCATCAACGACAGTGACGAAGAGATCGAGGGCCTGGTGCGCCTGCTCAGCGGCAAGTACGCCATCCTCAACCTCATTCCCTACAACACCACCGAAGGCATGCCCTACCAGCGCCCGAGCTGGGAGAAGGCGGCCGACATGGCGCGCCGCCTGCACCGCCGCCACATCCTGACCAAGCTGCGCATGTCCGCCGGGCAAGACGTGGACGGCGGCTGTGGCCAGTTGCGGGCGCGGGCCGCAACGCCATCCCAGCCCACACCGGCACGACCCGTTGCCACCCCCCACATTCCCATTCGCCATGTGGTTTGACATCCACGCCATCTCGCACGGCACCGAGCCCGCCAGCTTTGCCCGCGGCCTGCAACTGTTTCGCAGCCAGGCGGTGCGCGACTGCCACATCGAGCCCGACCCCACAGCGCCGCCCGGGCTGGGCTGGACCCTTTCCGGCCATGTGCAGGGCACGCTGCGCCAGCCGTATGGGCTGCGGGTGTACCTGGTCCTGCAGCCCGATGGCCGAACCCCCGCGCAGTGGACGGGCCTGTGCAGCTGCCCGGTGGGCGTGCAGTGCAAGCACGCGGTGGCCTTGCTCATCAAGGCAGCGTACAGCGAGCGCGACCCCGTGGCCGCTGCCGGGGCGGTGGTGCGCAGCGCACCAAGTCGGGCGCAGGCCGCTGCCGAGCGCGAGCAGGCTTTGCAGGCGGCCCGGCAGCAAGAGGCGGCGCGCCACCTGGCCCTGCAGGCCCAGCGCTGGCTGACCGACGACGCAGAGCGGCCGGGCGCACCGGGCGCCAGCGCAAAAACCCGACCGCTGGTGCCGCTGTACCTGCTGCAGGTGCACACGGCGCAGCGGGCCGAAAAGGTGCTGCACCTGCACCTGGGCGCGTCCACCCGCACCGTCAAGGGTGGCTGGAGCAAGCCGCGCAAAGTCGCCGCCGACCGCTTTCTGCGGCCCTACGGCGAAGCGGTGGCGCTGACCGACCAGGACCGCGATGTGCTGCGGCTGCTGGCCGCCTTGCCTGCGGTGACCGAGCCATACCGCTACCAGCCCATCACCCGCTGGGCGCTGGACGGCCCGGCGGCGGCGCTGGTGTTGCAAGGCGCCAGCGACACCGGCCGCCTGTACCTGCTGACCGAGGAGGATTACGCGGGCGTTCCCTTGCGCTGGGGGCCGGCCCAAACGCCCGACTGGCAGTGGCAGCAAAGCGCCGGCCCGCTGCCCGGCCCGGCCCTGTGGCAACTGCAGGCACGGCTGCCGCAGGCCCACGCCACCCTGGCGGTCAACGACCCGCCGCTGTACCTCGATCTGGAGCAGGCCGTGGTGGGCCCCCTGCACAGCACCGGGCCCACCCCGCTGCGCACCCTGCTGACAGCGCCGCCGCTGCCCGAAGACCTGATGCGCCAGCACCAGGACGTGCTGCACCGCCGCCTGGGCAGCGGCATTGCGCTGCCCCCGGTGCTGCCCGCGCTGCGACAGGTGGGCGGCACCCCGCTGTGGCGCCTGCACCTCTCGCCGCTGGCCGACGCCAGCTGGATAGACGACGCTCCGCCGCAGGCGCTGAGCGCCCAGCTCGATTTTGATTACCAGGGCGTGCAAGGCTGGTGGCCGACACCGAAAAACCCGCAGCTGGTGACGCAGGCCGATGGCGGCCGAACCCTGGTCACCCGCGACCTGGCCAGCGAGCAGCAGGCCGTGGCACGGCTGCAGGCGCTGGGCCTGGTCGAGCTGGCCGACGGCCTGTTCGCGCTCGAACCGTCGCGCCCGCTGTCGCTGTGGCTGGCGTGGTCGGAGACGGGCTTCGAGCCGCTGCGCGAGGCGGGCTTTGAGGTCGCGTTCGACGCGGCCCTGCGCGACTGGGTGCAAGCCGGTGGCGAGCCGGTGCTGACGCTGCAAGCCCACGGCGACGCCGATGCCGACACCGCCGACTGGTTCGACCTCTCGCTGGGGCTGGAGGTGAATGGCCAGCGCATCAACCTGCTGCCCTGGCTGCCCGACATCATTGCCCAGGTGCGCCCCGCCGGGCAGGGGCCCGAGCCGATCTGGCCGCCGCACCTGTACCTGCCGCAGGCCGACGGGCAGCGCTTCCTCAAAGTCAGCACCGCGCCGCTCAAGCCCTGGCTCGACGCCTTGCTCGAACTCTTTGACGAGCGGCGCCCGGGAGCCGATGACGAAGCGTTCGAGCAAGG
>Ga0209812_10002228_pt1 | contig 11848 bp, 12 predicted proteins | sample JI71714BDNA_FD_187502 | JGI IMG/M metagenome (GOLD analysis project Ga0209812, IMG submission 187502) | Wastewater effluent complex algal communities from Wisconsin, to seasonally profile nutrient transformation and Carbon sequestration -... | ecosystem: Engineered > WWTP > Effluent > Algae...
ATGCAAACTTAACTGGGTTGAATTTGAGGCAATCACAATTGATGAAGGCTGATTTGAGTAATGCAAACCTAAGTAATACTAACCTATTCGAGGCCAAGCTTGAAGGGGCAAACCTTGAAGGAGCAAAACTTCAAGAAGCGCTTTGCAACGCAGACACTATCTTCCCCAGAGGCTTTGACCCTGTTAAAGCAGGTGCTTACTTAATCGTTGCTGATGCTTCACTTCCCAATGCAAACCTAGCTGGTGTTGACTTGAGTTGTTTCAACCTGAGTGAAGCCAACTTGAGTGGTGCAAACTTAACCAAAGCAAATTTGAGTGAGGCAAAACTACTTCAGGCGAATCTGAGTGAAGCAAATTTGAGTGAAGCAAATCTGAATGGTGCTGACCTAACTACAGCAAACCTAAGTGAAGCTAACTTGAGTAAAGCAAACCTTCGAGGTGCGAAACTAGCTGTGGCAAACTTGAGTGGAGCAAACCTGAAACAGGCAAATTTAGAGTACGCTAACTTCACTGCGGCCGACCTGAGCAAAACGAATTTAAAAGATACAAAATTACGCAGTGCAAACTTCAGCAGTGCAAACTTGACTGGCGTAAGTTTGGTGGGAGTACAGCTTTACTCAGTACAATTGAGTGGGGTAAACTTGACGGAGGCTAATCTTTGCGGGGCAAGTTTAGTGCAAGTAGATTTGAGTGGAGCAACACTTAGCTCGGCCGATTTGCGCGGTGTAGATTTGAATAATACAAACCTAGAAAAAGCCAATCTAAAGGGAGCTAACCTCAGTGGGGCGGCTAATCTGGAAACGGCAAAACTCGCAGGTGCAATTATGCCAGATGGCACAATTCATGAATAAAGTTGATCGCCAATATTAAACAGCAAGGTGGGCAATTTATTGGTGTGAATTTAACGCTCTTTCCCCAAGTCCGGCAGGGGTTTAAACCCCTGCCTCATAGCTCAAGTCCTCTTAAAGAGGACTGAAGAACTCATTAGTCCTCTTTAGAGGACTTTAGCTATTAGCCAGGGAATTAATTCCCTGGCGGCCTTTCGGTTTAAGTTGACACCAATGGTGAGATGTGCATCGCCCTAGAAATAGATTATGATTAGTGTGAAATGTCAAATACATAGATTTTCGATGAATGAATCTGACACGGAAATTATAGAATCTACCCTGAGATGGATGACGCAGTTTGTCGAGTTACCACATCCTGTTTTCGGCGATTTACCCGTTTGTCCCTTTACTAAAACAGCACGCTTGGCTAATCAAATTTTATTCAAAATAAAACGGTTTTCAGCTCTGACTGAGTTCGATCGCGATTCTGACATCATGCAATCGATTCATGAATTTTACAATTCCGATTTTGAAATAATGTTAGTCATTAATCCTGAAAAAACAGCAATTAGTGCACCGCAAACTCAAGAATTAATAGAAAAACTCAATAATAATATTTCAGAGCTGGGCTTGCTGGCTTTTCACGTTCATCCCGATGAAGATTTTAATATTGACGGGCTTCATACTAGGAGGATGCCCTATCCGGGATTCACTGTTCAAGTGAATTCTCAGCTTAAGCCCGCTTCCGATGCTTTAGAGAAAACTGAATATTACAAAAATTGGACGGCCGAACAATTAACAGATTTCGGGCTTCCGAGAACTTGAGGATGGAAAATCTGGACGGCGGCAATTCTCCCATCTCCAGTCTCATCTCAGAAATCTCAAATCTAAAATCGATCGCGCCTCTGGCAGCCATTACAATAAGTTCAGCAAAAAATCTTTACAGATTAAGAACTTATGCAGCTCAAGTCCACAACCCGCCATATTCGCATATATACTGCCATCCTGGAAGATAACGAACTTGTACCCAGCAACGATCTGTTGACACTGGACATTGACCCAGACAACGAACTGAACTGGAATGATGAGTCGGTTAAACAGGTGTATGCCAAGTTCGACCAACTCGTAGACTCCTACGAGGGTGAAGACTTGACGGAGTACAATCTCCGCCGCATTGGTTCGGAATTGGAGCATTTGGTGCGATCGCTCTTACAGAAAGGCCAAATCAGCTACAACCTCAACAGCCGTGCTGTCAACTACAGCATGGGAGTTCCCCAAGTGGATGCGAAAATTCACCTGTAAGGGCGTAAGAGCTATCTAGACTGCGATCGCCACTAGATGGGGAGATGGGGAGATGGGGGAAAATCTGCTTTTATTCTTCTGGCTTCTGGCTTCTGGCTTCTGGCTTCTCCTCGATCTCCTCAGCTTCAACTGAACCATTTAGCTGGCCCTTGCGCTGCAAAAACTGTTTCACGGCCACCTGGCGGTTGGCCATGAAGTTACCCCAAGCACCGGGAAATACGCGATCGAGAGTTTCCACCAGCGCCCAAACCTCCAGATTCATCAGTTTGTAGTAATGACCGTGGGAATGCTTAATCCGAGTTAGCATTTCGTCAACTTCGACCGCCACAGGAAGTTTTGGGTCGGGAAAATTTTCAGGAACAGGGCTCGATTCCTCTAGGGGCATGGATACATACTCAATTGCTTGGAGAGGCTTGTCAAATTAAACTTTAGTTGATTAATGACTCCATGTTATCAACAATCGCCTGAAAACCCGATCGACTAAAGTCCAAGTTTCAAACCTAGTTGCAGGATAAAACCTGCCTGGATTTACCCATGGTGCCAAATGATGTTAACACAGTGTTTTGGCGTGGTAAAATACCACTTGTCAGTACAAGACATTAAAACTTACCCTCCGACTGGGGGAAAGTGAGGACCGAGGAGCCCAGTTGCAAGACTAGGAGAGCAAACCGCCTTTTTTGGTAACAGGATTGCGCCCGGAAACCCTAGCAATAGGGATATTAAGGCAACAAAGTCTTAAAATCCCCGCGTATGCGAGACCGGGGAGTGTAAAATAATCGCCACGTATTAACCCGTCGAGGTTCAAGCGCTAAAATAGTTCAGATCAGCACTGGGCCCAAAGGCGTCTAGGAACCCTTATGCAAAACTCTGTGCCAAAAAACTACTTATGGGCTTTAGGTGAAGGGATAAAAGCTTGTAAACCGGGCGATCTAATCGCCGGTCGCTACTTGCTTAAGCGCGAGCGACTTCTGGTAGATACTCAACCCGAACAGTTGCCGGAACTTCCCGAAGACATTCCAAACTTTATAACTCCTTATCTGAGACTGTTTGCCTATCAACTGCACGTACCCCAAGTATATGGGATGGTATCCTCCAAGGTCAGTAAGCTGTCGGGCGATATCTGGCTGCTGGAAAACGCGCCAATTAACAATGTCAGCGAATGCTTGATGCCGGAATTGACGGACTCGTGGAGAGGGGCCTCGGCCATGCGTCAACTTAATTGGCTGTGGCAAATTGCCCAACTTTGGCAGCCCTGTATTACTCAGGGCGTGGCTGCGACGCTGTTAACTCCCGAATTGCTACGGGTGGAAGGGCCTGTGGTGCGGTTTCTGGAGTTACAGCCCGATCGCAAACCACCTAATTTGTCGGAGTTAGGAAAATTGTGGCAGCAGTTGCTGGATGAGGCTCACCCGGCTATCCTCAATTTTTTGGGGGAACTTTGCCGACAAATGATCGCCCGTCAGATTCGCAACGGCGAACAACTCGTGGCTCAGTTGGATAAGGCTCTGCTAATTTGTGGCAAATGGTACGATCGCACGGTGGAGATTGCCACCGGCACTGATGTGGGGCGATCGCGCGCCCACAACGAAGATGCTTGTCACCCCCCCAGTGGTACTGTACTGTCGGTGATACCGGGCTCGGAAGCTTGCGCGATCGTCTGCGATGGTATTGGCGGACAAGATGGCGGAGAAGTGGCTTCGGAATTGGCAATTTCTGTGCTCCGAAAAAAGTTGCAGCAAGTTGTCCTCCACAAGGATATTTACGAGCCACTGACTCTGATTTCCAAGCTGGAACGAGCTGCTTGTGCTGCTAATGACGAAATAGCCGATCGTAACGACAGCGAACACCGCCAGGGCCGCCAGCGCATGGGAACTACCCTCGTGATGGGTTTAGCCCACGTCCACGAACTTTATGTCGCCCACGTCGGAGACAGTCGGGCTTATTTGATTACTCGCGCTGGCTGCTATCAAGTTACTCTCGATGACGATGTGGCTTGTCGTGAGGTGCGTTTGGGCTATGCGCTGTACCGGGACGCTTTGGAACAGGTGGCTGCTGGTGCTCTCATTCAAGCTTTGGGGATTACTTCTTCCAACACTCTCCACCCTAGCGTGCAGCGTTTGGTGGTGGATGAGGACTGTGTTTTGCTATTGTGTTCCGATGGTTTGAGCGATAAAGACCGGGTTGAGGAATGCTGGGAAACGGAGATTTTGCCGATTCTTGACGGTAGCATTAGTGTGGCCTCGGCGCGCGATCGATTGATCGATATTGCTAATACTCGAAATGGTCATGATAACGTTACCATTGGCTTAATTCACTGTCAGGCACATTTGAAAGACAATACTTTTACAGAACTGTCCATTGCAGTTTTAGAACCGTCGCGGGAACCCATTCCTGACACCGAAGATGTGCCCACGGATTTGAACGATCGCACCAATACGGGTGAGGGTAATTCTCAATTAAAAACTGAGTTTGTACAGCTACCACAAAAAAGCAAAAGTCTATTCTCGCTGTTGCTGAAAATAGTATTTTTATTAGGTTTGGGGGGAGTATTTGCTTATTTTTTCATCCCTCCGGTAGGTCGAGCGATCGATGCTGCCGGGGAATCAATGTTTGGGAAACGTGGTGTAATTAATACTAAAAGCAGTCCATCACCAACGGCAACACCCCTCCCCGATCCGATTCAAGCTTTAGAACAAGGTTCCTTTGTAGAAATTAAAAATTCTGCCGTTTCGGGAACCGAGGGCGATCGCTTGTATTTGCTAAAAAAAATCGGTGATGATATAAAAGGAACAGTCCCAGCAGGTAGCGTTTTGCAGGTAACAAACAAACAGGTTGCACCAGCCGGTAATTGGCTGGAATTGAAAGTTTGCTCGATTCCTGAAGTAGTAGCATCTAATTCTCCCAAACCAAAATCAATTAAAGATTTTTCGCGAGTTTTTAAACCAGAAACTAATCCTTCACCTGCTGTTTCTACTCCATCGCCTTCCCCCACTGTTAAACCAACTGTGGCAGTCCAAATCCCTAAGCTGCAACCGGGGGAAGTGGGATGGATTCAAGAAAAAAATGCCGTGTCTCAGGTAGTCTCTAACCCAGCCTTAAACTCCAATCAACAGGGAAAATGTCTGGATGCTGATGCCACCAATCCCAATGGTAATTAAAGTATCAATACTAGATGCTGTCTCAGGAACTAGAGTAAGTTTTGTAAATAGGAAGATCCCGTTTGCTAAAGATAGAGTAATTTAAGTCAGACACAAACCTCAAATAAAATTTGGGGACCCTCAACCCGAAGATTCAACAGTCTCTTGATTTGATCTCAAACTATGACGAAAATCACAGATTATTTCCAGGGAGTTTATGCGGTAAATCTCCCTGAGAGGACAGACAGACGCAAACTCATAGTCAACGAATTAGAGGCTGCAGGAATGCCCCTCAAGCCCCATCAGGTTGAAATATTTCCTGCAATCCGCCCCGACGATGCAGGAGGTTTCCCCAGTATTGGGGCGAGGGGATGCTTTTCTAGTCATGTGGCTATCCTCAAGCGGGCAAAACAGGAGGGTTTGAGCAGTATTCTGATTGTCGAAGACGACTTAGAAATTTCACCAGATTTCAGCACAGAGCAAGCTGCCATCGTCGAACAACTGCGTCAGCAAGATTGGGATTTCGTATACTTCGGACACGTCGCCAAGGTGGGAGAAAAGTCTCCTGTCCCCCTCGTACCCTTTTCTGAGGCGGTGATGACTACTCATTTTTACGGTGTAAACGGCAGGATTTTCGATCGCCTCTTGGGTTTCCTCGAACAAGTGCAACAGCGACCTCCTGGACATCCCGACGGTGGTCCGATGCACCTCGATGGAGCTTATTCTACTTTCCGAGCTCAAAATCCCGATGTTGTGACTTTGATTGCTTCTCCCAACCTGGGGTGGCAAAAGAGTTCCCGTAGTGACATCTATCCTAATCCGTGGTTTGACCGTGTGCCGGGGATCAGGGAATTGGTAGGAGCAGCAAGAACAGCCAAAACATGGCTGAAGCGTCGCCGTTCTAGTTAGTAGAATTAGACGTGAAAATAGTTAGATGCTCTCCAATCTTTGCACAAAATAGGCATCTCCAATAATTATGGAACAGGCATCTTGCCTGTTCAAAGCTTGCTTTTATGAGAGTTTTAATAGCCCGAAAAACTCCTTTGTAATATCAATTCCGGTTGTATCGTCAGGTGATTTAACCGCGAAGGCGCGTTCCCCGCAGGGGTTCCCGTAGGGTAGGACGCGAAGGAAGAGAAGAGAGAGTTTAATAATTCCGATGAAGAGAGGATTTTATATAAGTCACTCAAATGCTATAAAAAGCTAGCTGTTAAAACCCCGACTTGTTTAGCTAAGTCGGGGTCAAAGAGGCCTAACCTAATTTCTTAGATACTTCTGCAAGTTTTGTCACCATTTGTGATACTGCTTTATCCACAGCGGCGCTCAAAAGTGAATCCTCATTACTGCTGTTGGAATTGCCTCCGATACCCCTGATCGAGATACTAGAATCGCTTTGATCGGCCTCTCCTACTGCTTTGGCGGTGGCCAGAATATCTCCCGAAGCAGTACCAATTAACCGTGCGTCAATTTGAACTATGGCTTTGGTTTTGGAAGAACCACCGCCGATTCCCATAAAACTGCCGCCGCCGGATTGTTTGTCAACATTAAACTTGGTAATAGTGCCGATGAGCACGGCATCAACTCCTAATTGTTTGCCAATTTCTGCTGCGGTGCCGGCATCCATTGTACCGCTGCGATTTTGCTGTTTGAGCACTTGTTCGAGTTTGCTGCGATCGACTACAGTGTAAGTCCCATTGTTCACCAGTTCATTGATTAGCAGTTCGCTGATGCCTTTGGCCGCGCCTACTCCTCTGTAGGAGCTATAGTAACTGTTGGTAGTGCCGTAGTCGAAGTCCATGACGACGAGACGCTTTTTAGCAGTAGCTTGGGCTGTTTGGATAGTGGTGGCTTGGGTAGTGGCGGGCGTGGCGATCGCACTTACACAAAGGCCAGCTAGCATGAGGCTAGCGAGAGAAATGCTGGTCAAGCGAGATATCTGGGTGATTTTCATAAATTCTTCTCACACTTGTTTTGTTCCGATTCTAGAATACTTCACGGAACAGACCGATGTCAGGCAATTTGAGATTCTAGCTTTCAGCCTCCATAAAACCCATCAACCAATTAGCCATCGTCGCCCTCCGAGTCTGTCTCGGTCCGAATTCCCCAATTTTATAGCCTTGAAAGCCCAATTTTTCCTTCAATAACTGCTTGTTTTCTGGCAGGATCGATCGAGTCAATTTCACCGTTGCGGGTCTAGAATCGATAAAATCCGGCGGTTGTGGATACTCTGTGCGCCACTCCGGGGCCACATTTTCACTGTTCCACAGCCCAGTCTCTGCATCCCAACCGTAGCCTAAATATTGCCAAACTAAGCGATTGACAGCAGCATCGTCGATTTCTTCGTTGAGGATAGCCCAAATAGTTTCGTGATTGATAGGTGGCAATTCAGACATATGGCAATCCTAAATCATTTGTGAATGTCTTACTCCCTCCCCTTACTAAGGGGAGGGTTGGGGTGGGGTAAAAAGATTTACGACTCCTGCAAGGATTTCTATATCTAAAGATGGAAGAAGGAAGATAGAAAATGGAAAAAATCTGCTTGTGGGGTGCGCCGGAGAACCCCCCCAGAATGCTACCCCACAAAAAATCAATTATCGAAAATGCCGTCTTTCTGCGCCATAGACAACATCAAATCAATCACGCGGCAAGAATAGCCCCACTCGTTGTCATACCAAGAAATAACTTTAAAAAACTTAGAATTCAGTTCAATTCCTGCACCAGCATCGAAAATACTCGATCGCGCATCGCCCTGAAAATCCGTCGAAACCACCGCATCTTCAGTATAGCCGAGAATACCTTTTAGTTCGCCCTCCGCAGCTTTTTTCATAGCTTCACAAATTTCTTTATAGCTAGTTTCCTTCGCCGTTTTGAAAGTAAGATCCACTACAGACACATCTGGAGTTGGCACGCGCAAAGCCATCCCCGTCAGTTTTCCTTTTAATTCTGGCAATACCAAAGTAACAGCTTTCGCCGCACCAGTAGAAGATGGAATAATATTTTGACCAGCACCTCTTCCTCCCCGCCAATCTTTGATGCTTGGTCCGTCTACTGTGGGTTGAGTAGCTGTCATCGCGTGAACTGTAGTCATTAAACCTTCTTCTAAACCAAAGTTATCATTGATAACTTTGGCAATTGGTGCTAGACAGTTTGTAGTGCAGCTAGCATTAGAAACAACAGTATCTTTTGTCGGATCGAACTTGTGATGATTGACACCTACCAGAAAAGTTGCAACTTTTTCAGGATCTTTGGTTGGTGCTGAAAGTATTACTCGTTTTGCTCCCGCAGTCAAGTGTTTTGATGCACCGGCAAAATCGGTAAACAATCCGGTAGACTCTACAACATAATCTGCATTCGTGTCACCCCAAGGCAATTCAGCGGGATTTTTGATTGACGTACAGGGGATAAATTTTCCGTCAACAATAATGCCGTCTGGTTTGGCTTCAACTTCGCCGTCGTAAATGCCGTGGGTGGAGTCGTATTTGAAAAGGTAAGCGAGGTTGTCTGGTGGAACTAAGTCATTAATACCGACAAATTCGATATTGGGGTTTTTGATGCCGGCGCGCATCACTAGCCGTCCAATACGACCAAATCCGTTGATACCAACTTTTAGGGTAGCCATGATTTAAACTCCTCTGCAAAATATCGCTATCTCGATCGCAACTTGTGCGTTAAAATTTACCACGGCAACTCATTTGTCCAACTTAATCTTTTTTATATCTTAAGAATTATGAATTTTCTTGCGCCCAGGGAATTGGGAATTGGGAATTGGGAATTGTTGACAGTTGACTGTTGACTGTTGATAGTTAACTGTTAACTGTTGGCGACTACTAACAACTGACTACTACCAATGCCCCATGCCCTATGCCCCATGCCCTATGCCCAATTCCCAATTCCCAATTCCCAAAACTACCCAACACACCTAGTAATTAGCAATTCCACCGCATCCGAAATAAAGCACGACCCACCAAACTTATTCAGAACCGGTCTAATGTTTTCTGCGACTGCTGATACTTGATCTGGAGAACAAAAAGCCAGCACATAAATGTTATCCAGCGTCGTCATTGATGAATCGCGGGAAACATGATCCCTGGTGCTTTTTCCTGCGACATCACGAATCACCGAATAACCAGGCACTCCTGCCTTATCTAAGCCATCTAAAATCTTTCCCAGCTCCACTGAATGAGCTATGATTTCTATTCTTTTAACTGAATCCATCATCTCACCTCCAAAATATATTGATTACATATAGATACATGGGAATACCTACAATGATATTAAACGGAAACGTCACTGCTAAAGCCGTTGAAATATAAAGACTTGGGTTAGCTTCGGGAACAGTTAGCCGCATCGCCGCAGGAACTGCTATATAAGAAGCACTGGCGCACAATACCGAAAACAGCAAAGCATCTCCTTGTGGCATTCCAATTAATTTCGCTATTAGCAAACCAATTACTGCATTTACTATAGGAATTAGGATGGCAAAACCGATTAGAAAAATTCCTGCTTCTTGCAAATCTTTAATTCTGCTGGCGGCGACGAGTCCCATGTCCAACAAGAAAAAAGTCAGAACGCCGTAAAACAAATCTTGGGTAAAAGGACTCAGCACTTGCCAACCATGTTCTCCTGTCAGTATACCCATAATTAGGCTACCGATGAGCAGAAATACAGAGCTATTCAGGAAGGATTCTTGCAGCACTTCTGGCCAAACTATTTCGCGTTTTCCTTCTTCCCCGCCGAATACGCTAACGAGAATGAGACCGACGATAATTGCTGGGGATTCCATTAATGCTAGGGCTGCTACCATGTAGCCGTTAAAGTCAATTCCCAGTTCTTTGAGAAAAGAAGTGGCGGTGATAAATGTTACCGCACTGATGGAACCATAGGTAGCTGCTATCGCAGCAGCATTGTAAGAATCTAGTTTGATTCTCAGTATAAAGAAAGTATAAACTGGCACAAGTGCTGACATCAATATCGCTGCTAGAATTGTCAGTGCAACTTGCTGGTCGATGCCACTTTTTGCCAGTTCAACTCCGCCCTTAAATCCGATCGCAAACAGTAAGTACAATGAAAATAGTTTGGGGATTGGTGCTGGAATTTCTAAATCAGATTTGAGAAAAACTGCCAGCAGTCCCATAAAAAAAGCTAATACGGGTGGATTTAAGATATTGGATGATACGAGACTTAAATCCACGATCGGTTACTCCCATGTCTGGTTTTTTATCTTACTTCACAGGTAATTGTGACACGAGAATGGATCGATCGGGCGATCGATCTTATTTTTGTGACTATGGCACTGTTGAACCCAAACCTCGCCCAAAAGGGGCAAGACATCTCCCTCCCCCTTCCCTTCCTAGGGAAGGGACTTAGGTATTGTTTCCTAACCAGCAGCCAAATAAGATTCTAGGGCTTCGGAGCCACCAATCAATTTGCCATCAATAAATACTTGTGGCACTGTGGTGGCCCCAGTTACGGCACGGAGCGATCGAGTTGTGATATCTTGACCCAAGACGATTTCTTCATAATCCAAGCCCTTTTCAGTCAGCATTGCCTTAGCGCGGGCGCAGAAGGGACAGCCGACTTTGGTGAACAAAGATACAACTTTGGGCTTGGCTGCTGCGGAGTTGATGTAGTGAAGCATCGTATCAGCATCCGACACCTTGAAAGGGTCCCCAGGCTCTTCCGGCTCAATAAACATTTTTTCTATTAAGCCATCTTTCACTAGCATAGAATAGCGCCAAGACCGCTTACCAAAACCTAAATCTGTTTTGTCTACCAGCATTCCCATGCCTTCAGAAAATTCGCCGTTACCGTCGGGAATTAAGGTAACATTCTCCGCCTCTTGGTCTTTTGCCCATTCGTTCATCACAAACCCATCATTGACGGAAATGCAAACAATTTCATCTACACCATTGGCTTTGAAAGTTTTTGCTAATTCGTTGTAACCGGGGAGGTGCGTTGACGAACAAGTGGGAGTAAATGCTCCCGGTAGCGAAAATACTACTACGGTTTTGCCTCCAAACAAATCAGCGGTGGTGACATCAACCCACTCGTTATCTTTGCGGGTGCGAAAGGTGACATTGGGTACTCTTTGACCTTCTTTGTTCGGCAGCATGATTTTGAATCCTTCGGTATTTGGGTTAAATTCACTTGCTCCTCTAATCGTACTCATAACGAGTATGACTTGTCAATGGGGAGAGTGGAAGAGGGGGAGAGGGGGAGAGGGGGAGCTACCAATGCCCAATGCCCCATTGGTGTCAACTTAAGCTCAAATCCAGTCAGAGATTGCTGTTTGACTATTAAATCCAGATCCCCCCTAGCCCCCCTTAAGAAGGGGGGAACAAGATTCCGATCAAAGTCCCCCTTCTTAAGGGGGATGCGAGGGGGATCTAGACTTGGCGTAAAAGCGAGAGATACCAAAGCTTTCAGGCTTAAGTTGACACTAATGCCCGATGCCCCATGCCCGATGCCCGATGCCCTATTCCCAATTAAACTTTCTGCCTAAATATTCCTCTAATTCCTGATTGTAAGGTGTGAAATAATCACTCAACCAGTCGCGCACCGAATCGCTGATAGGCGGATAAG
>Ga0209812_10002229_pt1 | contig 11837 bp, 9 predicted proteins | sample JI71714BDNA_FD_187502 | JGI IMG/M metagenome (GOLD analysis project Ga0209812, IMG submission 187502) | Wastewater effluent complex algal communities from Wisconsin, to seasonally profile nutrient transformation and Carbon sequestration -... | ecosystem: Engineered > WWTP > Effluent > Algae...
CGATGGCAAGGCAAGCATCCGCCGAAGGAGCTTGGTCTGCCATCTCTCGGTTCTACGACAACTGTAAAAAGGGCAAGCCTGGGAAAAAAGGTTTTCCACGTTTCAAGAAACATCAAACTCACAGTTCTGTGGAATACAAAACCACAGGTTATAAGCTGTCGTCCGACAGAAGAACGATCGCATTCACCGATGGCTTTGAAGCAGGAAGTTTCAAGTTGTGGGGGACTCGTGACTTGCATTTCTACGCCTTGAAGCAGCTCAAACGAGTGCGCGTTGTCCGTCGTGCCGATGGGTATTACGCTCAGTTTTGTATCGACGCTGAACGAATTGAAAAATGGGAACCAACAGGTAAAACCATCGGGCTTGATGTTGGGTTGACTCACTTCTACACCGATTCTAACGGGCAAACTGTTGAAAACCCACGACATCTCAGAAAGTCCGAAAAAGTTCTCAAGCGATTGTCCCGTAAACTTTCTCGAACCAAGAAAGGTTCTCAAAATCGAGTCAAAGCGAGAAATCGCCTCAGTCGCAAACACCTGAAAGTAAGTAGGCAGCGTCAAGACTTTGCCGTGAAATTGGCAAGGTGCGTAGTCCAGTCTAACGACTTGGTAGCCTAGGAGGATTTGCAGGTGCGAAATATGGTGAGAAACCGAAAATTGGCTAAGTCTATAAATGATGCTGCATGGTCGGCTTTCCGTCAATGGGTAGAGTATTTTGGCCTGGTGTTTGGGGTGGCAACAGTAGCTGTACCGCCACACTATACTAGCCAGAATTGCTCTAATTGCGGGGAAGTTGTCCATAAATCGTTGAGTCAAAGAACTCATAAATGTCATCATTGTGGGTTTGTATTAGACCGAGACTGGAACGCAGCTATCAACATACTTGAATTAGCAATTCGTACCGTGGGGCACACGGGAACGTTAAACGCCTCGGGAGACATCGACCTCTATTTGGGTGAGGAAACTCCTTCAAGTAAGCCGAGTCGGGGAAAGAGGAAAACTAAGAAGTGATTCTTGGAATCCCCGCGCGTTCACGCCGGGGAGGATGTCAATAAACACTCAACTTGACAGGATGAAAAATCAATATGGTCAAAATTATTAAATTAGACCCAATTGCCGAAGAAATGGCAGTCGAAACGCGATCGAATATCCTGTCTGCCTTAATTTCCAAAGACTTAGACGTTCTCAAGGAATGCGGGGGCCGGGGGATGTGCGCTACTTGCCACGTCTACATTAAAGAAGGCATGGCAGGCTTGTCTGGGATGAACCGTCGGGAGAGGAGGACGCTGGAGGTCATTACTACGGCTAAAGCCAATTCGCGGCTGGCTTGTCAGGCTGAAATTATAGGCGAAGGCGTGGTTGTGCAGATACCTGCGGGGATGTACATCAATGCTATTGAAAATGTGGAAGCTCTGATCGGTCGCCGAGCTCAGCAAGATTTGCTACATCCAATTACGGGTCAAGTAGTTGTAGAATCGGGAAAGTTGATCACTCGCTCGATCGTCACTCAGCTTAATGAAACCCGCTTGCAAGTAGGACAGTATTTAGTTCGCACCAGAGAAGCGTGAACTACCGACACTGAATCGGAGTGAGTAACGGATCTAGTTAGGGAGGAATGGGCGGGTCAAGTTAAAACTTGATATCTTGTAATTAAATAGATTGTTGCCCGAAAGAGAAAACTAATATGTTGAGTCAACTTGCGCGTTTAAGCATGGAAGCAGATGGACGCTATGCCTCTGCGGTCGAACTCCAATTTTTGAAAGACTACTTTCAGTCTTTGAACCACAGGATGAGTGCGTATAAAAAAATTCAAGCCTCTGAAAAAGAAATTCTTAGCCAAGTGGAAGCGCAAATGCAGTCTCTAGACCCCAGTTTATTTCGGCGGGGGTCTCAAGACGTGACTGCCAAGTTTCGCGGAGATACTGTGCAGGTGTTGAGGCACTCGACTGCTGCACTGTTAATGAATGATACTGAACGGTTGCGCGATCGGTTCGCCTCTAATAATTAATTCATTGGAAAAAGCTGGACAACAAGCACATATGGTGCGAAAGTTTTCCTATGGCTAAATATGTGAAACCCAATGAAGCAGCTAACACTCTGGGAGTTTGCCTGCGAACCCTCAGACGATGGGAAGCAAACGGCAATATCTCCACCGTCAAAACGCCGTCAGGTCAAAGACGGTACGACATCGAAAAGTTCATCAAACAGGAATCAGAGCCAGACAGAGGACGCGCCACTGTTGTCTATGCTCGCGTCTCTACCAGGCCACAAAAGGCAGACCTCGATCGACAAGTTGAACGACTATCAACGCTCTACCCAGGCGCTGAAGTCGTTAAGGAAGTGGGAGGAGGACTCAATCTTAGGAGGAAAGGACTCATCAATATTTTGGGACGAGTTCTGCGAGGTGATATCGCAATTATTGTGGTTGCCCACAAAGACCGACTGGCAAGATTCGGATTCGACATTATCGAATGGCTCTGTGAGCAATTTGACTGCCAAATCGTGGTTCTCAACCAAATCAGTCTCTCTCCACACGCCGAACTCGTTCAAGATATCGTCGCAATCCTCCACAGTTTTTCAAGCAGACTTTACTCCATCAGAAGGCTTGAAAACCAAATCAAGCAGGAGTTACAAGTCGAATCCGAGGCACAAGAAGGAGAAGAAGTCGCCCAACAAAACACTTAAGATTCGGGTTTATCCTGAGTTAGTGCTGCACCAAAAATGGAAGTCTTGGCTATCAGCATCGCGTTACTGCTACAACAAGGCTATTGCAGCCTTGAAAGCAGGCGAAAAAATAACCAGTGCTTATTCTTTGAGGGACTACGTGTTAGGACTGGACTTACCTGATTGGGTTAAGTCAGCACCGTCTCACCCAAAAGAAAATGCTATTTTTGACGCTTGGGATGCTTGGAAACAAGCCAAGTCTGTCAAAGGAGAGGCAAGTTTTAGAAGCTGTCGTCAACCATCACAGTCAATCAAATTCCACAAGGTTAATTTCAACGGCGAGACTTGGTTCCCATCCTTAGTTAAAGGGCTTAGCTTTAGAAGTACAGAGCCAATTCAAAAGACCGAGTTTGCAACCCAACTTGTTAGAGATAAAAAGCGATGGTTCGCTTGTATCCCAGTGATAGAAGATTTGAAGGCGAAGGAGCTAGACAAGGTAATTGCACTTGACCCTGGTGTTAGAACCTTTTTAACTGGCTACGACGGCGACTCATTTCAAGAATTTGGCAAGGCAGACATTGGACGCATTCAAAGATTGTGTTCTCACCTTGACAAACTAATGGGACGTGTGTCAAAAGCTGGTAGAAGGCAGAAACGCCGGATGTTAGAAGCGGCAAGCAAGCTGAGAATCAGGATTCGTGACTTGGTTGACGAGTGCCACAAGCAGGTAGTTAATTACCTGACAAGTCAATACAAAGTCATATTGCTGCCTACATTTGAAACATCACAAATGGTTGTTAAATCAAAGCGCAAGTTACGCACCAAGACTGCTAGGCAGATGCTCACTTGGGGGCATTATCGTTTTGAATGCCACCTCAAGCAATCAGCTAAAAAACGGGGTGTTGTTGTTATTGACGTTAACGAATCCTACACTAGCAAAACTTGCACCAAATGCGGACACAAACATTCAAAGCTTGGTGGTTCAAAAACATTTAAATGCCCCAACTGCGGTCACGAACATGACCGAGATTGGGGCGGCGCTCGAAACATTATGATTCGAGCTTTGAGGGACGGCTCCTTTGCTCTCTCTATCAATAGTGAGAGTATTGCTATCGCGTATGCCCTGTTTGTCCAGGGTTGTACAGCGTAACACCGTCAGGCTTTTACTGTGGTTACAAACTATTTTGGGCGCTGTTCAAGTTAAACATATTTCAGCCGTGACTTACGATGTCATGCAAAAGGTGATCAAACAATATCTCACTGCTGAAGAAGCCAGCCTATTTTTGCCGATTCTGGAGATGGACCGCACTTTATTGGGCAAATAATCAATCCAAAACAGCTACTTAATTTAGTGGTAAGTTTTACCATTGGGGAGAATTGTTGCCATCAGTTTTACTCCTCTCAAATCTGCCCCGGCGAGAATGGCTCCTCGGAGGTTTGCTCCTGTCAAATCAGCTTTTCGCAAGTCCGCCTTAGTCAAATTAGCTTGGCTCAAGTCAACATGATCGAGGCAAGCATCAGAAAGGTTGGCATTGATCAAGTAGGCATTACTAAAGTTAGCATTGGTGAGGTTAGCTCCACTCAGGTTAGCTTCCATGAGATAAGCACCGCTGAAGTTGGCTTCGTTTAATAATGCTTCTGCCAAATTGATTCCGGTTAAAAGTTTCTGGCTTAAGTCTATGCCGCTGAGGTCGGCTCCATTGAAGTTGACACCGCTTAAGTGGCTGCCATTCAAAGTGATCTTTCTGAGATAGGTCTTACTCAAATCTGCCTTGGTCAAATTGGCTCTGTTCAAGCAAGCTTCAGTGAGGTCTGATTCGCCCAAACACGCATAATTTAAATAGGCTTCCGTGAGGTTGGCTCGCCGGAGATTAGCTTTTAATAGGTTGGCTTTGGTTAACTTAGCGCGGGTCAAATTCGCTCCGGCTAGGTTGACTTTGGACAATTCTGCTCCGGTGAGGTCTGCTTCACTCAAGTCTGCTTCTTTGAGACTAGCTAGAGTTAAGTCTGCATCTTTAAGGTTTGCCTCTTTGAGGTTGGCTTTAATCAGATAGGCTTTTTGGAGATTGGCATGGCTGAGAACGGCATTGCTGAGGTTGGCCGCGCTGATGTCTGCACCTGTGAGATTGGCGTTGGCGAGAATTGCGACCCTCAGGTTAGCCCAATTCAGGTGAGCTCCTGACAGATTGGCGTCGGTGAGGTTTGCGCCGGTGAGATTGGCGCCACTGAGACTTGCTGCGAACAGGTTAGCGCCCGTGAGATTGGCTCCGCTGAAGTCGGCTTTGCTGAGGTTGGCCCGACCGAGATGGGCTCCTATGAGGTCGGCTCCGCTGAAGTTAGCACCGATTAAGTAGGGTCGAATCTGGTGTTCGTTCAGGTTTGACAAAATTAGAGTCGGGGCATCGCTGGATCTGTATAAGTCGAGCGTACTCAGGACGATACCGCGCAGGTTGGCTTGTCTAAAATCTCTTTCGCCGGCTGCATATCGATTTAGGAGTTCATTGGCATCCATTGAGTTTGAAACTAAAGTTTGGGGTTGTTGGTAGTTTTAAAAGTTATGAGTTATTTGGGGAATTATGAGTTGTGAATTGTTGATTTGCTCTTGACAATAACAGGACTTACGCATTTTCCACGGTGTGGAAAGGGTTTGAGATGCTTCGCGACCCTCAGAATGAGATAATTAGGTAAAAGCGTGCGTCCAGGACTAAATAAGTGTTTTTTTTAGCTTAAATATTGCTTATTTAAACTGTTTAACTTTTGATAATTTAACTCCCCGTTCCGCCGATACGAGCGATGAAAGCGCTTCAATTAAATCGCTCAAGATGACAGCTATTAGCAAGAAACTAATAGCTATCAAACAAGTCAGTTTTTTTGACAAAGTTGACTGATAATGGTTTCGTGATCTTGTCCTTCTTCGACCATAGAATCTGCGGGTTGGAGGCGCTCGCGTAGCCCTAAAATAAAGCGGTTACAGTCAGAACCCAAGGATTCGCAGGATGTTTGTAGACAGTGGAGTTCTCGACCTGTGAGTTTAGTAAAGAACGAACTTAAAATGCCAGCTTCTAGAAAACAGGCTGGTAGCTTCGACTTAGGGGCTGTTTTAGCAAAGAGAGAGTTAGCAATTTTTACTATTAAAAATCCCTGTGAGGAATAGCTGGGGTCAAGTTCAAATGTTCCCCATCCGTGAGTCTTCCAACACTGTTGTAGGCACTGAATAAATTCTACCATTTCCATTTCGGAAACTGGCTGACCGTAGTATTCGCTGACTTCTTCGCAAAAACGCACGTAGAAGTTTTTGCCCCACCAGCGGCCGCAGTTGAATAGCACTAGGTGGGAAGCTTGACCGGTTTCTTGTTCTAAGCCGATGTAAATGGCTTGAATCAGTGTTTCTGGAAGTGCTAGGAGCCTCCCGCCCCGGCGATTTTCGAGCAAGCCTAGTTCGAGGTCTCCTCTGACGTAAGCATCGCTGGCAAAGTAGTTTCCTGGAATTCGGGGCTGTTTGAGTAAGTCGGCAATATTAATCATCGGTTATTGGGAATTGGGAATTGGGAATTGGGCATTGGTCATTGGGCATTGGGCATGGGGCATTGGGCATTGGGCATTGGGAATTGGGCATTGGGCATGGGGCATTGGGCATTGGGAATTGGGCATTGGGCATTGGGCATTGGGCATAGGGCATAGGGCATGGGGCATTGGGCATTGGGCATTGGGCATTGGGCATTGGGAATTGGGCATTGGGCATTGGGCATTGGGCATTGGGCATGGGGCATTGGGCATGGGGCATTGGAAGCAACCAATAACAAATAACCAATAACAAATAACTAATGACTACTGACTACTGACTACTGACTACTGACTACTGACTACTGACTAATGACTAATGACTAATGACTAATGACTAATGACTTTTTGAGATCTGTTACCTGTTGCCTATTCTGGATGACCTATACCAATAATAATTGATTGTGCTTGGTCTAAAAATGGTTGCAATATAGCCCTGGCTTGCTCTGAAAGTAATTCTTTCAAACGAGTTTGCAGCAGATTGCAAATAGTTGCTTCGATTTTTTGAGTTTGGTGGGCTTCAACTATGCCGGAAAGCCAGTCTAGGAGGCGCTGTTCTAGAAAAGCTTGATCGTTGAGCAGCATGGCCATAGCGCAGTAGCGCAAGACTAATAACCAATGTTTGAGCGATCGTTCGAGGGTTTCTTGTTGTTCGTCTGGGAAGGTTTCTTGTAGCTTGTTGGCTACTGGCTGAAAGATGCTTTCTTCCTTTTCTCGCAAGAATTCGTAAATTTTTAATCGCTGGGAGAGGGTGGCAGCTTGACGCTTAAAGGCTGTGAGTTCTTCGGCTTTGAGAAAGCGATTTTCAGCCTGATCTAGAAGTGCTTCAATCTCAGGGTGCATGATTTTAATTAAGTGGTAATCGGTAATTGATCAAAGGAAGTCAGTTGGCAGTTGGCAGTTGGCAGTTGGCAGTTGTCAGTTGGTAGCGCTCAGTTGTTATTTGTTAGTTGTTTTCCTAATCACCAATAACAAATAACCAATAACAAATAACCAATAACAAATAACCAATTACCAATTGCCAATATTAACTCTTGGTCATTTTCCATTCCCCAGAAGCCTTAAAACAGGTCGAATAGGTCGTCAATAGTGACTTCGGCCGGTTCATAAACAGAAATTACTGGCAAGGGCGGCGGTGGGGGTATGGCACCTACTTCGGGAATTCCTTCCCAAGAAATAGCCCGAAAAAAGTCTGCTACTGGCATGGTTAAGGTCAGTAATTGACCAGGGGCTGAGCCATTTGGGGTTTCTAAAGGTGTTCCCAGCCAGTTATAGTGACCAAAGAAGTCTTGAACAGACTTCTCTAACCACGAAGTTTGAATTTTCATCTGTCTTCCGTTCTGTGAAACTTACTCAAACCTACTCATTGTAAACTAACGTTCACTTCCTGTTTCCCGAATGGGGAGTCGGCTCCTACCAATCCACAGGCTTAACATCAGGCAGAACTTGCCTTACTTTTTCCAACGGGAATGCAAGCTAAATTTTGAGTGGCATTCCAAATCGGTATCTCGATTTAGCGGTGGGTTGTTTACCGCAATATTTCACCGTTTTGCAGTCGGTTTTGAATGTCGCGGGCGTTGGCACCTTCGTTAAGCCAAAATGCTGCTGCATCAATTTTGTCGGGGTTTCCTAGCAGGAATTTGCAATAGCTTTCTCCCATTGAGTAACATTGGAGTTCTATGCAGCTCAGAGGTTTTTTGACTAGAGAGCCGAAGAAACCGGCGAACAAACCGGCGTAAATATGACAAACGGGTTTGCCCACGTCGCCCAAGGTGCGAGCAACTGCTGAGTCAAAGAGGTTGATGAAGATGCAGCCTTGTTTACGATCGCTCATATCCACTTGCCAGCGACCCCAACCTTGAGCTGTGAACGGCCACCACCAAGTTTCTAGCAAAAACATCAGATTTGACTGGCGAATGTTTTGACCGAATTCGGCACTAAACCATTTTTGAAAAAATTCGGAATCTTGGACTCCCCACTGGCAACCAATAGTATACATGATCACTGAGGAAGCAGGGCCTACTTCTTCTTCTAGTCCCTCCACCAAACCGATAATGAAGTCTTCGCTGGTAAAAATGTTGCGCGACTCATTCCAGTCGTTAATGGTCCCCATCTGGCGATCGAATACAAAAAAGTCCTGAAACCTATAGTGGGCATGACTTTTAGGATACTTTTGTTTCAGGAGGGAGTCGGTTGGGACGGAGATTTCTTTGTTGGCGGTAGAGACCATATTTACGTTACTCCTTTTTGGTGTAGTTTGCTGAAAAATTCAGGTCAAATGGCAAAGTTTTAGGATAGTCAGGCAGGTACTGTCTTTGCAAATACGAAAACTTTGGCAAGGTAGCCACTGAACACTTCCTCCAAGGGGAAGGTACTATTGCTTGCCGGCAATTGTTGGTCTTTTGAGCCGATCAACTCCGATCGCCAATTGACCGGCCTATGTATTTAATTTAACCTGATTATTCCAAAGGTACAGGGCAGATTTTTTGACTGCCATCTCAAAAATTCTGGCATTTTCAGTTTTTGGTTGGTTGTGACCGAAAGCAATAGGGTCTCTTGCCCCCGGATTCATCCGTCCAGAAATAAAAAACGTCAAAAAACAGAACACCCAGATCCCCGAATTCGCCTTCATTTGTGGGGGAGCGGCATCGCTATAGCGTTTTAGGTTTAATTAGGTTGATTTACCGCTCCGAGCAACCGGAGAACGGTACAGGCCGTGGGGTCGCCTCTCAAATCTCAAATCTCAAATCTCAAATCTCAAATCGATTGACTTCTACCTGTGTGGGGTTAACCTGAAGCGGCGATGTGTTATCGTTTTGTGCAAGCTGTTTACTATGTATTTAAGGCGGTCAACGACCCAGGTCTAAAGACACGCTCGCTTCTAGCCTAAGACTTAAATCGCAGTTGACCAGACTCAGTACCCTGCGTACTACGTTAACGGTAAGAGTTAAAGACCTACCAGGGAATGCTCTCGCTAGTTCCCGGCTCTAGAAATCTAGGATTAAACAGACTTATTGGGTTAAATCAGTGTCCTAGATATAGTACCGACCGTTAACTAAGGGGCAAGCTAACATTACCCCGAAAGGGAGGCTCCGCAAGGAGCGAACATTATGCGTACAGGATTGCGAAGTTTGAAGTGGTAATTGGGATGCACGCTCGCCCTTCGGCGCAGTTTACCCGCTCGCGAAGTCGAAGGGCGAGCGGATAAACTCCGCCGAGTCCCACTGAAAGTACATTACAAAAGTACACTCCCATTAAGCAATTCCCGATCGCTGTAATGGAAAGATTCAAGGCGGCGGTCACCCTCGCGAAGTCGAAGTGTTGAAACCGCCTTGCCGTTTCCCTCTCAGCACTCTTGGTGACTGAGTTTCCCACTTACCGAATTTTTTTATGAAACATCACGCTTGTATTGCCATAGGCATTAATCAATATCAGTTACTCCAGCCTTTGAGTTATGCCGCATTGGATGCAGAGGGACTGTACGCTTTTTTGGTTGAGGAGGCTGGTTTTTCGCCAGATGGATGTCTACTGATGACGGATACGAGTCCGTCGCTGTGGGGTCACTCAACTTATCCAAATCGGGAAAATATTCTGAGGTTGACGGAAACTCTGTGTACCGAACACCTGAAACAAGGAGATGTACTCTGGTGTTTTTTTAGTGGCTACGGTGTCAGCTATGAAGGCAAGGATTATTTGATGCCGGTGGATGGTAATCCGGCGGACATTCAGGGTACGGGGATTCCGGTACAGTTGCTGTTGAATACTCTGAAAAATGCTCCTACGGAAACGGTGTTGGTGCTGGTTGACATGAACCGCAGCCAGAGCGTGAAAGCGGGGGAAACTATCGGGGTGGAAACGGCCCAGTTGGCGCGGGATTTGGAAATTCCCACGCTGCTTTCTTGTCGCCCGAATCAAGTTTCGCGGGAAACTTCTGCTCTCCGCCAAGGGTTTTTTACGACGGCGCTTTTGGAGGGGCTGCGATCGGGCCAGTGCATGACGGTTAAGGGTTTAGACCGTTTTTTGAGCGATCGACTGCCTGAGCTGTGCGACCACCATTTGCGTCCCAAACAGGAACCTTTGATGGTGGTGAATCCTCCGGGAAAAGCTCATTTGGTGATTTTGCCGGATGTCTCTGAGGTGCCAACTACTGCCTTGGCGGGACGCAACGGCAATGTGACGGTTGGGGCCGAGATTAATGGGTACGATCGCCCGCAAATGGCCACGGCGACGGCTCAGTTGTTGGCCAAGGAGGAGTTGCCGGCGGCGGCTCGTACCTCTGAGGACTCGCCAGCCCAGATGCCGAGTCAGGTATCTGCACCAAATACAGTCCGGCCGACGGACGGGGGTGAGGAGCGACCGAATTTGCAAAAGCCGGAGGATTTGGAGCCTGTGGGGTCGGACAAGTCATTTTTGCAGCAGCTAATTTTGTGGAGCGGAGCTACGGCTCTGGTGCTGTTGTTGGGTGTTTTTCTGACGAATCGGTCAATTTTTGTAGGCCAGCAGGAAGGAAACCCTCCCACGAGGGCCCAGAAGGCGCAGAATCCTCCGCCTCAAAAATCTGCTGATGCTCTTGTACCGCAGAACAACCAGCCGATTGTACCGGCAGCCACCCAAAGCAAGCCGCAGCCGTCGAGCCAGCAGGTGTGGGCTGAGGCGAAAACTTTGCTCAAGGATGGTTCGGCTTCGAGTTTTAATAAAGCGGTGGAAGTGGCTCGAACGATTCCGGCTACGGATCCGCTTTACCCGCAGGCTCAGCAGGATATTGAGCGCTGGAGTTTGACGATTTTGGATATAGCTAACGGGCGGGCGGCTCGGGGCGATTTCCAGGGGGCGATCGGGGCGGCTAAATTGATGCCTGATCTCAATAAGCCGGCTTACAATCAGTCTCAGGAGGCGATCGCACAGTGGAAGGAGCTATCCAAAGAACAGCAGATCAATGTGGCTCTGCTATCTGCTGCGAAGGCACAAATTAAGCGGGGCGATGCCTCTTCTTACAGTAAGGCCATCCAGAAAGCTAATCAAATTAAGTCCAGTCAGCCGAAGTATGAAGAAGCTCAGCGGTTGATAGGAGAGTGGAGCGAAACTATTTTCAAGATTGCTCAGTTACGCAGCTCTCAAGGCAAGCTGAAAGAGGCAGTTCAAGTTGCTTCGCTGGTGCCGTCTGGTACCAAGAGTTATCAACCCGCTCAGAAGGCGATCGCCAATTGGAAAACTAAGCTGTCACCCCAGAACAAGGGTTGATTGATGTAAAGGTTATGAGTTTTGAGTTATGAATTGTGAGGTAATAAAGTTTAAATTGTCACTCATGACTCATAACTCAAAGTTCCAAGCTCAAAGCTGGTAAAGCAACCTGCAAGGCGACGATCGCATTCTTAATGGCGGGAACCATTACTGAATAAGTGCATTTTACTGAGCGCATAAGTGCATAAGTGCCTTCGGCTATAACTCCCAATTCCCGACTCTCAAAGAGCGGGTTTTTTTATTTTCTGCAACTGGGTTAGTTTTTATTTACCATTGCATTTCCAGCTAATATAGCACTTTTCAATTGGGTGTGTAATGCTCCCAATTCCCAATTCCCAATTCCCCATTCCCCATTCCCAATTCCCAATTCCC
>Ga0209812_10002232_pt1 | contig 11825 bp, 13 predicted proteins | sample JI71714BDNA_FD_187502 | JGI IMG/M metagenome (GOLD analysis project Ga0209812, IMG submission 187502) | Wastewater effluent complex algal communities from Wisconsin, to seasonally profile nutrient transformation and Carbon sequestration -... | ecosystem: Engineered > WWTP > Effluent > Algae...
ATTTCCGCTTCGGAGCCGCAAATGTTGGGTAATCCTGAGTTGATTTCTTGTAAAATGGGTAAATTGGGAGATTGTGCGATCGCAGGCATAAATTTTTCTCAACAATTGGGGAGGGGCGCTGTCTGCTATTGCTAAGATAGCTGTAAGATTTAAGAGTAGCAGAATATGCCTGCAAAAGATAAATTTCACAAGATAAGTCCGGGAGCGCGGAAGCTCATTATCTTGGGTAAAATGTTTAACACATTTCAGGTAAATAGGCGAGGTAAATTATGAAATACGAAATCAAGGTTTTGGAACCGACGGATTTGTGGTACATCCAAAATAATATCAATCCAGAAACGAACAAGTTTTATCATCCCACTAAGAATATTCCCCTCGTTCAGCAAGCGGAAATTCACTTGAACAATTCGGGAGCGATTATTCAAAAAGGTGCGCTGCATTGGTGTATGGGAAAATTGACTTCCGGTGTTTATAAAACCGATAACCGTTTAAAAGATATGTGGGTATCGTTGACTACGGAAATGGACTACAACGCTCCCGTATATCAAGGAACTGGTACGGTGAAACTGGAACCGAGACAAAAAGGGCATTTCCTGCATTATACGCCGATCGAGCTTTCGGATGCGGAGCAGTGGGAGTTTGATGATGGTATATTTCAGTTTTGTTCGGACAATGTAGTTATCGGTGCTAAAAAATTGAAATTCCGACAAGTGGCTGCTTCTAATGACGGTAGGTGGAGAATTGCTGTTACAGCTTTGCGCGAGCAAAAAGCTACTGTTATAGCCGCTACAACTTCACCGGCTAAGGTTGTCGAACTCAAACAAGGTGAAACTTTGATAGCTGATTGCGATTTGGTTAAAGGATTTACCAAGGGGATTGAAGAAGATTATCGAAAATTAGGTCATTTTGGCAAAGGCGGTGGAGAGGGTTATGTTTGGTATTATCAGGGGAAAGGTAAATTATTAATATGTGAAAATGATGCTATGGGTTTGGGTTGAGTTGTTGCATTTTTTTCGATCGGTATGAGAATGATGAGTGGGATTTATGTAAGATAAGGAGGAAGAAAGATCGCACACAAATTTGCAGGCATGAAAGTGTCTGAGATTCTCAAAGGTAAAAAAGGTAGTATAAAACAAGCACAGCTTCCGGCAAATTCGCCAAGTTGGGAAGAATTTAGCGAAATGATATGGGAGCAAATAGAAAGAGGTGCTGAAGAAAATATCCCAGGCTTTAAGATGGTTCGCAAATTGTTGAGCGATCGGAGATTTGATAGATGAAAAATAATGGATTTGACCAAGTAATATTATTTTTGCAAAAATTGCAAAAACAGGCTATCGATTACAGTTTAGCGCATCATCGCGATGAAGCTCTGATGGTAATTGTAGCTGTACCTGGGGAACGGTGGGAAATTGAATTTTTGAGTGATGGTTCGGTGGAGGTAGAGAAGTTTGTCAGTAATGGAGAAATTGTTGGAGAAGAAGCTTTGAGTGAGTTATTCGATCGCTATTCGGAACTAGACGAGACAAATGGCGATTTGACTCAAAAGATTGAGTTGACAAATGCGAGAAGATGAGTTAGGTTTTGCGGAATTTGCGATCGAGTTGCAGCCATGCCGAAACGATATCGCCGATCGCAACCGCCGCAAATTCGGCTTCTGGGAGCCCGATCGCCCTGTATTCCCAATGGCCTACTTGCTTATTTGGCGAGAAACCATATACTTTGTCATGTTAAGAAAATATTTTTTTGATTCATCCAGGAGCGAGAAAAAAAATGTACATTGTACAAATTGCCTCGGAGTGCGCCCCCGTCATCAAAGCAGGGGGTTTGGGCGACGTAGTTTACGGCTTGAGTCGGGAGTTGCAGAATTCCGGCCACTGCGTCGAGATTATTCTACCGAAGTACGACTGCATGAGGTACGACCACATTTGGGGACTTCACGAGGCCTACCGGGATTTGGCTGTGCCCTGGTACGGCGGCGAAATCCTCTGTGATGTCTTGTGCGGCTGGGTGCACGGGCAGTTGTGTTTTTTCATCGAACCTCGCTCTCAAGATAACTTTTTTAATCGCGGCTGTTATTACGGGTGCAATGACGACAATATGCGGTTTGCATTTTTCAGCAAAGCCGCGTTGGAATTTTTGCTCAGAAGCAACAAGCGTCCCGATGTGATTCACTGTCACGATTGGCAAACTGGTTTGGTTCCAGTCTTGCTGTTTGAAATTTACAAATACAATTGGATGGAATATCAGCGAGTCTGCTATACCATTCACAATTTCAAACATCAAGGCATGGGAGGTGGCGATATTTTGGAAGCAACGGGTTTGCACAGACCGGATTATTATTTTGATTACGATCGCCTCCGAGATAACTTTAACCCTTTTGCTATCAACTTTATGAAAGGCGGCATTGTTTACTCGAACTTTGTCACCACGGTTTCGCCCCACCATGCTTGGGAAGCTCATATGGGCGAGTGTGGCTACGGTTTGGGGCACACATTGCATTTATATCAAGAGAAGTTTCGCGGGGTGCTCAACGGCATTGATTACGATGTGTGGAATCCTGAGACCGATCGCTATATTCCGCACCACTACAATCAGGAGGATTTGGCAGGAAAAGCCAAAACTAAAAAAGCTTTGCGCGATCGGCTGTTATTGCGCGATGCTGACAAGCCTATTATTACCTTTATCGGTCGTTTGGACGACCAAAAAGGTGTCCATCTCGTCCACCATGCAATTTATTACTCTCTGAGTAAGGGGGCGCAATTCGTGCTTTTGGGTTCCGCGACGGAAGCGGGAATTAACGATCATTTCCAGCACGAAAGACAGTTTTTAAATGATAATCCAGACTGCCATTTAGAACTAGGTTTTAATGAGGAACTGTCGCACTTAATTTACGCGGGTGGGGATATGATTGTGGTTCCCAGTAATTACGAACCCTGCGGGCTGACTCAGATGATTGGGTTGAGGTACGGCACTGTTCCTGTGGTGCGGGGAGTTGGCGGTTTGGTGAATACTGTGTTCGATCGAGATTACGACACCCGCCACCTACCGGAAGAACGCAACGGTTACGTATTTTACCAAACTGACTACTACGCTTTGGAGTCGGCGCTCGATCGGGCGATCGGATTGTGGTATGACTATCATGATGAATTTGAAAAACTCATGCTTCAAGGCATGAATTGTGACAATTCGTGGAAATATCCAGCTAAAGACTATGTGGAAATTTACGAGCTAATTAGACACAAATAATCCGTAAGCTGTTCAGCATTTAAATAGAATGTCAACAAACAATCTAAGTCTTGTGGGGTGGGCCGTCTAGCCCGCCCTGAATATGCAATTTAAATGCCTGACAGCTTAGGATCTCAGATGCTGCACCATTGTCAAGAACGGGCTCTGGGGCCCGTTCCACAAAGAATGAGTTTTCTCGCTTCACAGGCCGTCCAGCCTGTTCATAAAAGGCTTATTGAGAATGGTGCAACATCTCAGATGAAATTGTTGTGGGGAGTAGGGGCCCTAGCGTCCCGCCCGCCCGAAAAATACAACGCAAGATGCCCGACAGCTTATAACCAAGTCTTTTCGGAAAAAAACTGCCGGTTGAGCGAAGTCGAGACCGGATTTCTGACCACGAATTTCTTCATGTGGTACCCGCCACGTGATTTATCCGTGGAATCAATCCCCAATCTCAAATCGAAAATCCTCAAGAAAGAGCATTTATCCGTGGGGTCGCCTCTAAAATCTAAAATCTAAAATCTAAAATCGATTGACCAGCAGTGCGTCAGCCATAAAATAGTTACGCTCTCGATCATCAAATAAGAATTACTTGCATTAATATAGTAAAGCAATGACTATAGATGGCTGTAGATAGACCATCGTGTCAATTACCAGATGAAAAAATCTATCATTATAGAACAATGAGCATTTCTCGGCGTATTTTTCTTGCCAGCGGTACAGCAATGGCTGTCGTGGCCGTGGGGGAACTAACCAAAAAAGCCCCTGTCGCAGCCCAAACCGGCACTCTCAACCTTTATTCAGCACGTCACTACGATACTGATAATGAGTTGTACCAAAGCTTCACCAAAAAAACTGGGATCAAGGTTAACCTCGTTGAGGCGGATGCTGACCAACTAATTGAACGGATCAGAAGTGAAGGCGCAAATAGCCCCGCTGATGTTTTCATCACGGTGGATGGTGGGCGTTTGTGGCGGGCAAAACAAGCAGGTATTCTGCAACCTGTTTCTTCAACAGTCCTGACATCGGCAATTCCAGCAAGTTTGCGAGATCCTCAAGGTTTCTGGTTTGGTCTATCGCGCCGGGCACGGGTGATTGTTTACAACAAAAGCAAGGTGAACCCTGCCCAATTGTCAACCTATGAGGCGCTGACAGAACCTCGGTGGAAAGGCAAAGTTTTAGTGCGATCGTCCACTAATATCTATAATCAGTCTCTGGTTGGCGCTATGTTAGCAGCTCATGGAGCTCAAAAAACAGAAGCTTGGGCGCGAGGATTGGTGGCTAATTTTGCGCGTCCTCCAGAGGGAAATGATACGGCACAAATCAAGGCTGTTGCTGATGGGGTAGGCGATCTTGCCATTGTTAATACCTATTATGTAGCTCGCTTAATGAAATCGAAAGATCCAGCAGAAAAAGCGATCGCGGCGAAAGTAGGTGTATTTTTCCCCAACCAACGCGATCGCGGTACCCACGTCAACATTAGTGGTGGCGGTGTAGTCAAAACCTCCCGTAACAAAGCAGGCGCGATCAAATTCTTGGAACACCTAGCCAGCCGCGAAGCGCAACAGCTTTTTGCTAGGAGTAATAACGAATACCCTGTGATTTCAGGTGTGGCGATCGATCCTGTAGTGGCAAGTTTTGGTACATTCAAATCTGACCCTCTCAACCCTGATGTGTTTGGGAAAAATAACCCCGAAGCTTTAAAGGTTGCCGATCGCGCCGGATGGAAATAGAGGCTTTTTGAACAAGAAGCTACTCTTTGTGATTCGGCGGTTTCAACCGCCGAATCCCATCAACTTTAATTTTTAATTTTACCATCCGGCATGATAGCGCCTTTCAGGTTTGCCCCTTTGAGGTTAGCCCCAGTCAAATCAGCACTATTTAAGTCAGTTTCACTTAAATCGGCATTACTAAGATTGGCATTATTTAGTTTTGCACCTCGCAAAAAAGCCCCCTTGAGATTTGCATTACTCAAATCAGCATTTGTGAGATCGGCAGAAAATAAACCTGCTTTTTCCAGAGAAGCACCTTTTAAATTTGCACCTTTGAGATTGACGCTATCGAGTAAGGCTTCATTAAGTTTGACATTTTCTAGCATAGCACCTTCCAACTTAGCACCATTGAGATTAGCGCTTGTTAAATCAATGTCACTTAATTTGGTATCAGTCAGGTCACATCCTGGACATTGCTTAGTTTTTTGTAATGTTTCGAGGGGACCCGCCACCTGTTTTTGGCATCCAAAGGTGACAAAAATAGTAAGTAGTAACAAGGAAATTGTGCCAGTAGTGCGGTTAAACATTGCTAAGTTTTTATTAATCATCTTGATTTGTAAAGGTAAAAAGAAGATGGAAGAAGGGTTGATACATTCTCCTGAAACCCGCCAGGGAATAAATTCCCCCTCTTATAGCTAAAGTCGGTTGAAACCGACTGAAATCCTAGCTGTATAGTCGTCTTCAGACGACTTTCGCTATGAGACAGGGGTTTCAACCCCTGTCGGACTTTAGCTATGAGACAGGGGTTTCAACCCCTGTCGGACTATAGCTTTAAAAGAATCAATCACCTGTGCAAGCAGGGAAGAGATTTGGCGGTTATTGTGTTGAAGACTTGCGCGATCGCGCAATTTTCCAACTTAATAAAATAACCGGTAACATCCCCACTAAAACAATTGCCAATGCTGGGCCAGAAGCTTCAGCCAATCGCTCATCTGAGGCAAGTTGATAAGTTCGCACAGCCAAGGTATCAAAGTTAAAAGGTCTAATAATTATAGTAGCAGGTAACTCTTTCATTACATCAACGAATACTAACATCATGGCAGTTAGTAAACCTCCCGTCATCATTGGTGTATGAACTGTAACTAAAGTTTGCATCGGGCTATAACCCAAACTTCTCGCCGCATCATCTAAATTAGGCTTGATTTTGCCCAAACTTGACTCCACCGCATTTAAAGAAACAGCAAGGAAGCGAACTATATAAGCAAATACCAAAGCTGCGATCGTACCACTTAACAACAAGCCTGTAGAAATTCCAAAGTTTTCACGCATCCAACTATCAAATAGATTGTCCATTTTTCCAATGGGAACCATAATCCCAACTGCAATCACAGATCCAGGTACAGCATAGCCCATTGCCGCAACTCTAGTGCCTAACTGCACTCCTAAATTAGGATATAACCGTAACCCATAAGCCATAATCAAGGCAATAACTACGGCTAAAATTGCTGTCAGTGTTGCCAAAATTAAACTATGACGGGCAAATATCCAAAAGCGTTCATCTAAGGTGAGTTGCCAATTAGCTAAGGTCAACTTTACTAAAAGACATCCTGGCAATAAAAAACCCAAAAACAGCGGCATCAAACAAGCAGTTACCGCTAAGATTTCCCTAATTCCTTTAAGTTGATAAGTTTGTAGTTGGCGATAGCGGCTGCTAGCTTGATAATATTTAGTCCGACTCCGCGACCAGCGTTCTAGTAATATTAAACCCAGAACAAATAATAATAGCATCGCCGCTAATTGATTGGCTGCAATTCGTTCTCCCATGCCAAACCAAGTCCGATAAATACCTGTGGTGAATGTATCCACTCCAAAATACTGAACAGTACCATAATCGTTGAGAGTTTCCATCAAAGCCAGTGCTAAACCTGCTACAATTGCGGGTCTTGCCATTGGTAAGGCAACTGTCATAAAACTCCGCCAAGGGCTACAGCCCAGTATTCTACTAGCTTCTAGGGTACAAGTTGATTGCTCCAAAAATGCAACTCGTGTTAATAGGTAGACGTAGGGATATAAAACTAAGATTAGCATTAAGATGGCTCCAGGGAGCGATCGCACGTTAGGAAACCAATAGTCTCCATAACTCCAGCCAAAAATAGAACGCAAAGCAGTTTGAACTGGGCCGGAAAATTCTAAAAAGTCTGTATAAATATAAGCTAGGACATAAGCTGGGGCAGCTAAGGGTAACAGTAATGCCCATTCAAATACGCGACTGGCCCGAAAGCGACACATTGTTACTAGCCACGCACATCCTACGCCAATCACGACAACACCCAAGCCTACACCGATCATTAACCAAAAAGAGTTGATGATATAACGGGTTAAAACTGTATCGGTTAAATGTTGCCATGTATCTTTAGCTTCAAAAAAGATACTGGATAAGACACTGATCACTGGTATGGCGATCGGCAATGCTAAAGCGATAATTGCAACTGTCCACCCACTCGCCGATAAACCGCGTAAGGTCGATCGCCATTGGATTGTCCTGATTCCTGTTTGCTGTAGTGATTTTTGGGAATTTTTCATCGCTAGTAAAAAGTCTAGCCTGCTAGTTTATCAGTAGTTGTAAACATTTGTCAAGCCTTTATGATAATTAATCTCACTAAACTGGTATATTGTAGAATAGTAAGTTGTTGATTATTTATAGCAATAATGGCTCGACCGATAATTCTGCATTTGGATGGTGTAACAAAACAGTATGCCCAAGCTGCATCACCTGCGGTGGCATCTGTCACCCTGACCTTACATCAGGGAGATATACTGGGGTTGTTGGGGCCATCGGGTTGTGGGAAAACAACGTTGCTGCGGTTAATTGCGGGTTTTGAACAGCTACAAGCAGGGACGATCGCCCTAGCAGGGAAAACTGTAGCCAGTGTTAATATGTCAGTCGCGCCGGAACAGCGAGACATTGGTATGGTGTTTCAAGACTATGCACTCTTCCCCCATTTGACAGTCGCGAAAAATGTAGCTTTTGGCTTGACACATCAAGGAAAAGAGTCAAAGCATAATATTCAGAAAGGTGTCACCGAAGCATTAGCGCTGGTGGGATTAGAAGGATTGGAAAATCGTTATCCCCATGAATTATCGGGGGGTCAGCAACAGCGAGTGGCCCTGGCCCGTGCTTTAGCCCCTAGACCTGCGATTATTTTACTAGATGAACCGTTGAGTAATTTAGATGTACAAGTACGGTTAAGATTGCGTCAGGAAGTCCGCGAGATTCTCAAAGCAACGGGAACCTCTGGTGTATTTGTCACCCACGATCGCGAAGAAGCACTTTCGATTTCAGATTGGGTAGCGGTGATGCGTCAAGGCCAATTAGAACAGTTTGGCACTCCAGAGGAAGTTTATCAAGAACCAGCATCTAGATTTGTGGCTGAGTTTGTGACGCAAGCTAATTTTGTGTCTGCATCGCTGAAGCAGGATTTTTGGGAAACAGAAGTAGGTTGTTTTGCTGTTAAACGAGATTCATGTTCACAAGTTCCCTGTGATGTTTCTACTCAAGGAGAATTGATGATCCGGCAGGAAGACTGGAGTTTATACTTAGATGAAGATTCGCCTGTTGTGGTTTGCGATCGTCAGTTTTTAGGCAGAGAAAATCGTTATTGTTTAAAAACACCTTCTGGCGAAAAGTTATATGCACTCACAACCACAGGGAATGTTTTTCCCATTGGTTCTAAAGTTCGGTTATCTTGTGGTGATAATTCTCCCTTAGCTTTCTTTGTCGGTAAGCCTAAGCCATAGCTAATGGCTAATTGCTAGTAGGGGAAAAATCCTCTCCCTCTTCCCATCTCGGAGTTTCCCCCTCTTCCTTCTTCCTTATACTGCCTGATAGGTTTTCTGTCTATCGCTGTTGTCAGGGAAGGGGCTAGTCACGATATCCTCTGCTTTTATACCCGCTGCAATCAGCGCTTGGCTTAGACCTTCCTCGAAGTTATCCTCTTCAATTACAACTTGATTATCGACTAAACGAGCATGAAACAGAATCGTGTCAATCCAGCGCTGTTTATCCCAGCCTGTAGCCAGAATCAGAAACTGACCCGAATCGACATCACAGACGGGGTAAAGCTGGATCGCTTGTAAACGGGGTTGGGTGCGAGTTGCTTCTTGCAGGGTTTTTTTGAGGATGTCTGCATAGCTTAGTGAGTTATCCATTGGAGAATCACCTCTTGACTTGGTTCGTAAACTAATAAGTTGATTTTATTTCGCTGGACGGCTAACTGAAAAATCGGTTTTTGAAAGTGTTTAATGTAGATGGCTTGGCTCACAGCTAAAAACAACTGACGCTCCGGTTCTTGGCCTTCCAATGCCCATTGGTAAAGCTGAAGCTGTCCCATCGTTTTTTCCAGTTCGCTGATGACTGAGGCTGAATCGAAGTCTTTGATTTCAACAGCGATTTTCTGCCCTTCTTTTTCCGCAGTAAAAAACTTTTCTGCTCCTAAGTCGGCTTTCAAAAGTGTCTGTTCTAACACTAAGACTAAAGGATCGTCCGTAATTGTCCACCCGTCTTTTTCGAGGGTGCGACGTAGAGAGAAGTGTAAATTATCGCGTCTAGACATTCGACATTCGAGAATTGAGGTTAGGAAAGATAAGCAGGGACTTTTTGAACTCCTATGTCTTGCAGATATCGCTTATTATGATATAGGGTAACACATCTGCGATACAATTTAAGTTATACGTCATATAAAACTGGTAGGGAGTTTAAATGGCAAGGCAACCAATTGTTCTCAATGGAATAGAGTTCAAATTCCAGAAAGATGCTATTGAACACTTCAGAAATATGTTGGAGCGCTATCGAAATGGTCAAAGCATAGCAGGTGATGATCGCGATATGTTACTAGCTCTTCTGGAGCGCCATCCTGAAGCAGATAAAAAGATTGGATGTGGTATAAAACGTTTGTACAAATATAGAACCGATATGCCGACAAGTTGCTTTTGGATAGAAAGAACAGATGGATCTAAAACAGATTTTTCTTATCGCACAGCGATTTCTGCTAAAGGAAAGTCTCTTTATCAAGATTTTTTAGAAGCCTGCCGTGCTGCTGTTCAAGATGATCTTCGGCTAACTAAAAAAATATTCTTTGAAAAGTTTGCCGATCAGGATGGAAGAGTTGAATGCGATATTACTGGTGATAAAGTAGCTATTTATGAGAGCCATCTTGACCATAAAAAGCCCTTGACATTTCAGGTTCTTGTGAACACTTTTATTGGCGCTAATGATATTGAAATAAAACCTGAAATGTTGTTAATGTCCCAGGATGCCCAGTTTCAAACAACTATGATTGATCAAGAGTTAAAGGATAAGTTTCGACGATATCATCATAAAATGGCGCAGCTTAGGGTTATTAAAGCGGAACAAAATCTTAGTCTTGGCGGCTCGGAGAGAATTCGGAAGAGCCGTAATCCTGTATTGATTCCTAATGAACTTGTAGGTGACTGACGTATCACATCCCTGTGGGAGTGGATTGACTCAGATTTCTGGTGCATCGCGAATTTTTCTGGCAGCCACTCAACAGGAAGGTTACATTTTTTCCCGACAGGTGAAATGCGATCGCCCGCAACTCCTTCCCACCGATCGCCCTCTTTTCCTATCCTAAAAAAATACAGCCACCACCAAGGATCAAATCAGATCCGGATCGATCGCCAATATGCCACCAACCCCGTCAGCAACGAATTCCCCTAGCTATCCCACCACTCTAACCATTGCTGAGTCTGATTTTGATAACTGCCTTCCCATAGGCCCCATTTTACTCCCATAAGTTCGATCGGCTACTGAAGGAAACAATATTACAAAATAAAAGCCTTTCATCCCCGGACTAAAGTCACCGGGATGAAAAGCTTTTGCACGTTTTGACCAGCCTTCAATCTGGTTGGTTTGACAGATTTAAGCTAATTTTATTCAAATGAAAGTATCTTAAATTTCGGACTTTTTTCCTTGCGATTCTGGCACAGCAACTTCTGAATCCGGCTGATTCAGAGCCATTTCTAGAGATTTTGCAATCTCGACTGGCTCAGGAGTACGCTTAGAAAATCCCCAGACAAACATCAAGACGATACTGGAAACTAGCAGCCATTGCGGCGGAACTAAATCGGGATTAATTACTTTCACCAACAATCGCATTCCCACGAACCCAACTGTGATGTAACCAGCACTTTCTAGGTGAACGAACTCATCCAGCCAGCGGATGAACAACCCTGCCATGAATCGCAGGGCAATAATTCCAATAGTAGCGCCTGTTACGACGATAAAAGTGTCGTCAGAAACAGCGATCGCAGTAGTCACGCTATCCAAAGAAAACGCTAAATCCGTAAAAGCAATCATGGGAATTGCTTGCCACACAGTCGCAAATCTGGGCCCGTGATGTTCTCCTTCGGAGTCTGTCTCTGAAGTAAAATGTTGGAAAACAAGCCACAGCAGGTAGAGAGCACCAAGCAGTTCAAACTGCCAGTATTGGATCACCCAAGTAGCAGTTAAAATTAGGGCGATCCGCAGTACAAAAGCAATTATCAAACCCAAGTTGAGAGCTTTTTGCTGATCCTTGGCATCTTCTAAACCTTTAGAAATAGAGGCCAGGGCGATCGCGTTGTCAGCCGAAAGTACAGCCTCCAAAGCCACCAAAACCAACAATAAGAAAAAGCCGTCAACTCCAAAATTGGGTGTAGCGTCGAGAAATTGATCTATCATTAACTATTTTGTGCACCTAAGATTGGCAAGGGTCGAGCGCAGCGCAAATTACCCGCTCTGTCTAACATTAGTTTCACCTTCACTTAAATCTTAACCTAACGCGGTAATTCTGTGGGAGGCGATCGTCCCAACAACCTCCGAAGGAAGCA
>Ga0209812_10002234_pt1 | contig 11820 bp, 17 predicted proteins | sample JI71714BDNA_FD_187502 | JGI IMG/M metagenome (GOLD analysis project Ga0209812, IMG submission 187502) | Wastewater effluent complex algal communities from Wisconsin, to seasonally profile nutrient transformation and Carbon sequestration -... | ecosystem: Engineered > WWTP > Effluent > Algae...
ATTTCATTAAGCGACCATAATTTTTCGAGATTTGCTTCTAATTTCGCCGCTACATTATTCCAATCTAAATCTTTATGTCGATGCATGTTTTTTGTAAAACGCGTTTTTAAAAGTGTCAATAAACTTTCGCGTTGTTCTTTTGTAAGTTGCTTTTTCATAAGCTAATAGTTGATATCAGTTAACGTAAATATTTTTAATCATTTAATCCCAATCCACTCAAAATAAGTGGTAAACATTTTTCAATTCTTGCCACCCTTGTTTTAGATTGTTTGGGAGCTGCAAAATGTAAAAGATAAGCCCGCTGTCTGCCTGGAGTTAATGTATAAAATGCTTTATGCACTTTTTTTTGTTTGTCTAACACCTGTTGAAACTCTTCCGGAATGGTATATGCAGCTGTTTCTTTTAAAGCCACTTTAAGTCCTGCTTTTTCAATTGCAATGGCTTCAAAAATATATGCTTTCAGAACTTTTTTTAATTTGATGATTTCATCTACATGAGTAAAACGGATTTGCCTCGCAGCCTGGACATTTTCACTTTGTTGTATGAGTAAACCCTTTTCATCTTGTATAAGTGCGCCTTTAAAAAATAAATACGCACAATAAGTTTTGAACTCATGAATCAAAACAATATTGTTATTATTTAAAGTATAACACGGATGACCCCATTTGAATGTTTCTGTCAAGTTGCAATCCAAAGCAATAGCCCGCATCTCCTGTATTTCCTTTTGCCACTTTTTGGGTTTGCTGAAATAACTTTCAATATTTTTTTCCATAACACTTATGCTTTAGAGCTTATTAATTTTCTATTTGTCGGTCTGAACAACCATGATACTATTGTTAACACCAAAAGTAATAAAGCTGGCGCTATTTCTTTTATACCGTTGTTTACGGCAAAATGAGAAAACAGCGCACCTGACATTACAAAAAAGAAACCCGCATATGCCCACTCTTTCATTAATGGGAGTTTAGGAGCTAATACTACTATTACACCAAGTAGTTTCCAAATTCCAATTATGGTTAAGAGATAAGCCGGATAACCTAATCCAGTTATGAAAGTCACCTCCGATTCTTTTTGCATACATTGCACAATTCCGGTTGACGCCATACCTAACGATAACCATATAGTGCTAATCCAATAAATGATATTGTTACGTTTCGACATATTATTTGTTTTTAGTTACTATTTCCTGGATACGATTGTGCGCCATATTAATTCCTTGAGCAAATGGCAATTGTAATATTTGGTTGCGAACGGCAACAGACTGATAAATTACATGCATAGTTAATTTGCTGGTATCATCAGTTACTTTTTCGAAAACTAAAAACTCCAATTGCACTGGAAAAGCGGTGTTTTCCATTTGGAAGGTGCGTGTAATAAAAGCATTTGTTTGCATTTCATGAATAGTCCCGTTAAACCGGTGTTTATTTCCCATTGGGTCGGTGGTTTCAAACAAATAGCCGCCGTGATTTTTATTCTCTAATTTTAATACATTGGTATTCATCCATTGGGCTACAATTTCTGCATCGGTGTATGCTTCAAATAATAATTCAACCGGCAGATCAAAGTTTCTGGTGATAAACAATTCCTGCTTACCATCTTCAGCATGTATTTTAGTTTTGAGTTCCATAGTAGTTTATTTGTTATGACGTTTTTTCATTATGGTTTCTAACTTATTAAATCGGTCGTCCCACATTTTGCGGAAGGGTTCGATAAAATCGGCAACTGCTTTCATTTTTTTCACATTGGTTTTGTAATAAATTTCACGTCCGTCCTGCACTTGAGTGAGGAGTTCACACTCCGTTAAAATGTGCAGATGTTTCGAAACAGTTGGCCTCGCAGTATCAAAATTGGCAGCAATTGCTCCGGCGGTCATGGCTTGTGAGGCAACCAATAACAAAATGCTCCTCCTGGTAGGGTCGGCTATGGCTTGAAATACATCTCTGCGTAAATTCATATGTAGCTATTTGGCTACAAATATATATGTAGTTAAATGACTACGCAAAATTTTTAGGATAATTTTTTTTATACTTCATCAAAAAAACCACCATTAGCTGAGTTAAGGTGTTGATGATGAGGTGTTTACAAACTTGATTGTTTATTTAATTTATTTGCAGCTCGTATTGAACCCTGTTCAGTAAGGACTTGAGGTTGGAATGTTGTAGGCGGTTCAAATAAATGTCCTTTTCAATTAAGTAGATGTCGGAAAGTATGTGTCCGATTTCAGGATACACTTCGTTAATTCGACCAATTTTTCTGCCTCCGGCTTTTTCAATAAAGGGTATGGCTGCCAGATTCATAATGGGAGACGAAACAGTTGTCGCAAATAAATTATCGTGCGTATTAAATGCAAGTTGTAATAATTGATAACATAAACGGATAACCACTCTGGTGTAACCTTGCAAGAAAGCTAGTTGCTCGAAGTAACACACATTTGGCGATTCGTATTTAGTTATATCTACCTCCCAATTGGCAGCATGTCGTTTAGTCCAAATAGCAGATTGTTGTAAAGTTGTATTTTTTAATATAATGCCAAAGCCAATTATTTGGTTTTCATTTTCTGCAACTAAACAATAATCATTAGCGATGTATTCTTGATATGTAGGTAAAGATGTTCCCAGTAAAAAACCTCCCGTTGTAGTGGTGCCATTAACATTTTTAAACGACAGCTGATTTTTGATTTCAACCATTGCAACAGCGTCTTCCAATGCGGCATAACGAATATTAATTTTCATAATGTATGGAAGGGCCTTTTAATTGCCTGAAAATAGCAACAAAAAAATTTGTTGTCTGCTGGTTTTTAATTGCATACACTTCAGGTAGTTGTTTTCGTTTGGATGGTAATTCATACCAAGGAATATTTGGATGCTGATGATGTGTTGCGTGTTCATTAAAGTTCATTAATATCCATGAAATAACCGGAACAGGCCGCACAGAGCGCACATTATAACGAACCTCTTCACCGATAGTTGTATCATAATGAAAAATATAAACCAGCAGTGAAAGCACCCATGCAAAAGATAACATGGGAACTCCTAATACAAGCAAATAATATTGTTTACCCAGCAATTGAAAAGTTACATAATGAAATAATAATCCAATACAAAACAGCAATATCGCTACAAATTGGTCCTTCATTTGCCACCCTTTAAATGCAGGTGATATTTTGGAAGACAATTTTGAAGGTACAAATAAAAATAACATTACCGAGATTAGTGAATGCAGAAAAAAACCACCAAAAAACACACTTATGTACCAGACAAAATAATAATAAACGGTTTTCAACTTTTTGAATTTACCGGTTATTACAAAGGTGTCTAATGCAGATGTATGTGGGTCTTTTCTATTAAATCCATGATGAAAATAATGTATTTTACGATAGATGTTAATCGGCACCAATAAAGGAATTAGCGCTATGCTCCCAACTACGTCGTTCACTGTGTTATTTTCCGGAATTAACTTTTTATGTGCACATTCGTGCCCGATGATATACAATCGATAATACCATAATCCCTGGAAAATCAGCAATGGGTTGTACAATAGCCATTTTAGCAAATCATTTGTTATACATTCAAATAAAATAATTGCCAATAAACCGTTTAACAGGAAAACTATTAACGTTTCAGCAATAAGTTTATAATTTTTATGCATAGTGCCACATTAGCCTTCTTAAAGATACAATCAATTTGACAATTTAAGTGGCAATGTATGAATTGGCATTACCAAATGTTTAATGCAATTCTTTATCAATTTCAGCCTGTAATGCTTTAATTCTCTTTTCTACTTCCAGATAGTACTGAATAATAAATACTCTATTGTTTTGCATTTTCCAAAAATCGCTTAAAACCTGATTCTTATCTGAGGTAGTTAAGGCAACCGGAAAGGTCATATCTTTTAAGGTGCCTAAACTATCGAGCTGGTAGTAGGGTGACATCTTCGTATTAAAATCTTTGTAATAATTTTCCTGAAATTGTAACTCGTCATACTCTTCTTCTAATTTGCGAATTGTATTATAATCGCCTTCGTATAATGCGATAATTTTGGAGCGAAGTGAATCGTTGCTGATTATCTCCAACCCTTTTGATTTAAGTGTTTCGTAACCTGAATTATTTTGAACGGAAACGAAATCGCGAAATAAATTAAAATAGTGGAACGTAATGGAATCATTGTTCACCGGAACATTCAAAACAATATTTCTGAAATGTTGGATAGCAATTATACCATATTCATGCCCTTTTGTATTTACCTGAATATCGAGTACATCTTGTTTTAACCCATTGTTGATTTCCTGCAGAATGCTCATCTCCGTGATATGGTCCTTTCTGTCCTCGTTCCAATTGTCTAAAGCAAAGGCGGCGAATACACCAATAAATATGGATAAAAATTCTAAAAGGAATTTATTCAGACCGGTAAACCTTGGTTTTTTTGTCATAACTTAACTAACGCACTTATAAGTTTAAAGAAGGCAAAAATATCACAATAATTATAATGTTTAAAGATTGCGACAGCAGGTTAATAATTATTAAGTTTGAAATTTTCACTTCAAACACAACCCTGTCTAACCCGGGACCTGAAGAATTGTTGATTACAGGCATCCATTTTTCAATTATTTACCAAACCGACGGAATGCCTATTTTATATGTAAATTGAAGCATTAATCAGTTATAAATCAAGAGCACGCACATAGTTATTGCTGCCGTGTATTTGAATTACCTATATCGTAAGGGTGTATAACCAATACTTTTTATTAAACCGCGGTGGAATTTCTTTTAAGATGGTAAATCCTAACGATTCGTAAATATGTCTTGCTTTACCCATCATTTCAGATGTATGCAATGCCATTATTTGTTCGTTTTGCTGTTTAGCGAGTGATATACATTTTTGGGTTAAGGTTTTGGCAATTCCCTGTCCATTATAACTTGGATCAACACTTACAAATCGAAGTTGACACCAGGAAGCTTCATAAATTTCGGTAGCATTTCCGCTAGGCACTAAAAAAGCCATTCCAACAATGGTATTTTCTTCATTGGTACAAACTTCACAATGTGCTATTTCGAGTAATTCGGAATAAGTACTTGGATTAGAAATGTTATTGAATAACTTGATCCAGTCATCAGGTAAAAGTACTTTTTCATATTCTCCCCATGACTTAATGGCCAATTCTTGTAATTGTGGGATATCTGAGTTTGTTCCGGTTCTAAATTGTAATAACATAGCTGGAATTGAAAAACATAGAAATTTAATGCTAAATTAATTATTTAACAGTTTCTGTAATTACTTTATCAAATACCCAAATATTATGGTGATTGTCGTGTTTACTTTTCATCACTTCATCAGCAATTAATTCATTTTGGGTTGAACCGAAGGAGTAATCGACAATATTAGAAAAATTGTTTTTCCAAATGGAAGCTTTTATAGTAGTAGGTGCCGGTTCCAATTTACCTCTGAATAATAGTTTAACCGGTCGGGTTTTTCCATCGGCTTTCATTTTAAAACTAATTTTATTTGACCTTTCACCGTAATAGTGATAACGGGTTAAATAAAATTTTTCACCCTTTTGACTAATTATAAATTTACTTCCGGTAAACCCTTCAGATTTAGCTTCGAGTTGACTTTTTTCTAAATTTAATATCCAGGTGCCACTAATATCTATTGATTGAGCAAAACCGGTAGTGAGTGTCAACAAAACACAAATGGTTGTAACAAATAGTTTATTGCGCATAGGATAAAACGTTATTTTAAATCGGAAAATATGTCCCGGTAAAAATAATTAATTAAACCTGTCTTGCAATTTTATTAACTATTCTTAATAAACGCAGTATTGTGAATTTATTCGATAACGGCATTAATTTTCTCCCAAAGTTCATTATCAAATCCGGAAAGCGCGAAACTAGGGTTTAGAGGGTCGGAAGCATTGCCCATTCTAATAATTACCATATTTTTTCCCGGCACAACATAAATGCGTTGATCTTCAGCACCCATGGCAGCATACATGTCTGATGGTGCATTCGGTATCAAGGGGCCTGTATACACTTCTTGCCCCCCAGGAACCATATAAGTGGATTTTCCATTTAGCCACCATAAATAACCATATGAGGGATTAATATCTTGAGAAGTATGAACACTTTCATTAAAAAAATCGGCATTCACAATTTGTTCCCCATCCCAATTACCTGTATTTAAAGCTAAGAGACCGAATCGAGCCATACTACGTGTGGAGCTGTGATAAATAGTAAATATGAGTCCTTCTTCCCAATAACCATCCATTCCTATTTTATTTTTGAGATGTTCATTAAAATAAGTTTCATATTCTGTATCAGCAGCAGCTGCAACTACATCCATCAATTTTTGGAATACATTATGATACGACCATCTTGTGCCTGCATCAGCTAAATACGTTAAATTGAATTTAATCACCAGCTCACTCGAATCGTTAATTCCTGAAGTCATAGTTAATAAATGACGGGAGTTGATTAAACTTTCTTTATCAATAGGTTCACTTGTCCAACCTGAGCCTAAATAATCGGAAACTTTATTATTTATATTGAGCAGACCTTGTTGTTGTGCAATTCCTGTAGTGGCTGATACAAGAGTTTTACCTGCGCTATTCCATTGCCATTCCGCTTCGGCATTGTGTCCGTCGAAATATGCTTCTAAAACAATTTTGCCATCTACTAAAATCATAAATGATTTACTGTTTTTATCAGCCAAATAATTTAACAAAGGTTCAAAGGCCTCTTCGTTCCATCCTAGTTCAGTAATTGAGGTAGTTTCCCATGCGGTATCAGCTACAGGAGGAAAATACATTGCTGTTTCAGGAGTAGGCGGAATAATATCATCATCTTTTTTGCATCCAAAAAATGGCAGTAAAAGCAATAGAAAAATGAATTTGTTGGACATATGACCTGATGATATCTTTGTATTAGACAAAAGAAATTAACAATGGTTTAAAGTTAACCATTTAGTGCACGTTTTCCTGCGGATTTAACATATAAAACACTTCGTTACACTGATTAATATAATCTTGTATGGGTTCCAGTCCGACACTTTTTCTACGTATATCCAAATTGGCTGTATCAATACAAGGTTTTATAGTGGTGTTTCCGCTCATATTAACTTGAGTGCCATAAATTTGTGGCCTGCCATTATTTATTTCTATACGGTCGCTTAAAAATGCAAAGTTTTGACCGGAAGCATTTTTTTTAGCGACTTCTTTTTTCATTTTTTGTAAAACTTCCTGCTGGAAATCTACATTAAAATCGCTATGTTGTACTAATACAAAATATTTATCGGAAGTTGTGGTTCCAATAAAGTCATAACCAGGATAACCATATTGTTTAAAAATATCGGCAATAAATGGATAATTAGATTTTTTCACTCTTAAAAAGGCTGCTGCTGCACTATCGGCAGGTTGTATTTCAACACAAGCCTGGTCGGCTTGATGTAAACTGTCGATTAACACTGTTAGCTGTTGTTTATCTGCCATAGATTTTCTTATGGGAACACATGCACTAAGACAAACCATTACTATAACAATATAACTATTTTTAAACATTACTTTTTTATTTTATACAAGTTTCTACAATAAAGATAAATGTTAGACATTGAATTATTGATACATTTAAGTTATTTAAATTAATCTTCTATTGCTTCAATGCCCTGTTCTTTTAAACGGGCCAGGTTATCTTTCATGGTTTGTAATAATTCCGGGGAATGACCTTCCCAAGTTTCAACTACACCAATAATTTTTAAGCCGCTTTTTGTACGATATGATTTTGTGGGATTACCCGGAAACTTTTTATCCGTAAGGTTTGGGTCGTCCTCAAAATTTCCCGCTGGTTCTACTATATAAATACTTCCGAAACCCTCGCCTACAGCTAGTTCGGCGCCCCAGATGGCGGCGTCGAGGGTTGCAGTAAAATATACATAATTAGCTTTTTTTCTGCTGCCATAATTTGACGTAAATCCAGGTTCAATTACATCACCTGTTTGGAGAATTGCTTTTGTTCCGTGATAGTATGTAGTAGAGGAATTAGCGATTTCAGTTATATCATAAATTGCCATAAACAGATATTTTAGTAAATAATTTCTTTACATATTAGCTAACACAATTTCCAGCTTGTCGAAATTTTCTTCATTTTTTCCAACAACAAAAGGTTTTAACTTTTCACAATCTTCTGCTGAATAAAATAACATTTTAAATGTGAGCAAGGTATAACCATTATCTATTGTTTCGAAAGTGGCAACGACCTGAAACAACGGTTTTGAAATGCGGTCCCAGGCAATAAGTGCATTTGGTTCAATTTTAATAAAGGTGCAGGCATTCTCGTAATTTCCTTTATCAGGACCATGCATAGTAAATACCCATTTACCACCTACCTGAAAATCAAATTCATGGAAAGTATTGGTAAAACCTGCAGGGCCCCACCAGTTTTTCAGGTGTTCGGGTTCTGACCAAGCACGAAACACCAGGTTTTTATCATACTGCAATATTCTTGAGCTAATAATTTCGCTATCGGGTGATGTAACTAAGATTTCTGTTGCCATTGCGCTTGTTAGGTTGAATGCTTGTAAAAATAATTTGGTGCTACGCTAATATATAATTGCTTCGTTATTTTCACTGAATTATTTATTTGTCCACTCGTGAATATCTTTAAAAATTTGCGATTTTATATTCACATATTCAGTTTTGCCATTCTCGACTAATTCATCTTGTAAAAAATGATTGGCATTTGGATAAACCCGATAAGTTAAGTTGGTTTTGTGATGACGTAAAAATTCAATCTGCGCATAATCAGAATTCATCACAAACGATTGCCAAATATCTTTTCCACCTGCCACCATATAGATGGGTATTTTGAGTTTTAACATATTCTCCAGTGGGGTTTCATCACTAAAACTAGCCCAACGATAATAGGTTTCATCCCAAAATAATTTTTCGCGACTATTTGGGTCGGCAAATATTTTGGCATATTCGGAAAATAGGCTATCGATATTTTGCTGGCTTTGCTCAAAGGTTTGTTCCCCGGTAAATGACATGAGTCGTTCCTGCAATGTAAAATCGTACAAGTGATTCAGTGAGTTTGTATTCAGCATTACAACATGCGTTACTTTTTTATTGAGGACTGCCACTTTTGGAGCCACTTGACCGCCTTGAGAGTGGCCAATTACCACTATTTTAGATTTATCAACAGGTAGTAGTTTTATAGCCTGATTAATTATTAGTGATGCGGCTTCTGCTCTCCATTCCAGGGAATATTGTTGAATAAATGTATCGTTTAACGGATAACTAGTGCTGAAGTTTACCGGGTCTTTTTGAATCGTGTCAAAAAGTGGAATGCCCGGCTTGGAAACACAAATTACATGATATACATCCTTATACTGTTCTATTTCTAAAAATCCTTTCCAGGCATATGTTTTTAAATCTGGCTGATAAGCAAAGGTTGGCTCATTACCTGAGCCATGAATAAATAATAGAATAGGTTTTTTTTGAGCGATTGTAGATTTAAAGGTGCAAAATTCAACTTTACCTAATTTTTTGTTTTCAATGGTAAATATTTGAAATTGGTCTTTCAAATCGTTTTGAGCAAACGTAAAGGAAGTCAGCGTGAGGAATAAACAAAACACAAAAAATTTCATACTACAGGTGCTAAAAATTAACTCAGTTTATTAATTAGGTGTTGGATGGGTAAAAGTAATTGAACTTTTTAATATCCCGATAACAAAATGGTTAAAACATTATTTTGTGGTTTTGCAAGCACAAGTATAATTTTTGTTGAGGTGTTCGATAGTTGTTTCGCACAAAGTTTGTAAAACATTAATATCAATATCAGATAGGGTTTTGATATACATACAAGCTTTGCCTATTTTAAATTCCCCCAAATTATTGAGCAGATGTTTATTTTCTTCGTTTGCAACAAAAACATATAACGAAATTGCAGCTTTTCTCGGTGAAAAAGCTATCATTGGCGCATCGCCTTCATGACCGCTGGCATATTTATAATGATAACTGCCAAATCCAATTATGGAAGGTCCCCACATTTGTGCTTCAAAGCCTGACCATTGCTGCATCAGTTTGATGAGTTGATAACTGTCTTGTTTTTTTTGATTGCTATCAACAAATGATTCAATGAAGTCATCTACACTTTGAGTTGTGACAGTTGTTTTGTTTTTGGTTGCCATAGTTGATATTAAATCGGTAATAAAAATATTGATTTATTGTATCACGACTATTTCATTTTTTATAATTTGATTGGAGATTTTGAATTGCACAATATAGATACCTGGATTATAAGCTGATATGTTCAATTGACAATTGTATGTTCCTGTCAAAATATGACCGGCATTAATTACCTCAACCGTGCGTCCCGTCAAATCAATTATTTCAATAGTGTAATCATTTTCCTGAAAACCTTGTATGCTGATATTGAGTAACGCTGTTGCCGGGTTAGGAGATATTGATGTGATTAAAACAGCTGCTCCAACAGCGTTGTTGATTGCTGTGGGATAATCTAGTAATTCAAAATATTCGCCCATAGTAGGAACATCTAAATACTTGCCATTAATTGCTGATTGGTTGATATGTTGGCCAACAAGTTGAGTCACAGAATCTTGCAGAGAAGGTGTGATGACTTCAATGTTTAACCACAATGCCTTCATAAGCCAGCGATAGCCTGTTGCTGAATTACAAGTATAGGAATATGCTGTTAAGTTTTGAACTGCTGCATACATCATAGAATCCAAAACGTTTTTGTAAATATTCGCTTCCGGTGTATGTATATTAACAGTTACAGAATTTTGTATTATGATACTATGGTATCTGGAATTGGCATTGTGCCCATCTACCCATCTTCCATTTTCAATTTGACCGGGATAAACAGCATAACGTAAATTTTCAATGGCTCTGTTTAAATAACTTGTATCGTTTGTTAATTCATAAGCCCTTGTTAACCCTAATGCAACAAATGAATTGTAATTATAATTTAAATTAAATTTTAGTGGTTTTAAATAATCGCCAATTGCAATGGTTATAAGTTTATAATTAATGTTTCCGGTATATTTATAAGCTTCAAAATAGGCATTTGCAATAACACCGGCATCGAATTTAAATTCACCGGTGCCTTTGTCATCGATAATCCAGCCATCTACTAATACATCCACAGAATCATCGCCACACCAATCCAGAAAATCCTGAATAATTGATGAAAATACCGGGTCTCCATAAGGTCTCAAATCTGGAAAAGGAAATGCTCCACTAGGAAGTTGCATGGTAGCTAAACTATCTAATGTTTTAATAGCCCATGACTGATATAATGATTTTCTGCTCAGATCAGTTTCAGCTGCTGCAATCTTTAACAAACCGGCTGCAATTTCAGCAGCGGCTCTTAAAAAAATTGAATTTGGCTGGTAGTCCGGTGGGCTCATACCTTTTCCTGCTTTCCATAAATCAACATATACCATACTATCAGCAGCAATCAACGCCCTGGACAAAATAATAGCCTCTGGTAAACCCAGCCAGTTGGTGTTGGCATCCAATTCGTAGTAGGGTTCTATAACATCGGGAATTCCGCCTTGTGTATCGTATATATTTTTTAATACCGTACTTAATGAATCAATTTCAAATAAGTCCTCATTTTTTAAAGCGGTATCTAAAGGAACCAATAAGTTGTTTATTGCTATTTGTTGCGAAGCGCTTAAAGATTGCGCAGTACCACAAGGTTGAGCTAATACAAAAGTAGCGCCTGATAAAAAGATGGTTAATGCAACAAATAATTTTTTCATACTGTTTAGCAATTACATTTGCTAACCAAAAGTAGCTGCTTT
>Ga0209812_10002237_pt1 | contig 11818 bp, 8 predicted proteins | sample JI71714BDNA_FD_187502 | JGI IMG/M metagenome (GOLD analysis project Ga0209812, IMG submission 187502) | Wastewater effluent complex algal communities from Wisconsin, to seasonally profile nutrient transformation and Carbon sequestration -... | ecosystem: Engineered > WWTP > Effluent > Algae...
CACCAGCCCGTGGGAGAGGCGCTCGTCCACCGTGCCGGCGCGCCAGGCCAGGCGCGCGCTGTCGTCCTTGGCCAGGCCCTTGGCGCGCTCGGCGATCTCGATCAGGCGCTCGCCGCTGTCCTTGCGGCGGTTGAGCACCACGTCCTCCACGCGCTCGCGCAGCTCGGGCTCGAGGTCGTCGTACACGCCCACCATGCCGGCGTTGACGATGCCCATGTCCAGGCCGGCCTTGATGGCGTGGTACAGGAACACGGTGTGGATGGCCTCGCGCACGGGGTCGTTGCCGCGGAAGCTGAAGCTCACGTTGCTGACGCCGCCGCTCACCTTGGCGCCGGGCAGGTGCTGCTTGATCCAGCGCGTGGCCTCGATGAAGTCGACCGCGTAGTTGTCGTGCTCCTCGATGCCGGTGGCGATGGCGAAGATGTTCGGGTCGAAGATGATGTCCTCGGGCGGGAATCCGACGTCCTCCACCAGGATGCGGTAGGCGCGCGCGCAGATCTCGGTCTTGCGGGCAAAGGTGTCGGCCTGGCCCTGCTCGTCGAAGGCCATCACCACGGCGGCGGCGCCATAACGCCGCACCAGCGTGGCCTGCCGCTTGAACTCGGCCTCGCCCTCTTTCAGCGAGATGCTGTTGACGATGCCCTTGCCCTGGATGCACTTGAGGCCGGCCTCGATGACCGACCACTTCGACGAGTCGATCATGATCGGCACGCGCGCGATCTCGGGCTCGCTGGCCAGCAGCTTGAGGAAGCGCTCCATGGCGGCGGCGCTGTCCAGCATGGCCTCGTCCATGTTGACGTCGATGATCTGGGCGCCGTTTTCCACCTGCTGGCGCGCCACGGCCAGGGCGTCCTCGAAGCGGCCCTCGAGGATCATCTTCGCGAACACGCGGCTGCCCGTGACGTTGGTGCGCTCGCCGATGTTCACGAACAGCGAGCCCGCGCCGATGGCCACGGGCTCCAGGCCCGACAGCCGCATGGGCGGCGGCGTGATGGCGGCAGGCGGGGTGGTGGGGCTGCTCATGGGGCTCGACTCCGGCAAGGGGGTCGAGCGCCGTTGCGGGCCCGGCGGCCCAGGGTGGGCGGCGCCGTCGCTTCGAGCCTGGCGGGGCGGGTGCCCGTCGCAGCGCTCCTCGAAGCAGCGGCCGATTCTAGGAGGCCCGGCCTCAGCGGCTGTGTGACGTGAGTCCCGCCAGCGGCCGCGCCGTGCTCACGCCCGGGGCCACGGCGCGGGCGCCGGCCACGGGTGCGGCCTCGTCCAGGCGTGCGACAGGCACCTGCGGCAGCTCGGCCGTGGTCTCGCCGCCCAGCTTCATGGCCACGCCCACGGCCAGGATGTCGATGACGAGCAGGTGCAGGATGCGGCTCACCATGGGCAGGTGCGTGGCCACGTCCTCCACGTGGTCGACGATCAGCGCCACGTCGGCCTTGCGCGCCAGCGGGCTCTGGCTGGCCGTCACGGCCACCACGGTGGCGCCGCGCTCGCGCGCGGTGTCGACGATGGCCAGCAGGTCGTCCACGCGCCCGCTGCTGCTGATCACCACCACCACGTCGCGCGGCTTCAGCACGCCGGCGGCCAGGGGCTGCAGGCGCACGTCGGTGTGGGCGCCGCAGGGCACGCCGAAGCGCAGGAACTTGAATTGCGCGTCGTTCGCCACCACGCCGTAGTGGCCCACGGCGAAGAACTCGATGCGCTCGGCCTTGGCCAGCAGCTCGATGGCGGTGGCCAGCGTCTCGCGGTTGAGCTGCTCGCGCAGGGCCAGGATGGCGCTGGCGGTGTTGCCCAGCACCTTCACGCCCAGCTCGAGCATGCTGTCTTCGCCCGTGACCTGCGTGTGCGTGATGGGCACGGTGGCGCTCAGGCCCGAGGCCAGGCGCAGCTTGAAGTCCGACAGGCCCTCGCAGCCCAGGCTGCGGCAGAAGCGGATGACGGTGGGCTGGCTCACCTGCGCCGCGCGCGCGATCTCGGCGATGGGGTCGCCGAGCGCGGCGCGCGGGTGGGCCAGCACGTGGTCGGCCACGCGGCGTTCGGCCGGCGATAGGCCCTCGCGTGCCCGTTGGATCTGCCCCAGGATGGGCGAGCCGTGCTCGGCCTGCATGCTGCGCAGCTGCGCCGCCAGGATGGCCGAGGCGCCCGCGAACGTGGCCTGCTCGTGCGTGATCACGTAGGTCGGGATGCTGCGCACGTAGTCGGCGAAGCGGCCCTTGTCCTCGAAGCGCGCGCGGAAGGCGCTGCGGTCGAACCAGGTGCCCAGGCGCGGCACGATGCCGCCGCCGATGTAGATGCCGCCAAAGGCGCCCAGCGTCACGGCCAGGTTGCCGGCCACCGTGCCCAGCATGGCGCAGAAGGTCTCCAGCGTCTCGATGCACAGGGCGTCGCTGCCGTCGAGCGCGCGGCGCGTGATCTCGGGCGCGGCCAGCGGCTCGGGTGCCAGGCCGGCGTGGGCGCGCAGCGCGCGGTGGATGAGCTCCAGGCCCGGTCCCGACAGCAGCCGCTCGTGCGACAGGTGCGAGTAGTGCGCGAGGCCGTAGCGCAGGATGGCGATCTCGCGCTCGTCGCGCGGCGAAAAGCTCGTGTGGCCGCCTTCCGTGCCCAACGCCACCCAGCCGTCAGCGGCCGGGATCAGGCCGCTCACGCCCAGGCCGGTGCCGGCGCCGAGCAGGCCGATCACGCTGCGCTCGCGCGCCAGGCCGCCGCCCACCTGCCGGCGCTGGCCCGGCGCCAGGCGCGGCAGCGACATCGCCAGCGCCGTGAAGTCGTTCACCACCACCAGCGTCTGCAGGCCCAGCCGCTGGCGCATCTGCTCGATCGAGAAGCGCCAGTGGTAGTTGGTCATGCGCACCTCGTCGCCTTCCACCGGGTTGGCGATGGCGATGGCGGCGTGCTCCAGCCCGGCGCTCAGCGGCGCGGGCAGGCCCTGCAGGTAGGCGGTGACGGCGGCGTGGAAGTCGGCATGTTCGGCGCAGCGCAGCGAGGCCGTATGCTCGAACTGTCCGGGCGCGCGCTCGAGCGTGAAGCGCGCGTAGGTGCCGCCGATGTCGGCGATGAGGCGGGGGCTGTCGTGGTTCGAGCTCATTCGGCGGTGCGGCCCGGGCGGCGATCGGGCCCGGATTGTGCGTGAGGCAGCCCAGCGGCTTGAAGAAGCCAGTCTGGGCCGGCAGCTGTAGCTTCACTACAGGGTGAACCCGGCTTTCCCGGCCCGCGGCTGGGAAGCCTTCGCGATCATCTGTTGCCCAAGCTTGTTCGTGGGCTGTAGTTTTGCTACCGTTCGCGCGCTCTAACCCTGCCTGTCTTGTGCCCATGAATTCTTCCAGCCCTTCCACCGGCCCGGCCGGCGCTGCGCCGTACCCCTGGCTGGTGGCCGACATCGGCGGCACGAACGCGCGTTTTGGCTGGGTGGGTGCGCCGGGCTCCGGTGTGGGGCATGTGCGCACCCTGGTGTGCGCCGACCACGCCGGCCCGGCCGAGGCGGCCCAGGCCTACCTGGAGGGCCTGCGGGCCGAGCTCGGCGGCGACGCGGTGCGCCCGCAAGCCGCCGCCTGGGCGGTGGCCACGGCGGTGACGCAGGACCGCGTGAGCCTCACCAACAGCGGATGGAGCTTCTCGCGCGCCGCGGCCCAGGGCAGCCTGGGGCTGGCGCAGCTGCGCCTGCTCAACGACTTCGAGGCGCTGGCGCTGGCGCTGCCCGTGCTGCAGCCGGCGCAGCTGCGCGCCGTGGGCCGCACCCCCGAGCCGCCGCCGGGCGGCGTGCTGGCCGTCTTGGGGCCGGGCACGGGCCTGGGCGTGGCGAGCATCGTGCCGCACGGCGGCCGCTGGGTGGCGGTGCCGGGCGAGGGTGGCCACGCCACGCTGGCGCCCAACGACGAGCTCGAGAGTGCCGTGCTGGCCGCCGCGCGGCGCGAACACGTGCACGTGTCGGCCGAACGCCTGCTGTCGGGCATCGGGCTGCCGGTGCTGCACCGCGCTGTCGTGGCGGTGGAGGGCCACGTGGCCGAGCCGCTGGACGCCGAACGCATCGTCGAACGCGGCCTGGCCGGCACCGACGTGCACTGCAGCCGCACGCTGGACCTGTTCTGCGCGCTGCTGGGCAGCTTCGCCGGCAACGTGGCGCTCACCGTCGGCGCGCGGGGCGGGCTGTTCATCGGCGGTGGCATCGTGCCGCGGCTGGGCGAGCGCTTCTTCGTCTCGCGCTTCCGCGAGCGCTTCGAGGCCAAGGGCCGCTTCCGGCCCTACCTGCAGGCCGTGCCCACCTGGCTGATCACGGACACGCTGGTCGCGCTGACGGGCGCCGCCGCCGCGCTGGAGCAGGGCGGCCCGGAGGCCTGACGGGCCCGGGTCAGGGCGAGCCGGGCTCGTCGGCCGGCTCGCGCGCACCAAAGAGCTCCGAGCGCGCGGCCTGCGTGATGGCGGCCACGCCCGGGTGCGTGATGCGGCGCTCGGCGGTGATGGCGTAGAAGTCGTCGCTGATCTCGTCGACGCGGCCGATCACCTGCACGCCGTACTGGCGCACGGTTTCGTCCTCCACCACCGTGGGCGAGAGGAAGACACCGCGGCCCTGGCGGCCGAAGGCCTTCATCAGCGCGCCGTCGCCGAACTCGCCCACCACGCGCGGGTGCAGGTGCAGGCGCTCCAGCCAGGCGTCGAACTGCGGGCGCACCGACGAGCTGCCCGCCGGCACCAGCATGGGCGCGCCGTCCAGGCAGCGCGGGAAGGGTTGGCGCAGCCGCGCCGCCAGCTCGGGCGCCGCGAAGAAGCTCACGGGCGAGCTGCCCAGCTTGTGGTTGAAAGCCTTGACGCTGAGCTTGCGCGTGAGCGGCTCGTCGGCGATCACGAGGTCGACGCGGTGCAGCGCCAGCTGGGCCATGAGCTCGTTGAAGCCGCCCTCGGCGCAGATCAGCTTGATGGGCTCGGCCAGGCCCAGCGCCGGCTCCAGCAGCTTGTAGGCCACGGACTTGGCCACCACGTCCTCGATGCCCACGCGCAGCTCGAGCACCTGGTCGCGTGTGCCGCGCTTTTCGCGCAGGGCGGTCTCGAGCTCGCCGCCGAGCGCGAAGATCTCGTCGGCGTAGCGCAGGGCCACGCGGCCGTCGTCGGTGAGCTCGAGCTGGCGGCCGTTCTTGCGGAACAGGCGCTTGCCCAGCCGGTCTTCGAGCAGCTTGATCTGCGCCGACAGCGTCTGTGGCGTGGTGTGCAGCTGCTCGCCCGCCCGCACCACGCCGCCGGCCTTGGCGGTGACCCAGAAGTAGTGCAGGTGCTTGAAGTTCATGCTCTGAACAGGGCCGTAAGTTCCCTGAATTGATGCGTTTTTTGCGAAGTGATTTTGTTTGATATTCGAATTTACGCGAACAAATCCCAACCCTACATTCTGCGGTGTCGTGTTGTTCAACGGGCTTGCGACAGCCAGCACAGCATCACAGGAGCACCCACCATGCGCATGAGCACCAAAGGCCGCTTTGCCGTCAACGCGCTGATCGACCTCGCCCTGCGCGAGCCGGCCGGCCCCGTCGCCCTGGCCACGATCAGCCAGCGCCAGCAGATCTCGCTGTCCTACCTCGAGCAGCTGTTCAGCCGTCTGCGCAAGGACGGCCTGGTCGAGAGCACCCGCGGCCCCGGCGGCGGCTACACGCTGGGCCGCCCGGCCGAGCGCATCAGTGTCGCCGACATCGTGAGCGCCGTTGACGAGCCCTTCGAGGAGGGCGCCGACGACGAGCGCAGCCTGGGCATGAGCCGCGCGCTGTGGCTGCGCCTGAACGCCACCATGCTCGAGCACATGGCCACCATCAGCCTGGCCAGCCTGGTGCAGGAGCAGAAGGAAGCCGGCGTCAGCATCGAGCCGCGCCCGGCGCGCCGCGCGTTTGCGCCGCAGCCGGTGGTCAAGCCGGTGCGCACCTCGGCGCCCAACTCGGTGTTTGCGCTGGCGCGCACGCTGGGCAGCTGATCCCCTGGTCACCCCCGGCGGCGGCCCTCGAGGCCGCCGTCTTGCCGGCCCGCCCGTCTGTGACGAGCGGGCCGTTTTCATGGGCGCCCTACTTGTAGAGCACCTCGGGCAGCCACAGGCCGATCGCCGGGAACTGGTAGAGCAGGATGATCGCGATGACCTGGATGCCCATGAAGGGCAGCATGCCGGCGAAGATCTGGTTCAGCGTCACGTGCGGCGGGCTCACGCCCTTCAGGTAGAAGGCCGCCATCGCCACGGGCGGGCTCAGGAAGGCCGTCTGCAGGTTCAGCGCCACCAGCAGGCCGAAGAACAGCGGGTCGACACCGAAGTTGTCGAGCAGCGGGATGAAGATGGGCATGAAGATCACGATGATCTCCGTCCACTCCAGCGGCCAGCCGAGGATGAAGATGATCACCTGGCTGAGCACCAGGAACTCGGTCTTGCTCAGGTTGAGCGACATCACCCAGCGTTCGACCAGCTCCTGCCCGCCCAGCAGCGCAAACGCCGCCGAGAAGATGGCGCTGCCCACGAACAGCCAGCACACCATGGCGCTGGTCTTGGCCGTGAGGAACACGCTCTCCTTGAGCATGGTGAAGTTGAACTGCCGGTAGGCCACGGCCAGCAGGAAGCCGCCCAGGGCACCCACGGCCGCCGCCTCGGTGGGCGTGGCCAGGCCCATGACGATGGAGCCCAGCACGGCCAGGATCAGGATGAGCAGCGGGAAGAAGCTCGCCAGCAGCATCTTGAAGATCTCGAGCCGCTGGAAGCTCATCAGCGCGTACAGCGCGAGCAGGGCCACGGCGCCCGTGCCGGTGCCGATCCACCAGCCGCGCGTGGGGGGCGTGCGCTCGGTGCTGGCGGCGGCGGGCGCGCCGGCGCCGGGCGGCTCGGCCACGCCGCCGGCCGCGGCAGGCTCCTGCACGCCGGCCGTGGCGCCTTCGGCCGGCGGTTCCTTCGCGCCGCCCTCGTCGGCCGCGCTGGCGGCGTCGTCGGCAGGTGGTTCCTGCAGGTCGGATGACGCTTCGCCGTCTTCGGACGGGGGCTCCTGGAGCCCGCCCGCGCCTTCTTCCTCGGCCGGCGGCTCGGCCAGGCCGCCGCTGTCGCTGCTGGACTCGGTGCTCTCGGGCTCGGCGACGAACACCTCTTCCACCGGCGCGGGCCGTGTGTTGAGGTGCCAGCTGAAGGCCGCCACCAGTGCAAACAGCAGGGCCGGCAACAGCGCCACACCCAGCTGGCGCAGCACGTGGCCCAGCGGTACGTCGACGTTGCGGCGGCCCTTCAGCGCCGTCAGCAGCGCCGGCAGCGCGCGGTTGGAGATGCCGTCGGAGATCTTCTGCGTCAGCGGCGGCAGCGGCACGAAGCGCGCCTCGGCCGACAGCGGCGGCATCAGGTTGGGCTTGAGCTTGGCCAGCAGCACCACGTACAGCACGTAGAGGCCGGCCAGCATCAGGCCCGGGAAAAACGCGCCCGCGTACAGCTGCACCACCGAGACGCCGGCCGTGGCGCCGTAGACGATGAGCATCACGCTGGGCGGGATCAGGATGCCCAGGCAGCCACCGGCGGTGATGCTGCCCGCGGCCACGCGCACGTCGTAGCCGCCGCGCAGCATCTGCGGCAACGCCAGCAGGCCCATCAGCGTGACCACCGCGCCCACGATGCCCGTGGCCGTGGCAAACACCGCGCAGGTGAACAGCGTGGCCACCGCCAGGCTGCCCGGCACGCGCGCCATGGCCAGGTGCAGGCTCTTGAAGAGCTTCTCGATCAGGTTGGCGCGCTCGACGAGGTAGCCCATGAACACGAACAGCGGGATCGAGATGAGCACGTCGTTGCCCATCACCTTGAACGCCGACTGCACCATCAGCGTCAGCGTCTTGCCCGTGTCCTCCTCATAGGCGATCCACGTGAAGATCATGCCCATGCCCATCAGCGTGAACGCCGTGGGGAAGCCCAACATGATGGCCACCACCACCAGCGCCAGCATCATCAGGCCCAGGTGGCCGTTGGTGATGGTCTCGGCGCTCAGCAGCATCGCCGCCGTGCCGGTGATGATGATGGCCATCAGCGTGAAGCCGAACCAGAGTTCCTTGCGGATCGTCACTTCGTGCCTCCCGTGGTGCCGGGGGTGACGAAGCGGTCCAGCGCCTCGATGTCGGCGTCTTTCACGTGCAGCACGGCCTTGAGCTTGTCGACGTCGACCTCCTCGACGTCCTGCTCGCGCGAGGGCCACTCGCCGCTGCGGATGCACTGGATGCAGCGCACGATCTCCGCCAGGCCCTGCAGCAACAGCAGGAGGCCCGAGATGGGGATGATGAACTTGAACGGGTACACCGGCAGCGGCGTGGCGCTGAAGGTGCTTTCCTTGATGGCCGCGCTTTCACTCGCAAACGTCCACCCGGCCCAGGTGAGCGCCACGATCCCGGGCAGGAAGAACACCCCGTACAGCAGCAGGTCCAGCGTGGCCTGCGTTCGCGGGCGGAAGAAGCCGTAGAGCACGTCGCCGCGCACGTGGCCGTTCTTGGCCAGGGTGTAGGCGCCGGCGGTCATGAACAGGGTGCCGTAGCACATGATCTGCACGTCGAGCGCCCAGTCGTGCGGCGAGTTGAGCACGTAGCGGGAGAACACCTCCCAGCTGATCATGAGCGTGAGCACGACGATGAGCCACGCAAAGGCCTGGCCAACCCAGGTCGAGACGCGGTCCACCAGCAGCAGCAGGGATTGCATGGCGCGCTTTCGGTGTTCAGGAAATCTTCAGGTGCGGCCCAGACGGCCCGAGGGCCACCGGCCTTGCGGCGCGGTGGCCCTCGTGGGCACGGCGCACGGGGCGCCGTGCGCGGGGCTCAGCCCTTGCGGGCGCGGAAGTAGTGGTCCCAGGCCATGCGGAAGTTGACCGTGTAGTCGTTCTGCCACTCGCCGGCGCGGCGGGCAAAGGCGCGCTGGCTGTCCATGACCTTCTTGAACAGCGGCTGCTCGGCGCTCTTGGCCGTGGTCACCTTGTCCCAGGCCGCCAGCTGCGCGCGCAGCACGGGGTCGGGGGTCTTGAAGAAGTTGACCTTGTCCTTGGTCTTGAGCTCGATGTAGTCGGCGCTGTTGCGCTGGATGGCTTTCCAGCTCATGTCGGCGCTGGCGGCCTGCACACCGTAGTCGATGACCGACTTGAGCTCCGCCGGCAGCGCGTCGTACTTGGCCTTGTTGAACAGGATCTCGAACTGCTCGCCGCTCTGGTGGAAGCTCTGCAGCATGCAGTTCTTCACCACGTCGGGGAAGCCGAGCAGGCGGTCGGACGAGGCGTTGTTGAACTCGGCCGCGTCGATGAGGCCGCGGTCCAGCGCCGGCACGATCTCGCCGCCGGGCAGCGGGTTGACGGCGGTGCCCAGTTCCTTGAACACGTCGACCGCCAGGCCCACGGTGCGGAACTTCAGGCCCTTCATGTCGGCCACGGTGCGCACGGGCTTCTTGAACCAGCCCAGCGGCTGCGTGGGCATGGGGCCGTACAGGAAGGACACGACGTCGATGTTCAGGCTCTTGTAGATCTCCTTGAGGAGCGCGTCGCCACCGCCGTAGTAGTGCCAGGCCAGCACCATGTTCGGGTCCATGCCGAAGGCCGGGCCGCTGCCCCACAGGGCCAGCGCGTTGGCCTTGCCGTAGTGGTAGGCCACCACGCCGTGGCCGCCGTCGAGCGTGCCCTTGTTCACCGCGTCGAGCAGCTGGAAGGCCGGCACCACCGAGCCCGAGGGCAGCACCTCGATGCGCAGGCGGTTGCCCGCCATGTCGTTGACCTTCTTGGCGAAGTCGGTCGCGTACTCGTGGAAGATGTCCTTGGCCGGCCAGGTGCTCTGGAAGCGGAAGGTCGTGGTCTGCGCCTTCGAGATCATCGGCGCGGCCATCGCGGCCGAGCCCACGGCGCCCGCGGCGGCGTGCTTCAGGAAGCCACGGCGCTTGGCCGCGGTGGTGTTGTCGCTCATGGGTGTCTGTCTCCGGAAGGTGTGGTGATGCCCGTTCGCAGGCCGCTTGTCTTGGACACGACCTGAACTAATGGACTGTCAATCCCTCGGCGGGCGTGATCAACCGGGTGTTTCCCCCAGCCGTGGTGCAGACGCCGCCTGCAGCCCTGCCGCGGGAGTGATTTCAGTTTTGACTGGCGAGGAAAGATCGCCAGGCCGCCGCGGGCGCGGCGGGCAGCAGGCCGTGGCGGAAGCCGAAGTCCAGCGTCACGAGCGCGGCGTCCACGGTCATGGTGTGGCCCATGGCCAGGGCCAGGGCATCGGGCAGCGGCAGCAGCTGGAAGCCCTGCACCTCGCCGTCCTGGTTGTGCGGGGCCAGGCCCTCGGGCAGCTCGATGTCGTAGGCGTGAAGCCACTCGCGCTGCAGGCCCTCGGGGATGTCGCGCTCGATGCGCAGGGTGCGCACGGGCACGGCGCCCTGGGCCAGGGTGGCGGGCAGGCCGGCTTCTTCCCAGGCCTCGCGCACCAGGGTCTCGGCGGGCTGCTGGCCCAGCGGCACGCCGCCGCCCACGAGGTTGTCGAACAGGCCCGGGTCGGTGGGTTTGCTGAAGGAGCGCTGCGCGATCCACAGCGCCGCGGGCCGCCCGTCGGCGCCGCGCACCCAGCCGTTGGCGTGGGCGCCGAAGGTCAGGCTGCCCCAGAAGCGCGAGGCGGCGCGCTCGATGGCCACGCGGGGCTGGCCGGCCTGGGGGCCGTCCAGCGGGGCCAGCGCGTAGGGTTCGTCGCGCCAGCCGACGATGGCGCCCTGGGCGTGCCAGTGGCGGTGCAGCTCGGCCAGGCGCGGCTCGCGCTCGGTGGGTGCCAGCACGATGTCGACGCGGTCGGCGCCGATGGCAAAGGCCGCCGGCTCGGCCGCCAGCAGCGGCAGGTGTGGTTCGGCCACGCAGCCCACACGCTCGCCGTCCAGCCACACGGGCCGGCGCGGCCGCACGGCGTGACAGGCCGCGGCCAGCGCGGGGATGGCCGCGCTGGCGTTCAAGCCGCCTGGCGCTCGGCGGCCGCGGGGCCTTCGCGCCAGCGCTTCATCAACGCGTCCCAGCGCGGCTCCACCGCCTTCACGTGGCGCAGCTTCACGTGGCCGAAGCCGCGGATGTCTTCCGGCAGGCGTGCGATCTCGACCGCCAGCGCGCGGTTGCCGGCGTCCAGCGTCTTGAGCAGCTCGGCCACCGTCGCCTCGTAGCGCGCGATCAGCGCGCGCTCCATGCGGCGCTCTTCCGTCCGGCCGAAGACGTCGAGCGCGCCGCCGCGCAGGCCCTTGAGCCTGGCCAGCACGCCGAAGGCGGTGCGCATCCAGGGGCCGAAGGGGCGCTTGACCAGTTCGCCCTTGTCGTTGGTCTTGGCGATCATCGGCGGCGCCAGGTGGTGCACCAGCTTGAAGTCGCCTTCGAACTGGTCGGCGATCTTCTTGGTGAAGGCCGGGTCGGTGTGCAGGCGCGCCACCTCGTACTCGTCCTTGTAGGCCATGAGCTTGAACAGGTAGCGCGCCACGGCCTCGGCCAGCGGCGTGCCGCCGCCCAGCGGGGCCTCGGCGGCGCGCACCTTCTCCACGAACGCGGCGTAGCGCTGCGCATACGCCGCGTCCTGGTAGCCGGTGAGGAAGTCCGTGCGCGTCTTCAGCAGCTCCTCGAGCGAGGGCTTCTTGACGAACTGGATCACCTGCTGGGCCTTGAACAGCGCCGTCACCGAGGCCAGGTCGTGGGCGCAGCGCCGGCCCCACTCGAAGGCGGCCTTGTTGTTCTCGACCTGCACGCCGTTCAACTCGATGGCGCGGTGGATGGCGGCCAGGCTCAGCGGGATGCGCCCCTGCTGCCACGCGTAGCCCATCATCAGCGGGTTGGTGTAGATGCTGTCGCCCAGCAGCTGCTCGGCCACCTGCTCG
>Ga0209812_10002239_pt1 | contig 11811 bp, 10 predicted proteins | sample JI71714BDNA_FD_187502 | JGI IMG/M metagenome (GOLD analysis project Ga0209812, IMG submission 187502) | Wastewater effluent complex algal communities from Wisconsin, to seasonally profile nutrient transformation and Carbon sequestration -... | ecosystem: Engineered > WWTP > Effluent > Algae...
GACCGCATGCCCGCCGTGCAGTGGACGGTGCAGACCACGCCCGAGGGCACTCGCCTGGTGGGCCGCCTGCAGCCGCAGGCCATCGCCGAGATCCAGAAGCAGGCGCTCAGCCAGAACATCGAGACCCTGCACAAGCGGGTCAACGAGCTCGGCGTGTCCGAGCCTGTGATCCAGCAGCAGGGCCTCAACCGCGTGGTGGTGCAGCTGCCCGGCGTGCAGGACACGGCGCGCGCCAAGACCATCATCGGCCGCACGGCCACGCTGCAGATCCGCCTGGTCGAGACCGACATCTCCGCCGCTGCCGAGACCGTGCCCGAGCGCATGGGCCCCGGCGAGACCATGCCGCGCATGGTGGGCCTGAAGCGCGACGTCGTCGCCACGGGCGAGCAGTTGGTGCAGGCCAGCGCCACGATCGACCGTGACCAGCGCCCTGCCGTGAGCGTGCGCCTGAACGACGTCGCCGGCCGCGCCATGCGCCAGGTGACGCGCGAGAACCTCGGCAAGCCCATGGCCATCGTGCTCTATGAAAAGGGCAAGGGCGAGGCCATCTCGGTGGCCACCATCCAGGGCGAGTTCGGCAACGACTTCCAGATCACCGGCAATTTCACGCCCCAGGAAACCGCCGACATGGCGCTGCTCACGCGCGCCGGCGCGCTGGCCGCGCCCATGGAGATCATCGAGGAGCGCACCATCGGCCCCAGCCTGGGCGCCGAGAACATCGAGATGGGCTTCAACAGCGTGCTGTGGGGCTTCATCGCGATCGCGGTGTTCATGAGCGCGTACTACCTGCTGTTCGGCGTGTTCAGCAGCATCGCGCTGGCCTTCAACCTGCTGTGCCTGGTGGCGCTGCTGAGCCTGATGCAGGCCACGCTCACGCTGCCCGGCATCGCGGCCATCGCGCTGACGCTGGGCATGGCCATCGACGCGAACGTGCTGATCAACGAGCGTGTGCGCGAGGAGCTTCGCGCGGGCCTGGCGCCGCAGCAGGCCATCGCCAAGGGCTACGAGGCCGCCTGGGGCACCATCCTCGACGCCAACGTGACGACGCTGATCGCCGGCGTGGCGCTGCTGGCCTTTGGTTCCGGCCCCGTGCGCGGCTTTGCCGTCGTGCACTGCCTGGGCATCCTGACGAGCATGTTTTCGGCGGTGGTGTTCTCGCGTGGCCTGGTCAACCTCTGGTACGGCCGCCAGAAGCGGCTGAAGTCGGTGTCGATCGGCCAGGTCTGGAAGGGCGGCGAGGCGCGCCCCCAGCTCGACGAGAACAAGCTCTGAAGCGCGGGAGACACGAGCCATGGAATTCTTCCGCATCAACCGCGACATCCCGTTCATGCGCCACGTGCTGGCGCTCAACGCGGTGTCGTTCATCGCGTTCCTGCTGGCGGTCTTTTTCATCGCCACACGGGGCTTGAACCCGTCCATCGAGTTCACGGGCGGCACGCTCGTGGAGGTGGAGTACGCCGACACCGCGGACGTCAACCGCACGCGCGGCCTGGTGGAGCAGCTGGGCTTCGGCGAGGTGCAGGTGCAGAAGTTCGGCACCAGCCGCGACGTGCTGATCCGCCTGCCCGTGCGCGCCGACATGAAGCAGGACGAGGTCACGACCCTGGTTTTCGACACCCTGTGCAAGGCCGATCAGGGCAGCACCGGCACCAAGCAGTACACGACGCCCCAGGGCGAGCAGGTCAGCCGCCCCGCCTGCACGCGGGCCGACGGCACCGAGCCGGTGGTGCTCAAGCGCACCGAGTTCGTGGGCCCCAGCGTGGGTGCGGAGCTCTACACCAACGGCGCGCTGGCGCTGGTGTTCACCATCCTGGGGATCATGGCCTACCTGGCCATGCGCTTCGAGTGGAAGTTCGCGGTGGCCGGCATCGTGGCCAACCTGCACGACGTGGTCATCATCCTGGGCTTCTTCGCGTACTTCCAGTGGGAATTTTCACTGGCGGTGCTGGCGGCCATCCTGGCCGTGCTGGGTTATTCGGTGAACGAGAGCGTGGTCATCTTCGACCGCATCCGCGAGAGCTTCCGCCGCTACCGCAAGCTCGACACGCCGCAGACCATCGACCGCGCCATCACCAGCACCATCAGCCGCACCGTCATCACGCACGGCAGCACGCAGTTGATGGTGCTGAGCATGCTGATCTTCGGCGGCCCCACGCTGCACCACTTCTCGGTGGCGCTCACCATCGGCATCCTGTTCGGCATCTACTCGTCGATCTTCGTGGCCGCCGGCATCTGCATGTGGCTGGGCACCAAGCGCGAAGACCTGATCAAGGTAGGGACCAAGGACCAGGATCCGAACGACCCGAATGCCGGGGCCGTGGTGTAGAGTGAAACGCTTCACGTTTTGCTAGCGACACCCCTCCACACCCCATGGCTCTGGCCGCCTCGCCCGACTCCATTGCCGGACAGGCGCGGCGGCTCTACACCGAAGAGCTCGTCAAGGGCCTGACGCACGTCGTCCAGGCCACCATCGACCAGGCGCGCACGCTGCTCGACAAGCCGTCCGAGCACGGCACCATGATGCGCCGGCGCGATCTGGTGCAGGGCCTCATGAAGGGCGCCCAGGGCTGGCACCGCGGCATGGTGGCGGGCCTGCGCAGGGTGCTCACGCAGGGCGCCACGGCCTCGCGCCCGCTCGACCTGCCACCCCCCGGCGGCCGCGAGGCGCTGACGCTGGTGCCCGACGACACCATCGAGCTCGAGATCGTCACCTCCCGCCTGGCGTTGGCCGTGATGGACCGCGCGAGCTGGGAGTTCGCCGACCTGCGCTCGCGCGTGGCCCACCTCGAGGGCCGCACGGAGCTCGACCCGCACGACATGCTGCGCGCCCATGTGCTGGCGCGCATCGTGTTCGACGCCTGGCGCGGCGCCGGCCTCAACCTCGAGGGCTGGCGCGAGGTGCAAGGCACCTTGCACGACGAGATCGCGGGCCTCGTGGAAGAGGCCTACCACGAGACCAACCATTGGCTCGTGGAGCAGAAGGTGCTGCCTGAGGTGGACCTGCGGCCCTTCATCCGTCGTTCGCGTACCCATCCGAACGCGCACATGGGCTTCGGCGGCTGGGGCAGCAGCTTCGCGGGCGATGGCCACGCGTCGTCGGCCGCCATGGCGTTGGGCACGGCGTCCGAGTACCCCACCTCGGCCGGCTTCGCCGCGCCCGGCCGCGGGCCCGGTCCCTGGACGGGCAGCGGCTCGCGCCAGGTGGGCGACGAAACCCGCCTGATGACACGCGCCGCGCCCCTGGCGCGCAGCCGCGAGCACGCCGAGGCCGTGCTGGGCCGCCTGAACCGCCTGATCGGCCGCCACGTGCCGGGCTTTGCGCACAGCACGCACGAGGTGGGCCAGGAGCGCCCGGCGCCGGTGCTCTCGCCCGGGCTGGCACGCGCCATCGATTCCGCCGAGCAGGGCATCCGCCAGCGCGTGGCGCCCACCACGCAGCGCGGCGAGCCGGTGGTCACCACGCCGGTGCTGCTCGATGAGCTGCACCACCGCAAGCAGGCCCTCAAGAAGGCCGCGGCCTCGCCCGAGGAACGCGCCACCATCGAGATCGTGGCGCTGCTGTTCCAGAGCATCCTCACCGAAGACCGCATCCCGCCGGCCATCCGCGTGTGGTTTGCGCGCCTGCAGATGCCGGTGCTGCGCGTGGCCGTCACCGAGCCCGACTTCTTCGCCACCATCGACCACCCGGCGCGCCGCCTGATCGACCGCATGGGCGCCTGCGTGATGGGCTTCGACAGCGGCGGCGCTGGCGTGAGCGAGGCGCTCGAGAAGGAGATCAAGCGCATCGTGCAGGTCGTCGAGGCCTACCCCGACACCGGCCGGCGTGTCTTCCAGACCGTGCTGATCGAGTTCGAGAAGTTCCTCGAGCACTACTTCAAGAACGAAAACGAGCTCACCAAGCGCGGTGTCTCGCTGGCCCAGCAGGTGGAGCAGCGCGAGACCATGGCCATCCAGTACACCATCGAGCTGCGCCGCATGCTCAACGAGGTGCCGGTGCAGGAGGGTGTGCGCCAGTTCCTCTTCCATGTGTGGGCCGACGTGCTGGCCACCGCCGGCATGCGCCACGGCGCCCAGGGCGAGCAGACCAAGGCCATGAAGCGCGCCGCGGCCGATCTCATCTGGAGCGCCAGCGCGAAGGTCACGCGCGAGGAGCGCGCCGAGGTCATCCGCCGCCTGCCGCTGCTGCTGAAGAGCCTGCGCGAGGGCATGGCCAGCGCCGGCATGGACACCGCCAAGCAGGACGAGCACATCCAGCAGCTCAACAACTCGCTGGCCGCGGCCTTCACGGCCAAGGCCGCCGTCATCCCCGACGACCGCCTGCGCGAACTGATGGAGCGCCTCGAGACGCTGGAAGAGCTGCTGCCCGACGCGGCGGACGTCGAGATCGACGAGAGCATGGTGTTGGATCTCTCGGGCCACCAGAGCAGCGAGCTCGAGGTGGTGCTCGAGGGCGGCAGCATGCCCACGCCGGCCATGGTGGCCTGGGCGCGCGAGCTGCAGGTGGGCAGCTGGTACATGCTCGACCGCGGCGGCCACACCGAGCCCGTGCAGCTCAGCTGGCACGGCCTGCGCAAGCAGCTGAGCCTGTTCGTCACGCCCAAGGGCCGCTGCGTGCTGTTCCAGCAGCACCGGCTGGCCAGCTACCTGCAGGCCGGCCTCATCGTGCCGGCGCAGGACGAGGCGCTCACCGTGCGCGCCACGCGCAGCGCGCTGGCCAAGCTCGATGTCGACGCCTCGCGGCTGATGTCCTGAGCAAGCGGCCCTGCGCGGGCCGGTGTCAGTGGATGGTGCGTTCGTCGGAATCGACGAACAGCTCGTCGAGCACCAGCGCGTCGGGCTCCTCGCCCAGGCTCCAGAAAACCATCAGCACGATGATCTTGAGGTCGTCGAGCTCGAGCTGGCCGCTGCCGACGGCGAGCGCACGGTCGATGACCATTTCGCGCATGGCCGGCGCCATGACGCCGGCGCTCTCGAGGAAGCTGATGAAGCCGATGGAGGCGTCGCCGAGCACGTCACGCTCGTGCGCCGTGTAGATGCGCAGGCTGCCGGCCTGCGGCTGCAGCCGGGCGAGCGCCTCGGTACCGCCCTCGGCGGTGTGGGCCAGGCCGTCGAGCCACTTGAGGGCGTCGTTGATCTCCTCGGCCTCGAAGCCCACGGCGCTGAGCTTGCGTGACAGCTGCTTGGGCTCCGGGCAGGCATCGGGCCGCCAGTAGTTCTCGTAGAGGTAGACCAGCACGTCGAACATGCGATCCACTATAGCGTGCTTCAGCCGCTGACCAGGCGCTGGTAAAGGCCTCCCGGCAGGCGGGCGACACGGCCCTCGAGCTCCAGCTCGAGCAGGCGTGCCGAGAGCACGGCCGCGCTCTCGCCCGTGCGCGCGAGCAGGGCGTCGAGTGTCACGGGATCGTGGCCCAGCGCGGCGAGCAGCGGGTCCTCGCGGCCGGGCTCGGCGGTGTCCGCGGCCTCGGGCAGCGGCAGCGGTCGCTGGCCGCGCAGCTCCTCGACGATGTCCTCGGCCGTCTCCACGAGCTTGGCGCCCTGGCGGATGAGCGCGTGGCAGCCCCGAGCCTGCGGCGAGTGGATCGAGCCCGGGATGGCAAAGACCTCGCGCCCGGCCTCGCTGGCCAGCCGCGCCGTGATCAGCGAGCCCGAGGCCAGCGCTGCCTCCACCACCAGCGTGCCCTGGCTGAGGCCGGCGATGAGGCGGTTGCGCTCGGGGAAGTGCTCGCGCAGCGGCGGGCTGCCGGGCGCGTACTCGCTCAGCAGCGCGCCCGCGGCGGCGATGCGGTGAGCCAGCGCGCGGTGGCGGGCCGGAAACACACGGTCCAGACCGGTGCCGACCACGGCCACCGTGCCGGCGCCGCCGGCGGCCTCCAGCGCGCCCTCGTGCGCCGCGGCGTCGATGCCCAGTGCGAGGCCCGAGACGATGCACCAGCCCTGCGTGGCCAGCGCCTGCGCGAAGGCCCGTGCGTTGGCCAGGCCCTGCGGCGTGGCGTTGCGGCTGCCCACCACGGCCAGCGCGGGCCGCAGCAGCACGGCGGGGTCGCCCTGCAGGTACAGCAGCAGCGGCGGGTCGGCCGTCTGCAGCAGGGCGGTCGGGTAGTGCGGGTCGCCCGGGGTGAAGGCGTGGCGGTCGGCGCCGCCGGCCAGCCAGGCGCGGGCCACGGCCAGGCGGGCCTCGGTCTCGTCGTCGGGGGTCTTCAGCGCCTGCGCGGCCGCCTCGCCGGCCAGCTGGCGCAGCGTGGTCAGCGGGCTGGCCAGCACGGCCTCGGCGCTGCCGCAGGCGGCCAGCAGGCGGCGCGCCGTGCCGCGGCCCACGCCCGGGGCCTGCAGCAGCCGGAACCAGGCGTCGAAGTCAGACGGCGCCATGCGTGCCGCCGGGCCGTCAGGGCGTGCCCGGCACCCCGATCAGGGCTGGGTGAAGCGGTCGCCGGCGCGGATGGGTTCCTGCACGTTCAGCACCAGCGCGTAGGACACGCGGTCGAACACGCGGAACACGAACATCAGGCCCTGGCGCTCGTCGGGCAGGCGCATCGGCGCCTTGTCGGCCGAGGTGCGGTCGACCACGTCGCGGCCGGCGCGCCACAACGCCAGGATGTGCCCACGCTCGATGCCGTCGCGCTGGCCGCGGTTGATGGTGACGATGTGGTTCTGGCCCGCGCGCACGCCGTCGCCGTAGATCGAGACGATGCGGCCTTCCACCGGGTTGGCCGGCGAGCGCGGCACGTAGGCCACGAGCTCCTGCTGAGGCACCGGGCTCAGGCGGTCGCCCACCACGGCCTCGATGCGCGTGCTGGTGACGCGGAACGTGGCCGGCACCAGCGCCGGCCGGCCGTCGTTGCCCGTGGCGTTGCCGCCGGGCTGCGTGAGCTCGGCCGTGCCGACGTAGCGGCCCTCGAAGCCCAGCACCTCGCGCGTGACGGGGTCGGCCAGCGGCACGAGCTCGCGGAACAGGCGGAAGTCGCGCGCGCCTTTCAGGTCGCCGCGCACGTAGGCGGTCTCGCCGCGCGACACCATCACGCGGCCCTCCTGCGTGGCCACCACGCGGGGCGCGGGCTCGAGCTCGTTGGTGTTGAACACCACCGCCTCGTTGAGGAAGGGGCCGATCAGGTTGAGCGGGATGGCGGCGATGGCGCCGTTGTCGAGCAGCTCCGAGCGCACGCGCGGCGACAGCCGCACGGTGTTGGTGGGTTCGCTGCCCGCGGGCGCGCCGGCCATGCGCAGGCGCGCCATGCCGTCGACCTTTTCGAGCACCAGCACCTGGCCGGGGTAGATGAGGTGCGGGTTGCGGATCTGGTCGAGGTTCATGCCCCACAGCTCGGGCCAGCGCCAGGGCGAGGTGAGGAACAGCGTCGAGATGCCCCAGAGCGTGTCGCCGGGCCGCACGGTGTGGGAGTCGGGGGCGTTGGGCGCCAGTTCCGACAGCGGCACGCCGGCCGAGGCCACGCGCTGCGCGGTGTCGCGCCACTCGGGCAGCACCGGCAGGCGGCCGGTCTGCGCCCAGGCCGCGCCGGGCGCGCCGGCCACGAGGGCCGATCCGGCTGCGCCCGTGGCGAGCAGCAGGAGGCGACGGCGGGGCAGGGGGGTGGGATGGGTCACGCTGCGGGTCTCCGGACGGCGATCGGGGCGATGCCAGAATGTGCGCGATTGCCAAGCGGCCGACACGAGGGCGCGGGGCCGGCGACAATCTTCAGCCAGTTTCGAAGATTCTGCCCCTAAACCCTTGATGCCGCAAACAAAGTGAGCGTCGACTCTGGCGCGAAAAGGCCGCTTTTTCCGGCCACCCGTTGCCATCGTTCGACAGCTGTTGCGAGCTGTTTCGCCGCCCCCATCTGAAACCCGTTCCGATCCGCGCCGGCCCCCGCCCGATCCACCTTCTGCCATGGCCCGTCTTCCGATCCTGCGCTACCCCGACCCCCGCCTGCACACCGTCGCCCGCCCGGTGGCGGCTGTCGACGAGCGCATCCGCACGCTGGTCGCCCACATGCTGGAGACCATGTACGCCGAAAACGGCGTCGGCCTTGCGGCCACGCAGGTGGACGTGCACGAGCGCGTGATCGTGATGGACACCTCCGATGCGCGCGACCGGCCCATGGTGCTGATCAACCCCGAGATCGTCTGGGCCAGCGACGAGATGGCGGTGGCCGAGGAAGGCTGCCTGTCGGTGCCGCAGGTCTACGACAAGGTCGAGCGCCACGCGCGCGTGAAGGTGCAGGCGCTGGACGGCGACGGCCAGCCCTACGTGATGGACGCCGAGGGCCTGAGCGCCGTGTGCGTGCAGCACGAGATGGACCACCTGCGCGGCAAGGTGTTCGTGGAGTACCTCAGCTCGCTCAAGCGCGACCGCATCCGCACCAAGATGCTCAAGCGCACGCGCGACGAGCAGCGCACGCGGGCCTGAAGCGTTCCACGCGGCCGCCTCGTCCCCCGCCCTGGCCCATGCGCATCGCCTTCGCCGGCACGCCCGAGTTCGCCCGCGCCGCGCTGGCGGCGCTGCACGCCGCCGGCCACGAGGTGGTGCGCGTGCTCACCCAGCCCGACCGCCCCGCCGGCCGCGGCCTGAAGCTGCAGCCCTCGGCGGTGAAGCAGTTCGCGCTGGAGCACGGCCTGCCGCTGGCGCAGCCGCGCAGCCTGCGCCTGGACGGCAAGTTCCCCGCCGAAGCCGCGGCCGCGCAGGCGCTGCTGCAGGCCGACGCGCCCGAGTGCCTGGTGGTGGCCGCCTACGGCCTGATCCTGCCGCGCTGGGTGCTGGAACTGCCCCGCCACGGCTGCATCAACATCCACGGCTCGCTGCTGCCGCGCTGGCGCGGTGCGGCGCCCATCCAGCGCGCCATCGAGGCCGGCGACGCCCAGACCGGCACGACCATCATGCAGATGGACGAGGGCCTGGACACCGGTGCCATGCTGCTCGCCGAGGCCCTGCCCATCGCCGCCGACGAGACCAGCGCGACGCTGCACGACCGCCTGGCGGCGCAGGGCGCCCGGCTCATCGTCGAGGCGCTGGCGCGGCTGCAGGCGGGCACGCTGGTGGCCACGCCGCAGCCGGCCGAAGGCGCCAACTACGCCGCCAAGATCGACAAGGCCGAGGCCGCGCTCGACTGGCGGCTGCCCGCGGCGCTGCTGGAGCGCCGCATCCGCGCCTTCGATCCGTTTCCGGGATGCAGCGCCGAGGTGCTGGGCCAGCCGCTGAAGATCTGGAAGGCGGCCGTGGCGGCGGGCGCTCCCGGGGCCGCGCCGGGCCAGCGCCTGGACACCGGTGCGGGGCGACCGCGCCTGGTGCTGGCCTGCGGCGACGGCGCGCTGGAACTGCTGGAAGTGCAGCCCGCCGGCGGCCGCCGCATGGCCGCGGCCGACTGGCTGCGCGGGCAGGGCGGCTGAGCCTTCCGCGTTGCGCCGGCGGCCGGGCGGCGCCTCAAGCGGGCCGGCGCGCGGCCGATATCCCCGGCATGAACGCCCCTGTCCGCCCCGGCTGGCGCCTGCTCGTGCTGGCCCTGCCCCTGCTGCTGGCCGGCTGCGAGTGGCTCGGCATCGAGTCGCCCGAGCAGATCGCGGCCAAGCGCGAGGCCGACGGCCGTGCCATCGGCGCCGGCTGCCGGCACTCGGCGCGTTCGGTCGAGGCCTGCTACGAACTGAACAAACGCGCCGACCGTGCCGCCGTCTTTGCCGGCTGGAAGGAGATGCACGAGTACATGGCCGAGAACAAGATCGAGCCCGTGCCGCCCCCGCCACCACCTGCCGCGCAGGCGGCCGAGGACGAGACCGAAGACGCGCCGGCGAAGAAGTCGGCCGCCACGGACGGCGAGCGCGTCGCCACCAAGCAGGGCCGCTGATCGCGGCTTTCCGCAGTTGGGCGGCCCCAGCCGTCACTCCGTCGCCTGGCCACTGGGCGCCACGGCGGGCGGCAGGCAGCATCCTGGGCATTCAGACCCTGGAGCCCGCCATGCACTGCACCCCCGCCATGAACCGCACCCGCGCCACCCGCCGCACCTGGCTGCGCATGGCCCTGCCGGCCGTGATGGCCGCGGCGGCGCTGTCGCCGGTGGCCGCGCTGGCCCAGAGCCTCTTCGGCAGCGGCACCCCTGCCACCGAGCAGCGCACGCTGCCGGCCTTTGAAGGCGTGACGCTGGCCGGCTCCATGGACCTGGTCGTGCGCCAGGGCGACACGCAGCGCGTGGAGGTCGAGGTCGACGACAACCTCCTGCCCTACCTGGAGACCGAGGTCAGCGGCAGCGGCGCCGACGCGCGCCTGCACGTGCGCTGGAAGCGCGGCACCAGCATCCGCAACGCCCGCCAGGCGCGCGTGAGCGTGACCGTGCCGCGGCTCACGTCGCTGGCCGCCTCGGGCTCGGGCGACATGACGGTGGAGCCCTTCGAGACGCCGGCGCTGAACATCCGCATCTCGGGCTCCAGCGACACGCGGCTGCAGCGCCTGACCACGGCCGACCTGCAGATCAGCATCTCCGGCAGCGGCGACGTGCTCGGCGCGGGCACGGCCACGCGCGTGAAGATCGGCGTGGCCGGCAGCGGCGACGTCAAGCTCACCGAGATGAAGGCCGGCGAGGTGGCGGTCAGCATCGCCGGCAGCGGCGACGCCAGCGTGCACGCCGACAAGTCGCTGGAGGTGCGCATCGCCGGCAGCGGCGACGTGGTCTACACCGGCAACCCGGCCACCGTGAACGCCCGCGTCGCGGGCAGCGGCTCGGTCAGCAAGCGCTAGCGGCCGCGGCTTGGCGCGGGTGCAGGCTGCATCCCTGCAGCCTGCTCGGCCGTGGCGCTCAGGGAAAATCCGGGGGTGTCTGCCCTTCCGCCCCCCACGCCCGGCCTGCCGCTGGCGCCGCCCGCGGTGCCCGTCTGGCGCCACCCTGAATACGCCCGTGGTGCGCGCGACATGCTCAGCACCTCGCTGGGCATCGGCGCCTGGGGGCTGATCACCGGCGTGGCCATGGGCAACAGCGGCCTGCCGCTGCCGCTGATGGTGATGATGTCGCTGCTGGTCTACGCCGGCAGCGCGCAGCTGGCGACGCTGCCGCTGCTGGTGAGCGGCGCGCCCGTGCTCGTGGTGTGGGCCACGGCGCTGTGCGTCAACCTGCGCTTCCTGATCTTCTCGGCGCAGTGGCGGCCGTACCTCGCGCACCTGGGTCGCCACAAGCGGCTGGCCTTGTCGTACTTCATGGCCGACCTGAACTACGTGCTCTTCATGCGCCGCTTCCCCGAGCCCAAGCCCGCGCCCGAGCAGCTGCCGTACCTGCTGGGCGGCGCCACCACGAACTGGCTGAGCTGGCAGGTGCCGTCGCTGCTGGGCATCGTGTTCGCCGACAGCGTGCCGGCGCACTGGGGCATCGGCTTCGCGGGCACGCTGGCGCTGCTGGGCGTGGGGCTGTCGCTGGTGTCCGACCGCTTCACGGCCGTGGCCGGCGCGGTGGCCGGCTGCGCCGCGGTCGCGGCCTATGCGCTGCCGCTCAAGATGAACATCCTGGTGGCCATCGCCGCGGCCGTGGCCATCGGCGTGCTGATGGACCACGCCGTGCCGCGCAAGCCGGCCGTGGCGCAGCCCTCGCCCGCGCCGAAAGGGCCGCGCGAATGAACGCCTGGGACTCATGGGCCGTTGGTCTGGCCATCGTGGGGCTGGCCGCCATCACCCTCTTCACGCGCGGCTTCTTCCTGATCCCCGATCGCGAGTGGCCGCTGCCGGCCTGGCTGCGCGAGGGCCTGCGCTACGCGCCGCTGGCGGCGCTGGCCGCGGTGGTGGTGCCCGAGATCATCAGCACCCAGGGCCGATTCGTCAGCACCTGGGCCGACGCGCGGCTGTGG
>Ga0209812_10002240_pt1 | contig 11810 bp, 12 predicted proteins | sample JI71714BDNA_FD_187502 | JGI IMG/M metagenome (GOLD analysis project Ga0209812, IMG submission 187502) | Wastewater effluent complex algal communities from Wisconsin, to seasonally profile nutrient transformation and Carbon sequestration -... | ecosystem: Engineered > WWTP > Effluent > Algae...
AAAGATAGAGCATGATTGGACGATTAAACGGCGTTATTTTAGAAAAACAACCACCCGATTTATTGCTTGATGTCGCAGGCGTAGGGTATGAAGTTCAATTACCCCTTACCAGTTTTTATGCATTACCCGACGTGGGCAAAGCGGCAATAATTTATACCCATTTTGTGGTGCGTGAAGATGCCCAATTGTTATACGGGTTTTGCACGCAAACCGAGCGCAGTTTGTTTCGGCAACTCATAAAAGCGAATGGGGTAGGTCCCAAATTAGCGTTAACTATTCTCTCCGGCATGACGGCACAACATTTTGTACGATGTGTACAGTTTGACGATATTAGCACCTTAGTTAAGCTACCGGGTGTTGGTAAAAAAACCGCAGAACGCCTCGTTATTGAAATGCGTGATCGGTTAAAGGAATGGGGCGTCACGTCAACTACACCCATAACAGATAAACTGTTGTTATCTGATGATGAAGCCTTGTTTGCACCGCCTGCGTCGGCGGAACAAGACGCCATAAGTGCGTTGGTGGGGTTAGGATACTCGCCATTGCAAGCAGCGAAAGCGGTAAAACAATACGTTACTCCTGGTATTAGCAGTGAGCAATTAATTAAAGCTGCTTTAAAAAGCATGATTTAAGCGGTAATGCAAAAATATAAAGGCCTAGTATGATAGAAGCCGATCGCCTGATCCAATCGGGTGCACTGAAAGAAGATGAAGCGATAGATCGCGCCATTCGCCCTAAAACGTTAGCCGATTACACAGGGCAAGCGCATGTGCGCGAACAAATGGCCATATTTATTGAAGCAGCCCGTGGCCGTGGTGAACCCTTAGACCATTTACTGATTTTTGGTCCACCAGGTTTAGGTAAAACCACGTTAGCGATGATTGTCGCGAACGAAATGGGCGTTAACATTAAAACCACTTCGGGCCCTGTGTTAGAAAAAGCCGGCGATTTGGCGGCATTACTAACCAATCTTGAAGAAAATGACGTGCTCTTTATTGATGAAATCCATCGTTTGAGCCCTGTTGTTGAAGAAATTCTTTATCCCGCTATGGAAGATTATCAACTTGATTTGATGATTGGCGAAGGCCCAGCAGCGCGCTCTATTAAATTAGACTTGCCACCATTCACGTTAGTGGGAGCAACAACGCGAGCCGGTGCCTTAACTTCGCCACTTCGAGATCGTTTTGGCATCGTGCAGCGCTTAGAGTTTTATAAAGTTGAGGAACTGAGCCAAATTATTATGCGTTCAGCACATTTTCTCAATATGCAATTGGATGAAGAGGGCGCCACTGAAATTGCTCGCCGTTCACGCGGTACGCCTCGTATTGCCAATCGGTTATTACGGCGTGTACGCGATTACGCGCAAGTAAAAGCCAATGGTATTGTGACTGTAGCGGTTGCCAGTGCCGCCCTTAAGATGGTGGATGTGGATGCGCAAGGCTTCGACTATATGGATAGAAAGCTCTTAGATGCCATTATTGATAAATTTATGGGTGGGCCCGTAGGGTTAGACAATTTAGCTGCGGCAATTGGTGAAGAAAAAGAAACCATTGAAGATGTGATTGAGCCGTTTTTAATTCAGCAAGGCTTTATACAACGTACGCCTCGCGGACGCATTGCAACACCGCGAGCTTATCAGCATTTGGGCTATGATTTACCGGGTAACGCAAACGAATTATAAACACCCAGACAAATACTGAAAAACACGCAAAAAAAAGCCCGCTCAAGGAGCGGGCAAGCAACAAGTTGAAGGCGTGCTTCAATAAATCCAGGGAACATGTTTGGAGCAAACAACAACGCTTCTCTCACAAAGCCTCATTGTTATGTGAACTTGACTAAACAGACTAAGGTGCGTAGTGACTACCGCCTAGCTGTGTTTGCGCTAGCTCAGAACACCTGCACATAATAAAGATTTGGAGCATTTACTTCAAACTAGAAAAAGCACCACTTTGATATTAAAAAAACTAATGCTTGGAAATTGATCTTCTGCGGTTTCTATAAAAAAGTAATGTCTCGATCAGGCATTTTTCATAAGTTCATCTGCTGTTCATATAAAAACTTCATCATACGATCAGATTACTTTTTCATTAGCTGATACAGAGGCACCTCGACATGGTTTTAATCTAATTTTAACGTGTTTTGGGGTTCTCTTTGCGAACTTAAGCTAAGATAATAAGTCCATAAGGTGTTTTGTAAAAAAACAAGTGGTCAGCGCGAAAAAATATAGTTGCCAATTTAGCATGCAGGCAATTGAGTTCGGGCGCGGGCTTAATTATCATACAGGCGCGAAAGAATACGGATCCAGATGCAGCGAAACAACTTCTCATGGCCAGTGCGTGTGTATTACGAAGATACCGACGCCGGTGGCATTGTTTACTATGCAAACTACCTGAAATACTTTGAGCGAGCGCGCACCGAATGGTTGCGTGCCCTTGGAGTTGAGCAGGATATCTGGTTAGCAAATAACGTGGCTTTTGTGGTGACGGATGTTCAAATGCTGAACAAACAGCCCGCAAAGTTTAATGAACTATTGACCGTGTTCTGTGAAATCAGTACCTTAAAGCGGGTTAGCTTGATTTTTAAACAATACATTGCGAATGCAAACCAAAATATAGTTTGTAGTGCAGAAATTAAAGTCGCTTGTGTAGATCCTGTGTTGTTTAAAGCACGGGCTATTCCAGCAGAAATTATAGAGGTATTAACACGTGTCAGGTGAAATTTCCATTCTGCATCTTTTGCTCGAAGCTAGCATAGTAGTTCAGGCAGTAATGTTAATCCTGGTGGGGATGTCAGTTATCTCTTGGGCTATGATCTTTAAACGCAAAAAGATTTTAAAAGAAGCATTAGATGATGCGCGTAAGTTTGAAGATCGTTTTTGGTCGGGCATTGATCTGTCAAAACTGTATGCTGAAGTGAGTGCACGTCAGCAAGCTAACGGCATGGAGTCGCTGTTTAAAGCAGGCTTTAAAGAGTTTGCACGTATGCACAAAACCAGTCGCCAATCAGCGGCTGTGATGGATGGCACACATCGGGCAATGCGGGTTGGGTTGTCACGTGAAGTTGAACGCCTTGAAGCTGATTTACCTTTTTTAGCGACGGTTGGGTCAATTAGTCCGTACATTGGTTTATTCGGTACAGTATGGGGTATTATGAATTCTTTCATTGCCTTGGGTGCTGTACAACAAGCCACACTGGCGATGGTGGCACCAGGTATTGCAGAAGCCCTTATTGCGACAGCGATAGGGTTATTTGCAGCGATACCGGCTGTTATTGCCTACAACAAGTTCTCAACCCAAGTTGAGCAACTTGAAAATAGTTACGTTAATTTTGTGGAAGAGTTTGCCAATATATTACACCGTCAAGCAGTGACTAGCGGAGAACAAGGCTAATGACCTACACCCGTAAAAGACGTCGCCCAGTTGCTGAAATCAACGTAGTGCCTTATATCGACGTTATGCTGGTGCTACTGGTTATTTTCATGGTAACCACGCCGATTATTACGCAAGGCGTGAAAGTTGAGTTACCCAAGTCTGCTGCAGAGCCCTTGGAGCAAATGAAAGATGGCAAAACGCCGCTTGTGGCCACAGTTGATGAAGACGGTTTATATTATTTTGAAAAAGATGGTAACAACCAAGGTCCGTTTACGGCTGCACAGTTACAAGTAGAAGTAGCAAGTTGGTTGACCATTGAACCGGGTACGCAGGTTATTGTAAAAGGTGATGGTCGCGTTGATTACAACTCGATAATTCGGCTTATAAACGTATTGAAAAATGCAGGAGCACCCTCTGTAGGGTTGATGACTGACAATGAAGTCTGACGGCGTGCCAAAGTGGTGGCAAACACCGATATCTAAGTCAGTAGGTTTACACGTTGGTTTAGTTGCGGTGTTGTTTATTAGTGGGTTAAGTTTTTGGCCAAAACCTACGCAGATAACGTTATCGGGTGAAGCTGGCAACAGCACCAGTGCACCACCGCCGCCGCCACCGCCAGTTGAAGCGGTGGCCATTGACAGAAAAGAATTAGAGCAGCGTGTTGCTGATATTAAAAAGCAACAAGACGATGCACGAAAAGCAGAAGAGCAACGTATTCGTGATTTAGAGCGCCGTGCACAGCAAGCTGAACGCGCGCGCACAGCAGAAGAAGCACGGTTAAAACGCGTTGCAGAAGAAAAACGCAAAGCTGATGAAGCTGCTGTTGCCTCGCGTAAAGCGGCCGCTGAAGCGAAAAAACAGCAAGAAGCCGAAGCAGCAAAAGCGCGTACGGCGGAGCAGCAACGTGTAGCGCGTGAGCAAGAGCGCAAAAAAGCGGAAGAGGCAGCAAAAGCAGCCGAAGCAAAACGTAAGGCAGAACAAGAAGCGCTAGAGAAAGCCCAAGCGGAAAGGGCGCGTAAAGAGCGTGAAGAGCGTGAGCGGGCAGAACAAGAGCGGATGCTGCAAGAGCAAATGTCTGCAGAAGCAGAGGCGCGTCGTCGGGCACGTTCGCAGCAAGCTGTCACTGAAGTACAGCGTTTTACAGCGATGATCAGTGACGCCATAGATCGTAATTTAATTAAAGATGAATCGACCATGCGCGGGCGTACCTGCCGGGTCAATATCAGGCTGGCAACCAATGGTTTTGTAACCAGTGTCAATGTGATAAGCGGCGAGCGGGTAGTGTGTGATGCGGCGGTTCGGGCGGTAAATCGTGCCGGAACCTTACCTATGTCACAAGACCCAGATGTGTATGACCAACTCAAAGATATAACGTTAACGGTGGCACCAGAATTTTGATGAATAAATTATTAAAGCGTTTAGTGTGCAGCGTACTGCTGCTGGTAGGCATGCAAGCGCATGCTTCGTTAGAAATTGTGATAACCGGTGGGGTTGATTCCGCTCGCCCGGTTGCTGTACTGCCTTTCACCTTCAGAGGCACTACATTACCTAAAGAAAATATTGCAGAGGTAGTTTCGGCTGATTTAATGCGCAGCGGTAAATTTAATCCGATCCCGTTCATTAAAATGCCACAGCGCCCGGCTAAGTCTTCAGAAATTAATTTTTCGGCTTGGGCGAAAGAAGGGGTAGAAGCCATCATCATGGGTGAAGTGGTTGAAGTTGGCATCGACCGCTATGAAGTTGTCTTCGAGTTGATTGACGTACTTAAAGGCAATACGGGCGCTAGCAGTTTGCTAAATCAAGGTCAATTGTCTACGACAGCGCATTATTTACTTGATAGCCGTACAACGACGATCAATGGCAGTCAATTTCGTCAGTACGCGCATCGTATCAGTGACATCGTTTACGAAAAACTTACCGGTGAGCGTGGCGCATTTTTAACAAAAATTGCGTATGTGTTAGTAAGACCTAACAATGAATTTCCATATCAGCTAGTCGTCGCTGATTATGACGGGTATAATGAGCAAATATTGTTACGCTCAAAAGAGCCCTTGATGTCGCCAAATTGGTCACCCGATGGCACAAAGCTGGCTTATGTAACCTTTGAGAAGCGTCAAGCGCAAATTTTTATTCAGGATATTTACACCGGGCGTCGTACTATTTTAACCGCCTTCCCGGGGATTAACAGCGCACCGAAATGGTCACCAGATGGCCGTAAAATGGCTATGGTGTTATCAAAAGACGGTAACGCAGAGATTTATGTGATGGACATTGCGACCAAAGCGTTAACACGTGTAACCAATCACCGTGCTATCGATACAGAACCGAGCTGGTCTCCTGATGGACAAGAGATTGTTTTCAGCTCAGAACGTGGAGGCAATCCGCAGCTGTATAGTGTAAACTTAGCATCGGGTGATACACGACGCCTAACGTTTGAAGGCGAAATGAACTTAGCAGGAACGTATTCACCGGACGGTCAATCCATTGTTATGGTAAACCGTACGGGTGGACGATATCATTTGGCGCGTATGGATCGGCAAAGCCGTTTCATGCAGGTGCTGACCGCCACGAATTTGGATGAGTCACCCAGCATTGCACCAAATGGGTCAATGATCATTTACAGCACGATGCATGGTCGTTCGCAAGTGCTGGCACTGGTTTCTATGGATGGGCGTTTTAAAGCAAGGCTACCGGCGGCTGATGGACAGGTGAAATCGCCGGCGTGGTCACCGTTTTTATAAAACAAAAACTTGGTAAAACTTGGTAAATTAATCTAAGGACAATCTTATGAACTTAAACAAAGTATTAAAAGGCTTGTTAATTGCAGTTCCAGTATTAACACTGGCTGCATGTAGCTCAAAGTCTTCTACTGGTGCTGGCGATGCTGACACTGCAATGACTAACCAAACTGTTCAAGTAGAGCGCGCTGATCCAGCTGCTCTGGCTGCTGAACAAATGCGTCAGAAAATGGAAGCATTACGTCGTGAAAACACCGTATACTTCGATTTCGACCGTGCAACTATTCGTCCAGAGTTCGCTGAAGTGTTACAAGCACACGGTGAGTTCCTGCGCGCTAACCCAAGCGTACGTGTAACTGTTGAAGGTCACACTGACGAGCGTGGCACGCCAGAGTACAACATTGCACTGGGCGAGCGTCGTGCTTTAGCTGTAGTTCAATACTTACAAAACCTGGGCGTAAGCGCTGGTCAAATCTCTACAGTAAGCTACGGTGAAGAAAAGCCAGCAGTTCGTGAAACGAACGAAGCTGCTTATGCTAAAAACCGTCGCGGTGTATTGGTATACTAATTAATACAAGGTACGAGTGAGGATGACAGTGAAGAAACCTCTGCTTATAGCAATGTCCTTAGTCAGTGTTGGCGTCTGGGCAAATCCGGCGCCAGTTACTGAGATAGGCAGAAGCAGCAGAACAACTTCATCTGCTGCTACTCCTGCCGCAGCGGGCACGTTAGAACAGCGGCTGGCTGCGTTAGAGCGGGTAGTAGAAGCTCGGGCTGAAGGCCAGGTGAGAATGCAACAACAATTGCAGATCCTCTTGGATGAAGTTAGTGAGTTGCGTGGTGTTACCGAAACTCATTCGTATCAGTTGGATGAAGTCGTCCAACGACAGCGTGATATTTACCAGGAAATAGAACGTCGTATGAGTGCTGCGCAGGGTGGGGCATCTAATGCACCAGCCAGCGCAGCACCTGCAGCGAGTGGTCCAGCGGTGATAGTTTCGGGGAATGTCTCGGAAAATGAAGCCTATGACAAAGCAGTAAACATGGTGCTGAAAGATCGGCGCTTTGATGCTGCAATTCCTGAATTTGAGACTTTTTTGCGTACCTATCCGAACTCGGTGTATGCGCCAAATGCGCATTACTGGCTAGGTCAGTTATTATTTAATAACAATGATCTGGCTAAGGCCAAAACTCAGTTTGAACGCGTAGTGAATAACTTCGCAGAATCAAACAAAGTTGCGGATGCACTGTTAAAGCTCGGTCAGATAGCAGAGCGTACAAATGATAAGGCCACGGCCTTAACACATTACAACAAACTGGTATCTGCTCATGGCAGCTCAACCGCAGCGCGGTTAGCAAAGGAACGCCTCGAGGCGCTTAAATGATCAACCCGGCCCAGTGCCGGGTTTTTTCTTTTCTAAAATCCCCTTGCTTAGTCAATACCCAATTTTCGCCTAGTTCCACAGCGCTTCGCTGGCATTTTAAGCAGTTGGCACGCTAAACGGCAAAAAATCACAGTTTTTGGTTGCAGAAATTCCGTAAATCAGTAAGATATGCGTCCGCGGTTAGGGTCATTAGCTCAGCTGGTAGAGCAGCGGACTTTTAATCCGTTGGTCGATGGTTCGAATCCATCATGACCCACCAAACCGCGCAAACATAGTACACCGAAGTGGGTCATTAGCTCAGCTGGTAGAGCAGCGGACTTTTAATCCGTTGGTCGATGGTTCGAATCCATCATGACCCACCACTTCGCGTTACCCTGTTTGGGTCATTAGCTCAGCTGGTAGAGCAGCGGACTTTTAATCCGTTGGTCGATGGTTCGAATCCATCATGACCCACCACTTCTCGCGTTATCCTGTTTGGGTCATTAGCTCAGCTGGTAGAGCAGCGGACTTTTAATCCGTTGGTCGATGGTTCGAATCCATCATGACCCACCAAACAGCATCAATACTGTCTTTTTCTAATTTTTCTTCTATAATACGCGCCTTTCATTAGTCACTGAGTAAATTCTATGGACCAGCCGTTGTATTTTTCTGAGCAAGACTTTGCCTTCCCGAAAAAGCCTGTGCCATTAAACCAAGACGAGAAGCTCGCCTATAAAGCGCGGATTAAAACCTTATTACAGCAAAAAGATGCGGTATTGGTTGCGCATTACTATACTGATCCCGAAATTCAGGCCTTGGCCGAAGAAACCGGCGGTTGCGTTTCAGACTCGTTAGAAATGGCCCGTTTTGGTAATCAGCATCCGGCTAAAACCTTGTTAGTCGCGGGTGTAAAATTTATGGGCGAGACCGCCAAGATTTTAACACCAGAAAAAACCGTCATTATGCCCACGTTAGATGCTACCTGTTCGCTCGATTTAGGTTGCCCAGCAGCAGAGTTTTCAGCGTTTTGCGATCAGCATCCAGATCGCGTAGTGGTGGTATACGCCAATACCTCTGCAGCCGTTAAAGCCCGCGCTGATTGGGTGGTGACATCCTCTATCGCGCTAGATGTAGTCGACTACTTAGACAGCCAAGGTAAGAAAATCTTATGGGGCCCAGACAAGCATTTAGGCGCCTATGTGCAAAAGCAAACCGGTGCCGATATGCTACTGTGGAATGGCGCCTGTATTGTGCACGACGAGTTTAAAGCTAAAGCGTTAATTGAGCTGAAAAAGCAGCACCCAGAAGCGGCAGTGCTAGTGCACCCGGAATCGCCCGATAGCGTGGTGCAATTAGCCGATGCCGTAGGTTCAACCAGCCAGCTGATTAAAGCCAGCCAAACGCTGCCTAACGAGATGTTTATTGTAGCCACAGATGCAGGCATCTTTTACAAGATGCAGCAGCTAATGCCCAATAAGACCTTTATAGCGGCCCCAACCGGTGGTAATGGCGCAACGTGTCGTAGCTGCGCGCATTGCCCTTGGATGGCGATGAACGGCTTAAAAGCAATTGAAGAGGCGCTACTTAACCATGACGGACACGAAATTTTTGTTGATGGCGCTATCCGTGAGCAAGCGTTAATACCGCTTGATCGGATGTTAAATTTTGCTAAAGAGCAAAAAATGCAGGTCAAAGGTAACGCCTAAATAAGGTTGTTATTGTCCGCTGCTTAAAATAGCGGCAATAACGCCACAGTGTTGCATATAGTTATTGCTAAGTCGGCGCTTTTTACCTAGTATAGCGGCGCTTGCAGAGCAAGCCCCGGAGAAGTGGCTGAGTGGCTGAAGGCGCACGCCTGGAAAGTGTGTTTAGGTTAACCCCTAACGAGGGTTCGAATCCCTCCTTCTCCGCCAGATAAATGAAAAAAGCCCACGCTTTTAGCGTGGGCTTTTTTCATTTATGCGGCAGAGACAGAGGATTTGGTTCGAACCCTGCGGTTCGACAAATTCGCCGGGAGCGAATTTGGACGCACTTTAGTGCGGCCCCGAAGGGGTTGAGGGCAGGATGCCCGAAACAATCCCTTACCCACCGCAACGCCAAATGCGTGGGCCTTTTGTTTTAACACGGCAGAGACAGGGGATTTGGTTCGAACCCTTCGGTTCGACCAACTTGTCAGGAACAAGTTGGGACGCACTTTAGTGCGGCCCCGAAGGGGTTGAGGGCAGGATGCCCGAAACAATCCCTTACCCACCGCAACGCCAAAAGCGTGGGCCTTTTGTTTTAACACGGCAGAGACAGGGGATTTGGTTCGAACCCTGCGGTTCGACCAACTTGTCAGGAACAAGTTGGGACGCACTTTAGTGCGGCCCCGAAGGGGTTGAGGGCAGGATGCCCGAAACAATCCCTTACCCACCGCAACGCCAAAAGCGTGGCTTTTTGTCATTTATGCGTCGAGACAGAGGATTTGGTTCCGCGCGCCTTATTCATATGTGCGGCACAGTAGCTCTTATCACGCAGTTGAAATTCTGATACTGCTAATAAAGTGTCGATGTGTAAAACGGGTTAAATCTTTACAATAGTGTGTCGTAAAACTATAAAAATGACATTGAAACTCGTTTTGCCTGCGCAGCGGTGCTACCCCTTTGAAACCAAATACGTTAAATTATCGATTATCTTACAAAACTTGTTTTAATGTGGGCTTATAAGCTTGGCTCAATTTTAAATAGGGACATTTAATGAAAGCGTTTCCAGCCTACTTTGTACTTTTGGTTCACTTATGTTTCTCTGGTCATTCCTTTGCCAAAGACAAGGTTGTTGTTCAATCACTCAACCAGCCTGAGATATTTGCCGAATTGAAAGGCGCACTAGATTATTTTAATGAGTTAGCAACCCTATCAGATGAAAAATGGTTTGGTAGGGACAAACGCAGCGCTAATAAAGATCTCGATGGCGCAATTGATGAGGTTATCGCATTACTCAACTCGCCACAAATTGATAAGCATCGGGAGAACTTTCGAGCGCTTGAACAAAAAATAAATGAAGAGGAGCTTGAGATCGCCAAGCTGCAAGAAAAACGTTTATTTGCGCCACTTGGTGAGTCTACCTTTGTTACAAAAAATGTACCGTTTAGATTGATGAAAGAATTTACTGCTAATACAAAAGGCGATTACGACATTTTGATTGAGCTTAGAAAAAACAATATTCAGTCTTACCGTGAGAGTATGTCTGAGATATTGCTTGATATGCAGAAACTTCTTTATGTGATGGGCATTGAACTCGACGCTGAGCAAATCGAGGTGTGGTTGACATCCGTTATAGGCGACTCGGTTATTTCGATGAGCGTTGTATTTAGTAGCATTAAGCAAATTACAGAGCAACTTCAAGCTATTACCGAAAAATCTGGTGAAAATCTCGATACTGCAAAAACGTACTACGGTATGGTCGTTATTCTGCATAAGTTAATGCTGAAGATGCAAAACAGTTTTATCGTAGCGATTGATACCGATTACTTACCGAAGTTAGCCGCATTCAAAAAAGAAGCTGATGCTGTTATCAGTGAGTCGAGAAAATTAATGCAAAGTGGTGGTCATTCAGAAACGCTAAAAGCAAATATTCAATCAAATCGGACAACCATTGAAGCGATTGATTTATACACCGCAATCTTAAAAAACCAGCGCGCAAAAGTATACAAAACACTAAAAATTAGTCAGCGCGAGTATGAGGTTGCTAACAATACTTATAAAACCGTTAGCCTTAGTTCTCAGGTTGCTCAACTGATTAAACAAGGACAAAACACTTTTCAGACGTTGTTAAGCCTGCAAATTCCGGATGCCAAACCGTTTCAAAATGAAGAAATGAAAGCACAATTCAAAAAGTTGAATCAGCGATTAGGTCAACCTTAAATAGAAGTAATAGAAATGGTGTTGTGCGCGGTGTGATTGAAAACAATGTTGAGTTAGCGAGTTAATCCAGCATACTTATGTTTCAAAACACCAAAACGGTTCTGTGGACTCATGCCAATAAACTGAGTACCCAGCATAAGGTAATGGAACACCCAGCCAAACTAAACGAAAAAGCCCACAAGAAAACGTGGGCTTTTGTCATTAAGGCGCCAAGATAGAGAAGTAGGGTTGAACCCTGCAATTTTAACGCTCGACTAACGTGCCAAAGGCTAGGGCCTTTTTACATCCTCTGCTCTGACCAAGGCGTTGTGCTGTTATTGCAACCCAAAGCGCTTTAATACCTTAGCCCGCTCTTCAGTAGATAACGCGGCTAATTTCTGTGCTGTTTTGGTGGGGAGTCGGATCGCAGAGCCGCGTTGTAAATCGCGTAATGGT
>Ga0209812_10002243_pt1 | contig 11791 bp, 11 predicted proteins | sample JI71714BDNA_FD_187502 | JGI IMG/M metagenome (GOLD analysis project Ga0209812, IMG submission 187502) | Wastewater effluent complex algal communities from Wisconsin, to seasonally profile nutrient transformation and Carbon sequestration -... | ecosystem: Engineered > WWTP > Effluent > Algae...
CTCGACGAACAGGCAATGATCCTGCGCGCCATCGAGGAAGGCCGGTTCCTCCCCGTCGGCGCGGACAGCGAGGCCAAGAGCGAGTTCCAGCTGATCGCAGGCACCAACCGCAATCTGATGGAGGAGGTCGCTGCCGGACGGTTCCGCGACGATCTGTTCGCGCGCCTGAACCTGTGGACCTTCATGCTGCCGGGTCTGGCTGACCGGCGCGAGGATATCGAGCCCAACCTCGACTTCGAGCTTGATCGCTTTGCCATGCGCGAAGGCACCCGCGTGACCTTCAACAAGGAGGCGCGCGAGAGGTATCTCGCCTACGCCGCCGGGCCAGATGCTGTGTGGTCCGGCAATTTCCGCGATCTTGCCGCCAGTGTCACCCGCATGGCCACCCTCTCGCCAACCGGGCGGATCGATATGAGCGCCGTTGCGGCCGAGACAGCGCGGCTGGCGCGGCTGTGGTCAGGCGAGCGGCGCGATGGCGATGCGCTCGCGGCCCTCATGGGCGATCAGCAGTTGGCGGGGATCGACCCGTTTGACCGGGTGCAGCTCGATTACGTCGTCACCATCTGCCGCAACAGTCCGAGCCTGTCGGAAGCCGGACGGCGCCTGTTTGCTGCCTCGCGCCAACAGCGCACATCGACCAATGATGCCGACCGCCTGCGCAAATATCTCGCGAAGTTCGGGCTGGACTGGGCCAACGTGACGACCGGTTAGCCGACCGTTCTTTCGGCCTTGTCCTTCTCGTTGGTGCCCTTGATCATGGCGCGCATCTGGTCCCACTCGGCATCGCCCAATGCGTGGAGCATCGGGTAGAAGGTGCCGCCGGTCGCCTGGAAGCCCGCGCCGTCGATGGCGATGGTCTGGCCGTTCACGTATTCTGCGCCTTGCCCCATCAGGAACACGGCAAGGTTGGCGAGTTCATGCATTTCGCCCGCGCGGCCCATCGGGTTCATGGAATTGTTCGAATTCCCGCCCGAACCGCCGGGGCTGAGGCGTGCGCTCATCCCCTTGGTCGGGAACAGGCCCGGCGCGATGGCATTGAAGCGCAACCCGTAGCGGCCCCACTCGGTCGCAAGGCTCTGGGTCATGGCGTTGATCGCGGTCTTGCTCATCGCGGAAGGCACCACGAAGGCGCTGCCTGACCATACCCAGGTGGTGAGGATCGAGAGGAAGCTGGCGCGCTTCTTCTCGGCAATCAGGCGCTTGCCGATGTCGAGCGTGACGTAGAAGGTGCCGCGCATCACGATATCGGCGATCGCGTTGAAGCCGTTGACCGAAAGGTCTTCGGTGCGGCTGATGAAGTTGCCGGCCGCGTTGTTGACCACACCCGTCAGCGCGCCGCCATCGGCCCAGATCGCATCGACCATCGCGTGGATCGCGTCGGCGTCGCGGATATCGCATGCCATGCCGACAATCTTGCCGCCATGCAGAGCAGTCAGTTCCGCCGCTGTCTCGTCCAGCTTTACCTGTCGCCGCCCGCAGATGTAGACTGTCGCGCCGAGTTTCAGGAACGCCTCGGCCATTTCGCGCCCCAGTCCGGTGCCGCCACCGGTGACGAGGATACGCTCGCCCGCCATCAGGCCGTCGCGGAACATCAGCTTTGAAACGTCCATTGTTCTATCTGTCCTTCAAGGGCGTCAGAGACCGAGCACGGTCTTGGCGATGATGTTCTTCTGCACCTCGTCCGAGCCGCCGAAGATGGTCGAGGCGCGGTTGTTGAGATACTTGCCCATCGCGGTCTGGGCATATTCGCTGCCCACCGGTTCGGGCGCTTCGTTGCCATAAAGCGGACGCTCAAGCGGCAATTGCAGTGCATCCGGGCCGAGCAGTTCGAGCCTGAGCACATCCACCTGCTGGCCGATATTGGAACCCAGCAGCTTCACCAGCGATGTTTGCGGCCCGGGCGCACGGCCCTTGGCGAGTTCGGCGAGGATGCGCAGCTCGGTCACTTCCAGCGCCTCGGCCTCCAGCCGCACGCGGGCAAGCTTGTCGCGGAAGCGCGCATCATGCGCGATTGCGCCGTTGACGCCCGACGGCTGGGTCTGGGCAATCTTTTCCAACCGGTCGATCGATTGCAGCAGGCGCGGAGCATAGCACGATCCGCCGCGTTCGTTCTCCAGCAGGAACTTGGCGATGCTCCAGCCCTGGCCTTCATCACCGATGCGGTTTTCCGCAGGCGTGCGGGCATCGGTGAAGAACACCGCGTTGACTTCGTGATCGCCCGACATCGAGTGGATCGGCGTGACCGAAATCCCCGGCTGATCCATCGGCACCAGCAGGAAGCTTATCCCGGCCTGCTTTTTTACCGTGGCGTCAGTGCGGACCAGCGCAAAGATCCAGTCGGCGTGGTGGGCGTGGGTGGTCCAGATCTTGGAGCCGTTGATGACGTATTCGTCGCCGTTCTCTCCCTTGGCAAGCCGCGCGGAGGTCTTGAGGCTGGCAAGGTCGGAACCCGAACCGGGCTCGGAATAGCCCTGACACCAGTAATCATCGCCTGACAGGATACCGGGCAGGAACCGCGCCTTCTGTTCGGGCGTGCCGAAAGCGCAGATCACCGGGCCGACGAGACGCAGGCCAAGGATCGCCAGAGACGGCGCGCCCGCCAGCGCGCATTCCTTCTCGAAGATGAACTTCTGCGTCGGGGTCCAGCCGGTGCCGCCGTCAGCCTTGGGCCAGTGCGGGGCAACCCAGCCCTGACGATAGAGGATGCGGTGCCATTCCATCCCGATATCGGGCTCGACAAACACCCCCGGCGTGCGGCGCGCGCCATCGCGCAGCCGGTCCGGCAGGTTGTCCTTGAGAAACGCGCGCACCTCTTCGCGGAAGGCGATGTCCTCGGGGGAGAAGTCCATGTCCATGTCAGTCGAGTCCCACTTCTCGTAATCAGTCCGGCCGCTCAGGCCCCGTCGCGCGTTTCGTCTCTTTGGGCCCAGCGGATGGTCCGCCGAAGCAGCTCATAATAGACATCGTAATTCCACGCGCACATTTCCTTGTGCGGGTAGAAATCCGCCATGCCGGGTAGGTCATAATGCCCCCGGCAGTGGCCTAACGCGTTGTAAACGATCTGCCCCGCGCCGATATCCCTCGTATAAAGGATAGGTACGGTAGTCGCGGGCCATTGGCTTTGGGTAAATCCGGTCGCCTCGCCTTCGAAGGTGGTCTGCATCAGGGTTTCGATCGGGGCGGTGGTCTTGGAGAGGTAAAGCTCGTCCACGACTTCGAAGTTTTCGATCCCTTGCGTCAGCTCGTGGTTGCGGTTCACCACTTCGACCGGGAACTTGCCGATCGGCGGATGCGCCACGAACTGCGTGCCGAGCATCTCCATCACGTCAGGGCGATCATCGGGCGCATCGACAAGGCCGTCCGCGGTGAAGACGAGGATAGAATTGGTGCCGTGGAGCGCCATCCACTTGCCACCCTTCTCCATCCAAGCCTTGATCTGCGCCGCCTGATCGGGTGTCGGCATCAGGTCGCAGGTATAGGTGATGAGGAAACGGCAGGCATCGAGCCGCTCCAATCCCGAATAATCCGCTGCGACGGTGGTGCGGATATGCGGATGTTCGGCGAGCAGCTTGAGGATTTCGAGCCGGGGGTAGTCGATATCGTGATACTTGCCCGCAGCAATGAAATGCGCGTCGATGCGGGTGGCGGGTTGGTCTGCCAATGTCTTAACTCCTGATCGACCCGCCACCATCGACGGTGAAATCGCATCCTGTCGTGAAGCTCGCATCATCGCTGGCGAGGAAAACGACTGCGCGGGCGACTTCTTCCGGCTCGCCGATGCGGTTCATCGGGTGGGTGGCGGCGAAATTGGTCTCGATATTGTCCGGCGTGTCGGCACCGGAGAACTTGTAGCGGTTGTACATCGGCGTGCGGATCGCGCCGGGGTGGACCATGTTGGCGCGGATCGGGAGGCCGCGTTCGGCCAGATCGAGCGCGACTGACTGGGTCAGGCCGCGCAGGCCCGCCTTTGACGCGGAATAAGCCGCCACAAAGGCCGCCGGGCGCATCGCGATCATCGAGCCGATATTGACGATGGCGCAGGGCTCGCCGCTGGCTTCCATCGCGGGAATTGCTGCACGCATCCCGTAGAATGGGCCGTGAAGGTTGATATCGATGGTGCGGTGCCACACGTCGAGTGTGCCTTCGGGGACATTGCCCGGTTCCGAGATGCCCGCGATATTGCACAGCACGGTCAGCTTGCCGAACCGCGAGAGTGTAGCTGCAACAGCGGCTTCCCACTGCGCCAAATCGCGCACATCGAGCGCGGTTGCTGCCGCCCGCTCGCCCAGATCGGCGGCGAGTTGCTGCGCTTTCTCCAGCTGCACATCGCCCAGCATCACGCTACCGCCCTCGGCGATGATCAGCCGCGCGACTGCTGCCCCGATCCCCTCAGCGCCGCCCGAAACCAGCGCGACCTTGCCCTGCATTCTGTTCATTCGCGCTCCAGAATCGCAACGCCCGAAAGGCCGGGCGCGCCGTAGACGTGGGAGTAGCCGAACCGGGGCTTGCCCGGAACTTGACGCTCACCAGCGCGCTGGCGCAGCTGGGTGACGTTCTCGTAGACCTGACGCAGCCCCGAAGCCCCGATCGGCTCCCCGCAGGCAAGGCAACCGCCATCGGTATTGACTGGCAGTTTGCCACCGATCTCCGACCAGCCATTGGCGAGCCATTCTTCCTGATCGCCATCCTTGCAGAAGCCGTTTTCGGCCATGTGCATGATTTCCGCGCCGCTTTCAGTGTCCTGCAACTGGGCGACCGAGATGTCTTCCGGCCCGATGCCTGCTTTCTCGAAGGCGGCCTTGCTGGCGAGGACAGTGGGCTTGCCGCCTTCCTCGATGCTGATGCCGGCCTGGAACACCTCGAAAGAGTTGGGCGGGCGCGTTTTCACGGAAACCGCACGGATCTTGACGCCGTCCGCGCCCAGTTCCTTCATCTTCTTCTCGCTCGCAAGGATCAGCGCCACCGCGCCCTCCGCCGGCGAACAGAACATGTACTTGGTCAGCGGGTCATTGATCATCGGCGAATTGAGGATTGTCTCCAGATCGACCGGGCTGCGCCGCCATGCATGGGGTGTCAGCGTGCCGTTGCGAAACGCCTTTTCCGCGACCCGGCCCAGCGTGGTGCGGCTGATGCCGTGAAGCTGCATGTAACGCTGGATCTTCAAGGCGAAGAACTGCGTGGTCAGCATCATTCCGGTCTGGCCGTACCATTCGGGCAGGCCGTAATCCGACGGCTTGGCGTTGAACGCGCCCCTCGGGTGCTTGTCGAACCCGACCGCGAGCGCGAGGTCATACATCCCGCTGGCAATCGCCTGCTGCGAAGCCGCGAGCGCGCTGCCGCCGGTTGCGCAACCATTGGCGACATTGGTGAACGGCAGGCTGGTCAGCCCCAGTTCGTTGACCATGATATCGGCATTGCCCGCTGCCGCGCTGCCGCCATAGGCGCACTCGATATCGGGCCATTCCAGCCCCGCATCGGTGAGCGCCTCGCGCACGGCATAGACCCCCTGTTCGCGGCCTGACCGGCCGTCTGTGCGCCCGAAAGGGTGGATGCCCGCACCGATGATATAGACATTCTCGCTCATGCGGCTTTGCTTTCTTGTGCAGCGAGGGGACGGAAGGCGAAAGTGTCATGCGTTGCGTTGAACGGCACGATGCAGAATTCCAGATCCATGCCCAGATGCAGGTCTTCCAGCCGGGCATCGACGATCCGGCTTTCGACGATCACTTCGCCCGGCAGTTCGACATAGCCGAGCAGGAAGGGCTGGAAATCGGGCGGGCCTTCACCGGGGCCGCTTCCCGGCCCTTCGTAAGGCTCCTTGGGCAGGAAGCCCTGGCTCGTCCACGACCATAGCTTCCCCCGGCGCGACAGCTTGTATGGTTCCACGCCCTCAGCCGCATCGCCTTCGGGCATCGGGAACACCACCACGCCCGAGGGCAGCTTGCCGCCCATCAGGTGCGGCTCTGCCCCGTCGCTCCACAGGTTCGGATCGATTTTCTGTCCCACTTTGCCCCCCTCAGGCCGCAAGCGCATATTCGGCGAGCACGGTGTCGACATCGCCGAACAACCGGGCCAGCACCAGCACGCGCTTCATGGCGTGGCCGATCGCGAGTTCATCCGTGATCCCCATCCCGCCGTGCATCTGCACCGCCTCACGCGCGATGGCGTCGACATTCTCGCCGATGAAGGCCTTGGCTCCGGCGGCGGCGCGTTGCCATTTGGCGGCGTCGGCTCGGTCTGTCAGCGCGGCGCGGTAAAGCATCGAGCGCGCCTGTTCTTCGCGCGCGTAGCAATCGACCAGCCGGTGCTGGAGCGCCTGAAAGCTGCCGATGGCAACGCCGAATTGTTCGCGCTCCTTGACGTAATTGAGCGTGTCGTCGAGCAGGCGTTGGCCCAGTCCGACCATCTCGGCTGCGGCATAAAGCCGCATCTCGGCGGCAATCGCGGCCAGCGCAGCGGCATCGAGCGTGAGCTTGGCAGCGGCAGGCGTGCGGGTCAGTTTGATCTCGCCCGCGATGCTTCCATCGGCGAGGCGATAGGCGCGCACTTCCAATCCGGGCGCGTCCCTGGGCACGAGGAAGCAGGCGGTTTCCCCGCCAATGTCGGCGGTGACGATGAACAGGTCGGCCATCAGCGCGCCCATCACCATCGTCTTTTCGCCCGTGAGCGTGAAACTGCCGTCAGCGCCTTCGGCCTTCATGCCCTTGGCCTTCAGGCTGTAGCGTTGCCCGCGTTCGGTCCATGCCAGCGTGGCGATGACCTCTCCCGACAGCACGCCGTCCAGTGCCTCGGTCGCGCCGCCGCGTTCTAGCAGCAGCGCGGGCAGGATGCCGTGTTCCAGCAGCGGATCGGGCGCATTGGCCTTGCCGATGGCCTCCGCCACCAGCGCCAGATCCACCGCCGAACCGCCCATGCCGCCCGTATTCTCGCCAGCGGCAAGCGCGATCAGGCCCATCTCGGCCAGTTGTTGCCAGCGCGCGCGATCATAGCCCGTGGGCGACAGCCGCAGTTTGCGCCGCGCTTCGACATCGACCGGCGCGGCAAAGCGTTCGACCGAGGTCACGAACATCTGCTGTTCTTCGGAAAGATCGAAATTCATGTGCGTCAGGCTTTCCGCGTGAACGTAATCGGCAGGTGGGTCACCCCGCGCAGCAGGATGTTGGGCAGGATGCGGATCGCGCTTTCGTCCGGCACCGCGAAGTTATCGAGCCGTTCGAGCAGCTCGTCGAAAGCGACCAGCATTTCCTTGCGGGAGAGCATATTGCCCACGCACATATGCGGTCCCTTGCCGAAGCTCATGTGGGTGCGGGCGTTGGCGCGGTCGATGTCGAAACGGTCGGGATCGGGGAAGCGCTTGGGATCGCGGTTGGCAGCGGCATAGCGCAGCTGCACCACGCTGCCCGCCGGAATGGCGACGCCGCCCAGCTCGGTATCCTGCTTGACGATCCGCCACATGCCAGCGGTGGGCGTTTCGTAGCGCAGCGCCTCTTCGACCAGATTGCCGATCACCTTGGGATCGCGGCCGCCGGCGGCGGCCTTGGCCTTCGCCATCTGGTCGGGATTGCGGATCAACTGGAGCAATCCGCCCGCCAGTGTCGAAGTGGTGGTCTCGTTCCCCGCCACCATGAACTGCTGCATCAGCGACATGATTTCAGGGTCCGAAAGCGGAGTTTCGCCCTCGACCCGCGCTTCGACCAGATCGGTCAGCAGGTCATTTCCGCCATTGGCGCGGCGATCATCGATCAGGCCTTTCATGTAGTGCTGGAATTCGACCAGGCTGCGCGCACATTCCAGCTTGCGGTCATGATCGACCATCTGGCTGAAGCGGTCGACCGCCGCGTCGGACCAGCGTTTCACGCGCTTGGGATCATCATCCAGCCCGATCTGCCCTGCGATCATGGCGACCGGCAGCGGCACGCCGAATTCCTCGACGAATTCGCATGTCCCGCGATCGGCAAAGCTCTCGATCAGGTCGATCGACTTGGTGCGCATATCCGCTTCGATCGCATTCACGCGCGGGGCGGAAAACGCCAGGTTCACCAGCTTGCGGTTGCGGGTGTGAACCGGGTGATCGGCGGTCAGCAGCGTGGGCAGATCGGGCCAGCCCTCGGCCAGGATCGCCTGAATATCCTCGTCCGCCTCGCGCCCCATCAGCGCGGTGAAATCGTTCGAGAAGATCTCCGGCTTGGTGGTCGCCTCGCTGCACAGATCGTAGCTGTAGACGACGTAGGTGTTCATGCCTTCGAGGTGTTCGATCGCAATCCCGGCTTCGTGGATGGCGCGGTAATAGTCGAACGGATCGATCAGCGTTTCCGGCGCAAAGACATTGCCTTCAGGCTTGTTCATGTGAGGCGGCTCCAGACCCTTGGATATTATGTCGCAAGCCTAGCCATTTCATCCGCCCCGATGCGATGCACGTTTGTGTTAGGGTTGCCCGCGCAGGATCACCCCGCGGCAAATTCGCGCACGAATTCAGCCATGTCGAAATAGTCGCGCCAGGCGATGATCAGGCCGTTTGCGTCCATTTCGAAAGTGCCCATCACCCGAACCGCGGCGCGGCGCCCGTCCTTGAAGTTGAACGCGTCGGTGCGCTCGGTCAGGACGGTGTTGCCGTTTGCCGCGATGGCGTGGGTCTGCCAGTCGCACGATGCGATATCGCCGAGGAAGCCGGCAACCATCTCGCGCATCTGCGCGGTGCCGTGGACTGGCTCCATCGGGATATTGTGGTAGACAATGTCCTCCGCACACAGGCTCAGCATCGCATCGATATCGCAGGCATTCCAGTGGCCGATAAAGGCTTCGACGGTTTGCTGGGGTGTCATGCGGTTTCTCCTGAGGTGTAATCGAGTGCGTTGGCGAGCATCCGGCGCACATGCGGATTGGCGTAAGTGGCCGGGCCGTCACCGCATTGCAGATAGACCAGCGGGGCGGGGCAGGTGCGGCTTTCCCAGCCGATGCAGTTACTTCCCCTCGGGTGGTCCCACCCCTCGCGGCTGAACATTGCGCCCGCGACAGCCTGCGCGGCGGAGTAAAAATTGTCCCGCGTAAAAGCGAAGCCTTCGGCCCGCACCAGCGGGGTGAAGGCGTTTTCGTCGATCGGGCAGAGGTAGAGTTCGTCGGTGACGGGGAAGCTGGCCGGCAATCCGTGTGTCACAGGGTGATCGGCAATGACGCAGGCTTCGTAGGTGACATCGTGACGATAGCCCGAGTCCGGCCAGGGCTCGCCCTGCCAGTCACCGGGTTGATAGAGAAACCCGCCACCGAGCCACTCGTGCCACTCCGGCCATTCCGCCCAGCCCGCCAGCGCATGGTGCAAGGCCACCGCCCCCTTGCCGCTGGCAAAGCGCGTTGTGATCGCCTCGCGGAAGGCGGGGGAGGGAGGACGGGTCGTCACGGTCCCATCGGCGAAGGTGTAGCCCGCCATATCGTAGAACAGCAGCGCATCAGCCGAGGCAATCGCACTGGCCGCGTCCGCCTCGCCGCCTTCAGGGTGGATCAGGTGCGTCACCTCCCAATCACCGAGACTGGCGAGCAGTCCGGCAAACGGCCCGGCCTCGTAGGGGTGACCGCCCGACAAGACCACCAAGGAGCGCATCAGGCGATCTTGAGGATCATCTTGCCGTCATTGGTGCCTGCGAACAACCGCATGAAGCTGTCGAAGGCGTGCTCCAGCCCTTCGTCAATATGTTCATCGATGGTGAGTTTGCCCTGCGCGGCCCACACACCCATCTGCGCTGCGCCCTCACCGAAGCGGGGGACATAATCGGCCACCAGCAGCCCGCGGATATGGGCGCGCTTGACGATCAGCTGCCACAGGTTGCGGATGCCGCGCGGCTCGGTGTTGTATTCGCTGATCAGGCCGCACAGCCCGACGCGCGAATGCAGGTTCAAGTTCATCAGCCCCGCATCGAGGATGATCCCGCCGACATTCTCGAAGATCACGTCCACGCCATCGGGGCACGCTGCAGCGATAGCGGCGGTGAGCGCAGCTTCATCCTTGCCGCGATAGTCGATGGCCGCATCGAAGCCGTATTTCTCGGTAAGTCGCGCACACTTGGCTGGCCCGCCCGCGATGCCGACTGCGCGGCAGCCGTGGATCTTGGCAAGCTGGCCGACAAGGCTGCCGACTGCGCCCGCCGCGCCACTGACCAGCACGGTTTCGCCAGCCTTTGGTTCGCATACCTCAAGGAACCCGAAATAGGCCGTCATCCCCACCGCGCCGAAGATCGAGAGGTAGTTGGTGACGCTCGGAACCAGTGAAGGGTCGATCGGCTGGGTGAACCCGCCGACAGTGCCAATCGAGTAATCCTCCAGCGCATTCAGTCCCATCACCCACTGCCCGGGCGCAAAGCCTTCTGCGCGGCTTTCATCGACCACACCGATGGTGCTGGCGCGCACCGGATCGCCCAGGGGGATCGGTGGCATGTAATTGCCTTCCGCATCCATCCATCCGCGCATCGCCGGATCAAGCGAGGCGTAGTGGTTGCGGATCAGGAACTGGCCGTCCTCCAACGCCGGGGTTGGTTCGGTGACGAGATCGAAATCTTCCGCCACGGGGGTTCCATCGGGGCGGCGTTGCAGCAGGAAGCGGCGATTGGTGGGCATGGTATTCCTTGGGTTCGAGAGGATCAGGCTGGTTCGAGCTTCACCGGAATGGCGCTTTGCAGAGATTGCCCGGTGATCGGATCATAATCGACCACCTCGCTCACCAGCCGGTTGGTGGAAGACCCGCGCTCCCGCACGTCCTCCTTGGTCGCGTCGGCATCGCCGTAAGCATGGGCCATCGAGATGATCCCGCGCCGCACCTTGTCGCTCGCCTTGACCACGCCGTGGATTGTGGCGTGGAGCGAGGTGATGGCGACCAGCCCGCCTTCCTCCAGCCCGAGTGCGGCGATGTCGTCCGGGTGGATATAGGCGGGGTTGGTGGTCGTCTTGGCCTGCAATTTCTTGAGCGGGTGGCCGATCGAATTGAACCGCGTCTTGGAACGGCGGCTGATCAGACGGTAATCGAAGCCCTCGCGGGCTGCGCGGTTTTCAGCATATTTCCCGATTTCCGCAGGCATCGCCCCCACTGCCAGATCGAAGCGGTGGAACTCGTCCTCGTCGACCGGCTGCACCTTGGGATGAACCTCGGGATAGATCACCGCCGCGCCGCCATTGGCCGCGCAATCCTCGCGCACCTTGCTGGGCGTGACGAGGCAGCCGGTGACGGCGAGATCGAGGAACTCCTGCTTGGTCGGCTTGCGGTCCATCGGCAGCGGGCCGCCATTCAGGTTCATCTGGATCCCGAGGTGATGGGCCAGCGTCCAGAACATCTCGTATTCGTCGATCACATCGCCGGGCGCCGCGACCACCGCTTCGGTGTAGCGGGCATAGGGTTCCTCATGCCACCATTCGCTGAGGCTGGTGATGTCCTCCCGCTCAAGGCATTGCGAAGGGGCGAGGACGACATCGGCGCGTTTCGCGGAGGCGCTCATCCACGGGTCGATCTGCACGAACAGCTCAAGATCATCCAATGCGCGGACCATCTTGGCCTGATCGGGGAAGCCGACCACCGGGTTGCCGCCGACCGAAATCAGCGCGCGCACCTGGCCTTCGCCGGGGGTGAGGATTTCATCGGCGAGCACATTGCAGGGCATCTCCCAGCCGAGGTGACCGAGCCCGCGGAAGCGCGATTTCGGCATCCCTTCCGCGCCGAACATCGGCACCGGCGGCGCGACCTGCGCGCGGCGGGCGTTCTGGTACGGGCTGAACACGCCGGGGATCGCGGCCTTCTCGCCTTCCTGCTTGA
>Ga0209812_10002244_pt1 | contig 11790 bp, 6 predicted proteins | sample JI71714BDNA_FD_187502 | JGI IMG/M metagenome (GOLD analysis project Ga0209812, IMG submission 187502) | Wastewater effluent complex algal communities from Wisconsin, to seasonally profile nutrient transformation and Carbon sequestration -... | ecosystem: Engineered > WWTP > Effluent > Algae...
AACCCAAAGGCTCAGGATTCCACAGCAATTTTCGTGCTGTCCAAGGCATCAAACTCATCGGGTCATAACCAGGTTGTAAAATCTCCTGTTTAAAGGCGTATTCTTCCAAAATGGTGTGGGGCTGTAACCCGATAAAGAAAATTGCTGGCTCTACTTTATCGGCTCCAAAAATCCGCTCCAATTCCCGATGATAAGCAATGGTTTGGCGGATGGTTTCAAAGGTTTCATCCATCACATTAAAGGAGTAGTTTACGGAAACAACATCGTTGAAACCGGCGGCTTTTAAATCGCGGCAATTTTCCAAAACTACTCGCAAATTATAACCCATACGCATTTTGCGAACTAATTCTTGGGAACCGCTGGTGATGCCGATTTCAAAGTAATTCATCCCCGTTTTTACCATCAAATCGCACAATTGTGGTGTGAGATTGTCCGCACGGATGTAAGCAGCCCAGTGGATGTCTGTCATGCCGGCGTCGATGATTTTTTGCAAGAGTTCAACGGCGTCATCAATGAATTTGCGGGCGGGGATAAATTGAGCGTCGGTAAACCAGAAATTGCGGATACCTCGATCGTACAATTGTCTAATCTCCGCCACCACCTCATCCGCTGGATTGATCCGCACTTGCTTACCTTCAATCACCGTGTAAATGCAGTAACAGCAGTTGTGGGGACAGCCGCGCTTGGTTTGGACGCCGATGTAGAAGTCCCTATCCTGTAGATAATAGGAAAATTCTGGCCAAATGGTCTCGATGTACTGATAATTACAGGCAGTTTTCTCGATGTTGGCTGGCTTTTCGTGAATTAGTCGATCGCGCGGGACTGTCTCACCTACGACATAACACCTTTCCTGGGCTAAATCCTCGCCTTTAATCAACTTCTCCAGCAGCGCCTCGCCTTCCCCCACCGAAACCACAGTCCCCTTGGGTAAACTGCGTCCCAACTGCTCATAAAACACGCTCACAGCACCGCCACCGACGACTGCACGAGCTTCGGGACGGTATTTGCGGGCGCGATGCAATCCCCGCTTCACCAACCCCAAATTGCGCCAGAGTTCCGTATAGTAAGACACGGCTAAACGTAATCCTCCCAATGCTCCCCGCATTTTAACCAGGGGATTGTTGGCGTAGTAAAACTCAAAGGCATTTTGCAGGGGATTGCCGCCTCTACCACCTACAGGTGCGTAAATTTGAATGTCTCGCCAGGAGAAAACTAGGAGGGTTGGTTGAAATTCATCGACGGCGGCGTCGAGAGCCTTGGCGTAATCTAAGGGCGGTACTGCACCTACATCGAAAATCCGTTGTTGGACATCGGGAAACAGCTTGTGGACGTGATCGGAAAGGTACACAACTCCGATCGGGAAAATGGGATTACAAGGGAGGCGAACATACAGGACTCGGTTTTCTCGGTTTTCTCGGTTTTCCATGATTGCCACATCCTAAATTGCTAGTTTTTTGACTGTGTTAATATTCTTTTAATATAACTTTACAATCTCTCTAATTTTGGTAATTTAACATTAAATATTTTAAAATTTTCCGAAGCGGAGTAAAGCTGAGCCTGTTGGCGTGGCTGAGCTGGAGGACGATAAAATAGGGAATTTTTAAATTAATTACAGCTAAGGTTGACAGAAAATTGACGATCGCACTTAATATCACGTTTTTTCTGCCTCTATCGGCACTATGGTCTCTTAAGGTGCTAGGGAATTGGTAGTCCGCATTACAACAATGCGGGATCGCAAAGTGTTAATTTTGAAAGATAACGAAAACTTTTATCCAAGGCTCTCTACCAGTTATGGCTCAAATTCTTGACCCACTACCCTCAGACGCCGACAGCAAAATTCTCTGCTGCTACGTCAACGCCACCAATCAAATTCAAATTGCTCGCATCACCAACATTCCTAACTGGTATTTTGAACGAGTGGTATTTCCCGGTCAGCGCTTAGTGTTTGAAGCAATGACAGCAGCAATGTTGGAAATTCACACTGGGATGATGGCGAGTGCAATTTTGTCTGATACCATCCCTTGCGATCGCTTGCAGATTAATGAAGGACCCTATTCTCCTATCAATGCTACCAGATCGAGACCGGAAAGTAAGATCGATCGCGCCTCAACTACAGCCCGCTCCAAATCTAAAGAAACCTCAGAGCCTTTAACAGTACCGGCGTTAACAGCCGTCGATTAAGCTAGTTCTCGGATTGGGGACTTCTCAGGGATCGGAAGTTAATAAATTTTTCATTTAACAAATAAACCTTGTACAAAATCTGCTCTTACTCGATCTGAAATTGGTAAGAGCAGTTTTTTGTGCAGACCTTTGCTCGATCGCCGATAATCTTTCTATAAAACCCGTTCTTAGTTCAACCATGTCAGTACCACCGATGGAATCGCCATTATCCTCTACTCCCCCATTTGAACCAGCGGTATTCCGGCTTTCTCCTTTAATTAGAATCACCCTTTTGAGTTTGTATGCAGCCTTAACAATTCCCTTACCTTTTTTGTCCACAGCAACGGCAGCACCGGTGCCTGCTAATATTATTTGGGCGGGAATTGTAATCGGCGCTGTGGGTTTGTATGGCGTACTTAGCGAAAGGGTAATTGTGAATGACGAGGAAATTCAAGTAACTTATCCCAACTGGTTTCCCAAAGTATTTCGCAGAGGTTGGTCTTTAGCTTGGACAGAAGTCAAAGCTCTTAAACCTCGATCGACTGGTCAAGGTGGTTTAGTTTATTATTTTTTGAGTCATTCGGGAAAGGGTTATTTATTACCCATGCGAGTGGCGGGATTTGCCAAATTAGTCCGTTTAGTTGAAGCAAAAACAGGCATTGATACTACAGATGTCCGCCCTTTGTCTCAGCCTTGGATGTATTTGATTTTGCTCTTATGTACCCTGCTGTTACTCTTAGTTGATGGGTGGACGATTGTCACGGCGATCGCCTTAAAACCTTAATTGTTGACTGTTAGCTGTGGGCTGTAGGTCAACCGTCAACAGTTAACAGTTAACAGTTAACGACTAGCAATCATTCCCGTCTGACGTGCGTAAGCAAAGAGTCCGCCGGCATCAATGACTGGGCCTACTTCTCCTAAAGGTTTGAGGTCATAGGTGCAATCTAGAGTGTGGTTGATAATTTTCTCTGCTGTAAAGTCGATGGTCACTTCTTGGCCAGTAGCAAACAAATCGCAGAGTCGATCGGCTGATTCGATCGGATATAATTCACCAGTAGCCGAACAATTGCGGAAGAAAATGCGGGCGTAGGACAAAGCTACCACAGCTTTCACCCCAGCAGCCCCAAGAGCGATGGGAGCGTGTTCTCGCGAAGAACCGCAGCCAAAATTTTCCCCAGCAATGATAATCTGATAGCGGGTTTTCATTTCACCCGGTTCCATAAACTTACCATAGCGATCGGGCAACCCAATCATGGCGTAACTGCCAAGTTTATCGTACTCATCCGGCTTCGAGGGAACCAAAGTCAGGTATTCCGCTGGGATAATTTGATCTGTATCGATGTTGTCATCTACCACAAAAATTTGACCGCTAATTACTTTACCCATAGTTTATTTTCAGTTAGCCTCAAAAATGCTTTAGTCATGCTTGTCAAGTCAGATATCTATTTTAACCTGGGAGTGTCAATGGTAATCTGTATGAATAAAAATTTAGCTCCCAAAGTTTGGTTAAAAATTAACAGATTGCTAAGCGTCAACTCTTTATGGTGAATACAGTAGATGATATTGCCCGACAAGCCCGCGAGGGATCTGTGGCAGCGATTATTCAAATCCTCAACGATCGACTTGCACAGATAGGCGTTAGAACTAGAGCCGTGTTTGCCGATGGGGTGCTCCAACTGCTGTGCGAGTCGGCCACCGCCGATTTGCTAGAACAGTCTAGCTTGGTCTCCCGCATCCGGGAAATTTTGGAGCAACTTTCGCCCCGAAATATTCGCCGAGTCAATATCAACAGCCGGATTGTCCGAGAACATCAACTGCTGTGGCTGGAAGAAATTCGCCGGGACCCGGAAAATCAACTCCTGTGGTGTCAAGAAATTAAACTGAGAAAAGTCCATTTTTGGCGGCGTTTCGCCATCGCCCAAACCGAGCGCCAAGGTCAGAAACCAGCTTTGCCCAAAATGGCCAAACAGCATCGATGGTCGATGCAGGAACCGGGACAATTTCAGCGCGGTATCATCGGTGGTATCGCCCTGAGCGTGTTGTTACTCGTCGCCGTTGCCGCTATCTACAAAGGTTTCCATTCTCCATCGCTCAACACTACAGCCACTACTACCCAAGCTACTCTTACTCCGATTCCCTCTAGGCCGACTCCTCCACAGAAAATTGCTCAAGAGACTGGAAACTCCGACTCTTTTGCACAAGCCGTGCGGTTGGCAGAACAAGCAGCCCGCGAAGGCAAAAGTGCCCAATCACGACCGGATTGGTTAGTTGTGGCAGCTAAGTGGCAACAAGCTTCGGATTTAATGGCCTCGGTACCATCGAAACATCCCCGTTACACAACGGCTACCAACCGGGCGGCTCTTTATCGCCAAAATAGCGAAAAAGCCCAACAGGAAGCACAAAATAGGTAATGTCTACAGCCTCACTAAATCAGGTTGGAACCCAGTTAAGATCGAGCCTAGTACGGCTTAACAACATTTTCTGACTAAAATTTTGTTTTTTTTAGAGAGGGTCATAATTATTTATGAGATATAATTAGTTGGTGCGATCGAAATCACTCCATTGATGAACTTGGATCACATAATAAATTTGCTAGAATCACAGACTAAAATAGGCAACATCACAGGTTTTGGAGAGGGGTGTCACCAAGCAGTCACGACAAAAACTGAATAATAATACGGGATAGCTTCTATCTTTGCAGCGATCGCAGGCTCAAACATCTTAAAATAAAGGCTTGGCTGCCATGACAAATTATCAGGGAAGTCAAGACTGTGAACCGATCGACCGATCGCCCTCAGAGTCTTGTACGTTGCACTTAGAGCAAATCACAGAACCAGTCTCAGTCCAAAAATTTCTGGATCGAATAATGCAGTACCAGGTCGATCCTGCTCAAATCGGGCGACAAATTTGCCAAATTATCAGCACAAGCTTTCATGAAGAAACGCTACTGCTGGAGATAGCTAATACTTTAGGAGCAGCTTGTCAAGTAGACTACTGTTTAGTTGCTGCTGTGAGTAACGATCGCATCGCCATTCCGAACGCAGGCTGGGGCATTTTCGGCGATGCGATCGATTCCACAGTGATTTCCGATGCAGCAGTTTTAACCCACAGATCCGAAATTCCTGAAACAGAAATCTTAAACTCGCTATTAATTTCACTGCCAGAGCATCTGCTAGTAAATATACTGACACATGGTGAAATACTAGGGATTTCCGACATTCAAGACGATCGATCGACCAACGCGCCTGATTCTTTAGTCCCATCCCTTCCTTTCCGAGGGATTTTAGCATCGCCAACCCGATTCCGCGGGGCTATCAATGGGATAATTATCCTGGCTACTGCCCAACCCCAGGAGTGGTCTGCGGCTTCGCGGCAGTGTCTAGAATTAGCATCAGATGCGATCGCCACCGCCATCTCCCACATTCAAAAAACTCAAGAAATTGCCCATTTAAACCAAAAATTAGAGCAACAAGCTAAATACAAACAGCTACTGAGTACCGTTACCAAAGAAATAGCAAAAAATGCAGAAATAGATCTAACTTTGCAGCAGGTGATAGCAAGTATCAGCCAAAGCCTGGAAGTAGATAGAGTTCAAATCCTATCATTAAAATATACACCACCACTTTCACAAATAAGCTCACTAAATCAACCTAGCCCAACAACAATTGCCTTAGTTAGTGAATCCGAACTAAAAAAAGTAGAAAAGCCACCAACTAGCAAAACTCAATTCTCCCCAAAAAACTCGACATATAAAACAAAAAACCAATATAAAACTACAAATACTCAAGCGAAAATTACCAACTCACTATCCAAAAATAGCGGCTATTTTAGCATATCGGAATCGAGTTTGTGCCAGTCAGCATTCAATAGCGCCCCCCAATCCTTCGCCTTAGCTGATGCAGGGGAAATAATCAACCACGAACCGCAAAACTCAATAGAAATCTTGAAGCTTCAGGAGACTCGCGCCTTGATGATGGTTCCCCTGATCGGGGGCAGGACACAGGAAACTGTGTTGGGTTTCTTGCTATTGCAACACTCCGAACCTCGCACTTGGGAAATGGCAGAATTAGAGGTTTTGGAATCAATCGCCTCTCAAGTCACCAGAGCTATACTTGAGTTTGAGAAACTCCAAGAACTGCAAACTCAGCTAGAATATAGAAGCACTCAATTGGCAAACAGTCTAGATGTCCAAGAAAAACTGCACGAGCAATCTGCCAATCAATTAGAGCAAATACGCAAGTTAAGGCTGATCCAAGACGAGTTTCTGAGCGTGGTCAGTCACGAGTTACGCACTCCTTTGACGATCATGAAGCTAGCAATTATGATGCTAAAACAAGCAGACAGTTCCTTGCAGAGTCGGATTAAATATCTGGATATTCTAGAGCAGCAGTGTTCTAAAGAAACAGACTTGGTTAGCGATTTACTAGCACTCAAACAGCTAGATGCTCAACAATTCCCCATATTTCTAGTTCCGGTTTCTCTCAAGAGTCTAATTCAAGATTTGGCTGAAGATTTTGAGAAAAATTGGGCAGATAAAGGATTAACTTTGGCTCAGGATTTCTTGAAACCATTACCTCGCTTGGAAACAGACAAGGATAGTCTCCATCGCATCTTGTTGGAACTGTTGACCAATGCCGGCAAATACTCGGCTGCTGGAACAGAGGTGACTTTGGAGATATCTCAAGGAAGTGGCAGTATTGTCATGAAACTATCAAATTTGGGAATTGGGATTTCTGCTGCTGATTTACCCCACATCTTTGAAAAATTCCACCGTGGGACAGGTATTACTCAGCAAGCTATCCCTGGTACGGGTTTGGGTCTAGCTCTGGTAAAGTGTTTAGTACAGCACTTGAATGGTACTATTGAGGTCTCTAGTAGTCCGTCAGAGATTTTAGAAAACGATCCGTTGTGGCGTACATCTTTTACTCTGAAGTTACCCCAATTTCCAGGGGGTACATACTCCTGACCGAAAATATACCTCAACTTCCCTAAGCCTATTTGTTGACAGTTGACAGTTGACCCTTCGACTAACCAACGGCTGCGCTGAGCTCACAAACAGCGAGCGGGCATCGCTGTTGACGGTTGACTGCTCAACAGTGAACAGCTAACAGTCAACAGCGATGGAATCTCCTACATTATGCTCATCAAAGCTGCACCTAAAACCCTACGTTGGCAACGTTCTCAATATTCACCGTTAGCACGACAAATAGATGTTTTTGCAGCAGCGGCCAAGTTTATATTTTGTCTGTGGTGGGATGGACTGCTGCAAAACAAATCTGCCCATACTAGAAGAATTCGCGCCCATTGGTTGGTTAATACTTTGTTGAATTTGGGTCCGACTTTTATCAAAATCGGACAGTCTCTCTCCACTAGGGCTGATTTGCTCCCCCTGGAGTACGTCAAGGAACTCGAACAATTACAAGACCGGGTGCCGGAGTTTAGTTCTGAAGAGGCGATCGCCCTGATAGAATCAGAGTTGGGCAAAGATATTTATGCTTTGTATCGCGATTTTGACCCTTGTCCCATTGCCGCCGCCAGTCTCGGACAGGTGCACAGAGCTAGACTGCACACCGGAGAAGATGTAGTTGTCAAAGTGCAGCGCCCCGGATTAGAAAAATTATTTGACTTGGATGTGAAAGCCGTTCGCCAAGTGATGAATTTATGCAATAAGTATTTTCCTGGGATTCGCAAGTACGACCTGGAATCTATTTATCATGAGTTTTTTAAGATTTTATATCAAGAAATTGACTATATACAAGAAGGCAAAAATGCCGATCGCTTTGGCAAGAATTTTCAAGGATATCCTCGGATTATTGTGCCAAAAGTATATTGGCAATACACTACCAAAAAAGTGCTGACTGTACAATACGCCCCTGGTATTAAAGTCGATGACCGCCTTAGTTTAGAGGCGATAGGAGTGGATATTGTCAAGCTCAATCAACTGGGAATTTGCTGTTACTTGAAACAGTTGTTGATTGACGGTTTTTTTCAAGCCGACCCCCATCCTGGAAATTTAGCCGTCACGGAAGATGGTAGTTTAATTTTTTATGATTTTGGGATGATGGCAGAGGTTAAGTCTTTGGAAAAAGACCAGATGGTCAAGACTTTTTTTGCTGTGATGAGAAAGGATACTGACGAGGTACTCGATACTTTAATGACCATCGGCTTAGTGGAGCCGATGCCGGATCTGATGCCGGTGCGCCGCCTGATTACTTTTCTGTTGGATAAGTTTATTGATAAGCCGATCGACTTTCAAGCCTTTAACGAGATTAAAAACGAATTGTACATTATGTTCGAGCAGCAACCATTTCGTATGCCTGCACAAATGATGTTTATTCTCAAGTCAGTGACTACCCTCGATGGCATTGCCAGAACTCTCGACCCGAACTACAATTTTCTAGCATCTGCTCAGCCTTTTGTCAAGAGTATTGCGATTAGTAAAGGTAGAGGCAATACGGTGGGAGAACTGGCAAGACAAGCGCGAGATTTGATTAGATATAAATTGCAGCAACCGAGCAAATCAGAAGTTTTGTTCAAACGTTTAGAGCAGCGGATTCTGGATGGAGAATTGCAAATTAAAGTGCGAAATATAGAAAACGAGCGCGCCCTGAAACGCATTTATTTAGCCTTAAAAACTCTGATCTATGCCTGTGTGACAGGTTTTGTGCTGGTAGCGGGGACAGTGTTGCTCAAGGGTGGATATGCGAGGGAGGCGATCGCCGCTTTTGTGGTCTCAGGATTCGGCAGTTTGTTTTTGATACGTTCTTTTGTGGATTTGTTGCTGAAAGAAAAACTAGATCGCCTAGCGGAAAAATAAAGCTGAAACCTAGGGATATTAAGGCAAAAAAGTCTTAAAAATCTCCGTATCTTTAGACCGGGGACTGTCAATTCTGTAATAATTGGTTAAAGCACAGTTTCCTTGAAAAATGCTGACACCTGCCACAGCCCTGACGCCAGCCGAACTAACATCCGCGATCGTCCTCAATCCGCTGATGGTTGCACCGGATATCACAGTGATGGAAGCGATCGCCCAGATGAGCGGCGTCCGTACCATTTGCTCAACCTCTAAAACCGCCGATAGCCAACTTGACGAGCTCCATGTAGAGGCGAGATCGAGCTGCGTCTTAATTGTCCAAGATCGTCAGTTGCTGGGAATTCTCACAGAACGAGATATTGTGCGCCTCAGTACCCAAAAACGTTCCTTAGATAGCGTTCCGATCCGTGAGGCAATGACATCTGGGGTGGTCACTATCGGCGTATCTGCCTTCACCGATTTATTTTTGGCGCTGAATCTGCTTCAGCAATATCAGATTCGCCACTTGCCAGTGCTCGACGACCAAAATCGAGTGGTGGGAATGTTGACCCACGAAAGTTTGCGACAAACATCGCGCCCCGTAGATTTGTTACGATTGCGCCTGGTAGTAGAAGTGATGGCCTCTGAAGTGATTTGCGCCAATCCTGATGTTTCAATGATGAACATCGCCGAATTGATGGCCCAAAATCGAGTCAGTTCGGTGATGATTGTCGAAGAACAGATAGGAAGCGATCGCCAAAAACAGCAAATTCCCATCGGGATTGTGACTGAGCGCGACATCGTACAATTTCAGGCTTTAAATCTAAACTTAGAAACCTGTCTGGCAAAATCTGTGATGAGCACCCCGATTTTTGCGGTGAGTTCAGAAGATTCTCTGTGGACTGTGCAGCAGATCATGGAACAACGGTTAGTCCGCAGATTGGCGGTTACTGGCAAAGCAGGTGAATTGTTGGGAATTATAACTCAGACGAGTATTTTGCAGGCGCTCAACCCGATAGAAGTATATAAATTAGCAGAAATTTTAGAAAAAAAGGTGTTACGACTAGAAGCAGAAAAAGTAGCACTGCTGGAAAATCGGAATATTGAACTAGAGCAGCAAGTGGAGAATCGCACCGCTACCCTGAAGGCAGAATCAGAGCAAAAACAACTGATTGCTACCATCGCTTCCCAGATTCGAGCCTCCCTAGATTTAACAGAAATCCTCAATACCACAGTAACCGAAGTGCGATCGCTCTTAAATTGCGATCGGGCTGATATCTGGCAGTTTCAAGCAGATGCTAGCGTGATTGTCGTAGTAGAATCCGTCGCAGATAAGCAAATAGCAAATCAAAGCAAATATATTCACGACAATTGTTTGGATTGGCGGGGAAAATGGCGCACCGGAGTGATTCGAGTAGTAGACGATATCTACACGGCCCCAATCAGCGATTGCCACCGTCAACTATTAGAAGATTTGGAAATTAGAGCCAAAATTTTAGTACCCATTTTCCAAGCAGAAACCCTCTGGGGCTTGCTTTGTGTCGCCGAAAGCCGGACCCCCCGCCACTGGCAGACAACAGAAATTACTCTCCTGCAACAGTTGGCTACACAACTAGAAATTGCCATTCAACAGGGAACGGCTTACCAACAGGTACAAAGCGAGTTGGCAGAAAGACAACGGGTGGAGGCCCATTTGCGAGAAAGCGAAAAACGTTTTGCGGCTTTGGCGCAATCTGCTCCCGTGGGGATTTTCCGCACGGATACTAGCGGTAATTGCTTGTTTGTCAACGATCGCTGGTGTGAAATTGCTGGACTTACATCCGATGAAGCATTGGGTAAGGGTTGGATTCAAGGCTTGTATCCAGAGGATCGGGACAGGATTAGCGCCGAGTGGTATCAATCCGCCCAAGAACATCGCCCTTTTAAGTTAGAGTATCGCTTTGGGCGATCGGATGGTACTTTCAGTTGGGTGTTTGGGCAAGCATCGGCAGAAAGAGACGAAGACGGGCAGATTGTGGGTTATATCGGCACAATTACTGATATTAGCGATCGCAAACGGGCGGAAGAAGCACTGTCCCAACTCAATCAAGAATTAGAACAAAGGGTAGAACAACGGACGCTAGAAGTACATCGCAGTGAATCTCGCCTACAGGAAGCTCAACACATTGCTCGTCTTGGCCATTGGGAAATTGATTTTGCCGAGTCCAAGATTACTGGTTCTCCTGAGATTTTCGAGATTTTGGGATTGGAGATTCATCATCAGGAACTTACTTTTGAGCAACTCAGACAGCATTTCCATCCCTCAGACTGGGCCTATCATCGTAAAACCATCAAAGGAGTTATTCAACTAGGTGGTAAACACTACGAAATCGACCAGCAAATTATCCGCTCTGATGGCTCCCTAGGTTGGATTTTTGCTAAGGGACAAACGGTTTACAATGCTGAGGGTCAGCTTGTCCGATTGTTTGGCATTGTGATGGATATTAGCGATCGCAAACTGGCAGAAACTGAGTTAGCCAAGAGTGAGGAAAAATTTCGCTGCTTGGTGGAAGGGATTGATGATTTGATTTGGTCTTGCGATCGAGAGGGTAAATTAACTTACTTGTCACCACAATTCAAAATACTCTTTGGTTGGGAACCAGAAGCATGGATTGGTCAATCTTTTAGTCTGCTGGTTCATCCAGACGATCGCGATTGGGTTGTAGCTGATGCTCAGCGGATGGTTGTCACTTCTGAAAAGTTGCAGGCTCAGGAATTCCGACATCTGCACCAGGATGGGGGTTATATTTGGGTACTGTGCAACGCCACACCGCTCAAAAATGCTGAAGGTATGGTGA